>Ga0209476_10001459_pt1 | contig 15884 bp, 16 predicted proteins | sample KloWWTrecipitate_FD_187179 | JGI IMG/M metagenome (GOLD analysis project Ga0209476, IMG submission 187179) | Active sludge microbial communities from Klosterneuburg, Austria, studying microevolution and ecology of nitrifiers - Klosterneuburg... | ecosystem: Engineered > WWTP > Aerobic digester... | reverse complement strand
GCGAGTCCTCACTCGGGTCAGTGAGCCAGGGATTGCGCCGGGCTGGTCTGATCTCTTTGTGATTCCGGCACATGCTCGCTCAGGCCGAGTTCCGGAACGATGTTCTGCGCGAGCTGGCCTTTCGGGCCTTGCACCAGTTCGAACGTGACCTTGCCGCCCTGCTTGAGCGTCCTGAATCCGTCCATCTGGATGGCCGAGAAGTGGGCGAAAACATCATCTCCGCCGCCATCGGGCTCAATGAAGCCGAAGCCCTTTGCGTCGTTGAACCACTTCACGGTGCCTGTGGACATGCTGCGCCTCCGGAGAATGCCTGTCGAATTTTCCGGCTGCGCAGTTTGCGGTGTCAAGGCGGCGAGACACCTACTGCGCGCACCTGATTCAAGTGGTCACTTTGGCCAGTGCGCACCGTTTCGGGGACCGAATTGAGGGGCTTGCGAGGCTCAATTTTTGCCTTATGTCGCGATAGCCAGAGTCAATATGCCCGCAGTGCTAGTTGAATCACTCATCTCGATAGAATGAATCCATGTCCACTGACAAACCAGCATCCAAGCCCCCTGTCGTCGGGTCGCCGCTCGATGACGGGCAAGGTGCCGTTGTTGTCGAGCGGCAGGCTCAGAAGACCGAGCCTCCGCGCATGTATCAGGTCATCCTGCTCAATGATGACTACACGCCGATGGAATTCGTCGTGATGGTGCTTCAGGAGTATTTCAATCGTGACCTAGAGGCCGCAACCCAAATCATGCTGAAGATTCACCATGACGGCCGTGGAGTTTGCGGCACCTATTCCAAGGATGTCGCAGCCACGAAGGTTGAGTTGGTGTTGGCCGCCGCACGGCGCGGTGGCCACCCTTTGCAATGCATTATGGAGGCCGCATGATCGCTCAGGAACTTGAAGTCAGTCTGCACATGGCGTTCGTCGAAGCCCGTCAGCAGCGCCACGAATTCATCACCGTGGAGCACCTGCTGATGGCGTTGCTCGACAACCCGTCTGCTGCCGAAGTGCTGCGTGCCTGCTCGGCCAACGTCGACGATCTGCGCAAGAGTCTGGCGCAGTTCATCAAGGAGAACACTCCGACGGTCGGTGGAACGGACGAGGTCGATACCCAGCCGACGCTGGGCTTCCAGCGCGTGATCCAGCGCGCGATCATGCATGTGCAATCCACCGGCAGCGGCAAGAAGGAAGTGACTGGTGCCAACGTGCTGGTCGCGATCTTCGGCGAGAAGGATTCCCATGCCGTGTACTACCTGCATCAGCAGGGAGTGACGCGCCTGGATGTCGTCAACTTCATCGCTCATGGAATCAAGAAGTCCGACCCGCCCGAAGCTGCCAAGCCCAGCGACAGTGGCAGTTCCGGCGACAGCGAGAAGGATGACTCCGACGGCAAGGGCTCGCCGCTCGAGCAGTTCACCCAGAACCTCAACCAGCTGGCTCGTGACGGCAAGATCGACCCGCTGATCGGCCGCGAACACGAGGTCGAGCGGGTCATCCAGATCCTGTGCCGTCGACGCAAGAACAATCCGCTGCTGGTCGGCGAAGCCGGCGTTGGCAAGACAGCCATCGCCGAAGGCCTGGCGTGGCGCATCACCGAAGGCGATGTTCCTGAGGTGTTGGCCAACGCCACCGTCTATTCGCTGGACATGGGCGCATTGCTGGCCGGCACCAAGTACCGTGGCGATTTCGAGCAGCGCCTGAAGGGTGTCCTGAAGGTCCTGAAGGATCAGCCCAACTCGGTGCTTTTCATCGATGAGATCCACACGCTGATTGGTGCCGGTGCGGCTTCCGGCGGCACGCTGGATGCCAGCAATCTCTTGAAGCCAGCCCTCAGTTCGGGTGCGATGAAGTGCATTGGTGCCACCACCTTCACCGAGTACCGCGGCATCTTCGAGAAGGACGCTGCACTGTCGCGTCGTTTCCAGAAGGTTGACGTCGTCGAGCCATCCGTCGAGGAGACGATTGAAATCCTCAAGGGCCTGAAGTCGCGGTTCGAAGAGCACCACAGCGTCAAGTACGCGCTGGGCGCATTGCAGGCCGCGGCCGAGTTGTCGGCCAAGTTCATCAATGACCGCCACCTGCCCGACAAGGCGATCGATGTGATCGACGAGGCCGGTGCGGCGCAGCGCATCCTGCCCAAGAGCAAGCAGAAGAAGACCATCACCCGCAACGAGGTGGAGGAAATCGTTGCGAAGATCGCGCGGATTCCACCCGCCAGCGTGTCGAATGACGACCGGTCAAAGCTCAAGAGCCTGGACCGCGATCTCAACAGCGTGGTGTTCGGACAGGAACCGGCCATCGAGGCGCTTGCTGCATCGATCAAGATGGCGCGCTCCGGTCTGGGCAAGCCCGACAAGCCGATCGGGTCGTTCCTGTTCTCCGGCCCCACCGGTGTCGGCAAGACCGAAGTTGCCAAGCAGCTCGCGTTCATCCTGGGCATCGATCTGATCCGCTTCGACATGAGCGAGTACATGGAGCGCCATGCCGTCAGTCGCCTGATCGGGGCGCCTCCGGGGTACGTCGGATTCGATCAGGGGGGGCTGCTGACCGAGGCGATCACCAAGAAGCCGCATGCGGTGTTGCTGCTCGACGAGATCGAGAAAGCCCACCCGGATGTCTTCAATGTGCTGCTGCAGGTCATGGACCACGGCACACTGACAGACAACAACGGGCGCAAGGCCGATTTCCGCAGCGTGATCATCGTCATGACCACCAACGCGGGTGCCGAGACGATGAACAAGGCCACGATCGGCTTCACGAATCCGCGCGAGCGCGGTGACGAGATGGGCGACGTGAAGCGGATGTTCACGCCTGAGTTCCGCAATCGGCTCGATGCGATCGTCAGCTTCCGTGCACTGGATGAGGAAATCATCCTTCGCGTCGTCGACAAGTTCCTGCTGCAACTGGAAGGCCAGTTGGCCGAGAAGAAGGTCGATGTCACCTTCACCGATGCGCTGCGCAAGCACCTCGCGAAGAATGGCTTCGATCCGCTGATGGGCGCGCGTCCCATGCAGCGTCTGATCCAGGACACGATCCGTCGTGCTCTGGCAGACGAGTTGCTGTTCGGACGCCTGGTTGACGGCGGTCGCCTGACGGTCGATGTGGATGCCGACGGCAAGGCCGTCCTGGACATCCAGCCGGTCAAGAAGAGCGACAAGCCCAAGGCCGAGCCCGCAACGGCCTGACCTCGAAAGTCAGTTGTTCTCGCGCATCGGGGCCCGTCGGAAGACGGGCCCCGCCTTCTTGTGCGCGACCGGATTCAGCCAGACGCCGGAGTCCGGGCTCGAGCTTGCAGATCGTTGCGAGGGGACTGGCCAAAGTAGTCGGCCAGCAGGGCGTACACCCGAGGCATGGCCTGGTGGAGGGTGTCGGGATCGACGAAGAAGGTCTCCGAAGCCACTGCGAAGAACTCGTCGATTGATTCGGCAGCGTAGGGGTCGATTGCGACGGGCTGGTCAGCATCCACTCGCTGGCAGAAATCGGCATAGGCGGGCTCCATCACGGACAGCCACGCCTGCCGAGACCGGCTGTCGCGCAAGGAAGGCACCCCGTCGGCCATGCCATCCGCCATGTCGATGACATGCGCGAATTCGTGGATGGTGACGTTGTAGCCCCAGGGATCGGACAAGCTCGCCGCAGCGACATCGGTCCAGGACAGCATGACCGGTCCGCCATGCATCGCCTCGCCCGAGAGTTCTTCCTCGAAATGATGGACGACACCGTCGTCATCGACGACTTCGCGCCGGGCGACCACCGCGTCGTCGTGCATCACGATGCCGACGAACCCGTCGTACAGGCCCAGTCCGAGCTTCAGGACCGGCAGCACAGCCTGTGCCGCGACTGCCACGGCGATCTCATCCGTGACGACGAATCCCTGTGCTCCGCTGAATTCCTTGCGCGCAAGGAACAGGGTGGCCAGCCTGCGCAGCAGCAGCTGTTCGTCAGTTGATCGCCACGTCAGGAAGGGGTACCTCGCGAGCGTCAGTTCCCACAAGGCATCCGGGATCGCATGGCGGCGGCAGATCCGTTCGTCCCGCCAGCGTCGCCAAGCGCTGCACGCCTGACCAAGCACGGTCAGTTCGTGACCGCCTGCGCCAGCGTCAAGCGCTGGATCCCGTCGGATCTCCAGCGCAACACGCCTCCGCGAGGACTGCCTTCGCAGTGGTCGAAGTCCCAGTCGGTCAGGACATGACGCTGGAATCCCGGCGCCATGGTCTCGCTGCCCGGCATGTGAGTGTGACCGTGGATCATCGATGGCGTTCCTGCCTCGTGCATCCAGCGCACGGCAGTGGCCATGTCGATGTCGACATACTGGCCACCCGCCTGTTCACGCTTTCGGCGTTCGCTTTCCTGGCGGACGTCACGCGCCGCCTTGTACCGATCCGACAGCGGGCGGGCCAGGAAATCGCCGCGCCAGGCCGGGCTGCGCACCATGCTGCGAAAACGCTGGTACGGCACATCTGCAATGCACAGTGCATCACCGTGAGTCAGCATCAGGCGCTCACCGAAGGCAATCAGCACCGTCGGGTCGGACAAGGCCAGCACGCCACAACTCTTCAGCATCTCGGCGCCGACCAGGAAATCGCGATTGCCGACCATGAATCCCATCGCACAGCGCGAGGCGCAGTCGCCGAGCACGTCGACACACCGCGCCTCGAATCCCTCGTGGCGAGAGTCGTCGCCGACCCACACCTCGAACAGGTCACCGAGTATGAAGACCGCGTCGGCTGGTGTCTGGCTCAGGTACGACGCAAATGCATCGAAGGTCCGCGGGGTGTCCTCGGCAAGATGCAGGTCGCTGATGAAGTCGATCGTTTGCCACTCGGCAGCGGCGTGCACCTCCCAGAACGTTGGCAACGCGGCCGGCCCTCCCGCTTCCATGGTCCTGTCAGGCCAGAACGGCCTTGGTGATCACGACGGGCTCGGTCGGCACATCATCATGGAATCCCTTGCGACCGGTCTTGACTCGTTCGATGGCGTCGACGACTTCTGTCCCGGCGACCACCTTGCCGAAGACCGCATAGCCCCAGCCGCTCGCGTTCTCGGCCTTGAAGTTCAGGAATTCGTTGTCGTTGGCGTTGATGAAGAACTGGGCGGTGGCCGAATGCGGGTCGGACGTGCGAGCCATGGCCAGCGTGTAGCGCTGGTTCTTCAGGCCGTTGGATGCCTCGTTCTTGATCGGATCGTCGCAGGCCTTCTGCTTCATTTCGGCGTCGAATCCGCCGCCCTGGATCATGAAGCCCTTGATGACGCGATGGAAGATCGTGCCGTCGAAGTGACCCTTCTCGACATAGGCGATGAAGTTGGCGGTGCTCAGGGGCGCCTTGACATCATCGAGTTCGGCAACGATCAATCCGTGCGAGGTGTGCAGTTCTACTTTCTTGCTCATGGTGCGGTTCGGTGAGTTGAGATGGTGTGTTGAGTGCGGGTCATTCCTGGACCGCTGCCTTGATGATCAGCACCGGTTCCAGCGGAACGTCCTGGAAGGGGCCGCGGTTTCCGGTCTTGACGGTCCGGATGCGATCGACGACATCCATGCCCGAGATGACCTTGCCGAAGACGGCGTAGCCGTTGCCATCGCGGGAATTGGCCGCATTTAGGAAATCGTTGTCCTTCACGTTGATGAAGAACTGGGCCGTCGCGGAGTTCGGGTCCATCGTCCGGGCCATCGCCACCGTGCCGCGCACGTTGCTCAGCCCGTTGCGGCTCTCGAGCCCGATCGGCGCGCGCACCGACTTTTCCTTCATGTCGGCTGCGAACCCGCCGCCCTGGATCATGAAGTTCTCGATGACCCGGTGAAAAACCGTGCCGTTGTAGTGCCCCGCCTTGACGTACTGGACGAAGTTGTCCACGGTCTTCGGCGCCTTGCCCGCATCGAGTTCGAGTACGACCTCGCCCAGGCTGGTGGTCAGGTTGATCTTCTGGGCCAGCACATTCGAGGAGGCGACTGCCAGCGACAGGCAGAGGGTGGCGATGCCAAAGGCAGCGGTGAAACGCATGAGGAAAACTCCGTGGGGTTCGAGCCGGCGGCGACAGCCGGAATCAGCGAGAAGGCTTGCGCGCGGATGGGTCGGACAGTTCGCGCAGCAGTGCCAGGCGCGGGGGGATCGTCGTGTTGCTCGGGTCGAGCTTGAGCGCGCGCTGGTAAGAAAGCCGGGCCAGCTGCGCGTACACGTCGCCGAGGTTCTCGTGCGCGACCGCAAAGCCCGGGTTGGCTCGCAACGCACCGTCGAGCGCCGCACGGGCCTTCTCGAAATCGCCCCGGGCAGCGTACAGCGCCGCCAGGTTGTTGTAGGGCTCAGGCAACTCGGGGAACTCTTCCGTCAACTGCTGAAACACCGAAACAGCCTCGTCGACGCGCCTGGACTCGACCAGCAAGACTCCTTTCAGGAATCTCAGGTCGGGGCGCTCCGCGCGGTCGCCGAGCAAGGTGTCGATCCTGGCGAATGCTTCGGCCTGCTTGCCGGTGTGGAACAGGTCCGCGATGTCAGTCACATCATTCGCGCGACCGCTTCCACAAGACAGCAGCACGAGCGTGGCAACGATGACGCGGAGTGGTCTGAGGCAGGGCATGGTCAGGGACGTGATGAACGGGAGCAGTCGAGGCGCCTGGAGGCAGCCCGGTCAGGGCGGTTCATGAAAGGGTCGCCGGTATACTGGATTTGCAGCGGATTGTAGGTGTGCGGTTCATGAGTGAAATCCCCGGGTATCGGATGTTGCTACGGGAGATTCGACCGGTCAGCATCTCGCCCTTCAGCTTCCAGAATTTCCAGTCCCTTTCCGGCGTGGCCCCGAGTCAAGCCGTGAGCACACCGATCCGACCCGGCCCATGACGTTGCGCATCTTCAATTCGCTGTCCCGCGAGACAGAAGTCTTCACCCCTATCGATGCCAACCATGTCCGCATGTACGTCTGCGGCATGACCATCTATGACCTGTGCCATGTGGGTCATGCGCGTTTCATGATGGCCTTCGATGTGACCCGTCGCTGGCTCGAGGTGCTGGGCTATCGGGTGACCTACGTGCGCAACATCACCGACATCGATGACAAGATCATCAAGCGGGCGGTGGAGCGTGGCATCCCGATCCGGCAACTGACCGAAGAGATGACCCAGGCGATGCACGAGGATGTGGCCTCACTCGGCATCCTTCCGCCCACGCATGAGCCGAGGGCGACCGAGCATGTGCCCGAAATGCTGTCGATGATTGCCACGCTCGAATCCAAGGGCCTCGCCTACCGTTCGCCCAATGGCGATGTGAACTACGCCGTCCGGAAGTTCCCCGCTTATGGTCGGCTGTCGGGCAAGTCACTCGACCAGTTGCGGGCGGGCGAGCGCGTGGCCGTGCTCGACGGCAAGGACGACCCGCTGGATTTCGTGCTCTGGAAGTCGGCGAAGGACAGCGAACCCGAAGACGCCAAGTGGGACAGTCCTTTCGGTCGAGGTCGCCCGGGTTGGCACATCGAATGTTCCGCGATGAGCTGTGCACTGCTCGGTGTGCATTTCGACATCCACGGTGGCGGGCTCGACCTGCAGTTCCCGCACCACGAGAACGAGATCGCCCAGAGCGAAGGGGCGTCGGGCCAGCGCTTCGTCAATGTCTGGATGCACAACGGATTTCTCAACGTCGACAACGAGAAGATGTCGAAGTCGCTCGGCAACTTCTTCACCATCCGCGATGTGCTCAAGCGCTATGACGGAGAGACTGTCCGCTTCTTCATGCTGCGCACGCATTACCGCAGCCCGTTCAATTTCAGCGACACGAACCTCGATGACGCGAGGCAGTCGCTGCGGCGTATCTACACCGCACTGGCGAGCGTCGACCTGCCAACGGATGACGACCATGCAATCGACTGGTCACAGCCGCAGGCCGCGACCTTCCGCGCAGAGATGAACGAGGACTTCAACACGCCGGGCGCTGTTGCCGTGCTGTTCGACCTGGCAGGCGAGGTCAATCGCACGCGTTCACCGCAGGCAGCGCGACTGCTCAAGGAGTTGGGCGCGACGCTGGGCCTCCTGCAGCTGCCGGCCCAGGCTTATCTGCAGGCCGGCTCCGGGCTGGACGAATCGCGCATCGCCGAACTGATCGCCGAGCGCAATGCGGCCAAGGTCGCGCGTGACTTCGCGCGTGCCGACCAGATCCGTCAGGAACTGGCCGCGCAATCGATCCTGCTGCAGGATTCTCCCCAGGGCACCACCTGGGTCAAGGCATGATGCTTGCGGGTTCGGCCGCCCCGCCGGTCTTCTGGGACGACGCGTGCAGGCACCTCGCGAAGCGCGACCGGGTGATGCGCAAGCTGATTCCGAAGTGCGGCGACAGCCACCTCAAGTGTCGCGGGGATGCCTTCACGACACTGGCCCGATCGATCATCGGGCAGCAGATCTCGGTCAAGGCGGCGCAGTCTGTCTGGGAGCGCTTCATCGCGGCGGTGCCCGGCGGCGTGCTGCACCTTCAGCCGGACAGCGTGCTTCGCCTTGCCGCACCCGAGATGCGCGCGGTCGGCCTGTCGGCGCGCAAGGTCGAATACATCAACGACCTGGCCCTCCATTTCTCTGCCGGTTCCGTGCACGAGAACCAGTGGGAGCAGATGGACGATCAGGCCATCATCGACGAACTGGTGGCGATCCGCGGCATCGGTCGCTGGACGGCCGAGATGTTCCTGATCTTTCACCTGATGCGCCCCGACGTGCTGCCGCTCGACGATGCCGGGCTCATCAAGGGCATCAGCGTCAACTACTTCAGCGGCGAGCCGGTATCTCGCGCCGAGGCGCGCGAGGTGGGCGAGGCCTGGTCGCCGTTCCGGTCGGTCGCCACCTGGTACATCTGGCGCAGTCTCGAACCGCTGCCGGTAGACTACTGACTGGTTTTTTGGCGGCTGATGTCGCCTGTTCCTGCGAGAAGACCAACGAATGAGTAAAAGACACTTTCTCGAATTCGAACAGCCCGTGGCTGAACTCGAAACGAAGATCGATGAACTGCGCTATGTGCAGAACGAGTCGGCCGTTGACATCTCCGAAGAGATCGACCGCCTCAGCAAGAAGAGTCTCCAGCTCACCAAGGACATCTACTCCAGCCTGACGCCGTGGCAGGTCACGCAGATCGCGCGGCACCCGCAGCGGCCCTACACGCTGGACTACGTCAGCGAAATCTTCACCGACTTCCATGAACTCCATGGCGACCGGCACTTCGCCGACGACCAGTCGATCGTCGGCGGCCTGGCGCGCTTCAACGGCCAGGCCTGCATGGTGATCGGTCACCAGAAGGGCCGCGACACCCGCGAACGCGGCCTGCGCAACTTCGGCATGTCACGACCCGAGGGCTACCGCAAGGCCCTGCGCCTGATGAAGCTCGCTGAAAAATTCAGCCTGCCGATCTTCAGCTTCGTCGACACGCCCGGCGCCTACCCGGGCATCGGCGCCGAAGAGCGCGGCCAGTCGGAGGCCATCGGTCGCAACATCTTCGAGATGGCGCAACTCGAGGTGCCGATCATCGTCACGATCATCGGCGAGGGCGGCTCGGGTGGTGCCCTCGCGCTCAGCGTCGGCGACCAGTTGCTGATGCTCCAGTACTCGATCTATTCGGTGATCTCGCCAGAGGGTTGTGCCTCCATTCTCTGGAAGACCTCCGAGCGTGCCTCGGACGCTGCCGAGCAACTCGGCATCACCGCGCATCGGCTGAAGGCGCTCGGCCTGGTCGACAAGATCGTCAACGAGCCGGTCGGCGGGGGTCACCGCGACATCAAGCAGATGGCCGCGCATCTGAAGCGAGCGCTCAACGACGCGTTGCGGCAGGTCAGCGACCTGAAGCCGAAGGAACTGCTCCAGCGGCGGTACGAGCGGTTGCAGACCTACGGCCGATTCACCGACACGACCGATCGCTGACGCTCGGATGGGCGGTGCATGAAGCCGCCTGCTTCCCGAATGACCTCCCGTCGTGTTGCGGTCGCCTACAGCGGCGGCCGGGATTCCACCGCGCTGCTGCATGCCGTGCTGATGTCGGTGCGCGATACCGAAACTTCGGTGGTCGCGCTGCATGTCCACCACGGGCTCAGCGTCCAGGCCGATGCATGGGAGCGGCACTGCCGCGACCAGTGCGCGCGCTGGCAGGTCGAAGGCTTCCCGGTGTCGTTCGCCGCTTGCCGGCTGCGCACGCGGCCCCAACCTGGCGACAGCATCGAAGCGTGGGCGCGCCGTGAGCGCTACGCCGCCCTCGGGCGACTGGCGCGCACTCACGGGACCGACGTGGTCCTGCTTGCGCATCACCGTCGTGACCAGGCCGAAACGCTGATCCTGCAGGCGCTGCGCTCGGCCGGCGTCGCCGGTCTCGCCGGCATGCCGCGCGCGATCGAGCGTGACGGCATCCATTGGCTGCGTCCCTGGCTCGACGTCCCGCGCAGCACGATCGAGGCGTACGTGGAGTCGCTGGGCCTGTCCTACATCGATGACGACAGCAACACCGACGAGCGCCATGCGCGAAACCGCTTGCGTCTCAGGGTCTGGCCGGCACTCGTCCAGGCGTTCCCGGAGGCCGAACCCGCGCTGGCCGCAGCGGCCACCTGGGCGCAGCAGGCGCAGGCCTGCCTCGATGAGCTGGCTTCAGATGACCTGGCGTTGCTGCACGGGCCGGCCGGGCTCCAGCTCGTCGGGCTGGGGCAGCTGTCGGCGGCTCGCCGGGTCAATGCGCTGCGCGCCTGGCTGCGTCGGCAAACGGGTGCTGCGCCGCCTGCATCGCTGCTCGCGCGGCTGAGCGACGAGCTATTCGGTGTGGGCGCTGCTTCCTGGCCGCTGGCCGGTGGTCTGCTGCGCAGGCACCGGGGACAACTGACCTGGACACGCCCGGTGGCAGCCCGATCCCCGCCCGCGACGGTGCTGGAGGGCCAGCTGCACATTCGCCGTGCCGGGGTTCATCGCCTTCCCGGCTGGGGGGGCAACCTGCGCGTCGTTCGAGTGAAGGAGGGCGGGGTGCCGCTGGCCTGGCTGGCGCAGGCCGAGCTTCGCGCGCGATCGGGCGGCGAGCAATTTCAGGCCGGTCTGGGGCGCCCTGCGCGCAGCCTGAAGAAGCAGTTCCAGGCCGCGGAGCTGCCAGCCTGGGAGCGCAGCGGGCCCCTGGTCTACAGCGGTGGCCAACTGGTGTTCGTGCCGGGGCTCGGCATCGACGCCCGCGTGATCGGGCTGCCCGGTCAGCCCCTGGTGACGCTGCTGTGGGAGCCTGCGGATCGGATGTGAGCAAATGCCGTCCGCACCGGCGACGGCGCTTGTAAAATGGAAGGCTTTTCCGATTACCGCGGCGCAGCCCGTGCCGCGTCAACGCACCGATTGCCATGGCTCTGACAGTACACAAATACGGCGGTACCTCGATGGGGTCGCCGGAGCGCATCCGCAATGTGGCCAAGCGCGTGGCCAAGTGGGCTCGTGCCGGTCACCAGATGATCGTCGTGCCCTCGGCCATGAGCGGCGAGACCAATCGCCTGCTCGGCCTGGCCAAGGAGCTGTCTCCGGCGAGCAGTTCCCCCGAGTTGATGCGCGAGCTCGACCAGATCGCTGCCACCGGCGAGCAGGTGTCGGTCGGCCTGCTGGCCATCGCCTTGCAGGCCGAAGGCATGCAGGCCGTCAGCTACGCCGGCTGGCAGGTGCCGATCCGGACCGACTCGGCCTTCACCAAGGCCCGCATCCAGAGCATCGACGACAAGCGGGTGCGCGCCGACCTGGCCGCGGGCAAGGTGGTCGTGATCACCGGTTTCCAGGGCGTTGACGATCAGGGCAACATCACCACGCTCGGTCGCGGCGGATCGGACACCTCGGCGGTGGCCGTCGCAGCCGCGCTGAAGGCCGATGAGTGCCTGATCTACACCGACGTCGACGGCGTCTACACGACCGATCCGCGCATCGTTCCCGAAGCTCGGCGCCTCAACAGCATCAGCTTCGAGGAGATGCTGGAGATGGCCAGCCTCGGTTCCAAGGTTCTGCAGATCCGCTCGGTCGAATTCGCCGGCAAATACCGCGTGCCGCTGCGCGTGCTGTCGAGCTTCACGCCCTGGGACATCGACATCGTCGAAGAAGCGAAGTCGGGCACCCTGATCACTTTCGAAGAGGATGAAAACATGGAACAAGCTGTCGTATCCGGCATCGCCTTCAATCGCGACGAGGCCAAGATCAGCCTGATCGGCGTGCCAGACAAGCCGGGCATCGCCTATCAGATCCTCGGTCCGGTGGCAGAAGCCAACATCGATGTCGACGTGATCATCCAGAACGTGTCGCACGAGGGCAAGACCGATTTCTCGTTCACCGTGCACCGCAATGACTACGCCCGCACGATGGATCTGCTGAAGGCCAGCGTGGTGCCGAAGACCGGCACGGCCACCTTGTCCGGCGACACGAAGATCTGCAAGGTCAGCATCGTCGGCATCGGCATGCGCTCGCACGTGGGGGTTGCCAGCAAGATGTTCAGCACGCTCAGCGCCGAGGGAATCAACATCCAGATGATCACCACCAGCGAGATCAAGACCAGCGTCGTGCTCGACGAGAAGTACATGGAGCTCGCCGTTCGTGCCCTGCACAAGGCTTTCGATCTGGAACAGGCTCCGGCGTGATCGCGAAGCACATGCGAGCAGCTAGAATGCGAGGCTGAATTCCGCGGAGCTGTGACCGAGTGGCCGAAGGTGCTCCCCTGCTAAGGGAGTATGTGGGCAAAACCTGCATCGAGGGTTCGAATCCCTCCGGCTCCGCCAGTAAGTCCTTGATTTTAAAGGACTTTTTGATTTTCTAGGGATCTAAAGGCTGCAAATTCTGCAGCCTTTTTTCTTTCTCTGTCCTAGTGTTGGCGACTTTAAGCGCAACTTGGGCGATAGCCAGAATTCAGAGAATTTCCAGTTGGGAATTCATCAAAGGACGTGCGGGGTTACGTTTCAAAGCCGCACCGAGGGTTCGAATGTTTCTCCGCCCGCCAGTTAGACCGAGCCCTCCCTAGCGGAGGGCTTTTTCTTGCCCGAGCCCCGCGTGGCGCGGGCCTGCGGGCGACGCCGAATTCTCTGTTTGGCCATCGAGGCGCAATTCCCGGCGTGATGGTCGCCGAGGCGCCGGCCATTCTCTGTCCGCAAATTCGCCGGTACCACTTTGCCGAGCGATGGCTCTGCGCCAACGACAAGGCCCGCTGTCGCAGGCCTCGATGTCGAGTGGATCGGTCAGTTGGTCATGCGCCGGCCATCCCCAACAGCACCCGCTGATCCTCCCAGGCCACCGGCAGCGGCCCCATCCGGATCAACCGATCCGCCGTCAGATCCACCGGCTGCTCCCCCCGCACGATTCGCTGCACGATGTCCGGCGCCAGGAAGGCGAGGTAGATCACCCGCGTCACATACGACGAACTCGCGATCTGCTCTTCCTGTGCGATCGCCTGCACGCTGTCGCAGCGCCCCGAACTCAATCGCTCGAACCAGTCATGCGCCTTCGAGATCAAGGCCACGAGCTTCGCATCCACGCCACGCGTTGCTGATTCGCCTGCCGGCCGCACGATCAGCCGAACCGCCATCCCGCAGCGCTTCAACTGCACCGGCACCTCGATCAGGTGGACCTCCTCATCCTCATCGCCGGGCACCACTTCCGCCGACCAGATCGATGCAACCCGGAACTCGATCCCAATCGAATCCTTGCGCACCGTGATGCGCCTCACCAACCGCATCAGCACCTCGATCTGCTGCGAGGCCATCGCCGTCTCCAGCAACGCACCGGCGGCGGCAGCCACCTTCAATCTGCTGTGAGCCACGTTCGCATCGACCGATCCCATCAGCTGCATCACCCGCGACCGATCCTTCAGGAATGCGGTGACCGCCTCGATCACCGCTGTTTCCAGATCCTTCGCCGGCACCCGCAACGCCGCCGTCGAACCTTCATCCTCTGCCGCCACCTGATCGATGTAATACCGATACCGCCGCGCTCCCTTCTGCGCATGCGACGGTGTGAGCCGATGTCCGGACTCATCGAACACCAAGCCCGTCAGCAAGCTCGGCTGCGATGAGTTCGCCCGCGTGCGATGCCCCTGCTGATTCGACTTCATCTGCGCCTGCACCGCATCCCAGAGATCCCTCTCCACGATCGCCGGATGCTGCCCCGCGAACACCTGAGCCTTGTGCACGATCTGCCCGATGTACACCGGGTTCGACAGGATCCGGTACAGATGCCCCCGGCCGAACGGCCGACCGCCCGCAGCACCTTCCCTCCGCGTGATCCGCGCAGGCGTCACCCACCCCCGCCGAGCCACCTCCGCCACCAGCGCACTCACGCAACCCAGTTCCAGGTACAGCCGGTACAGACCGCGCACCAGCTCGGCCCGCGGCTCATCGATCGCCAGAGTCCGATCGTTCGGCACATACCCGACCGGCGCCAATCCACCCATCCACAGCCCCTTGCGCTTGGACGCCGCGATCTTGTCCCGGATGCGCTCCCCGGTGACCTCGCGCTCGAACTGCGCGAACGACAGCAGCACGTTCAGCGTCAGCCGCCCCATCGACGAGGTCGTGTTGAACTGCTGCGTCACCGACACGAACGAGACATCGTGCGCATCGAACAGCTCCACCATCTTCGCGAAGTCCGCCAGCGACCGGGTCAGCCGATCGATCTTGTAGACCAGGACGATCCGCACCCGGCCCAGCGCCACATCGGCCAGCAACCGACGCAACCCAGGCCGCTCCACATTCCCACCCGAGAACCCGCCGTCCTCGTAGGCCCCGAGCGCCTTCCAGCCTTGGGTCTTCTGACTCAGGATGAACGCCTCGCAGGATTCACGCTGGGCATCCAGCGAATTGAACCCTTGCTCCAGCCCGTCCTCAGACGACTTGCGCGTGTAGATCGCGCAAGGCATCACAGCGATCTTCGTCATGACCGCAACCCGAAGAACAGCGGACCGGACCACGCCGTGCCGGTGATCGAACGCGAGATCGCCGTCAGGCTGCGCCAGGTCCGGCCGGAGTACTCGAAGCCCGAGGCCAGCACCGTGACGTGATGCGTCTGCCCCTGCCACTCCCGCAGCAGCCGCGTCCCCGGAGCGAGCGACACCGAAGGTGCAGCGCAGGAAATCGATCGGCGCAGACCCCGCACCATCCGATCGACCCGACCGGCACCGGCGAGAGCCTGCATCTGGATCCGCCACGCCAGCGCCCCACGCAGCAGGGCCACCTGGGCATGACGCGGGGCAGGGTGGTCGAACACCGCCGCCCAGCGCTCGACCAGCTGGGGTCGGTCCAGAGCCGCCAGCTCGGCGAGCGAATCCGCCACGCTCACGCGCCGACCGCAACGATGCGGTAGCGGCGAGCATCAGATGCATCCGCCGAGTCACACACCACATGCAGCCCGAGCCGCTTGCGCAGCACCCCGCTGATCGTGCCGCGCACCGTGTGCGCCTGCCAGCCGGTGAGCGACATCATCTGTTCCAGCGTCGCGCCCGGGGCTGCGTTCAACAAGCTGATCAGCCGAGCCTGCTTGCTCGTGCCGACCGGTTCAACCGGTTCAACCGGTGCGGGCGGGACGATCGGCAGGTCAATGTCGACCTTTGCACGACCGCGCCGAGCGGGCTTCGCGATGGGTGCAGTGACCGATGCAGTTGCCTTCACCGGCTTCACCGCCACTGCGATCTTCTTCGTGGACGAGACCTTTGTCGCGGTCGTCTTCAAGCCTGTTGCATTCGCCTTCATCGAGCTTCTCCTGGTGTCCACCGCGACCTTCGCGGCGGTGCACCAGTAACGCTCTGCGTGCGACACGCATCAAGTCATTTGTCTGGCTTCAGCCTGCGCCACGCAGAGCGGTGGTTCGCTCTCGACCTGGTGCCGTGCCTTTTGCATTGATTTCTTATCAAACAGGAATGCATCCGTGACGGTCGATTGGCCCCGATGCTGGTTTACC
>Ga0209476_10001458_pt1 | contig 15884 bp, 12 predicted proteins | sample KloWWTrecipitate_FD_187179 | JGI IMG/M metagenome (GOLD analysis project Ga0209476, IMG submission 187179) | Active sludge microbial communities from Klosterneuburg, Austria, studying microevolution and ecology of nitrifiers - Klosterneuburg... | ecosystem: Engineered > WWTP > Aerobic digester... | reverse complement strand
ACAAATATCCGGATGACGTAATGCGATTGGTCGTACTTGAGAATGTCGGATTGCACATCGTCGTGCAGCTACCGAGGGTCGTAGTATGACCCGAACCTGTTACGAAATTCCTATTCCCGTAACGATCGTAGCTGAACTCCTGCTTCCACGTCTCCATTGAGTTACTCGTCTCAACCGCAGATTCCAAACGGTTCAAAGAATCGTAGGTGTAATTCTGAACAAGCGGATATGTCATCCCCGGAACCGTGATCGTCTGCGAAAGTACATTCCCGTTATTGTCAGCATTGCCGCTCGTGTTGTAAGTATATTCCAGTTTCAACAAACTCGTGTCACTCGTCGATGTTCCCAAAGCGATCTGTGTAGGCTGAAGACGCAAGTTGAATTGTGTTGTCTCGTATTTGTTATTACCCAGCTTGAGCGAAGACGCGGCACCCGCGGCATTGTAAACAAAATCGGTCGCCCGATCAGCGTAGCTTCCTGTCGTTTTCGTCTGCACCTGAGACAACGATGCGTCCGATGCAAACGTATTCTTCACCATTCTTCCGCTCGGATATGTCTCCTCGATCAACGCACCGGTGAGGTTATAAGTATAGACCGTCGTGTAGTTCGTCGAATCCGTCGTCTGCCTATGCCCAGTCACTCTTCCTAAGATGTCAAACGCCGTGTATTCCGTTGTCGAGACGCTCGAAGAAACCTTTATCAGCTTTCCCTTCGCATTCGTCATGTTGTCATAGTAATAATCGACATCGGGTGTGTTTGGTTCGGCGGTTTCTCCGCTGGCCGTGGCACAGGTCGTGTAGCCGAGCGAAGATGTGCCGACAGATTTGTAACAGCGTTTCCAGACCCGGTTGAGTGTGTCGTAATCGTAGATAGTCTTGATGCCGCGGGCATCCCATTTCGTTTTGAGATTTCCGTTATCGTCGTAAGTGTATTTGATCGTGCCGCTTTCAGGGTTGGTTGCTTCCTTGAGCCTCGAAAGGCTGCTGTAGGTAAAGCTTCGTGTCTGCGATCCCTGCGTAACACCGGTCAGGTTACTGAGAGTGTCGTAGGTATAGCTCGTCGCCTGATTTGGACTTGAAACGCTGCCTAGAGCATTGCTGGAGTTCGGCTCATCTACTCGCGTCAATTGACCCGAAGCATTTGTAATACTCCGGCGCAGCTTTCCTGCCGGATCAGCGACCGTTACTGTCGTGCCGATCGTGCCGGATGTTGAGAGACCGTAATTTGTTTCAGTGTAAGCGCCGTCGGGCGTCGTGATCTTCCACGGACGGCCCGCGTCATCGAATGTGCTGCTTGTCCAGTAAACTCCTGAACTGCCATTGGCTGTTGAGCAGTCCTCAGTAGTCCAGCCGCGGAACGGATTTGACGCCTTCTCCGTGCGGCCCATACTGTCGTAGCAGGTCAATGTAAACACGTCTCCGCCTGCATCTGCCTTCTTTGTCCTTACTACTCGTCCGAGGCCGTCGAAGTAGGTCGTGCTCTCGGCGTAATTGGGTACGGAATCGATCTGGTTCTTTTGCTTTACCCAGTAGTTGCCGCTCTCGTCATGGTAGATCGTTTCGTTCGTCGGGCCGACCTGGGTTTGGCCTGTGACGCCGTAGTCTTTATAGAACTTCGAATATCTCGGCCGCAGCGTCGCCGCATCGTAAGTGATCTCGGTCGTCAGGCCGTTGGCGTCGGTCGTCGTCAAAGGCAGGCCTGTCGAAACATCGAATGTCGAGCTTGTCGTAAACGCGCTCGATGAACCGTAAGTCCCGCTCGAATCCGGCACAGGCGACGTCACCGATACCGGAAACGCATAGTATGTCGGGTCAAACGCCGTTGTCGTCGTGTTCCCAAGAGCGTCTGTCGCGGTCGTTTGATTGCCGTAGCTGTCGAAGGTCGCGTGGGTCGAGATAAAGTTTGCAGAGCTTGAAACAGAGCCTTTCGTGCTGTCCCATACCTTTGCCGTCGTCGGGTTGCCTCGATAGCCGGGGCTGCTGCCGGATTCGTCATACACGATCTCGCTCTGGCTGACGACCGTGCCGGCGGCGTCCTTTACTTTCGCGACGGTGACGAGGCCGTTGATGTTTTGGTTGGTGTAGTAGCTCTTAATGCCGGCGTAGTTCGGGTCGTCGATGAGGTATGTCAGTTCTGAAGCGCGGATCGTGGTTGTCGGCGTCGCAGACGGGATAGAAGGCATCGTGCTGAAGCCGCCCGGCGTGAGCGAACTGCCGTTGGCCGCCGGGACGAATGCGTAACTCGTCGTTTTGTTTTCAAGCACAGGCGTCTCTTTGTAGCCGAGATCGCCGTTATATTCATGCAGGGTCGTCGCAGAAATGCCGTTTCCCGTTGAGTCGTAAACGATCGTTTCCTCGTAATCGACCCTCGGATGCCATTCGGCCCCGTCGCTTCCTATGCCGGTCTTTGTCCAGTGCGTCAACTTTTGCGACACAACGTGGTTGTCGCTCGTAAACGCCAACTGTCTGTAAGGCATCCCCGCAATCACGGTGTCAAAGCCGTAACCCGTGCCTTCGAGAGACTGGTGATACCATGTCTCGACCTTCGTCCCGTCCGGATTGGTTATCTGCCTTGAACCGTTAGCCGGGAATGTGTATGTCCATTCGTACGGCGTGGGGTCTGCTGACCATTCGTAAACCTTTCTGTCAACTACCCCACGGTTGGCCTTGTCATACGGGCCTTCCAGATATGCGTTCGCCGGAACTGTGTTGTAAGTGAACGTCTCCTCGCCGCCCGTCGGATAAACTACCTTGTCGATCTCGCCCCATACGTTATAGGAAAACTTGTAGCTTCCGCCCGTCGGCAGCTCTATCTCGGTCAAAACTATCGGATTAAATAGATCGTCCGTCGGCGTGATGCGCGAACTGAACTCGCCTTCGAATAAATACGTTCCCGCCGAGCGTGTCTGCCATGTATTGCCGGAAAAGTAGTAGTTCGAGTAGTACCGCAGTGAATCGTTGAAGTCCGTCAGCGCGCTGTCGCCCTCGGTCGAACCCTTTAACTGTTTCCAGTGGAGCGTGTAGGCGATAGGAGCCTGCCCATCGAGCCCGGGGATCTCGTAGGTCTGCGTCCCGGCCGATGTCGGTGCAGACTGCCCGACCGGCAGCGGAATATTACGACCGAGCGTATCGGTCCAGTAGCCGTTCGCATAGGTGCCGGAATGAAACTCATTGTAATTCCCATTCCGGTCGGTAAATCGCGCTGCCTGGTGCGTGGTGCCGTCAAAATCATAATACGAGCCGTCAGGCATCTTCGCCCGGAAGATACTGTTGCCCGTGTCCTGCACGTAAATGATATTGGAGCTGTCAATCGCGTAGAATGTCCCTTCGAAGCTCGCTGCGCTCTGGATCGTGTCCGTCGCCCTTAGTTCGTGTGTTTCGCCGCTCGGCATATGGAGAAATATCCGTTTCACATACTTGGATTAAATTGAGTGCCGCCGCCCCTCGGATTGCACGCGATATCCACGTCATCCCGATAAACATTACCCAACACGTCGTAAGGCTTGTCCATATATTCGATATATGGCACTCCAACACTCGTCGTCCAACCGGATGCAGACCGGTCAGCGAACGATGCGTAATTCAGCGAATAGCACGACCCACTTAAGGGCGTGACTTCGGAACTCGCATAATCCACGTGCCACAGCTTCGACGAATAACTAAGCGATACGGGTACGTTGATGCCGCGTCCCGGATAGCTTCCGAGCGGCAAACTGAACTCCATCGCGTTCGTCGCCGCGTTGATCCGCCCCGACCCTTTGAGCGTCTGGTCCGCCTTGCCTTCCGTGTACTGCGCGGCTTGGCCGTATGCAGACGTCGAGACGCCGAGCGATACACAGAAGAACAAAAGGGTCGTAAATTTCTTGCTTAGTGAGAACGAGGACAGTGAGAACAAAAGGGTCGTAAATTTCTTGTTTAGTGAGAACGAGGCCTGTTGGAACATTGGGGAACACCTCTTTTTTCGAAACCTAGCATACACACAAATGCTTGTCAAGTTGCCGGCCACAAGCCCGCCGGATCGACCCAACGACCCGCCAGCACAACACATGTTGCACTAAATACAATGATACCACGCGTGTCAAGAGGTGTTTTTCGGAGCATAGCCGCCGCGGCCGGCCGCCTAGCGCAGTTCTTCGACGAAGGTGACGCGGTTGATCTCGTGGAGGGTTGTGAGGCCGGCGAAGACCTTTTTTACGGCGGATTCGCGTAGTGACGAGAGGCCTTCCTGCTCGGCTTGACGGCGGATCTCGGAGCCCGGACGGCGTTCGATGATCATTTCGCGAATCCGATCCGACATATCGAGAAGTTCGTGGATCGCGGTCCGTCCGCGATAGCCCGTGTGATTGCAGGCGTCGCAGCCGACATTTCGGTAGAACGTGTGGCCCTCGACGTCAGCAGGTTTAAGGGCAGAATCGGCGAGGTCTTCGACCGACGGCGTGTAGGCACGCTTGCAGGTCGAACACAAGAGCCGAACGAGACGCTGCGCGAGCACGCAGTTGAGCGACGAGACGAAGTTATACGGTTCGACGCCCATATTCAGGAATCGTCCGATAACGTCGATAACGTTATTCGCGTGTACGGTCGTGAACACAAGGTGGCCGGTCAACGCCGACTGGATCGCGATCTGAGCTGTCTCTTCGTCGCGAATTTCGCCGACCATTATCTTGTCCGGATCGTGACGAAGGATCGACCGAAGCCCGCGCGCGAAGGTAAGCCCCTTCTTCTCGTTGACAGGGATCTGCATAATTCCCTGCAGCTGATATTCGACGGGGTCTTCGATCGTGATGATCTTATCCTCTTCGGCGCGTATCTCGTTGAGGGCACCGTAGAGCGTCGTCGTTTTACCCGAACCCGTCGGGCCGGTAACGAGCACCATCCCGTACGGCTCTTTGATGTAGATGCGAAAACGTCTGAGGTCCTCTGCATCGAAGCCCACGACGTCGAGGCTCAGGTTCTTGAACTCTTCGGAGATCTGCTCCTTGTCGAGGATACGAATAACGCAATTCTCGCCATACGCAGACGGCAGGATCGACACACGAAAATCCACCGTTCTTCCCTTGTAGCGAACGCGAAAACGTCCGTCCTGCGGGATGCGTCGTTCGGCGATGTCGAGTTCGGACATCACCTTGATACGTGAAATAAGCGTTTGATGATAGGCGATGTCGATCGGATCTACCTTTGCGTAGAGCGCTCCGTCAATGCGGAATTTTACGCGCACGTCTCGGTCGCCCGCCTCGATATGAATATCCGAAGCGCGCGATTCCATCGCGTTGTAAACGATGGTATCGACGAGCTTGATGATCGGCGACATATCGCTGTCGGACGCGAGACGGTCGAGGTCGAGCACCTCTTCGCCCTGCTCGGTTTCTTTGACGAGCGAGATCCGAAAGCCGGACGCAGCTTCCTGCATCACCCGCTGCGTTGCGTCGCCCTTTCGCAAAACGACGTCTATCGCGCCGGCGGTCGCAACGTGCGGAATGATACGAACGTTCAAAACATTCTCGAGTTCGTCCAGGCGTTCGAGGTCCGTAGGATTCGCCATCGCGACGTGCATCGAATTCCCTTCGCGGCGGATCGGCACGAACTGATTCCGCAGCATCAACTCGACCGGGATCTTCGAAAGCTCGTCCTGATCGACGGGCGATGGTGCGTCCGGCGGCAGAAGATCGATGTACGGCATCCGATAGCGCTTTGCTCGCAGTTTTGCCTCGATCACCTCGGGCGGTTCATTCTCGAGAAAATCCGATAGTTCGATCTTCGGCGAAGACGCGGGGGCGATATTGTTGCTTTCGACGTTCATAAAAACCTTTGATGCTTAATGCCTGCCTCCGAACGGCCCGGCCGAGATCATCTGGATGATCGGCAAGTAGATCGCGAGCAGAATGACGACGACCACCGCCGCCATAAAAAGCAGAATGAGCGGTTCAAGCAGCGTCGTGAGCTGTTCGAGCCGAACCTCGGCCTCGGCGTCGTAGAACGCGGCGACTTCATCCAGCATTTCACGCAAGCTGCCCGAACGCTCGCCGATCCCGATCATATCGAGCCCGAGCGACGGTATCCAATTCGCGGTCTCAAGCGATTCGGTAAACCCGCGGCCCTCGCGTATAAGAGGCAGAACGGACTGGCTCTTTCTTCGAAGCTCAAGATTATTGAGCGCCTGCGAAGAGATGTCCCAACTTTCCGGAACGGTGATGCCGCCCGAAAGCAGCGTAGAGAGCGAACGCGAAAGCTGCGCCGTCGCCATATTTCTCACTAATTGCCCGGCAACCGGAATTCGAAGAACGCTTTTATGCAGCAGCAGTTTGCCGCTTTGCGTTCGGAACCAGAACACAAGGCCGAGCACGACGATTATCACAAACGGCAAGACCCACCAAATATTCGCGACCACGGCTCCCGAAATATAAACCACCGCTCTCGTCAGGATCGGAAGCTCGCGGTTCTGATTCAAATTCCGAAACAGATCGGACATTCGCGGCACGATATAAAGCGTCAGGAACGCGACCATTATCGTTGCCGCGATCAGGAGAAATGCCGGATATGCGAGCGCTCCGCGAAGTTTTCGAGTGATCGCGACGCTGCGGCGCAAATATGTAACAAATCGGGCCAGAACGTCATCGAGCGCGCCGCTCTTTTCGCCCGAGAGGATCGAGGCCGTATATATCTTCGGGAAGATACCCTGCTCTTCGAACGCCTGCGAAAGAGGTTCGCCGTTCTTGATACGCTCCTCGACGTCGGCGAGCACGAGTCGCAGGTTTGCCGAACCCGAACGCGTCTTCAGAAGTTCGATCGCCTGGAGGACGGGAATTCCCGCTCGCAAAAGCGCCGAGAACTGCTGATTGAACAGCAAAAAGTCAGCCTGCTTGACCTTCGTATGCTTTCCCGAACCGCCAAACCCAAGCACCGACGACAGGCCGTTTTCCGCCGAGGAGACGGCGAAAACACGAAATCCGTCGGCCTCGAGACGCAACTTTGCTTCTGCGGCGCCGACAGCCTCGACGATCTTTGTTACTACTTCGCCGGACGGGGTTCCGAGCCGGCAGATGAATTCAGGCATAAGAGACGAATGAAATTGACCGTGAAGCCCTACGCTAAAGGCATTCAAAGGGCGAATTATAACACGTCCGACGGCCAAGAATGTTCCGCATCAAGCGATACGGCCTATTCCGTCGCGGAAATTCTTACATCTAAACAACCTAGAAGCATCTTGCGGCATCTGAAAATATACGTTGAACAGATTTTCGCGAATCTTTACAATAGAACTGTTCCATTTCGAGCACGTATGCGTAAACTTTTGGGCATAGAGCACCCGCGTTTTGCGATCCTGCTTGCCTCTCTCTTCGTATTCGCATTCTCTGCGGCTGCGGTCTCCGCGCAGTCTCCGACACCGCGTCCAACGCCCCCAGACAACGGCCCGATCAAGGTCAAGACCGACCTCGTTACCGTAACGGCAACCGTTACCGACATCTACGGGCGCTATATTTCCGGCCTCAAAAAGGATGCCTTTACGATCATCGATGAGGACGAGAAGCAGGACATAACCTTTTTCAGCGATAGCGACGCGCCCGTTTCGCTTGCGATCATTTTCGACGTATCGGGGTCGATGAGCGGTGAAAAGATCACGAAGGCGCGTCACGCCCTCTCGCGTTTCATCGCGACGAGCCATCCGATGGACGAATATTTCCTTATCGCATTCAATAATAAAGCTCAGCTTCTTCTGGATCGCTCACGCGACGGCGAGGCCGTCCTTAGAAAGCTCACTTTGGTCGAACCGAAGAAAGACACCGCGCTTTATGACGCAGTTTATCTGGGCGTCGAGAAAGTGATGCGTGGTTCGCATCAGAAGAAGGCAGTTCTGATAATTAGCGACGGCCAGGACAATGCCTCGCGTTACAACTTCGGCGAAGTCCGCCGCTTGCTCAAAGAGTCGGACGTGGTTGCCTATGCGATCGGTATTCAAGGACGAAACGACGCCGCGAGTCAGGCCGGACTGCAGGGTCAGGCCTTTCTCGACGAGATCAGTAACGTAACCGGCGGAAGATCTTTCTATCCTGAATCCGACGTGGAAATGGACGAGATCTTCGAGCGCATCGCCCTAGAGCTCCGCCACCAATATTCTATCGGTTATACGCCTAAAGATTTTGCGCCGAACGGCAAATGGCGTAAGGTCAAAGTTAAGGTCAAACGCCCAAGAGGTTTGCCGCGTCTAAGTGTGCGAGCCCGCGAAGGCTACTATGCGTCGCCGGCTTCGGATTATCGATAGGGTGAGTGAAGATTCTTGATGAAAGGTTTAAAACTCGTGGCTCTCATGCTCGTGTTTTTCGCGGGCGCAGGCATTTCTGCAGCAATTTCCCTTTCCGCGGATGCCGCTGAAACGACTAATGGCGCCGCGACCCCAACGCCTACACCTTCGGCGTCGGTAAGGTCGACTCCGACTCCAACGCCTACTCCTGACGTTCTGAACTCGGACGACGTAATCCGCGTCGAGGCCGAGCTCGTGAATCTCAACGTCCGCGTCGTTGACCGCAATAACCGAACGATAAACGACATTCCCGAAAAGGATTTCAAGATATTCGAAGACGGAACTCTTCAAACCATCGACTTTTTCTCGCGTTCCGAGGTTCCTACGAATTACGCGCTCGTGCTCGATAATTCAGGCTCGATGCGCTCGCAGTTGGATAAGGTCATCGAGGCGAGCAAGATCCTTGTCGATACAAATAAACCCGAAGACGAGACCGAGATCGTCCGCTTCATCGGACGAGATAAGATCACGATCGAGCAGCCATTTACGTCCAATAAACAGGACCTTGCCGACTCGCTCGACAATCTATTTATCGAGGGCGGCCAGACGGCTATAATCGACGCTGTCTATCTTGCGGTCGAGAATGTCGATAAATACGAGAAATCCAAAAAGGCCGATGACCGCAAACGCCGCGCTCTCGTCCTCGTAACGGATGGCGAAGACCGCGACAGCTACTACAACGAAAAGCAGCTTTTTGACCTTCTTCGCGAATCCGAAGTGCAGATATACATCGTCGGCTTTCTCGGTGAGTTGAGTAAGGAAGGCGGTTTTATCGGCAAAAGTCCGCAGGCGAAAGCAAAGGCTTTCTTGCAGCGAATGGCCGACGAAAGCGGCGGCAAGACCTATTTCCCTGCTGATGTGAACGAACTGCCCGACATCGCAAGGCAGATCTCCGGCGAGTTGCGAACCCAATATTCTATCGGCTATATCCCGACGAACGATCGGAAGGACGGAAAGTTCCGTTCGATCAAGGTCGTGGTCGCGGACGGGCCGAATGGACAAAAGCGGATTCCCGTTACACGCGCCGGACGAACGGCCGATAATTCGGACGGCCCGCCGACTTTGGCGCCGCCCGTGAACGTAATAAAAACGCCAAAACAATAGGTTCGGGATCGAGAAGGAAAGTTATTCTTCGGGAACGGTTCCCGAAATCTTCTTGCGCGTCGTCTCGCCGGTCACGAGGACGGGAATTCCCTCGTCAACGTTCTCGTGAGGCCTTGCGATAACGTGAATTGCCGTAACTTGCCCGACCTTTCTAGCTGCGGCCGCTCCCGCATCGACGGCAGCCTTTACGGCTCCGACCTCGCCGCGCACGATCGCCGTTACAAGGCCCGCGTCGATCTTTTCGTAGCCGACAAGCGTTACGTTCGCGGCCTTCACCATCGCGTCCGCAGCCTCGATCATCGCTACAAGGCCAAAGCACTCAACCATTCCCAAAGCCTGCATAGTTAACTCCAAAAGATCAGCTACTTCTCTTCTTGCGGATGAAAAGAACCAAGGCAAAAAGCCCCATTACGACAAATATGCTCCCAAAAACAACGGCGATCGCGGCGACCATCTACTTAAATACCTCTAGGTAAACAACGATGATCGCGGTGATCAGGAATATTACGCCTGAGACGGCCATCAGCCCGATTCCCGAAGCATCGGCAGGTTCCGCCCATTCGGTTTGGACGGCCTTTCGTTTTGCCACACGCGCCGCCTGGCGTTCGCGTGCAGCACGCACTCGATTATTCTTTTCTTCCTCGGTGCCGGCTTCTGCCGCCGCCTGTTTTTCGGCCTTTTCGAACGCCGCCTCAAGCTCCGCTTTCACGCTGATCTCGCTCGGATTTGCCGTTTCGGCAGCAGCGACGATCGGTTCTGCGGGAACCGCGATCGCGGGGCCGTTCACGGGCTTGCCGCATGCATAACAAAAGCTCGTGCCTTCGCGAACTTCGGCGCCGCAAGAGGCGCAAACCGACTTTTCGAGAACAGCTTCCATTTATCTAAACGCTCGCAAAAATCTCTTTTTCTTGTCCAAGATCGCGGGCCGAAGGTGTCAATATCGTTTTCTTGTTGATGTAGATCTTCTCGCCTCGGTCTATCGCCCGTCGAACGTCATCCTCGCTCACGAAATCAACCGCCGTCGGCGGTCCTTTCTCGACGACCGGTTCCGCATAGATATGGTGAATGATCGTCTCTTTCGCGTCAGTTTGCGTATGAACGGGTTTCGAAGGCGATACCGTCGGTGGTTTTGGCAACGCCTCGTTGGCCTCACTTACCGGCCTGTTTCGCAAGAACGAATCAACGATCTTCGCAATGTCTTCGCGCTTCGGCTTTTTGCCCGCGGCAGGTACGTTTTCAAATGCCGCTTTCGGCTTCTGCGACAATGCACCGGCATTTATCGGCTTCGTCTCGAACGCCACACGCTTAATATCCATTAAATGTATCGGCGAGACGTTATCCGACGTCACGTTGCCGCCCCACGAACCACATCCAAGCGTCATCGAAGGCGAAAGATCGGTCGAAAATCCTATCGCGCCGTGCGTCGTCGGCGAATTGATGATGACGCGAGCGGCCGGCATCTGCTCGCCGTATTCGATCGCCATCTGACGATCTTGCGTGTGCATACCTGCCGTGTGCCCCATGCCGCCGAACCGAAGTATCTCTTCGCAACGGGCCGCGCCTTCTTTAACGCCGTTCGCAACAAAGAATGCGAGCATCGGCGAGAGCTTTTCGACCGACCAGGGGAAATCGCGTCCCACACCGGCGCAATCCGCGAGAAGGCAGCGCGTTCCCGCCGGAACGCTAACGCCCGCGAGTTGTGCAATATACGCAGCGGGTTTGCCGACGATGCCCGCATTCAATGTTCTTTGCGGTGTCAAAAGGATCTTCGCGACCGCCTCTGCGTCCGCAGAGGACAGAAAATGACCGCCCTGACGGGTAAATTCTGCCCGTACCTCCGCTTCGATCGGAGCATCGACAACAACGCTCTGTTCGCTCGCGCAGATCGTGCCGTTATCAAAACAAGTCCCGGTAAGGATATCCGCCACAGCCTTTGCGGCGTTCGCCGAACGCTCGATGAATACCGGAACATTTCCCGGACCGACGCCAAAGGCCGGTTTGCCTGAAGAATAAGCCGCGCGCACAAGCCCCGTTCCGCCCGTCGCAAGGATCACGGCCGTTCGCTTGTGCTTCATCAACGTCTCTGTGCCCTCGATCGTGGAAACCGTCAGGCAGTGTATCGCATCTGCGGGAAGCCCGGCCTTTACACCCGCGTCACGCATAATTCGCGTTGTCTCCGCAATGCACTTTGCTGCAGCGGGATGCGGCGAAAGCACGATCGTGTTGCGGGATTTTATCGCGATGATGATCTTGAAGATCGCCGTCGAAGTCGGGTTCGTCGATGGGATGATCGCCGCAACGACGCCGCGCGGGCTTGCGATCTCCACGATACTCTTCGAATCGTTGACGACGCCGACGGTCTTTAGCCCTTTGAAAAAGTTCCAGACGTCTTCGGCCGCGAACCGATTCTTCTCGAATTTATCCGCAGCGTTCCCGTAACCCGTCTCCTCGTGCGCCAACTGGCCGAGCCTCGCGCAATCTGCCAATGCCGCACTTGCCATCGCATCGCAGATCGAGTCGATCTTCTGCTGGTCGAAAGTCGCGAGCACACCGAATGCCGCGAACGCAGAGTCAACTGCATCACGGGCTTCCTGTTGTGCGAGAAGATCCTTGTCGGCCATTTACCGTAGAAAAATGTCTGGGGAATTGCGCCCTCGCGGGATCCTTCATTCGATCAAGCGAGGGCGTAAGTAAATTGCAATGAAACGCTATTTCGAGCGGCTCTTGCTGCCTTCGGTCGAGATCGCGGACGTTCCGCCGTCTCCGCTCGTTAGCGATTTTCCGCCACCGCGTAGAGCCTTCTCGTCCGGGCTGTAGCCGACGGCACCGCCTTTCGGCAGCACACGTTCGACCTCGGAATGCGGACGCGGGATGACGTGTACGCTGATAAGTTCGCCGACCCTTCGAGCGGCCGCCGCTCCGGCGTCGGTCGCAGCCTTGACGGCTCCGACATCACCGCGAACAAAAATAGTTACATATCCGGCGCCGATATATTCTTTACCGATCAACTGGACGTTAGCGGCCTTGACCATCGCATCGGCTGCCTCAACAGCGCCGATAAAACCTTTGGTCTCGACCATTCCGAGTGCCTCTAAACTCATTGACTGCTCCTCACTTAAAATTAAGCTAGCTGGATTTTATACCACGAAGATTCGATAGCCAAAATTATCACGATACTATGCTTCTCTTCAAGCGTTGCGCTCAGGTTGCGAAATTGACATCGCAGCGCTAAGCGCTTAAAATTTTAGTTTTACGAACGGTTGGTCTCCCGTCGGCGCTTTTGTCTGAAATGTCACAAACACTTGGCGAAAAATTGCGGCTCGCCCGCGAAGAACGAGGTATTTCTATAACCGAGGTTGCCGAAGCGACGCGCATCTCCCCGCATTATCTTCAAGCGATCGAGGTTGATGATTATCGCACGCTTCCCGGCGGCATCTTCAACAAAGGATTCATCAAATCCTTTGCAAAGTATGTCGGCGTGGACGAACAGTCGGCTCTGGCTGATTACGCACGCGTCGTGAACGCCAACAGCGAACAGCAGGCGGCAGACGAACCGCTCAACCGGTATCGTCCCGAAGTTCTGACCGACGATCGTGCAGGTGGCTCGATGATCCCGACGATCATCGGTGCCGTCGTCATACTCGCGATCGTAACGGCCGCTGTCCTTTTCGGTCTCAATTATCTCAAGAACCGCCAGGCCGAGCCTGTCGCGAACGCTCCTTCGACCGCCCCGAATTCAAATACTAACGCGGCCGTGCCCGCCGCAACTCCTCAGCCTGCCGTACCTGAAATGGCATCGCTGAAAGTAGAGTTCTCGGCTACTACGGATCCCGTCTCGCTGACCGCCTCGCTCGACGGCGGCCGAAACGAGAGCAAACTGATCGCCGCAGGCGAAACCACGACATTCGAACCGAAAGAGAGTCTGAAATTAAGCTATTCCCGTTCGCTCGCGGCGGTCGTAAAACTTTCGATCAACGGAAAGCCGATAACGCTTCCGGCAACACCGACAAATCCGAAACGCAGCGTGATCGAGTTCGAGATCGACAAGAACACGCTGCCTTCGATCTGGACGAACGCTTCGATCGGCGCTGAGCCGCCTGCAGAACCCGCGGCCGGTCAGACGGCAACAACGCAGCCTGCCGTGAACGCGCCCGTGGCTGTCGAGACGCCGAAGGTCGAGACAACGGCGACACCGAAACCGGTCGTCACGCCGGCGGCAACAAAGGCAGCCAACTCGGCACCGACGCCCGCTGCCGGAACTTCGCCCGCGAAGCGTCCTGCGACCGGCACGAAGTCGCCCGCACCCGAAGCGGCACCGACAAGACGGCCCGCAACCGCCGAAACGCACTGATGCTCTTGGCCGAATGCACTGAACTTTGCACGTTAATGCCCGCGAGTTTTTCTCTCGGGCATTTTTGTTTATAATTGCTTATGGATATCGATGCTATCAACGAAGGCCTGACCTTCGACGACGTTCTCCTCGTTCCCGCGTATTCCGAGATACTCCCTTCGGATGCCGACACACGCACTAAATTTTCGCGAAATATCGACCTGAATATTCCGCTTTGCTCGTCCGCGATGGACACCGTTACGGAAGCTTCGCTCGCGATCGCCCTCGCACAGCAGGGCGGTATCGGAGTCATCCACAAGAACCTTTCGATCGAGGAGCAAGCCGAAGAGGTCGATAAGGTAAAACGCAGCGAGTCGGGGATGATCGTCGATCCTGTAACGATCAATAAGGACGCGCTCGTCTCTGACGCACTCGTCATAATGGGCAGATTCAAGATCAGCGGCGTTCCCGTCACCGACGAGGACGGCCTGCTCGTCGGCATTATCACGAATCGCGACCTGCGTTTCGAAGGGCGTTTTGACATACCGGTTTCCGAAGTGATGACGCCGCAACCGCTCGTTACCGTGCCTGTCGGGACGACGTTGGATGATGCGAAGGTAACGCTACAAAAGCACCGCATCGAGAAGCTCCTCGTTGTCGATGACGACGGACACTTAAAGGGACTGATCACGGTCAAAGACATTCAGAAAGCGATAAATTTCCCGCATGCGGCAAAAGACACGCTCGGAAGGCTTCGTTGCGGGGCCGCTATCGGCGCGACAGGAGATTATATGGAGCGTGCCGAAGCCTTGGTCAACGCACGGGCCGATGCGATCGTAATCGATACCGCTCACGGGCATAGCTCACGGGTTTTTGAAGCCGTTAAGGCCGTTAAAACACGTTTCCCGGAGGTCGAGGTCGTTGCCGGCAACGTTGCGACCGCAGATGCCACCACGGGTCTTATACGAGCCGGAGCGGACGCCGTAAAGGTTGGTATCGGACCCGGATCGATCTGCACGACGCGCGTCGTAACCGGCGCGGGCGTTCCGCAGATCACAGCGATCAACGAATGTGTCAAAGCCGCAAAAAATACCGGCGTGCCGATCATTGCCGACGGCGGCGTTAAATTCTCCGGCGATGTCGCAAAGGCGATCACGGCCGGTGCGGATTCCGTAATGATCGGTTCGCTCTTTGCCGGAACCGAGGAAGCTCCCGGCGAGATCATTCTTTTCCAGGGACGTAACTTCAAGACATATCGTGGAATGGGTTCTATCGGCGCAATGAAGAAAGGTTCGAGCGATCGATACGCTCAGGAAGCGACGGCCTCCGACTCAAAATACATACCCGAAGGCATTGAAGGGCGCGTTCCCTACAAAGGCACGATCGCGGACATGGTCACGCAGCTCGTTGGCGGCCTGCGTTCCGGAATGGGCTACACCGGATGCCGCACGATCGCCGAACTGCAAACGAACGCTAAGTTCGTGCGCATAACCTCCGCCGGCCTTCGCGAATCGCACGTCCACGACGTAATCATCACAAAAGAAGCTCCGAATTATCGTATCGAAAGTTAGGCTCTAATAGTTTTCTTCTTAGCCGGATTGAGATGCCCGTCACTGCTCTAATATTGCCGTTGCCTTTAATATTGCCGTTGCCTTTAATATTTTCGTTGCCTTTAATATTGCCGTTGCCTTTAGGCAACGGACAAAGGCATCAAAATGATTTCGGGCTTTAGCCTAAATAAAAACTATGTCATTTGTTCGAATTTGGGCGCACGCTGTGTTTTCAACTCAAGAGCGGCAATCCTTGTTTACGAAAGAGATACGGACACGCCTTTTTCGGCACATCCGTGAAAATTGTGTTAAAAGGACATTTATCTTGATACGATCGGCGGATGGTCTGAACACATTCATATACTGATCTCGCTCGGACGTTCGCAGGATATTGCAAAGATCATGATGCTGATAAAAGGCGAATCCGCTCATTGGCTGAATGAGCAGAGACTCTTTCGCGGCAAATTTCATTGGCAGGACGATTACTATGCCATTTCTGTGTCGGAATCACAGGTAGAGCAGGTCAGGGATTATATCGCGCGACAGGAAGAACACCATAAAGCAACCACTTTTGAAAAGGAAATGCTTGTTTGGAAAAAGAT
>Ga0209476_10001451_pt1 | contig 15906 bp, 16 predicted proteins | sample KloWWTrecipitate_FD_187179 | JGI IMG/M metagenome (GOLD analysis project Ga0209476, IMG submission 187179) | Active sludge microbial communities from Klosterneuburg, Austria, studying microevolution and ecology of nitrifiers - Klosterneuburg... | ecosystem: Engineered > WWTP > Aerobic digester... | reverse complement strand
ACATTGCCCGGCAGGAACTGCGCAGCTACAAGCAACTGCCGAAGAATTTCTATCACATCCAGACCAAGTTTCGCGACGAACGCCGCCCGCGCTTCGGCGTGATGCGCGGTCGCGAGTTCACGATGAAGGATGCCTATTCCTTCGATCGTGATCTGGTCAGCGCCAAGCGCAGCTACGACGCCATGTTCTCGGCCTATCAGCGCATCTTTGATCGCTTTGGACTGACCTACCGCGCGGTGGCCGCAGACACCGGGTCGATCGGCGGTGATGCCTCGCACGAGTTCCAGGTCATCGCCGACACCGGCGAAGACGCGATCGTCTATTGCCCCGACAGCGACTATGCGGCCAACATCGAACTGGCCGAGGCGCTGCCCTTGCTGGACATGCGGGCAGCAGCCACGCAGGATCTTGTGAAGGCGCCGACACCCGACAAGTCCACCTGCGCGGCCGTGGCCGAGTTGCTGGGCTTGCCGCTGTCGCGCACGGTGAAGTCCCTGGTGCTGGCCACCGACGACAAGAACGACAGTGGCGAGATCGTCAAGACCACCGTCTGGCTGTTGCTGGTGCGCGGCGACCACAGCCTCAATGAAGTGAAGGCCGGCAAGCTGCCTGGCTTGAAGACTGGCCATCGTTTCGCGACGGTGGCCGAGATCGAACAGCACTTCGGTTGCAAGCCGGGCTATCTGGGGCCGATTGCACCCTGCAAACCGGTGCAGGTGGTGGCCGACCGCACGGTGGCCCTGATGAGTGACTTCGTTTGCGGGGCCAACGAGGCTGACTTTCACCACACCGGTGTCAACTGGGGCCGCGACATGCCCGAACCCGACCTGGTGGCCGACATCCGCAACGTCGTTGCCGGAGATCCGTCACCCGACGGCAAGGGCCGGCTCGAAATCCAGCGCGGCATCGAAGTGGGGCACGTGTTCCTGCTCGGAACGCAAAAGTACAGCGAGCCGATGAAGGCGAACTTCCTCGACGAAAACGGCAAGCCGCAGCCCTTCGTGATGGGCTGCTACGGCATCGGCGTGACACGGCTGCTGGGGGCGGCCATCGAGCAGAACCACGACGAGCGCGGCATCATCTGGCCGCAGGCCATGGCACCGTTCAGCGTGGTGATCTGCCCCATCGGGATGGATCGCAGTGATGCGGTGCGATCGGCCGCCGAGGCGCTGCACGACGATCTGGCCGGAGCCGGCATCGACGTGCTGCTGGACGATCGTGGTGAACGGCCAGGCGCCATGTTTGCCGACTGGGAACTGATCGGTCTGCCACTGCGCGTGGTGATCTCCGATCGTGGCCTGAAAGCCGGCACCGTCGAGGTGCAGGGCCGGCGTGAGGCGGGCGCCAGTGTCGTGCCGCTGACCGAGGCGGCCCAAGCCGTGCGCAGCCGACTGGAGGCATGAAGGAACGGGCCCCGGCCCCTGCCCGTCGCGCCTTCGCGTTGGCGGGCGCAGGCCTGTTCTTGTTGCCACCTCGAGCTGCGCACGCCGGCGCACAGCTCGAAGAGCCCCTGATCGACTCAGTGCGCACGGCCTTGTCGGCGTCGGTGGCCGAACTGGCGCCACCCAAGCCGCGCTTCGATGACATCGATCACCGCCTGGCCTACCTACGCTGGCTGGGTGAAGCCAGCCGTCGGTTGCGCCCGAAAAAGGCCGAACACCAGACCCGGATCGAGTTCCTGGAGACGGCGTGGTACGAGAGCCGACGCGCAGGGCTCGAGACCTCGCTGCTGCTCGGGCTGATTCAGGTCGAAAGCGGATTCCGCAAGTACGCCATCAGCATCGTCGGCGCGCGCGGCTACATGCAGGTGATGCCGTTCTGGGCCCGCCTGATCGGTGACGGCGACCCTAGCCGCTTGTTTCACCTGCAGACCAATCTTCGGTTCGGCTGCGTCATCCTTCGTCACTACCTCGACGTCGAGCGTGGCGACCTCTTCATGGCGCTGGGGCGCTACAACGGCAGCCGCGGCCGTGCCGAGTATCCGAACCTGGTTTTCGGCGCGCGGCGGCAGTGGGAGATCAAGCCAACCTGATGGCCGGCGCTACAGCCCGGCCCAGGATCGGGGCGCAGCACCGGCCAGACCGAGCAGTGCGAGCGCGCGTTCGACCGTGTCGTCGATCAGCGCCTGCACGGTCAGTGGCCGGTGATAGAAGGCAGGCAGCGGTGGAAACACGACGCCGCCCATTTCGGTGACCGCCGTCATGTTGCGCAGGTGGGCCAGATTGAACGGTGTCTCGCGCACCATCAGCAGCAGGCGCCGTCGCTCTTTCAGCGTGACATCGGCGGCGCGCGTGAGCAGATTGTCTGAAAGGCCATGCGCAATGGCAGCCAGCGACTTCATCGAACAGGGCGCGACGATCATCGCAGCGGTGTCGAAGCTGCCGCTGGCCAGGCAGGCGCCGACCTCGCCCGATGCATACGCGTGGTCGGCATGTGATTCAAGCGCCGACCGGTCCAGACCCAGCTCGTGGTGCACGTTCAGGATGCCTGCCGGCGTGGCCACCAGATGAGTTTCAACACCCAGCGCACGCGCCCTGTCCAGCACCCCCAGCCCGTAGGCAGCGCCGCTGGCGCCGCTGATGCCGACGACCAGCCGCGGGCGCACCATGTCAGGCTGGGTTCAAGACCCGCTGCAATTCTCCGGACTGGTACATCTCCATCAGGATGTCCGAGCCACCGACGAATTCACCACCCACGTACAGCTGCGGGATCGTCGGCCATTGGGCGTAATCCTTGATGCCCTGGCGAACCGCCTCATCCTCGAGCACGTTGAAGGTCTTGAAGTCTTCGACGCCGCAGGCCTTGAGGACCTGTATGGCGCGGCCGGAGAAGCCGCATTGCGGGAACTGCGCCGTGCCCTTCATGAAGAGCACGATGTGGTTGTTCTTGACGAGGTCGTCGATTTGTTGCTGCACGTCGCTCATAGCGGAGCCTCTTGAAATGCGGGGATGTGTCCAGGGCAGGGTTATACGGCAAAGGGCATACCCGCCCTGTGCACGACGGTTTGCGGCAGGGCCGGGCGGTTTGCGGCCGGTCAACTGGTGGTCAGTAGGTGTACTGCACGCCCAGTTGCAGGCGCGGCTGCAAACGAAGCTCGCCAAACGCGGCGTCGGTGCCCTGGCTGCCGAACTGCGCGGCCCCGAATTGCCAGCGGGCACCCGGTCGTTCAGCCGTCACGCCCAGGTCGGCACTGAAGCTCAAGCCAGTCTTGGTGAGCCATCCTGTATAGCCCAGCCCGAGGTAGGGCGCCGTCAGGGCCGCATCGGCAGCACCTACGCCGGTTGGCAAGGCCTGGGCACCCGACGTCAGGCCGCGCAGGCCGAACATCAGCCCGCTGGTGGCGCGAAGTCGCCCTGTCGTGCCAGGCGGCGACCAGGACAGTCTGCCGAGGTCATAGTCACCCAGCAGGGCTGCCCGCATCGGAAGCGAGAGGCCCGGCCCATGGCTGCCTGGCAGGCGCGAGGCGGGGTTGTCGATCAACATCAGCCGTGCCTGCCAGCGTGGCCAGATCGCGACGCCATCGGGCAGGCTCAGGCCATCGGCAGCGACGGCGAAGCCTTGCCACAGCACTGCCAGCACGGCTGCAAGCGTGGTTGCGCAGGTTCGAACGGCGTACCGGGTGTGTGCCATGGCGTGTCTCCTGGGCGGTAGGGGCTGCCGCTGGACGGGGTTTGACACATGATGCGCCAAAGCCAAGCCGTTGGCCGGCAACCTGAGCACCTGGACGTGATTTCGTGCGACCTCAGGTGTCACCGGGCCAACACGCGCCGCTGCAGCGTTCCAGTCCCGCCAGGTCGCGCCGGGTTTGCGGACACGTGAAACCGGCATCGTCCAGCAGGGCTCGAACCGCGGCACCCTGATCGTGGCCATGTTCGAGCAAAAGCCAGCCTCCGGGCTGGAGGTGGGCCGGTGCGCCACAGACGATCTGGCGCAGTGCAGCCAGGCCGTCACCGCCTGGTGTCAGCGCATGCCGTGGCTCGTGGCGCAGGTTGGGCAGATGGGGATCGTTCTCGTCAATGTAGGGTGGGTTGGACACCGCCAGCTGAAAGCGGCGGCCCGCCACCGGCTGCCACCAGCTCCCGTGCAGATACTCGATCGACGCGCCCAGCTGCTTTGCGTTCAGCTGTGCCACCCGCAGCGCGGTCAGATCGATGTCGGTGGCGGTGACGTGCAGGTCGGGTCGCCGCCGGGCCAGCGTCACCGCAATCGCGCCACTGCCTGTACCCAGGTCGACGATCGGGGCTGCCTCGCTGGCGCGCAAGACCGCCAACGACCAGTCCACCAGCAGTTCGGTCTCGGGCCGGGGCACCAGCACGGCGGGTGAAACCACGAAGCGCAGGCCGTGGAACTCACGTTCACCGATCAGGTAGGCCAGCGGCTCACCTGCGGCGCGGCGCTCGACACTGTGTACGAAGTGCTGCTGCAGGCTCGGCGCCAGCGGGTGGTCGTCATGGGCGATCAGCCAGCTGCGCGACTGAGCCAACGCGTGGCTGAGCAGCAACTGGGCGTCGAGCCGCTCGACGCCGCGGCTGCGCGCCAGCGCCAGCGCAGCCTTCACCTGCATCAGCCGGCCCCGGTTTCGAGCTGCGCCAGCTGCTGCGCCGCGCGCGCGCCCTGCAGCGCATCCACCAGGTCGCCCAGGTCGCCGTCCATCACCTGGGCCAGCTTGTACAGCGTGAGGTTAATGCGGTGGTCGGTCACTCGGCCCTGTGGGAAGTTGTAGGTGCGGATGCGGTCCGATCGGTCGCCGCTGCCGATCAAGGCCTTGCGCGTGGCGGCCTCTTTGGCGGCGCGTTCGCTGTGGTCCTTGTCGCGCAGTCGCGCGGCCAGCACGGACATCGCCTTGGCCTTGTTGCGATGCTGCGAGCGATCGTCCTGGCACTCGGCGACGATGCCTGTGGGCAGGTGGGTGATGCGGATCGCGCTGTCGGTCTTGTTGACGTGCTGCCCGCCAGCGCCGCTGGCGCGAAAGGTGTCGATGCGCAGTTCAGCCGGGTTGAGCTGAACCTCCTCGGCCGTGTCGGGCTCGGGCATCACCGCCACCGTGCAAGCGCTGGTGTGGATGCGGCCCTGCGATTCGGTGGTCGGCACGCGCTGCACCCGATGACCGCCCGATTCAAAACGCAGGCAGGCGAAGACATCTGCGCCTTCGACGCGCAGCACCAGCTCCTTGTAGCCGCCCAGTTCGGCCGCGTTCTCGCTCAGCACCTCGGTGCGCCAGCCCCTGCGCTCGCAAAAGCGCAGGTACATGCGCGCCAGGTCACCGGCAAACAGCGCCGATTCGTCGCCCCCCGTGCCGGCGCGGATCTCCAGGAAGGCATTGCGTTCGTCGTCGGGGTCACGCGGCAACAGCGCAGCCTTCAGCTCACGGTCCAGGCGCAGCAGATCCGTCTCGGCGTTGTCGGCCTCCTCGCGCGCCATGGCCTGCATCTCGGCGTCGTGCAGCGTGACATCGGCCAGCATCTCCTCGGCCGTTGCCCGGTCGGCTTCCCTTGCCTGGTAACTGCGGAACAGGCCGACGACATGGGCGGCCTCGGACTGTTCGCGCGACAGGCTGCGATAGCGATTGATGTCGGCACCGACCTCGGGGTCGGACAGGTTGGCGTCGAGTTCCTTCAGCCGCATGGCCAGGCGCTCGAACTGTTCTCGCAGGGATGGTGTCATGGCAGACGCGGGCGCAGGCGCAGCGCCGCCTGGCGATGCGTCTTGCGGAGTGGGAAGCTAACGGCCGTCGCCGCTGGGGCTGCGACCGCTGCCGCGCAGGAACAGGCGCGACACTGTTTGCGCCAGCGCCTCACGCTCAGGGCCTTCAACAGCATGCAGTTCGGCCAGCGTCCCGTGCAGCATCTTGTTGGTCAGGCCACGACTCAGTGTTTCGAGCACCGTGTCGATCGGTTCGCCGCGTGCAAGCTGGCGGCGTGCGCGCGACAGCGACACCGCGCTCCAGTCGTCGACTTGCCGGCTCAGAGCCTGGATCAACGGCACGGCGGCACGCTGGTCGAGCCAGTGTTCAAAGCTCAGTACGCCCGCGTCGATGATGGCCTCGGCCTGCTGCACCGCGGCCTGACGCTTTTCGCCGGCGGTCTGCACCAGCGCCGACAGGTCGTCGATGGTGTAGAGGTAGACGTCTCCCAAGGACGCGACCTCGACCTCGATGTCACGCGGCACCGCCAGATCGACCATGAACATCGGGCGGTGCCGGCGCATTTTCAACGCACGCTCGACGGCACCCAGTCCGATGATCGGCACCGTGCTGGCGGTGCACGAGATCACGACATCGAACTCGTGCAGGCGATTCGGCAGCTCGGACAGGCGCAGCGAATGGGCGCCGAAGCGGGCGGCCAGCCGCTCGCCGCGTTCGAGCGTGCGGTTGGCAACCGTCATCGATTTGGGGGCGCGTGCAGCAAAGTGGGTGGCCACCAGTTCGATCATTTCACCGGCACCGACGAACAGCACCTGCAGGTCATGCAAATCCTCGAACAACTGGGATGCGAGCCGAACGGCGGCCGCGGCCATGCTGATCGAATGGGCGCCGATTTCAGTGGAGGTGCGCACTTCCTTGGCCACCGAGAACGAACGCTGGAACAACTGGTGCAGCGTGGTGCCCAGCGTGCCGGCTTCGTTGGCCTGGCGCACGGCCTGCTTCATCTGGCCCAGGATCTGCGGCTCACCGAGCACCATCGAGTCGAGCCCCGACGCAACGCGGAAGGCATGCCGGGCGGCGGCACGGTCTTCCATCACGTAGGTGTGACTGCGCAAGTGGTCGGCGCTGACCCCGCCTTCGGACGCCAGCCAGTCCATGGCCGGTGCCACCAGCTCTTGCATCGCCGCCTGGCTGGCCGCCACGTACAGCTCGGTGCGGTTGCAGGTTGAGACCAGCGCAGCTTCGGGCGTCGCCTGCTGAAGCCGGCCCTGCAGCCCGCGCAGCGCTGGCGTCAAGGTCCCGGGCGCAAACGCCAATCGACCCCGCAAGTCCAGTGGAGCCGTGGTGTGGTTCAGGCCGAGGGCGAAGACGGGCACAGGCAGATTGTAGGATTGGCGGGCGGTTCCAGTCGTCTGGCCCGAGACCCGAGTCTCGATCATGCGGGCACCGGGATGACTTGACGAGGGTCAAGTCATCGATGAACTGAAACCCCTTCCGAGAACCTCGACCCGATGGGTGCCTTCGATCTGTTCTGGCACGTGATGAACCTGTTCGCCGTGGCCACGCTGTTCGGCGTGATTGCTGCTGGCGGCGCCCGCTTGCTCTGGCGGCGCCGCTTGCAGGCTGTCAGCTGGCGACGCCTGGTGCTGGCGACGACGGCCGCTGCCACGGGCTGCACGCTGGTTGGTTTCATCGCGTTCGGCCGAGATGGCCGCATGGCCACCTACGGGCTGATGGTGCTGGCCGCTGCCGCTGTGCTGGCCTTCGTCCACCGACGGCGACGCCTTTAGGCGGTTCGGACAGCCGAATCGGCGACCACGGGCGTACCGCGCAGCGAGTGCGGATAGGCCTGCGTGACGCACACATCGATCATCTGCCCCACCAGGCGGCCGGCCAAGGGGCCGCCGTCGAAGTTGACGATGCGGTTGCATTCGGTGCGGCCCATCAGCTCAGCCGCATTGCGGCGCGACGGCCCTTCGACCAGGATGCGCTGCACGGTGCCTACCCGGCTGTCGCTGATGCGCGCCACGTGCTGTTCGATGGCCGCCTGCAACTGCTGCAGGCGGCGCAGTTTCAGCTCGCGCGGCGTCTCGTCGGGCAGATTGGCCGCCGGTGTTCCGGGGCGTGGGCTGAAGACGAAGCTGAATGAGGCGTCGAAGCCGACGTCGTCGATCAGCTTCATCGTGCGTGCGAAGTCGTCGTCGGTCTCGCCCGGAAATCCGACGATGAAATCGCTGGACAGGCTGATGCCGGGGCGCACCGCACGCAGCTTGCGGATGGTGCTCTTGTATTCCATCGCGGTGTAGCCGCGCTTCATCGCCATCAGGATTCGATCGCTGCCGTGCTGCACCGGCAGGTGCAGGTGGTTCACCAGCTTGGGCAGTTTGCCGTAGACCTCGATCAGCCGGGGCGTGAACTCGTTCGGATGGCTGGTGGTGTAGCGGAGGCGCTCGATGCCGGGGATTTCGGCAACGTACTCGAGCAGCAACGCCAGGTCGGCGACGTCCGGGCCGCTGCCCATGTTGCCGCGGTAGGCGTTGACGTTCTGCCCCAGCAGGGTCACTTCCTTGACGCCCTGGTCGGCCAGCCCGGCCACTTCGGTCAGCACATCGTCGAAGGGACGGCTGACCTCTTCGCCGCGCGTGTAGGGCACGACGCAGTAGGAGCAGTACTTCGAGCAACCTTCCATGATCGACACGAAGGCCGAAGCACCATCCACACGGGCTGGCGGCAGGTGATCGAACTTTTCGATCTCGGGGAAGCTGATGTCCACCTGCGGCCGCCGCTCGGCCCGGCGCGCCTCGATCATCTGCGGCAGCCGGTGCAGGGTCTGCGGGCCGAACACCAGATCGACGTAGGGTGCGCGCTCGATGATCGCGCGGCCTTCCTGGCTGGCCACGCAGCCGCCGACACCGATCAACACACCCTTGCGCTTGAGGTGCTTGACGCGGCCCAGATCGCTGAACACCTTTTCTTGCGCCTTCTCGCGCACCGAGCAGGTGTTGAAGAGGATGAGGTCGGCCTGTTCGACATCGTCGGTCGGCTCATAGCCTTCGGCGGCACGCAACACGTCGGACATCTTGTCCGAGTCGTACTCGTTCATCTGGCAGCCGAAGGTGCGGATGAAAACCTTCTTGGCCGGTGTCGACGGGTTCATGGCCGCGTCCAGGCTTGGGCGATCGGGTCGAAGGTCCAGGTCTGCGCCTGCTCACGCGTGGCGGGCCAGGGCCGATTGGCCTGCTCCGATGGCGTCAGGATCCAGATTTCCAGCAGCATCCCGCCGGCTTCGAGCGTGTAGTTCACAACCAGCTTTTGCCCGGCGATCTGGCTGATCAGGTCGAAGCGGTTTTCCTGGTTGCGAATTCGTGCACCAGGCGCCAGTCTGGCCGGCCTGCCGTTCAGCAGCACGTCGGGCGGTGCGGTGCCGGTGATCTCGCCACGAAGGGCATGGGCCGGGAACAGCCGGGGCACCTGGGCCTGGGCGGTTGAAAGCAGGGTCAGGGCCAGCAGGCCCAGTGCAGCACAGCGAAACATGGTGTGGATCCAGGGGCTGTGGAGAGTGGACAGAGCCCGCCGGGCCTGGGGCCAAGCCGGACCTCGCAAACGATTCGGCCCGGCAGGTGCCGGGCCGACAAAGGCTGGTGGCGCTTCAGGGACTCGAACCCCGGACCTGCGGATTATGATTCCGTCGCTCTAACCAACTGAGCTAAAGCGCCTGAGCCCAAAATTATACAGCGCAGCGCAGGCTCTCACGATGTTCAGTTTCTTCAAGAAGAAGGTGCCAGTACCGGCACCAACGGCTCTCGCCAGCCCCGCTGTGGAGGGTGCCTTGCCGACGGCAACGGGCGAGTCGCCGACACCTGTGCCACAGGCCGTGGAAGGGCCGCGCATGAGCGCCGGCTGGATGGGCCGGCTGAAGCAGGGGCTGCGCAGAACCGGCAGCGGGATCTCGCAGGTCTTCACCGGCACGCGCATCGACGATGCACTGTATGAGGATCTGGAGTCGGCGCTGCTGATGGCCGATGCCGGCGTGGCGGCCACCCAGGCACTGTTGCAGGATCTCAAGCGCCGCGTGAAGGCCAGCAAAGCCACCGACGGCGCGGCCGTCAAGGCCCTGCTGGCCGATGCGCTGGTCGACCTGTTGCGCCCCCTGGAGCGCCCCTTGGTGGTGGGACAGCACACGCCCACGGTGATCATGGTGGTTGGCGTCAACGGTGCCGGCAAGACCACCACCATCGGCAAGCTCACACGACATCTGGCGGATGCCCATCAGCGCGTGCTGCTGGCGGCCGCCGACACTTTTCGCGCGGCAGCGCGTGAGCAGTTGGCCGTCTGGGCCGATCGCAACCAGGTCGAGGTCATCAGCCAGGAGGGTGGTGACCCGGCCGCCGTGACCTTCGACGCCGTGAACGCGGGCCGCGCGCGCCGTTGTGACGTCGTGATCGCCGACACTGCCGGTCGCCTGCCGACGCAGCTGCACCTGATGGAAGAGTTGAAGAAGATCCGGCGCGTGATCAACAAGGCGCAGACCGATGCGCCGCACGAGGTGCTGCTGGTGGTAGACGGCAATACCGGACAGAACGCAGTGGCGCAGGTTCAGGCCTTTGACGCGGCACTGGGGCTGACCGGCCTGGTGGTGACCAAGCTCGATGGCACGGCCAAGGGTGGCGTGCTGGCAGCGATCGCCGCCTGGTGTACGCAGAACCAGCGCCCGCTGGCGGTCTATTTCATCGGCGTGGGCGAAGCGCTGGAAGATCTGCAGCCCTTCGACGCCCGCCAGTTTGCGCGCGCCTTGCTCGACTGACGCGCTGGCAGCCAGCGTGACTCAGCGGGCCGGCGCCGAGTCCTCGAAATCATCGAAGAACGCCGACGGCACGGGTTCGTGGCCGGCGTCGCGATCGGCGGCCAGGTCGCCCTCGGCCAGCATGGCGTCGAGTTCCTGCATCTCCGGGATCGGAATCAGCGGCATCGGCCGTGACGACGTGGCCACCGGCTGCATCGGCCCGCTGCCGCGCACCAGGTCATGGGCCAGCGCCGTGCGCACTTCGGCCGGTGATGGCAGCTGGCCTTCGCGCCAGACGTGCACGCGCATGCCGGCGGCGCGCAACACGCGGGCCAGCCGTTCGTGACGGCGGCGGCTGCGCGCCGTCTCCTCGGTGGAGCGCACATCGATCACGGCCAGCACCCGAGAACCGGTGTCGCAGACCAGCAGGTCGGCACTGAGCGAGCCCACACGCTGCAGCCACTCGGTGTACGAATGCCGGGTCGGCACGCGCACAAAGCGCGACAGCGGCACCTGCGCCAGCACCATGTAGCCGGGCAGCGCCCGGCGCAACAGTTCGTAGGAGTGCCGCTCCTGCACCGTCATCACGCGGGCGGGTTCGGGCGGCCAGTCCTGCACGGTGTCGAGCGCTTCGCGAACGCCCCGCCCCGGGCCGTGGCGGCCGCGGCGTCGCACCAGGAACAGCGTCAGCAGCAGTGCCGCCGCCGTGACGAGGATGGTGGAAGAGCCTGATTCGATGATGTCCATGGGTCCGAAGGCGCCCGGCGAGGCAAAGTTTCGCGCGAAAGCCTGCAAGCTACGCGCGGAGTGCGGTCGCGGTCAACCGTGTTGCGGCGACGAACGTATCCAAGCGTTTCAGCGCCAGCAAAAAGGCGGCTGTTCGCCGCTTGGCGTTGCGCTGCAGGCGGTGCCGGCGGGATGCGGCTCAGCGCGGCATGCCCGGAAATCCGCCACCCATGCGGCGCATCATCTTCATCAGCCCCCCGCCTTTCATCTTCTTCATCATGCCCTGCATCTGCTCAAACTGGTTCAGCATGCGGTTCACGTCCTGCACCTGCACGCCGGCACCGGTGGCGATGCGACGCTTGCGGCTGGCCTTGATCAGCTCGGGCTTGCGCCGCTCCAGCGGTGTCATCGCGCAGATGATGCCTTCCATGCGGCGCACATCACGTTCGGCCCGACCCATGTCGGCGCCGGCGGCCTGTGCCGTCAGCTGGCTGGGCAGCTTGTCCATCAGCCCCGACAGGCCGCCCATCTTCTTCATCTGCGAGATCTGCATCAGGAAGTCGTTGAGGTCGAAGCCCGCGCCGCTCTTGACCTTGTCGGCCAGTTGCTGCGCCGCCTGGATGTCGACGCCCTTCTGCACCTCTTCGACCAGCGCCACGATGTCGCCCATGCCCAGCACACGCCCGGCGTGGCGCTCGGCGTCAAAGACTTCCAGACCGTCGATCTTTTCCGAAATGCCCGCGAACTTGATCGGCGCGCCCGTCACCTGTCGCACCGACATCGCCGCGCCGCCGCGCGCATCGCCGTCCAGCTTGGTCAGGATCACTCCGGTCAGCGGCAGCGCGTCCTTGAAGGCCTTGGCGACGTTGACTGCGTCCTGGCCCTGCATCGCATCGACGACGAACAGCGTCTCCACGGGTTTCAGGGCTGCATGCAGCTCGCTGATTTCGGCCATCAGCTTCTCGTCGATGCCCAGGCGGCCGGCGGTGTCGACCAGCAGCACGTCGAAGTAGTGGCGTCGCGCATGGTCCAGCGCCGCCAGCGCAATGTCGCGCGGCGCCTGATCGGGGCTGGACGGGAACCACTCGGCGCCAGCCTGTGCGGTCACGGCCTTGAGCTGTTCGATCGCCGCCGGACGATAGACGTCGGCCGACACGGTCAGAACCTTCTTCTTGCGCTTGCTGATCAGGTGGCGCGCCAGTTTGGCGGTCGAGGTCGTCTTGCCCGAGCCCTGCAGCCCGGCCATCAGGATCACCGCCGGCGGTTGCGTGGCCAGATTGAGGTCGGCGATGCCGGCGCCCATGGTGGCGGCCAGTTCCTTGTGCACGATGCCGACCAGCGCCTGGCCGGGGTTCAGCGAGCCCGCCACCTCTTGGCCCAGGGCCTTGTCCTTGACCCGTGCAATGAAGTCCCGGACCACGGGCAAGGCGACGTCGGCCTCGAGCAGCGCCATGCGCACTTCGCGCAGCATGTCCTGCACGTTGCCTTCGGTGATGCGCGCTTGCCCGCGCATCGTCTTGACCAGCCGTGACAGGCGATCGGATAGGGTCGAGGCCATCTCGAGGCGGCGCCTCGGCAGGCGCCGCGAAAGTACACTGTGGCCATGATTTTATCGTCGGGACCGGCAAGCACCTTGGCCAGCGGATGGCCTGGTGTCCTGGCCTCGCTGCTGTATGCCGTGGCCGCGCTGCGCGGCGACCGTGTCGACCGCGTGGCCGCGCTGGCCCTGCCTTGTGCCTGGCTGGCCCATCTGCTGGCCCTGGTATTCGACATTGGCGGCTTCGGCAGCCAGCTTGAAGGCGCCAGGCTGGGCTTTGCCCCGGTGCTGTCACTCACGGTCTGGATCGTGATCGGCGTGCATGCCGTCGAAAGCCGCTTCGTACCCTTGCCCGCGGTGCGCAGCTGGCTGGCGCCGGCCGGCCTGCTGGTGGTGATCCTGGCTGCGTTTTTCCCGGGCGATGGCCACCATTTCAATTCACCCTGGGCGCCCTGGCACTTCGTGCTGGGTGTCGGCGCCTACGGCCTGTTCGGGGCCGCCGTTCTGCACGCGGCGCTGCTCGATGCTGCAGAGCGTCGCTTGCGGCAGAAGTCGGCTGCCGCCGGGCTGGCACCTGGCATGCCCTTGCTGCAGCTCGAGCGCCTGACCTTCCGCTTTGTCGAGGTTGGCTTCGCCGTGCTTTCGGGGGCGCTGGCGCTCGGCATCGTGACCACCAGCCAATGGCGCTGGGATCACAAGACGGTGCTGTCGGTTCTGGGCTGGGCGGTGTTTGCCGGCCTCTTGACCGGCCGTCGCCTGCGGGGCTGGCGGGGCCGCAAGGCCACGCGCTGGCTGTACGTCGGCGCCGTGCTGCTGTTGCTGGCCTATGTGGGCTCGCGCTTCGTGTTCGAGGTCCTGCTGGGCCGGCCGCAGATCTGATCCTGTGCACGCTCAAACGCCCGAGGTGAAACGACGATGAAGTACCTGCTTGTGCTGCTGGTGGTGGGCGTGGGGCTGTTCATGCTCATCGGGCGCAACCGCGGCGCGTCGCGGGGCAACCGGCGCGACCCCGCCCGCCCCGCACCGGGACCAGCCTCCATGCTGGAGTGCGCGCATTGCGGCGTTCACTTGCCGCGCGACGAAGCCGTGCTCGACGCCGCGGGCCGCGGCTTCTGCACCGACGCCCACCGCATCGCCGGTCCCCGTTAAGGGCGGCTTCGCTCGTGTGACGACGATACCCCGGGACGGCGCGGCACACGAGAAGCGCGGCAGTGCGCGTGATCGCCGCGCCGGTGACCGCCGTGCCGGCGACCGCCGGCAGACCGACCGCCGGACCTCGGGGCACACCCAGCAGGATGAGTCCTGGTTCGGCGCTGTCGGCGTCGACGGCGAGCCCGGCGACGCGCGCGAATCCTTCTTCGACCCCGGCTGGCTGGCAGCCGGGGAGACGCCGCCGGACAGCCGCTTCATGACGCGCGAGGCGCGTCGCGTGGCGATTGCCCAGGACACCGCGCTGGTGCGGGTGTACCGCACCTATGCCGCTGCGCGCGCCGTCGTCGGCCTGCTGCTCGTGCTTGCCCAGGCCGCCGGCGGACTGCTCGGTGTGCGCCTGGTGCTGGCGTCCACACTGCTGTGCATCGCCTACGCGGTGCAGGCGATCACCTTCTGGCTGCTGCCGAGCCTGAGTGCGCTCAAGCATCCACCCTCGCAGCGCAGCCAGCGGCGCGTGCGTTGGCTGGCCACCATCGGCGTTGATCTGGCGGTGTTCGCGGCGCTGCATGTGCTGGAGGCCGGGTCGAGCTTCAACTTCGCGGCCCTGCTGGTGCTGCCGGTGCTGATGTCCGGCGTCCTGACCAGCCGGCTGCTGGCCCTGGCGACGGCCGCCGGCGTCACCTTGATGCTGCTGTTCATGGCCTGGCGCGGCGCCAGTCTGGGCGGTGACCTCAACGCGCTGGCTCTGCAGGCGGGCCTGGCGGGGGTGGGGCTGTTCGTCATCGCGTTGCTGTCCGGCGAACTGGCCGGTCGCCTGGCGCGCGAAGAGATTGCTGCGCGTGGCAGCCTGGAGCTGGCGCGACAACAGGCGCAGCTGAACCGGCTGGTGATCGAGGAGATGGTCGACGGCGTCCTGGTGGTGGACCATCGACTGCGTGTGCGCGCCGCCAATCCGGCCGCCCGTGAACTGCTGGCCGAGGCGGGTCTGGCACCGCAGGCGCCGTTCCCGCTGGCATCGCGCCGGGCCTGGGCACCGCTGGCGCAGGCCGTCGAAGCCGCGCTTGGCGATCCGCGAACCTGGCCCGAAGCGGGCCGGGACATCGCGCTGGCCTTCGAGCGCGGGCACCGGCGCAACCTTCGTGTGCGCATCCGCTTCATGCGTCGGCGCGAGAACAACGGCGGCGGCACGGATGGCGAGCCGTTTTGCGTGCTGTTGCTGGAAGACGTGCGCACCGCCGAGGCCCGGTTGCGGCAGGAAAAACTGGCGGCAATGGGCCGCGTGTCGGCCGGCATCGCGCACGAGATCCGCAACCCGCTGGCAGCCATCTCGCAGGCCAACGCGCTGCTGCTCGAAGACGAGCTGGGGGCCACGCAGCAGCGGCTGGCGCGCATCGTTGCCGACAACGTGCAGCGGCTCAAGCGCATCGTCGACGACGTGATGGAAGTCGCCCCCGGTGCCCCGCCCGTGGTGCGCGTGATCGACGCCACCGCCGAGATTGCCGCCGCCGCGGCCGACTGGGCGCACACGGTCGACCTGCCGTTGGGGGCTGACAGCCGCTTGCGCGTGGACCTGCCGACACAGCCGCTGGGGGTGCGCTTTGACCCCGAACACCTGCGCCGTGTGCTGGTGAACCTGCTCGACAACGCCCGGCGCCACGCCAGCGAGGCTGCCGGCGCCATCTTTCTGCGGCTGGTGGTGCGCGACGATGCTGCCCTGGTGCTGTCGATCGACAGCGACAGCCCGCCGATACCGGTCGAAGTCGAGCGCTACCTGTTCGAGCCGTTCTTTTCCACGCGCAGCCGCGGCGCCGGCCTGGGCCTGTACATTTGCCGCGAGCTGTGCGAGCGCTACGGCGCCAGCATCGAGTACCGCACCAAGCCCGACGCCGATCGCCTGCGCAACGAGTTCCGGGTGGTGATGCTGCGCGGGGCGCTCAGTCCCGCCAACCCGACCCTGGGGCTCGTACCTTGACCACTGCATCGACCTATCGCCTGTTGGTCGTCGACGACGAGCCCGACCTGCGTACCTTGTACGAACTGACGCTGGCGCGCGAAGGCTACGAC
>Ga0209476_10001449_pt1 | contig 15910 bp, 12 predicted proteins | sample KloWWTrecipitate_FD_187179 | JGI IMG/M metagenome (GOLD analysis project Ga0209476, IMG submission 187179) | Active sludge microbial communities from Klosterneuburg, Austria, studying microevolution and ecology of nitrifiers - Klosterneuburg... | ecosystem: Engineered > WWTP > Aerobic digester... | reverse complement strand
GCAGGCCATCGCCGTCAAAATCGGCGATACGTTCGACATATTCGCCGGTGCTTCCGCTACTGCGGCTCAGACAAACAATCGGCGTGGTGCTCTGGACGAACGCTGCCGTGCTGCCAACGGGTGCAGAAGTGATGTTGTTGCGGTGGATGAACACCCCGTTCTTCAAACCGGCGCCATCACTGCCACAGCTTGCATGTGGAGCAAACGTCACCAGATCGGGTTTGCCGTCACCATCGAAGTCGCCAAGGCGCGCACGCAGAAGAGTGGTGCTTCCCGCACTGGGAATGCTCGTCATCGCCGTGTTGAATATCGGATTACCAGGAACCTGACCAGCTGGCGCGGCCCATGCCAGGAAGGAGAGCGGATTGGTCCAGGACAGCATCTCTGCGCGGCCGTCGCCATCGATGTCGGCGACTTCGTAGCTGTTGTTGTCAGGAAACACGAACAACTGACCAGATACATCGACTGCGTTACGTACGCTGCGGTCAGCCATCATCTGGATGAGATAGGTTTTTTGACCCGCCGAGGTCTGCACCTTGGCCAACGATTCTCGCGTTCCATCGCCATCAAAGTCGGCCACGGTGCTGAATCCAAGAACACTGCCCAAGGCCGCTCCATCGAGATTGGGAATTGGCAGATCCGCTGGGGTCGGGTTGATGCGGCCGACTTGTGCAAGCTCCTCCAACTGGTCCCTCTGCAATTCCTCCAGCACCTCCAACTCGATCTGTGCGTCGGGAACCGTCCACACCGATTGCGGCAGGCCAGGGAGGTTCAGCGCCTTGAAGGCATAGTGGGGCGAGATGTCTTTCCACTGGAACCGTGTGGGCTGAGACAAACAGGTTTCGACCCCGGAGACCGTGGCGCATTGGTTTACGGCACGCAGCAGGCTACGGCCGCTTGTTCGGCTAGTCCCCGGCCCAACATCGACATAGTCAAGCTTCCAGGAAGCGACCTTGCTGGTCAGACTCTCGTAGGTGTCGATACGTTGGAGGCGCTGGGTCTGCATGGTGCGCCCACCAGCCAGATAACTTGAGGAAATGTCGGCATCGTAAATGGACGCCAAAGCAGAAGCTGGCCGGCTGCCATAGGTCATGCGAACACTGCGATCACCGGTTGCCGAACCGTAGCCCGTGTAGTCCACTCTGCTGAGCAGCACCTCACCATCGCCAAAGTTGGTGTAGTTGAAGTACACGTTGTTGCCAGCCCGGTCTTCCTCCTTCTCAATCAACCAGGTCATGGTGCCGGCCGCATTCGTCGGCTGCACGCGCGCGTTGCGCGATGACACGCACGAAGAACCCGTTACGACACCGCCGTAATGCAGGATATTTCCCGATCGCTGCTCGACCTTGAAGCAGGCGGCATTCCCGGTCAGGCCGCCACCAGCCTGCGTGATTCGCGCGTAGCTGTCGATTTCCGTACGGTATTCGGCACCGCCAAGTCCATACGCACTGCCGGCAACGCGCACCAAACGCTGGCCGTTGAGACACAGGCGATCGTCGGCGGTATAGCTGACTGCTTGGGTACGCCCATCCTGCTCGAAGGTCTGCGAACATCGGTGGATTGCACTCGATCCCGACAGCGACCAGCCCATGCCGGCAATGCCATTGCCGCCGCGACTTGAATAGTCGAGTGAAATGGCGGGCTGCATACCGGCACGGCCTGGCGGCACGGCGATTGGAATGCTGTAGATCGCGGCACCACCTTGCACGTCACTTTGCCCGGCGACTGTCCCGACCGTGGCGTCATGCGCCGGCACCGTATCCGTGAGCACGGCCGGCTCGGCGGGGATGGCCAGATTCGAGGCAAGGGCTTCTGACTGGATGGGAAGCCAAAGCCCCGTTAGCAAGGTAATCATGATGGTGGCGAACACCACGCCCGCAGAGATGCGTCGCCGATGGGTCAGTGCCGTGCGGATCCCTGCAACCCTGGAGCCAAGCAACGGATCGTGGGTGACATGGCGTTCGGATGGCGAGGGTATACAGGGAACAACCGCAGACGAAACAACGGCTGACAGCAAGGCTCTATCGCGCAAAACCATGATTCAATCCCCAATATTCGAGTAGCAATTGCCAACGCCGGATGATCGACATCCGGCCCCGGATTCCATTCCGTGAGCACCGTCCTGGCACTCTCGAATATTGCGGAAATTAGAGACCTTCCCCCACGCAATGTTACAACGTTAATTGAAAATCCCACAACTGACAACATCGACTTATTGTGAGATTACAGGAAGTGTGGCAATGGTCACTATTTCTATACCACGGCCAATACTTTGTACCTTTCACGCTGCGTCAGTCGGCATTCGACACCACGGAAAGAGCTGTTCCGATCCAGCCGACCTCCCGTGCGAGAAGCGACCAGAACCCAATCTCCGGCCATTCGCCCTCCCCACTTCATCGATTGAATCGAATTTCTGAATCGTCGAGACCTGTCGAATTTCTAAGCGGGCGCGGCTGGTCAAGCCACCTTCGTTGCGTTGAAAATGAATTGGGCAAACGATGGGGCGCGCAGAGGAGGCCGTTCTTTCAAGTTTCCGAACGCTGCTTCATTTGATTGCTTTGCCGCAAAGGCAAACAGCCGCGGCGTTGCCAAATCAAGCCGCCCAGCCGCCGATCACGATGACGGCGATGACGGCGATCCAGGCGTACAGGGCGCGGCGCAGGATGATGCGGGTATCGGCGAGTTCGGTAAGCGGATCGTTGACGTCGTCGATTCCGGCATCGCCGGCCGCGACGTCGGCGTCAACGCCGGCGCGGGCGATTGCGCCGAGAAACCCGAGATCGAGCGTGAAATAACCCTGCCCGTGGGCCGCATGGTACTCGCGCCAGGCACGCACGCTGGCATCAAAATCGGTGACCAGGGCCAGCGTCCAGGCGAGCAGGTGCGCGGGCAGCCAATCGAGAATCAAGGCGGCGCGCTCGAAAGTCGGACGCAAGTCCCCGGCTGCCTCGGCAAAGGCGGGCGAGCGCGCAAGCAAATGCACGAGGCGGTAGGCAACCGCACCGAACGGACCCATCAGGGTGAACCAGAACAACACGCCGAAACGGCGCGACAGGGCCGCCGCAAAACCGGCTTCGACCAGCGCTGCGGCATTGAATGGCAAGACCTGTTCACTGATGCCATCGTTGAGCCGTTGCGCCGCCGCGCGCCGACGTTCGCTGTCCGGCGCCTTGAGCACGGCGTCGATGTCTTCATCGAGGTCACGCGGCCCCCAGCACTGGTAGAGCACAACAACCATGAAGGCCAGTTCGAGAATGCCGAACCAGTGCCGATGCAACCCTGCCTGGATCAGCGCCGTGACGATGAGCAGCAGCGCGGTGATCCACACGGTTCGCGATGACGTGCCGCGGGCCTGCCCATCAGCCGGCGTGAGCAGGTTGCGCAACCAGCCGAAGCGGCGGAAGCGCAACAGATCCGGCAAGGCGTGCATGCTCAGCAGCACAAGGAGAATCGCAATCAGGGTTTTGGCCATGAGATCCGGCGCGGGCAAGGATGTTGCGGATTGTAGCGGGCGCAGGCGGCGCGTCCAGTCATCGCCAGGTGGACGGTGACTTGAGCTCGGACAGCTCCAATCCACTGGCCTGCTTGAGCCAGTGTTCAATCAGGCGCCAGGACACCGACAGCGGCGGCGGCAGGCCGAGCGCGCCGGACTCCACGTCGCGGACAAACTCATCGACTTCGAACCAGCGCGCTTCATCAATCTCGTCGCCAACCTTGATGGTCGGGTCTTCGGCACGCGCGGTGAATCCGAGCATCAGCGATGAAGGAAAGGGCCATGGCTGCGAGGAATGGTAGTCGCTGTCAACCACGCGCACGCCGGCCTCCTCGAATACCTCGCGGCGCACGGCGTCTTCGAGGGTCTCGCCGGGCTCGACGAATCCAGCCAGGGTCGAGAAGCGTCCCTTGGGCCAGGTCGCCTGGCGCCCGAGCAGGCAGGCATCGCGCCAGGTGACAATGACGATGATTGCCGGATCGGTACGCGGGTAATGCTCGATCGCGCAATCCGGGTTGCTGCAGCGGCCGCGATGTCCAGCCCATTCGAGCATGAGCGCACTGCCACAGGCGCTGCACCAGCGCGTGCGCGCCTGCCAGTGGGCGAGGCCGCGCGCGTAGGCGAACAAGCCCGCCTCGAACGCCGGAAGGACCAAGCCGGCGCTGCGCAGGTCCATGAATTGTCCGCCACCGGCTTCGGCAACGCGCAGCGCGGTTGGCGCATCCGGTGCCAACAGGAAATGTGCTGCCTGGTTTTCGTCGACGCCAAGCAAGGTCGGTGCGGATTCCACCCGCCATTCGCATTGCTCGACGCGATCCAGCTCGCGCAAGTGCCGCAGATCCGGTGTCAGCAGTGCCTTGCCGTCGGGATCGAGGACGATGAACCGCGTTTCGGGCGCACGCAGGGCTTGTTCAAGCCAGGCATGATCCGGCCGGCGTTCGCTGCAGCGGTCCAGGGCCAGTCCGGCAAAAACGTTTCGGCGACTGCGCAGCTCGGCGCTCATGGCAACGCTGTTCCGCCAGCGACCCGACGCGGGCTATACCGCAAACGATGACCCGCAACCGCAGGTGGTCTTGGCATTGGGGTTGCGGATGACGAACTGGGCACCGGTCAGCGATTCGGCGTAGTCGATCTCGGCTCCGCTGAGGTATTGCAGGCTCAAGGGATCAACCAGCAGGAACACGCCGTTGCGCTCGATCGCAAGATCATCCTCGGCGCATTCCTCGTCGAAGGTGAAACCGTACTGGAAACCCGAACAGCCGCCGCCACTGATGTAGACGCGAAGCTTGAGGTCGGCATTGCCTTCCTCGGCGATCAATTCGGTGACCTTGCCCGCAGCGGCCGCGGTGAACACCATCGGCGCTTCGCTGAAGTCGAGATAGGTTGGGGTCGGGGATTCGCTCATTTGGACAGCATGCAGCAATCAGCGCGGGTGAACCACTGAAATCGTGGCGGATCGGGCAGTTTCAAGCGCGCGCCGGCTCGGCATCGATACCCTCGCTGGTGCTGTCGTCATCGGCAGTGCTGGCCCCGGGGCCGCTCAGCTGCCGTGGCGGCTCGGGCTGATAGATCATCTTGCCGCTGAGCTGGGCACCGGCGGCCATTTCCAGCACCTTGTAATAGACATTGCCGTCGATGCGCGCCTGCGCGGCCAGCTCGAGGCGCTCGGAGACGATGATGTCGCCCTTGACCTGGCCATTGATGACCGCATTCGGCGTGCGGATCTCGCCGCTCACCCGTCCCTTTTCGCTCAAGGTGAGCACGGCCTGGGCACCTTGCGCGGTGATCGAGCCTTCAACCGCCCCATCCATGTGCAAGCCGCCATTGAACTCGATGTCACCGCGGATCGTGGTGCCTTCGGCAATCAGTGTGGTGATCGCCGACATCGAGCGGTTGCTGCGCTTTTCACTGCCGAACATTGTCTTTCTCCTCGGCCTCGGCCGCGTCATTCCACGGAAAATCCTGGTTACTGCGACCGCCGTCGCCCTCGGTCATGGCACGGACGCGATTCGGTTCAAACCCGTCGGGCAGCATGATGGTGCCCTCAACCTGCTGGAAATACTTGAACGCATAGTCGATTCCGGCATTGCCGGGCTGCTGTCCAAGATCCTTCCATTCGAGGGTCTCCAGCGCGCCATTGCGGATCCCCGAGACCGCCAGGGTCAGCTTGCCTCGCGTCTCCGGGCCGCGCTTGAAGTTCTGCGTCAGCGTGGCGGAGAAGTTCCACGCCCGCGAATCCGGCACCGGCTTGAGGCTTAGCGCGTGCACCGCCAGGCCTTCGCGCTTGGCGCCGCCAACCAGGCGTCCATAGAAGGCGAGATCGGCGCGCACGCCGGCAATCTCCTCCTCGCGATCACGCAGGGTTTGCTGCAACTCGGTCAGCGCGGCCTTGGCGACCTGCTCGGAACGCTCGAGCACGACGATGCGCATCTTCAGCGCCGAGGTATCCATGCTGTCCATGGGTTCCTGCCCGACCTGCGGCTGCCGTGCCACCAGGAACAAGCTGGTCGCGACCACGGCGAGGGTCAGCGAGCCCACCCACAGCAGCGCCACGAACAGCCATATCCGCCGCGAGCGCGACGGGTCGACCTGGCGAATGACGAATTGCGGGGAGGCCATGGGTATGCAGAAACCGGGGCGAGCGGAACGGACTGCGCTTATAGCCACCGGCGCGGCGCAAGGTCAAGCGCGGCTATACTTGACGCCTGTTACCGCGCAGATCGAAGTGATGCTCTGGCTGAAGGCCTTCCATGTGATTTTCGTCGTGACCTGGTTTGCCGGGCTGTTCTACCTGCCGCGGCTCTTCGTCTACCACGTCGAGGCAAGCGAAAGCGTCGTCCGCGAGCGCCTGAAGATCATGCAGCGCCGCTTGCTCATGATCACCCATGTCGGCGGCGCGCTTGCCGTGGCCTTTGGCACCGCCTTGATGGTCTGGTGGCTGCTGAAGTCACCGGCATATCTGCACAGTGGGCTTTGGTTCCACCTCAAGCTCGCCCTGGTGGCCTGCCTGATTGCCTACCATTACCTGCTGGTGCGCATGGTTCGCCAGTTCGCCACGGACAGTTTCCCCCGCTCCAGCCGCTGGCTGCGCATCTTCAACGAGATTCCCGCCTTGCTCTTGATCGGGATTGTCGTGCTTGTCGTGGTCAAACCGTTGTGAACTCGGGTCCGCAAGCCCTGCGCTGGTATAGTTCGACCCTGCCAGGGGGTATGCATGCAGGTTAGCGAGCCATCCTCTCGACGTCCGCGGTTACGCGCGGCGCACGTCACCCAGATTCCGCTGCGCACGGCCGATCTGTGCCAGCGCGGCAAGCGTCTGTGCGAATCGGGTTGGGACATCAATGCCGCCCTGCTGCTGGCGCAGGATGCCGAAGCCCTGGCCGCGACCTGCCGCCAGCTTGAGGAACGCGGCACCGCCAGCCGCCTTGAGCACTTCGCCGAGAACCTGTGGGGCCTGCTCGAACCGCCGATCGTGCCGGATGCCCACCTGCTTGAGGAACTGGCCGCGCGCTTTGCCGCGTTCGAGGCCGGCAGCGCCGGTGATGCTGATGCTGCACTCGCACACGACGAGCTTCCATCCGGCTTGTTCGGGTATGCGGCGACCGAGGACAACGGTTTCCCGCTGCTGACCCGACCGCCATCGCGCTATTGGTCACGCTTTGCCGCATTGCCAAAGCCGGACCGGATTGGCCCGAGCTTTGTCGAGACCGTGCCGGCAGGCACCGTCATCGAAATCGACACCGCGTCCATCGAACCGCCAGCGCCGGAGCCGCCCGTCGCGAGCGCCGCGCCCGAATTGGATGTCGTTGCCGTCGCCGCCGTGCCGACCGAGAGCCTTGCAGCGGCCAGCGCGCCCGCCGAGATCGATGCCCCCATCGTGCCTGCGAGCAATGCTGCGATCAGCGACAACCCGCTGGATTCCGCCATCGACAGCACAGCGCGCTTGGCCTGCCACCTGCACGCCGGCAGCGACCTCGGCGCTGCCATCGACCTGCAGCTCGGCATGCTCGGCTTTTCCCTGGTGCACCTCGATGGCGTCGATGCGCTGAAGGAATGGCTGGGTCGCTCCAGGCCCTCGCTGATCATGCTCGATGGCGAACACCAGGAATACATCGAGGAAATCGGCGCCCTCGTGCAAGCCGCGCGCAACCGCGACAACCAGCGCATCCTGCTGATTGCCCACGGCGCCGGAAAATCCGACCTTGCCGCGCGCCTGCGCGCAATGCGCGCCGGTTGCGATGCCTATGTCGTGCAGCCGGAGACGGCCGATGCCGTCATCGGGCGCATCCGTGAACTTGATCTGGGTGCCGAGGCAGACCCATTCCGCATCATGATCGTCGAGGACGACCGCTCGCAGGCGTTCTTCGCCGAGTCGATCCTGCGCAAGAACGGCATGCACACCCTTGCCGTCGGCGAAGCCTCCGCGGTGCTCGACAGGCTCGACGAGTTCGATCCCGATCTGATCCTCATGGATCTCAACATGCCGGTCTGCAACGGCATCGAACTGACAGCGCTGATCCGCGAGCGCGAGGCCTTCCTGTCGACGCCAATCGTGTTCCTATCCGGCGAAGGCGATACGGAGAAGCACTTCGAGGCGCTCAGCGCGGGTGGCGATGATTTTCTGACCAAGCCAATTGCCCCGCGACATCTGATCAGTGCGGTGACCAGCCGCGTGCGACGCGCGCGCCAGGTTGCCCGCCATCGCAAGCCGGTTGCGCGCGAGACGCTCAAACGCGGCCATACGCCTGCCGAAATCAGTGCCCGCATGACCGAGTTGCTGGCCATGGAGGATGCCGCCACGCGCAGCGGCGGCATCCTCTTCATCGCCCTGGAGTCCGAAGGCGACCTGCGCCGCCACCTTGGCAGCCCGGCGTTTGCCGAACTGACCGATCAACTGGCCGCGCAGATCGAAGGCCAACTTGGCAAGAACGACATGCTCGCGCGCAACGGCGACAGCGACTTCCTCCTGCTCAATCCGGATCGATCCGGCACCGCGCTCGAGGAGTTTTCCGCGCAACTGCGCAAGGCCGTTGCCGACCACGTGTTCATGGCCGCCAATGAGCGCCAGGAAGTAAGCATTGCCGTCGGCATCTGCACCTTCCTCGCCGCGGTGGGCGATGCCCGGGCAATGATCGAGGCGGCCGAGCTGGCCTTGCTCGACGCGCCGCCAATTGCCGAACCCGCGAACAAGGCCAACGTGGTCAGCATCGCGCAGGTGCCGACGGATCCGCTCGCCGAGCTGCTGCGCCAGGCCCTGCGAGATTCCAGCCTGCGCGTGGTTTTCCAGCCCATCGTCTCGCTGCACGGCGAGGAGGAAAAGCAGTTCCAGGCGCTGTTGCGACTGTCGAGCGCCGAGGGCCGCGTGTATTCGGCGGCGGAGCTGATTCCGGCTGCCGAGAATGCACATCTGATCGGCGAAGTGGATCGCTGGATGCTTGAAAGCTGTCTCGACACCATCGCCGAGCATCGCCGCAGCGGTGACAACGTGCGCCTGTTCGTCAACCAGTCCGCGCGCAGCGTGCAGGATCCGGAGCGCATCGAGTGGATGCGCCAGGCGCTTGAATCCCGGCGCATTCCGGCTGCTCAGATTTCCATCGATTTGCGCATGGAAGATGCCGGCAAGCACCTGGCCGGCTACATGAGCTTTGCCCTGGCCATGAAGCAGTTGGGTGTGAGCCTGACCCTTTCCGGCGTCGAAGGCGGCGACCAGGCAACCGACATGCTCATGCACCTGCCGGTGGATTTCATCAAGCTCTCGCCGCGCTATACCAGTGATCGCGGCGGCGACCACCGCAACGAGCTGCGCGATCTGGTCAACCTGGCCCATGCCAGCGGTCGCCGCGTGATCGCGCCACGGGTCGAGGAGGCACGCGTTGCTGCCTCGTTGTGGTCCTCGGGAATCGATTTGATCCAGGGCAATTTCGTGCAGCAGGCGACACGCGACGCCAGCTACGATTTCAAGGTCGCCCACGCCTGACCCACCCATGCCCATTCGACGAAGCCATTCCGCGCACTCCAACCGGTCGCCTCGCTTGCGCAACCTGATGATTGCCGGATTTTCGTCGTGCAGCCTGCTCGTGGCGCTGGCGATGATCGTGCTGCCGCAGCCGCCGGTGCTGTGGCTGGGCATTGGCCTGGTCGTCCTCGCCGCGGCCGTGATCATGCTCAGCCTGCTTGGCCGCGAGGCGGAAGCCGAGGTCGCGACCGAGACCCCGATGGCAGCGCCGGCAGCACGCGAGCCGGCCATTCCGCCGGCCATCCAGCGCGAACTGGAATCACTGCGCGCGATGCAGGGCGACCTGCTCGCGGCGCGCCAGGAGGCCGAGGCAGCAACCATGGCGAAGGGCGAGTTCCTCGCCACCATGAGTCACGAAATCCGCACGCCCCTGAACGGCATCGTGCCCCTGCTCGACATCCTGCGTTCGACGCCGCTGCAACCCGATCAGCGTGAATACCTGGCCACCGCGTACCGCTCGGCGATGGAGCTGCTGCGCATCGTCGATGACATTCTTGACTTTTCCAAACTCGAGGCAAGCAAGCTCGAACTGGAATCGGTCGGCGTCAATCTCAAGGAACTGGTCGATTCGGTAGCCAAGCTGATGCAGGGCAGCGCCACCGCGAAAGGCCTGCGCCTCGGCGTGGTCATCGATCCCGCCGTGCGCCTGGCGGTTCGCGGCGATCCGGTGCGCCTGCGCCAGGTGCTGACCAACCTGGTCAGCAACGCCATCAAGTTCACCGAACGGGGCGGCGTGACCATCCAGATCGGCAAGCGGGGCGAATCGCGCACGCACCACGAAGTCACCTTTGCCGTTCGCGATACCGGCATCGGCCTTTCCGAGGAAGCGGCTGCCCGCCTTTTCAAGCCGTTCACCCAGGCCGACGCTTCGACGACGCGGGTGTTCGGCGGCACCGGGCTCGGCCTGGTCATCTGCAAGCGCCTCGTCGACCTCATGGGCGGCAAGCTCGGCGTGCGCTCCGAGCTTGGCCGGGGCTCGGTATTCTGGTTCAACGTGCCGCTGCAAAAGGCCATTGGCGACGTGCGCGCGCGCGCTGACCTGGCGGGTGTGCGTGCGCTGATCCTCGGCGGTGACGAGGCATTCCTGCGTCGCTCCGGGATGCTCCTGACCCAGCTCGGCATGAGCCACCTGCACAGCAATCTGGCTGTCGATGCGCTGAGCAAGCTGCGTGCGGGTTCGACCAAGGGCGAGCACTGGAACTACGAATTCCTGCTCATCGACCTGGCCAGCGTCGGTGCGGCGACGATCGCCTTGCTGCGCAATATCCGCCGCGATCCCTCGCTTGACCAACTGCGCATTGTCGTCTCCGGCAGCCACGAGGCTGTCCAGGATCTCGGCGCCGACGAGCGCATTGCCGCGGTTTCCGCGAGTTTTGACGAGCGCGAGTTGCGCGAGACGCTCAGTCGCCTGCTCGGCATCAGCCATGTCGAAATCCATCGTGAAGGGCCGCTGCTGCATGTTGCCGACTCGGCACACGACGAGACCGAAGGCAGTCCGTGGCCATCCCTGCACGGACGCGCCTTGCTGGTCGAGGACAATCCGGTCAATGCACGGGTTGCCGGCAGACTGCTGTCTCTGTTCGGCATCGAGGTCGAACAGGCTGCCGATGGCCGCCTCGCACTCGAAAAACTGGACAGCAGTCAATTTGATTTGGTGCTGATGGACTGCCAGATGCCGAACATGGACGGCTACACCGCCGCCCGCAAGCGGCGTGAAGACGAGGCCAGTCGTGGGCTGCCGCGCATTCCGATCATCGCCATGACGGCCAACGCCATGGTGGGCGATCGCGAAAAGTGCCTTGCCGCCGGCATGGATGATTACCTGACCAAGCCGCTGAACCGCCAGTTGCTGCAGAAAACACTGATGCATTGGCTGGCAAAGGCCGCGGCGCCGGGTGCGCCAAGCCCCGCACCTGCAATGGCGTCGGCACCAGCAGCGCCTGCGGTAATCGCGGCCCCAGTGGTCGAAGCCGCAGCGACCAGCCAGGCACCACCCGTCGATCAGGCCACCGTGCAGGAATTGCTGGAGATCATGGGCGACGGATTTACCGGCCTGGTGCAGGTTTATTTCGACGACACACCCAGGCTGCTCGCACGCCTGCGCGAAGCTGCGGCCAGCGGCCAGCACGATGCCATTGCCGAGATCACCCACTCGCTGAAATCATCCAGCGCCAATGTCGGTGCCCTGCCCCTCGCCGAGTTGGCCAAGCGCGCCGAAAGCGATGCCCGGTCCGGTCGCAGCGAGCAACTCGGATCGCTTGGGCAACGCCTGGACAGCGAATATCAGCGCGTGGTCGAAGCCTTCGCGGGGATCGGCCTGGTCCCCGGCTGATCCCGCTTTTTCAAGTTGCTTTCAACTGCCGATCTTGGTCAGCAGGTAGTTGGCCTCGCCGAGTTGCTCGATCAGGCCGAGCTGGGTTTCCAGCCAGTCGATGTGTCCTTCTTCGGATTCCAGGATGTCGATAAACAGCTTGCGGCTGACGAAATCGCCGCTGCTCTCGCAATAGCTGATCGCCGCCTTGAGGTCAGGCAGCGCCTGCTTTTCCAGGCGCAGGTCGCACGCCATCGCTTCGCTCGGCTTCTCGCCAATCAACAGCTTGCCGAGTTGCTGCAGGTTCGGCAGTCCATCGAGAAAAAGGATGCGCTCGATCAGCCGATCGGCGTGCTTCATCTCGTCGATCGACTCCTTGTACTCATGCTCTGCTAGCTCCGCGTAACCCCAGTTGCGGTACATGCGCGAATGCAGGAAATACTGGTTGATCGCAGTCAACTCGTTGAGCAGCGACTTGTTCAGATGCTCGATGACCTTGGCATCGCCTTTCATGCTCACTCTCCATTCCGGAAACGGGTTGCCACCAAAGTGCGGCAAGAGCACAACTATAGCGCCTTGGTCGATTTCACGAGGCGGGACTTTGCCGAGGGTGAGGGTCGGGACGCGTGCCGGGAGGCGGCTGGAGCGTTTCCGGGTTGTGCAGCGTGGAGGGCGACCGGCTGAAATCCGCTCCTGCGCGTTCTGCACTCCCGCCATCCATGGCGGGCGGCTCGATTCTGCGGCAGGACGAAGTGCGCTTGCCTGGCGCTGCTCAGGCGGCGACGGCAAACGACAGGGCAAAGTCGCGCTGCGCGCGCGGCCGGGCCTCGGCCAGGATCTCGCGGGCGACGTCGGCGCAACTTCCGCAGCCGCTGGCGCAGCCGGTGCGCATGGTCAATTCTTCGAGCGTATCGACACCCCGCGCAGCTGCTTCGCGGATGGTCGTATCGGTTATTCCATTGCAGATACACACGTACATCGCCAGAACCCTTGGGGAACTGGCGCCATTCAAATGCAAATGCGAATGATTGTCAACAACCTTGGTGCAGCACGCGCCAGTCACCGCGAAAACGCAGGCTCCGGGTCAAGGTCCGTGCCGGTCTGCGATTCAACCAGGGAAATCTTGCAAAACGCCTCGGCCAGTGGCTGCAGATGGCGCAGGGCCTGCTCATAGACGTCGCGCTTGAACGCGACAACGTGCTCGCTCGGATACCAGAAATCGACCCAGCGGAACAAATCGAACTCGGGTTTCTCGTTGGCATCGAGGCGAAAATGTGTTTCCTCGCCGGTAAAGCGCAACAGGAACCAGACTTGCTTCTGTCCCACGCAGGTCGGACGCACGTTGCGCCGCACGAAGCGATTCGGCAACCGATAGCGCAGCCAGCCCGGCGTTGCTCCCAGCACCTCCACATGTTCGGGCTGCAGTCCCGTCTCTTCTTCGAGTTCACGATACATGGCTTCGATGGGCGTCTCGTCCGTACGCATTCCGCCCTGAGGAAACTGCCAACCGTCACGATTGACCCGGCGCGCCCAAAAGACGCGGCCATCATCCCGGATCAGGACAATGCCGACATTCGGACGATAGCCATCTGGATCAATCACGCGGAAACTCCTTGTTTGGCAGGCTGGCGGCCTGCCCATGCGCAGCGAACACCTCGCGAAGGACCATTGCCGACAGCGACATCCCACCACCAGCAATGATTCTTCCATAGCCGAAAGGATGGCAGCAAGGCATCCCTGGCTTGGGCCACCCACCGCCAGGCCCGCGCAACGCTTGACACACACACCGCAACCTCTAGAATCCGTGACCCCTCAGTGCCTCCGGCACGCACAGCCTACGCGCAGCCACTTGCAGCACGGCCCGCGCAGCGCGAGGGTCAAGGCAGTACAATCAAGAATTCTGGCTATGTAGCTCAGCCGGTTAGAGCACGGCACTCATAAGGCTGGGGTCAAAGCACTACAATTCAAAGTTCTGGCTATGTAGCTCAGCCGGTTAGAGCACGGCACTCATAATGCCGGGGTCGGTGGTTCGAGTCCACCCATAGCCACCAGAATCCTGTCCAGCGACACCCCACGAAGTCCGAAAGAGCCCAGAATATCAAGGGCTCCAGCCCTCCCTTCGTCCTACGACTTCCCAAAGCGTTCATTGCATTCCGACGGTAACTGGCGGTAGATTCGGCGGTAACTCGCCGTGTCGTCAGACACCTACCGTCAGAAGGCATCCAAATGCCGCTTACCGACTCTACCATCAAGAAGCCAAAACCCGTCGCCAAGCCAACAAAGCTGGCTGATGGCGGGGGCCTCTATCTGCTTCTGAATCCGAACGGGTCCCGATGGTGGCGCTTCGACTACCGATTCGACGGCAAGCGAAAGACTCTGAGCATGGGCGTCTACCCGGATACGCCCCTGAAGCTTGCACGCGAAAAGCGTGATGACGCGCGGAGGCTGCTGGCCGCGGGAACTGATCCAGGCGCCCAACGCCGGTCGAACAAAGCAGCAGGCGTCGATCGGGCAGCCAACAGCTTTGAAGTCGTGGCCCGCGAGTGGCTGGAACTCAAGCAGCGCGAGTGGACCAAACTCCAGTTCGAGAAGGAACGGGATCGGCTGCAAAACCATGCCTATCCGCGGATCGGCCACCTGGCAATCGCGGACCTGGGGGTCACCGAGATCCGTCCTCTACTTGAACACTTGGTGAAGCGCGGCCATATCGAGCAAGCTCACCGACTGCGGCATCAGCTCAGCCGCGTCTTTCGTTTCGCTGTCGCTACCGAGCGAGCGGTCCGCGATCCCGCGGCCGACCTCAGGGATACCCTGCCCGCCCGCCAATCGAAGAACTATCCGACCCTTACCGATCCTGCCAAGGTCGGCGAGCTCATGCGCGCGATCGACGGATTCACCGGCACGTTTTCCGTTGAGTGCGCCCTGAAGCTCGCGCCCCTATTGTTCTGCCGCCCAGGCGAGATCCGCCTGGCGGAATGGGAGCACTTCGATCTGGACGGAAAGGAACCCACCTACGTCGTGCCGCCAAGCATCCGGAAGCTGCGCAAGGCCGAGAAGGAAAACCCGAATACCCAGCCCCACATCGTGCCGCTGAGCCGCCAAGCTGTGGCCATCCTCAAGGACCTTCAAGCCCACACCGGTCGCGGTCGCTACCTGTTCCCCGGTGCGCGGAGCCCGCGGCGGCACATGTCGGACGGCACGGTTAACGCGGCGTTGGCGCGCATCGGTTACAAAGGCATCGTCACTGGACACGGCTTCCGCCACATGGCCAGAACCATGCTCGGCGAAATGGGATGGAACCCGGAAGCCCTCGAGCGCCAGCTTTCGCACAAGGAACCTGGCGTGTCTGGCGTCTACAACAAGGCGCAGCATCTGCCGGAGCGCCGCAAGATCATGCAGGAGTGGGCGGACTATCTGGATGGTTTGCGTGCAAGCAACAACGTGGTGCCGATCAAGAGTGCGATCTCGCGAAGCCCTTGAGCGGTCAGTTAGATTACGAGCAACTTCCTATATCGCCGATCTCGCGCCTAGCTTCAGCCGAGAGATTTGGCCGATGCGCGAAGTTCCGCGCGGTTTACGTCATCAAGCAGTGCCAGGTGCCGCAATCGACCCTGCGCACTCAATCTCAGTGACAAGTCCCCTGGCGAGGCCTTCAGTTGATCCAGCGCATTCTTTGCTTTCCGATGCTGCTTATTTGGCGCGCGGCTTACCCCATTTCGAAATGCTCGACCAGTTACGAGCTTCGCGTCCGATGCTTTGAAAAGTCTAGTCTTTGCAGCTTTGACCCTGAGACCATGTGTTCGAAGGACACGAGAAATCCATTGAATATCCATATGCCCGATAGTCGCGCCGGTTAGCGCAATATCGTCGATATAGAGAGTGAATTTGGCGTCTGCTGCCTTCGCTCTCGCATCAATTCGATCGAAAACTTCTCGATTAGCGAAGAACGAAACAATTGGGCTTGCTGGGCTGTTGGCGCTCGTTGAAAACTGACCATCTCTGCTCGTTGAAAATTGACCAGGGATGAAGGCCGGGGAGAGCTCCCTCGGCGTGGTCGGAGTGTAACTCCGAGCGTGGGTCGGAGGGGATC
>Ga0209476_10001447_pt1 | contig 15930 bp, 18 predicted proteins | sample KloWWTrecipitate_FD_187179 | JGI IMG/M metagenome (GOLD analysis project Ga0209476, IMG submission 187179) | Active sludge microbial communities from Klosterneuburg, Austria, studying microevolution and ecology of nitrifiers - Klosterneuburg... | ecosystem: Engineered > WWTP > Aerobic digester... | reverse complement strand
GGAGACCCCGACGGTGACGGCCTTGCCCGTATTCCTTGTGACCTGCCCCCATTTGCCGTACCAACGGATTAGAGAAGTCCGGGGTTGAAGGTTAATCGAAGTTTTGTTTCTGCTCACTGCCAGCAGCACCGCCAGCGCGCAGGCGGTGCTGCTGGGCAAATCGTGCCGGCGGGATGCGTCCCAGACTGCTGTGAGGCCTGACCTCGTTGTAATCCTGGCGCCAGCGCGCAATGCACTCCCGGGCCTGTGACAGCGATTCAAACCACTGCTCGTTGAGGCACTCATCCCTGAATTTGCCGTTGAAGCTCTCGATGTAGCCGTTCTGCATCGGTTTGCCCGGCTCAATCAGGATGTGCCGAATCCCGTGGGTGTGCGCCCAGGCCAAGAACGCGCGGCTGGTGAACTCCGGACCATTGTCTGTGCGTACCGCGGCCGGATAGCCGCGAAACCGTGCCACCTGGTCGAGGACGCGGGTGACGTACTGGCCCGAGATGCCGTAGTCCACCGCTATCTCGACCGACTCCTTGCTGAAATCGTCCACCACCGTCAGGCACTTCAAGCGCCGGCCACTGGACAGGCTGTCCGAGACGAAATCCATGCTCAGCACCTCGTTGATGTTCTTGGCCAGTTGCAGCGGCACGCGCTCCTGCGCTGGCCGTTTGGCTTTGCGGCGCTTCTTCACCGTCAGGTTGGCCTGCCGGTACAGCCGATAGATGCGCTTGTGGTTCACCCCCGGAAACTGCTGGCGCAGCATGTCGTGGATGCGCCGGTAGCCGAACCGGCGGCGCACCAGGGCCGTTTGCCGAATCTGCTCACCCAGGGTGGCGTTGAGCGCGCTGGGCTGCGGTGGGTGGCGGTAGCTGTCTCGGGATAGCCCCACAAGGCGGCAGGCGTGGCGCTCCGAAAAATGATGCTGCTCAATCATCTGTCGGATGGCGTCGCGCCGCGCCTGTGGGGCTAACGCTTTACCCCGAAGACGCTCTTGAGGGCGTGGATGTCCAGGTGGGCCTCGGCCAGCAGCCGCTTGAGCTTGGCGTTCTCGCTCTCAAGCTCGCGCAGGCGCTGGGCCTCGGAGACCTGCATGCCGCCGAACTTGGCGCGCCATTTGTAGAAGGTGCCCTGGCTGAAGCCGCCGCTGCGGCACAACTCGGGGATGCCCATGCCGGCCTCGGCCTGTCGCAAGAAGCCAATGATTTGTTCGTCGCTGAACCTGCTCTTCTTCATGTCCGTCATTCTCCTGGGTTGACGGACTTCTCTCGTTTACCGTGGTACGGCTGGCGGGGGGCAGGTCACTTGAGCCAGCGGTGGAGCACGTTGGTGTTCATGCCGTGTTGCAAGGCCAAGGCGGCAATGGAGGCGCCAGGCTGTTGGCACGCGGCCACAAGTTCAGCTTTGAATTGCGGGGTGTAGGTGCGGTGCGTGCGCCGCACGGTGTAACGAGGGGTTTGAGGTTCTTTGAGCATAGTGTCCACGCAAGGTTGCGTGCACACGATCTTGCTCAGACCCCCACCTCCCTTCAAGATGGGTTCGCCGTTTGCTTACGGTCCAACTCATTGATGAAGGCATCCACGATTCGAACCGTGTTGTCCTCTGCGATGAAGTCATCCAGGCACTCCGGCAGCAATGTGACTTGCTGCCTGTCCTGACCTTCGATGAATCTGGACATATTGACCTCGCTGCTCAATATGTCCACAGACTCTACCAGCTGGGTCGCAGAGGTGAGAGAGGGTTTTCACACAGCCTCCAGCGAGTGCTGTCAGTCGCTCTGGCATAGTCGGCTCAAGCTGAGGGTCGCAAAGCTGACCTTCAACCAAGCGACCGATACTTCGATGTGCGATACCGACGGGTGGAATTGCCGAGACAGTTGGCACCCTGCCGCCTCGCGCTGTGAATGATTGATTCCCATCAGAGCGGCGGACTCGAATCGCCGCACAGCTGTCCCAGCTATGCGACACTGCGCGAAAGTAAGGTTGGAATCGCCCCGGCCGTTCAAGCCAACGCAGGCTTGGCCCAGTCATAGATTTCGCGGGCAAGATCGGCGGGCTCTTGCATGCTCACGAATCGGAAACCGTCACGTTCGAGCTTCCATTCATGTTCGCCTATCGTCTCTTCGATTCGACGGAATTCGCGAGGTTCCATTGAGCTTGGATCGGGAGTCAAGAGGAACAACCCTGCGGATTCGAGGTTCTTAACCTTTCTGCATGTTTTCAGGTCAAGACCGGCTTTCAACAGGTTCAGTTCCACAGACTGCTGCGACTTGTAGACGGCAGACGCAACTGCGCCACAGCTCTTGGGAGTCATCAGATTCAAGTCGAGGTAGTGGCGATCGTTGCCATCTCCTGGGACGAGCAGACCAGGATGGTCGACCATCACAAAGCGCTCGAAATCCATGGCGGCGATTTCCTTGAGTTTCTCGTTGACGAGCTTTCTGGCTGCTGCTGTGTCGATACTCGCGAACTCTCGGACCTTCTTCACGTTCGATGGGACCATGGCGACCACATCGCTGAAAAGTCGCTCTACAGCAGCTTCCCGATCACTGCCTGAGGTGTGGACTGGCCGGGAGAGCGAAAGTACGTGGCTGTCGAATAGGATTTGACTCAAGGGAGTCTTCTCCTTGATGGCGGCTTGAAGCACACCATAGGCATAGGCCATCAATGCCTTGGCGGAACTGTGAGGGAACCCCTCCGGATAGACACAATCGAACTTCTTGAAGTCATCAAGCAGTTTGAAGTAGAGCCTTTCGTCGTCCGCCTGCACGACCACGCCAATTGGGAAGCGCTGCGGCGAAAAGATGTCGGGTTGAAACTCGATGTAGGACCACCATCCCGAGAAGCCAGGCTTGGGAGTCGCCTTTGCTGATCGCAGCAAGGCGGAGTAGTCCAGTCTTGGCCGACTCCTTGTTGTTTCGCTCATGGCGTGTTCCCCTTTGTGGCCATATCTAGAACGCCCAACTCGCTTGCCAGCCATCCTCTTTGCGAGCGTGCAGCCAGAAAGTTCATGGCGGCTGAATGCTCCGCTGCTGCTCCCGGCAGTAAGAGGTTCAGAAGGGCATTGAGCTCTGCTTGCGCGCTGGCAAGTGCTTCAGCATGACCGGCGGCGGCCCGCGTCATATCGGCCTTAAATGCCCTGACCCGCTTGTGGTCCAAGGTCTTCTCAGCATGCTTGACAAGGCAGTTGTGGTTGAAGTCCGAGGAAACCCAGAGTATGTCGTGAAGCATCGTCTCATGGTCGATGGATGCGTAACCGCCAGCCTTGTGCCGAATTACGTTGCCCATGTTTCGGTCGCGAAGCCCCGTCCACTGATCGAAAGCCGCGAACTTGCGGGCATCGTTCGAGTTCATGAAGGTCTTGTGCTCGGTGATGAACTGCATGCCCGGCCTAGATGGCGACTTCGCGTGTGAGAGCACAGAGTTGCCCGGAATGGCTTCGCTGCACCAGGCTGGGATGAAGTCGCCTTGGAAAGCGGCGCATTCGAGAGTAAGCGGCTGGCTTTTAGCAAGCCTAGCCTTGTTCACAAGAATGATGGCTCCGAATTCGGATCGGCGCAACCCCGCGTGGCCGGCAAGAACCCAGCCGAGTGCTTCGCAGAGCAGTGTCGGCTTGTCGAGCCTGGGCGCAAGTTTTACAAAACATATGCGCTCCACACCCGCATCGTCTGCCACCACTGCGATGTGAGTGGAGTTGGCCGTCGCCTTACCTGGCTGGCCGCGATATTCACGCCATGCCGATGCGTCAAGCATGGGCACTTCTACGGGGAAAGCGTGAACAGGCGCTGAAGTCTCAATGGCGGTCGCGGGCGGTGGGGCTGCAGACTGGGTATCTGGCATGGGCTTCTCCTTGAACGGGGGCTGCGCCCTTCTATTTCTCAATGTTCTATTTTTACCGCAAATGTTTACCGCAAAGTTACCCTTTTCTGATGGGCAGCATGCGGCGTGATTTACCCGCTAACGACCGCGCGGCGCGGCTCTAGGCGACTGTGAGGCTTATGCCTAGACTCGGAGTGTCGACGATTTGGGGCAATTCAGCGGCAGGTTTCGGCCATCGCCGACAGTTGCCGACCCAAAGCGTCCGACCGCAACCAGCCTTGTAGCGACACCCGTGTCTTGACCGGCAAGTCTGCAGCGAGTGCGGTCAGTCACCTGTCCCGCACGACAGTACGGTCTGCGACTTATTCCCGCCGCCCAGGACCGTGGATTTCGGTGTCGCAAGCGGCGCCGTGAACCGCTTCCTTCAAGTTAAAACACACCTGAACATATCCGAGTCATTTGATCTGTCGGGTTGACCTTCAGACTCAGGACGTCATGCGCAGCGCAATGAGCGTGATGGCCGGGAACGCCGCCAGGATGGCCGTGCGCACCAGGTCGCTGATGACGAAGGGTGTCACGCCACGGTAGGTCTGCACGATGGGCGTGTCCTTGGCCATGCTGTTGATGACGAACAGGTTCATGCCCACGGGCGGTGTGATCAGACCCACCTCCACCACGATCAACACCAGAATGCCGAACCAGATGGCCGTTTCTTCCGGGTTCATGCCAAAGTCCAGGCCCATGATCATCGGGAAAAAGATCGGGATGGTCAGCAGGATCATGGACAGCGAGTCCATCACGCAGCCCAGCAGCAGGTACACCACCAGCACCGTGGTCAGCACCAGCCAGGGGCTCATGCCCAGGCCAATGACCCACTGCGCCAGTTCCTGCGGCAGTTGCGACAGCGCCAGGAAGGTGTTGTACAGGCCCGCGCCCAGCACGATCATGAAGATCATGCCCGTGGCAATGGCCGTGCCGTAGATGGAGTTTCGCAGCGTCTTGGCGTTGATGCCGCCTGCTGCCCAGGCTGCCACACCAGTGCCGAACGCGCCGACGGCCGCGCCTTCGGTGGGGGTGAAGATACCGGTGTAGATGCCGCCGACCACCGCCAGGAAGATGACCAGCACCGGCCACACCTTGAACGTGGCCTTCCAGCGTTCAGCCATGGGCATGGGGGGCATGCTGCCAGCGCTGCCGGGCTTGAGGCGAACGTACAGCGAGATCACGATGATGTAGCCCACCGCCGCTAGAATGCCCGGGATGAACGCCGCCAGGAAAAGCTTGGCAATGTTCTGTTCGGTCAGGATGGCGTAGATGACCAGAACCACGGAAGGCGGAATCAGGATGCCCAGCGTACCGCCAGCAGCCAGCGTGGCCGTGGACAGCGCACCGGAATAACCCGCGCGCTTGAGCTCCGGCAGGGCCACCTGGCCCATGGTGGCAGCCGTGGCCAGCGACGAGCCGCAGATGGCACCGAAACCGGCGCAAGCGCCGATGGCTGCCATGGCCACACCGCCCTTGCGGTGGCCCACCCAGGCTTCAGCCGCCTTGAACAGCGCCTGCGACAAGCCGCCGAGCGCGGCAAACTGCCCCATCAGCAAGAACAGCGGGATCACCGACAGGTTGTAGTTGGAGAACGTGCTGTAGGTGACCTGCTTGAGCTGGTTGAGGATGGGTGCGTGCGAGCCGTAGATGAAGTACGCCCCCACCAGGCCGCAGACCGCCATGGCCAGGCCAATGGGCACGCGAATGAAAATCAGAGCCAGCAGGACCGGAAAGGACCAGGAGGCGAGTTCAATACCAGTCATGTCAATGTCCTCCGGTGGATTCAACCGTCCAGCCTGGCGGGTACTTGGCCAGGCCAAACTGGATCAGGGTCTTGGCGATGTACGACAGGCAACCGATGACGGCGCCCACCATGCACAGCGCATACGCCCACCACACCGGCATCTGCAGGATGAAGGTGGTTTCAAAGTATTCACGCTTTTCCAGCATGCCCTCCCACAGCATCCATGTCAGTGCCAGCCACAGCACCAGCATGATCACGTCGCTGAAGGTGTCCACCAGCCATTTCATCGACTTGGGCAGGTGCATGTAGAACAGGTCCACCGTGGCATGCCCGCCTTTGAGGTAGCACCAAGGCAGAAAGAAGAACACCGCCAAGGCCGTGCCCACTTCGACCATTTCAAAGTCGCCCGGCACAGGGCCCAGCCCCACGCCAATGAGCGCACGGCCGGTGATGCTCGCCACGCTCATGAGGGTGATGGCACACAGCACCAACCCGCCCACAATGGCAGACCACTTCGCGCTCCGGAATATCCAGGCCATCATGTCGTCGTCCTTAAAAGAACGCGCATGGCCACCATGGCCATGCGCGATTTCGGTAATCGCTTATCGGTTGTATTTGGCGATCAGCGCGCGAGCCTCGCTGGCCAGCTTTTTGCCATCAATGCCTTTCTTGGCCACTTCCGTCACCCAGTCGCTTTCCACGGAGCTGGCGGTGCGCAGCCAGCGCTGCGTCTCGGCCGCGTCCAGAGTTACCAGATTGTTGCCAGCCTTGGCCGCGATGTCACGGCCAGCCTTGTCGCCCTCGTCCATGGCACGGCCGAACATGGCAGCGGCTTCCAGGCCGGAGTTGTTGTCGATCACCTTCTTCAGGTCGGGCGGCAGCTTGTCGTAGGTGGCCTTGTTCATGCTGAAGGCGAAGGCCATGTTGTACAGGCCCTTGTCACCGGCAAAGCTGGTGTGGTTCTTGACCAGTTCGGTCACCTTCAGGGACGGGCTAACTTCCCAGGTTGTCGTTGCCCCATCAATGACGCCTTTGGACAGTGCCTCAGTCACTGCAGGAACCGGCATACCCACGGGGGTGGCGCCCAGCTTGACCAGCATGTTGTTGACGATGCGGGTGCCACCGCGGATCTTCATGCCGCGCAGCGTTTCCAGACCAGTGACAGCCTGTTTGGTATGGAATACCCCTGGGCCGTGAGCATGGACAGCAATAAGTTTCACATCCTTGAACTCGTCGCCAGCATATTTGTCGACGTATTCCCAGACGGCCTTGGAGGTGATCTCACCAGCGTTCGGGCCGGAAGGGGCAATGAAGGGAATCTCGAACACTTCCGTCTTGACGAAGCGGCCCGGGGTGTAGCCCAGCACGGTCCAGGTGATGTCGGCCACGCCGTCCTTGGCCTGGTCGAACAGTTGCGCGGGCGAGCCGCCCATTTGCATGGCGTGGAACATCTGCACCTTGATCTTGCCGCCAGACTCTTTTTCGACCTTCTGCGCCCAAGGAATGATGGCCTTGGCCGGAATGGTGGCCTGCGGCGGGAGGAACTGGTGCAGACGCAGGGTGACCTGCTGCGCCATCGCGCTGCCTGCAAAGAGTGTTGCGCACACCAGACCGATGGCGCGGAACTTGAGCTTTTTCATGGGGAAGTCTCCTTAAAGATATAAGTCAATAACGCAGAAAGCTTTCAGCAGATCAAAATTTCAACCTCATACCCGCTCGATGACGATTGCAATTCCCTGCCCCACGCCAATGCACATGGTGCACAGCGCGTAGCGGCCACCGGTGGTGTGCAACCGGTTGATAGCAGTGGTGGCCAGCCGCGCGCCCGAGGCCCCCAGCGGATGGCCCAGCGCAATGGCGCCGCCCCAGGCATTGACGCGCGGGTCATCGTCTTGCAAGCCCAGCAGGCGCAGCACCGCCAGGCCCTGCGCAGCAAAAGCTTCGTTGAGCTCGATCACGTCCATCTGGGCCAGCGTCAACCCGGTCTGGGCCAGCACCTTCTGCGTGGCCGGGGCCGGGCCAATGCCCATGATGCGTGGCGCCACCCCTGCAGTGGCCATACCCACAACGCGGGCCTTCGGCGTCAGGCCGTTCCTGGCAGCAGTGGCTTCGTCGGCCAGGATCAGTGCACAGGCGCCATCGTTCACGCCCGAGGCGTTACCGGCGGTCACCGTGCCGTCAGTGCGCACCACACCCTTGAGCTTGGCCAGCGCTTCCAGGCTGGTCTTGCGCGGGTGCTCGTCCGTATCCACCACGATGGCGTCGCCCTTCTTCTGCGGGATGGTGACGGCGCAGATCTCGCGCGCCAGGTGGCCTGCCTCGATGGCAGCCACCGCACGCAACTGGCTGTTGAGCGCCATCAGGTCCTGCGCTTCACGCTCGATGTTGAAGTCCACCGCCACGTTCTCGGCAGTCTCGGGCATGGAGTCCACGCCGTACTTGTCTTTCATCAGCTTGTTGATGAAGCGCCAGCCGATGGTGGTGTCATAGACCGCGTTCGCGCGGCTGAAGGCCGATTCGGCTTTGGGCATGACGAAGGGCGCACGGCTCATGCTCTCCACACCGCCTGCGATCATCAGGCCCGACTCACCGGCCTTGATGGCACGCGCCGCAGTGCCAATAGCGTCCAGCCCCGAGCCGCACAGGCGGTTGACGGTAGCGCCTGGCACCTCCAGCGGCAAGCCAGCGAGCAGGCTGCTCATGCGCGCAACGTTGCGGTTGTCTTCGCCCGCCTGGTTGGCACAGCCGTAGATCACATCGGTCACAGCAGCCCAATCGACGTTGGGGTTGCGGGCCATCAGTGCCCGCAGCGGTACGGCGCCAAGGTCGTCGGCCCGTACCGAAGACAAGGCACCACCGTAGCGGCCGAAGGGGGTGCGGATGGCGTCACAGATAAAAGCTTGATTCATGGCAGTCATGTCGTGTGTCTGTCAGGCCTGTACCGGCAGGCCAATGAGGTGTTCCAGCTCGGTGTGTTCAAGCCCTTCGACCTTGTCAATGAGCCTGAGGCCAGACGGTGTGCACTCCAGCGTCGCCAGATCGGCATAGATGCGCTTGACACAGCCGATACCGGTCAGCGGATAAGTACAGGACTGAACCACCTTGCTCTGCCCCTGTTTGGTCAGCAGGTCCATCATGACCCACGTCTCCTTGGCCCCCACGGCCAGGTCCATGGCGCCACCCACGGCGGGGATGGCACCGGCTTCGCCCGTGCTCCAGTTGGCCAGGTCACCGGTGGCCGACACCTGGAAAGCACCGAGCACGCTGATGTCCAGGTGGCCGCCGCGCATCATGGCAAAGCTGTCGGCGTGGTGAAAGTACGCGCCACCGGGCAGCAGGGTCACGGGCTGTTTGCCTGCGTTGATCAGGTCGTAGTCTTCATCGCCTGCGGCAGGCGCCGGGCCCATGCCCAGGATGCCGTTCTCGCTGTGCAGCACGACCTCCATGCCTTCGGGCAGGTAGTTGGCCACCAACGTGGGCTGGCCGATGCCGAGGTTCACATAGGCACCGTCGAATATGTCCTGCGCCACGCGCTGGGCCAGTTCCTGTTTGCTGCGTTTGGTGTAGTTGCTCATGGAAAAGACTCCTCTCAGGCTGCTCGCTTGAAGCCACCGGCCTGTGTGGCGACACGCTCGATCTTGACGATCCTGGACACGAAGATGCCCGGGGTGACGATGGCTTCGGGGTCGAGCTGGCCAAGCTCCAGGACCTCGTGCACGGTGGCAACGGTTCGCTTGGCGGCGGTGGCCATGACGGGGCCAAAGTTGCGCGCGGCCTTGCGGTAGGTCAGGTTGCCCCAGCGGTCACCCGTCTCGGCCTTGATGAGCGCCAAGTCTCCGTGAATAGGGTACTCCAGCACGTAGTCGCGGCCGTTGATGCGCCGGGTTTCCTTTGGCGTGCCGTCCGCGTTGAGCGCGAGTTCGGTGCCAAAGCCGGTTGGTGTGAAGAATGCACCCACACCTGCGCCTGCGGCGCGAAGACGTTCGGCCAGGTTGCCCTGGGGTACAAGCTCTAGTTCAATCTTTCCGCTGCGGTACAGCTCGTCAAACACCCAGGAGTCGGTCTGGCGTGGGAACGAGCAGATGATCTTGCGCACGCGCCCTGCCTTGAGCAGCGCCGCCAGCCCGCTGTCGCCATTGCCCGCGTTGTTGTTGACCACCGTGAGCTCGCGCGCGCCTTGCTCAATCAGGCCTTCGATGAGTTCGTTGGGGATGCCCGCCGTGCCAAAGCCGCCGATCAATACGGTTGAGCCATCGGCAACCCCAGTGAGCGCCTCGGCAATGGAAGGTGAGATTTTGTTGATCATGGGAGTCCATCTCTAGAAAAACAGGTGCACTTCCCCTTGGCGTTCGCGAACGAACACCCTGTAAGGGGGCGTGCCTAGGCCCTCGTGGGCCGAAGGCCGTCAGTCCGGCCGGATGCCTTCGTAAGCGCGTTGGAGCAGGTCGCGTATCTCGCCACGCTGTGCTGCTCCGAACGGGCGAGGGTTCCAGTACGGGTTGCTCACAGCAATCTCGGCTGCCCGGTCCAGGTCAGCCTCGTTCATGCCGATGTCCTTGAGTGCTACGGGAGCCCCGTTGGTGTGGGCCAGGTCAAAAAGGCCCGCTGCGGCACTGGCTCGGCCAGTTGCGCCCAAGGCGCGTTCGATGCGCCGCATTGCCTCGGGTGCGGCCGCTGCGTTGAATGCCATCGCCTGTGGCAGCACGACGGTGTGAACCTCCGCGTGCGGAAGGTTGAAGCTGCCTCCAAGGGTGTGACACAGCTTGTGGTGCAGCGCCATGCCCACGTTACCCAGCACCGAGCCGCAGAGCCAGGCGCCGTAAAGTGCATCGCCGCGTGCAGCCACGTCATCAGCGCGCTGGTGAATCACTGGGAGCGCCTGCGCAATGGCGCGGATACCTTCTTCGGCCATCAGATCCATCACCGGATTGCTGTCCTGGGCATACAGGCCTTCGGCTGCATGTGCAATAGCGTTCATGCCGCTGGTCACGCTCATGGCCACCGGTAGGGTCAGGGTCAGTTCAGGGTCGTAGATGACGGTGCGCGGCAGCACGCGTGGGTCTTTACCGGTCTTCTTGAGACCCGCCTCAGTGATGCCGTAGATCGGCGTCATTTCGCTGCCTGCGTAAGTAGTGGGAATGGCCAGAATGGGCAATCCTGAATCCAGGGCAATCGCCTTGCCAAGCCCAGTGGTGGAACCGCCACCAATTGCGATGGCACAGTCGGCACCAAGTCGGCGTGCCTCGTCCCGCGCTTCCCGGGCGGTTTCGATGGGGACATGCATCACCGCTCGCGGGAAGATTCCTGTAGCCCGGTTGCCCAGGCGATCGGCCACCATCTGAGCCTGCGCCGCCTGTTCCGGGGTGGACAGCACCAAGGCCCGCTTGGCACCCAACAGCTCGATCTCTCGCTCCAGGTGAGCCAGCGAACCTGGGCCGAACACCACACGCGAGGGTTGGCCGTTGTAAACAAAATCTTTCATGTCAATTCCTTTGCGCGCACATCGGATGGGACCACGGCGTAGTCCACTTGGTGGCGGGCGATGCGCATGTCGCCAATTTCTGCTTTTACCCTGAGATGTTCTGGATGGATGGCGTAGTCGTCGAGAGCGGATTGCGACTCGAACTCGCTGTAGAGAACTACATCGCAGGCGTAGTCCACGCCGCTGCTGTCCACGCCAATCTCCAAGTGCAGCAGTCCTGGGATGCGGCCCCGCAGGCTGAGGAAGCTCTGCGTCAGTCGTTCGACGTTGCGTTGTTTGGATAGGGGCGTGTCGCCTGCCAGCTTCCACATGACGATGTGCCTGATCACATTTCTTCCTTCATGTGGGAAATCCCGCCTTTTGGGGCCACAGGTTGACAAAGGCATGTACCGATGTGCTTGCAAAGATGCCCGCTTTCAGAAAAGGCTCTTGTGCCAACCAGTCTTGAGCTGTCTGTCGATCGGGGAAGTCAATCACCAGCAAACTGCCCAGCATGGTGCTGCCGTCATCTGTTACCAGCGGCCCTGCAAAGGCAATGTGTTCTTGCACTTTAGCCAAGTAGGTTTTGTGGACCGGGCGAATTTGCTGACGCAACTCGGCGGTCCCAGGCTTGTCCATCAGTGTGAAGGCATACAACATGGTGTCACCGGGTTCTCGTCGGGTTCAACACGAAGTCGTACTCCATTAGGTAGCTTCCATCCGTCTGCTGTACCCAGTCGCACACCAGCGACTGGCGAACGCCAAACACCGCATCGGAGTCGAGGTAGTCGCTGTGGTCGCGAAAGACATGAGTGATCAGCGTTTCGTAGCCGGGTGCTTTCACCATGAAGTGCAGATGCGCAGGGCGCCAGGGGTGGCGTCCCGTAGCTTCCAACATCTGACCCACAGGTCCGTCGTGGGGAATTGCGTACGGGACCGCCACGATGGAACGGAAGTGGTATTTGCCCTCTGCATCCGCTGTCACGATGCCGCGCGCCTGTGCATGACCAAGATCCGCGTGCTGTACGTCATACAGTCCGTCATCATCCGACTGCCAGACGTCCATGACGGCGCCGGGGATGGGCTGGCCGTCGATCCCTTTCACCGTGCCACGCACCGTGCAGGGCGTACCTTTGGCGCCGTTGGCAATGTCGTCACCCAGCTCGTAGTGGGGGGCGCCCTCCACATGGAAGGGGCCAAACACAGTGGCTTCGGTACAACCCGCAGGCTTGTCGTTGTTCATCGCGACGGTCAGCATTGACAAGCCGAGAACGTCTGACAGCAGTATGAACTCCTGGCGTTTGTCGTCTGTGATATGGCCACACCTTGTCAGGAAGTCAATGCCCTGGAACCATTCTTCCTCGGTCAGCTTCACGTCCCGGGCAAAGGCGTGCAGGTGCTGGACCAGGCTCGTCATGATTTCTTTGAGCCGAGCGTCAGGCGTTTTGGCGAAGCTGGCAATGACTGCCTGTGTGATGTTGTCTTGGTTGAGGTTGCGCATGGCTTGTTTGCAGTTGGCAGTGTTGAGTTGCGATGACCTGAACTCTATAATTTCAAAAAGATTTCTCAAATATCAAAATGGGAAATTACTTTTCCGAAAGATGGAAAAATGGATCGGTTCACAGAAATGGCGCTCTTTGTGGAGGTTGCCGATCGAGGCAGTCTCGGTGCGGCTGCAGAGGCCTTGGGACTGTCCAATCCAGCGGCCACTCGTTACTTGGCTTCGCTGGAAGAGCGCCTGCAGGTCCGTCTAGTCGAGCGCAACACGCGTCGGCTCTACCTGACCAGTGAGGGGCAGGATTTCTTGGAGCGGGCTCGTCACGTCCTAACTGAGTTGCGCGACGCAGAGGCGGCAATACATCAAACCACGCTGAACCCGTCGGGGGTGTTACGTGTGAGTGCTTCGCTGTCGTTCGCCATGCAACTCATCGCCCCGCGATTGCCGAAGTACCATCAGCGGTATTCACAAGTAAGAGTGCATGTTGAAACTGCGAACCGCTACTTGGACATCATTGACAACGGTATTGACGTAGCCATACGGACGCGTGAGTATGAGCCTGACAGCACCATAACCATTAGGCGTCTAGCTTCGACGCGCCGCATATTGGCGGCGTCTCCCGCTTATCTGGCCCAAAGGGGGCGTCCACAGTTCCCATCAGACCTGACTGACCACAATGTTCTTGTCTACTTGCACGCCAACCACCCCAACGAACTGAAGTTCAGTCGTGGAGGCGAAAGTCAGACGGTGAATGTCCAGGGGGTGTTGGAGTCCAACGACGGGCAGGTATTGCGTGCTGCTGCACTTAGTGGCTTGGGTATCCTCGTGCAACCTAGTTATATCGTCTATGAGGATATCGTCGCCGGACGCCTCGTACCCGTACTCGGTGACTGGGATCTGCCACGTTTGCAAATCAACATCGCATATCCCAGCCGAAAGCACCTGTCAGCGAAAGTCCGATCCTTCATTGACTTCATGGTGGATGAGTTCGCGACCCACGAGTACGAAAGAAAGTGGACTGGTCTTATGTGATTCGATGTATTCCCAGGGCAAGGGACAGAACCTGCTGGCCATCTTCATCGGAGGCCCCTCGCCAGGCGACGATCTGATCAGGGCGTATCAATACCAGTGGTGATTCGTATAGCTCCAGTAACTGCTGGGCGGGCAAACGGACCACCTTCAGGTCGATGCCCATAGACTGGGCCGCGTTCTTGAAGCCATCGGTTGCCGGGTCGGTTGCACCGAGGGCGAGCAATGTCCACTCGGTGTGGAATGTGTCGTACAGGGAACGGCCATCTTCCAGCCATGCATGGGGCGGGCGCCCCCCAGGACTGGCGGTGGGCACGTAGTCATTGGGTTCGTCGGGAGGTAGGTCCACACCGTCCTGCGCGATGATGGGCGAGTCGCCGTAGCGACCTCCAAAAGTCACGCCGGGGATGTTGAATTCAAGCCGGGCATGGCGGTTGAGGTACTCAGAGGCCTTGGCTCGCTCTTCGTTACCTTGTGCGGAGTCATCGTCCAGCTCAGGCTTCGCAGAGAAAAGACCGACGGAGTCAGCAAAGTGCCGGGCGTAGCCTGTGTTGCGCTGCGCGAGCGGTCGACGCTCTGCCTCATAAGTGTCTAGTAGCGTCAGCGTTGCATGCCCCCGGATTACGCTGGCCAGCTTCCAGGCGAGATTGACCGCGTCTTCCACCGCTGTGTTGTAGCCCAAGCCCCCTGTGGGCGTGAACAAATGGGCTGCATCACCGGCAATGAACACTCGTCCGCGCTGGAATTTTTCTGCAACCAAGGCATGCCCTGCCAGCCAAGTGCCCATGGACAGAATTTCGATCGGAATGTCAGCGCCCATTGCTTCTGAGAATACCCGTTTCGCATCCTTTTCCGTCCATGTGTCTGCGTCTTCTCCCGGTTTGATTGCTGCATGGAACGCATATTCGGCCACGCCGTCCACCGACGCCATGAACGAGCGTCGTTGGTAGTTGACCGCGACGTACATCCAGGCTTTAGGGTAACGTAGCAAGGACAGGAACTGGGGCGCGCGCAAATACAACGCGAACATTTTCCCGCCCATGAACTCCCTCTGGATCCCGGTTTCTCCTCCCCAGGGGATGCCCAGTTGGTTCCTCACGAGGCTTCGCGCACCGTCTGCGCCAACGAGGAACTTGGCTGTAACCCTTGCAGGTGTTCCGCCCGCCGTTGGGCGTACGGATGCGCTTACACAGTCGCCTTGGTCTTCAAAGTCCTCTAGCGTCCAGCCATACCGAACGTCATTGCAGTCAGGGGCCTCGGCATGTCGGCGAAGCACCTGCTCAACGAACTTCTGGGACACGCGGTGTGGCAGCTCAGCCGCACTCCAAGAGCCCGACATTGTCTTGATTTTTTTCACTGCTTGCGCGGCGGTAGGTAGACTGATACGAGCCAGTTCGTGATGGGCATACCGTGTGAAATAAGCGATGTCAGTCGGATGATCTGGAGGCAAACCCATGGCTCGGATCTCGTGTGCAAAGCCCAGTCGACGGAAGTGCTCCATGGTGCGGGCTTGCGTAGCATTTGCCTGCGGGTTAAAGGCGGTGCTGGGCTTGGCATCCACCAGAAGACATGCAATTCCGCGGCGGCCAAGTTCGATAGCTAACATCAGGCCACAAGGGCCGCCACCGGCGATAAGTACATCGGTCTTGATCTCCATAGGCTGAGAGTTGGTCGTTTGAAGCTTGGTTGGCATCGGCTATCCTTGTGTACAGAAAAATAGTTAGGGAACCTAAATATATTTGATGGCGCGGCTTCACAGACCTATGGATAACCCTGAATCTCCCAATGACTACGGCTGGCGTACCTACAATCCTGGCCGTCTGATGAGCAATGCGTTGCGTCATTTTGAGGACCGTGTACTGACGTTGATGGCTGAGGCTGGATATGCCGAGACCAGGCGCACGCATGTCAACTTGACAAGGCATCTGGATCTGGAGGGCACGCGGATCACTGATCTGGCTAAGAGGGCAGCTATGACCAACGCCGCCATGTCGGAACTCATAGATCAGTGTGTGGCTCTGGGGCTAGTCGAGCGGGTGGTCGATCATGTCGACAAACGGGCGCGGATTGTCAGGTTTACGAGTAAGGGCATGAATTGGCTGACTGCATTTGGAACCGCGGTCAGGCAAGCGGAGGCTGAGATGGCTCTGCAGATAGGGCAAGATGGCTTGAGGCAGCTCGTGATGTCTCTCAACGCTTATGGCAAAGAGGTGGACTAGGGCCTGTTAACACATCCTCAGCCCATCAGCGACAAGGACGAAGCTGATGAAGCCCAGGAACATGAGGTCGAGTTTCTCGAAACGCGAGAAGATGCGGCGATAGCCCTTGAGCCGACGGAACAGGCGCT
>Ga0209476_10001444_pt1 | contig 15945 bp, 8 predicted proteins | sample KloWWTrecipitate_FD_187179 | JGI IMG/M metagenome (GOLD analysis project Ga0209476, IMG submission 187179) | Active sludge microbial communities from Klosterneuburg, Austria, studying microevolution and ecology of nitrifiers - Klosterneuburg... | ecosystem: Engineered > WWTP > Aerobic digester >... | reverse complement strand
CCAAGGCGCCGCAGCCGTGCTCATGGGCATGTCGAAGCAGACCGGCAACGGGATCGACGAGTTCGTCGACTCGACGCTGCGCAACCAGCTGCTCGGCCTCCCCCTGGACCTGGCCACGTTCAACATCGCGCGGGCCCGGGACACCGGTTCCCCGACGCTGCAGACGATGCGCCAGGTGTTCTACGACCAGACGCTGGACGCGGGCCTGAAGCCCTACGCCAACTGGGAGGAGTTCCGGCTCGGCCTGAAGAATCGGGCCTCCGTGGTCAACTTCGTGGCGGCCTACAGCACCCACCCGACCGTCGAAGCCGCGACCACCATCGCGGGCAAGCGAGCCGCAGCGCAGGCTCTCGTGCTCGACCCGGCCTTCATGAGCACCCCCGCGGCGAACTCCGGCCTCAACGACGTGGACTTCTGGGTCGGCGGCCTGGCCGAGCGCGGGATGGACTTCGGCGGCATGCTCGGCACCACCTTCAACGCGGTCTTCGAGACCGAGATGGAGGACCTCCAGAACGCCGACCGTTTCTACTACCTCACCCGGACCGCTGGCATGAACCTCATCCAGCAGCTCGAGGGGAACTCCTTCTCCGAACTCGCGCTACGCAACACCGACGCGACTGGGCTCAACCACAACATCTTCGCCAACCCGACCCGCACCTTCGAGGTCGGTGACCAGGCCACGTGGAGCGACGGCAACCCCGCCACCCCGGACCTGCGCGTGATCAACGGCTGGACTCGGTTCGACGGTGAGGACCACGTCAACATCCAGGGCACCCCCGCTGCCGACCGGATCTGGAGCGGCATCGGTGACGACTCGGTCTGGGGCAAGGACGGCTCCGACGACATCGAAGGCGGCCAGGGCAATGACGTGCTCGTCGGTGGCCATGGCAACGACGTGCTCACCGACCTGTTCGGTGACGACGTCATCCACGGTGGCGACGGCAACGACGCGATCAATGCCGGGGCTGGCCTCGACCTGCTCTTCGGCGGCGCAGGCAACGACCTCATCCTGCACAACCAGGACCCCACGCAGTCCTTCGCGGGAGACGGCAGCGACTTCCTGCGGGGTGGAACCGCCGGTGACGTCATGACCGGCAACGAGGGTGACGACTGGCTCGAGGGCAACAACGGTGCCGACCTGGTCCAGGGCGACAACGCGCTCACCTTCCAGAACGACCCGAACGGCGGGGCCGACATCTTCATCGGCGGCTCCGGCAACGACGACCACGACGCCGAGGGTGGTGACGACATCATGACCAACAACGGTGTCGACCGGCACGCCGGCATGCTCGGCTTCGACTGGGTCACCCACAAGTACGACCCGCTCGTGGCCAACGCTGACCTCGGGATCACCGTTTTCCAGCCCCCGAACGTGCAGATCAACCGCTCGCGGTTCCTCAACGTCGAGGGTCTGTCCGGATGGGACCGCAACGACGTGCTCCGGGGCAACAGCTTCCCCGGCGACCCGGCGCAGGTGACCGGCAAGGGACACGAACTCACCCAGGAGAACCTCGACCGGATCGAAGGGCTTCGTGCCCTCCTCGGCGGCGGGGCGGTACCGCGTTATGCGGGCCCGTTCATGTCCGACAACCCAGCGAACAACATCATCCTCGGCGGCAAGGGCAGCGACCTGCTGGAGGGCCGCGGCGGTGACGACTTCCTCGACGGCGACCACGCCCTCGACGTCTACCTCAAGGGCCCGGGCACCGAGCGGTTCGAGTCCATCGTGGACTTCCAGGGCCGCGTCTTCAACCGAAGCCTCGACCTCGCCGACCTGTCGATCAAGCGTGCGGTCATCGACCAGGAGACCGACGACGCAATCATCGACTCGGCGGTGTACGGAGACGTCCGCGCCAACCACACCGTCACCGAGAACGGTGACGGCACGTGGACGGTGACGCACGAGGACACCGGCACCGACGTGCTGCGCAACATCGAGCGCCTCGTCTTCACCGACGAGTCGGTTGACCTCATCTCGGGAGGCAACACCTCCGCCACGGGCACGATCGACCTCAGCACGATGGCACCGGTGGAGGACGTGGAACTCTCCCTGACCCCGGCCTTCGCCGATGCGGACGGCCTGCCCGCCGCTGCGGACATCACCTATGCCTGGCAGTGGGCGGACAACCAGGGCACGTGGACCACGTCGGCCACCGGCGCGGACACCACGTTCACCCCGGGTGACGTGGAGGCTGGACGGCCCCTGCGGGTCGTCGCGACCTTCACGGATGACAGCGGCGTCCTCGAGTCGATCACCTCGCCCGCGACCGCGCCGGTGAAGAACGTCAACGACGAGCCGACGGGCTTCGCCATCAGCCCGCTGGAGCCGTCGGTCGGCGACTTGATGACCGCCACGGAGCCTGTCGACGTCGACGGCACCCAGGACGCAAACGGTCAGATGATCTCCAGCTTCGTCTACCAGTGGCAGTCCTCCGGAAACGGTGGCGCCTCGTGGCAGAACATCAACGGTACGCGGTCGAGCACCTTCACCCCGACGGCGGCCCAGGCTGGCCTGCTGATCCGGGCGCGCGTGAAGTACACGGACGCCCACGGCACCGCGGAGACGGTGTTCTCCCAGGCCAGCACCGCGGTCGGGATGGTCGCCACTGCTCCCGGCGCTCCCACGATCGGGAACGCCACGGCGGGCGACGCTGAGGCAACGGTCAGGTGGACAGCACCGACGAACACCGGCAACCTCGAGCTGACCGGCTACGAGATCCAGGTCCAGACCCCGGGCGGCGCTCCGGTCGGGACCCCGCGTTCAGCCGGGCCAGGCGCGACCAGCCTCGTGGTCGACGGACTCACCAACGGCACCGGGTACCGGTTCGTGGTGCGAGCCGTGAACCTCGTCGGGCCGAGTCCATACTCGGCACCGTCCAACACGGTGACCCCGATCAAGATCCCCACGGTGCTCAGCTCGACTCCGGTGGACGGGGCGACCAATGTCGCGGTCGGTTCCAACCTCCAGGTCTTCTTCTCGGAGGCGGTCACCGGGTACGACGGCAACATGACGCTCACCAGGGTGTCCGACGGGTCGACGGTCTCGTTCACTCGTGCCTTCTACCCCGCCGACAACCGGCTGCTCGTCAACCCCTTTGGTGGCACGGCAGGCGCACTCGCGGCGAACACGGAGTACCGGTTGACCCTCACGGGTGGACCGTCCGCGATCCGCAACCTGACGGGCACACCGCTGGCGACGACCACGATCACGTTCACCACCCTGCCGGCGGCACCCGCCCCGACGGTGCTGAGCACGACCCCGGTGAACGGGGCGACCAACGTCGTCGTCGGATCCAACCTCCAGGTCTTCTTCTCGGAGGCCATCACGGGGCAAGGGACGTCGACCGTACGGATCACGAAGGTGTCTGACAACACCAACGTGCCGCACACGATGGCCTTCTACACCTCGAACAACCGCCTGCTCATCAACCCCTTCGGTGGTGCAGCAGACCTGCTCGAGGCGAACACGGAGTACCGGTTGACCCTCACGGGTGGACCGTCCGCGATCCGCAACCTGACGGGCACACCGCTGGCGACGACCACGATGACGTTCACCACGGCGCCGTGATCGACTGAAGGGACTCGGCAGGGCTTGGCGCCCACCCGCGCAGGGTGGGCGCCAAGCCGTCGCCGGACCACGAGAGCATGACCACGAGAATGGGGAGTCGACAGATGAGAAGACGATGGATGGCCATCGCGCTGGCAGGCGTGTTCGCGGTGTCAGGGTGTACCGGAGACTCGGACGACCCGTCGTCCGAAGGGTCGACGAGCAGCGCCACTGCCACGGGCCAGGAGACCGGGGCCGGGGACCCCACCGCGACCCCCAGCGGCGCCTCGGCGGCCCCGAGGGAGAAGGCCGACGCCGCCTTCGGGAAGGCCTTCGCCTTTCCTGACGGGTTGAAGGTCACCGTGAGCGAGCCCGAGACGTTCATGCCCTCGGCAAAGTCGGTCAACGGCGGGGAGCCGGCCTTCGTGACGTTCGAGGTCACGGTGGAGAACGGCACCGAGGCGAACGTCACTCCGGCCGAGGTCTTCGTCACGGTGCAGAGCGGAGCGGGTGAGGGAGGGCAGGTCCTCGACCCCGACGAGGGCATCAAGGCTCCACCCACGAAGGCCGTCGCCCCCGGCGCGAAGGCCACGTGGCCACTCGCGTTCGGAGTGCTGGACGCCGAGGACGTCGTCGTCCACGTCCTTCCAGGAATCGACGCCGAACCGGCGACGTTCGGAGGGTGAGCCGACGTCCGGGCGGGGGCGGGGCCGTCCACGTACCCTCGTGCGTGGACGGCTGCCCACTCGGAACAGGACGGTGCGATGAGGATCCTGCTCATCACGCACAACTATGCCCCGGAGGTGGGCGCCCCCCAGCACCGGTGGAACGCGTTGGTGCAGCGGTTCGTCGCGGCAGGGCACGACGTCGCCGTACTCGCGCCGTCCCCGCACTTTCCCAGCGGACGTGCCCACCCCGGCGACGACTCGCTTCGCCCGGGCGCAGTTGCGCGTGGGCTCCATGGCGAGAGCATCCACCGGCTGCGCTTCCTGGAGTACGACAGCTCCGTGGGCTCCCGTGGACTGGACCAGCTGGTCTCCGCGGCGGATGCCGTCCGCGTCGGACTCGCGCGCTTCTCGGGACGGCATCGCCCGGACGTCGTCGTCGCGACCGCCCCCGGGCTGCCCAGCCTCGCGGCGGGACTGGTGATCGGCACCGGCCTCCGGGTGCCGCTCGTCATGGAGGTGCGCGATGCCTGGCCGGACCTGCTGAACGTGCGCCATGAGTGGGGAGAGGCCTCCGCGGGTGGCCCGCAGCCGCCTCCGCGACACCTGGCGACCGCGCTGGGCACCCTCCTGAGCCTCCCGATCACGGTGATGCAGCGGGGTGCGGACGCAGTGGTCACCACCACCGTCGCCTTCGCCGACGTCCTCCACGGCAGGGGAATGCACCCGGTGCGCGTGATTCGCAACGCCACACACCTCCCCTTGCCGGTCACGCTCCCGTCGCCGAACCCCGCCTCTCCCGAGCTGCGGGTGCTCTACCTCGGCACGGTCGGCCGGTCCCAAGGCCTGGGGTCCGCGGTTTGGGCAGCCCAACTCGCTCGACGGGCCGGGGTGCCGGTTCGACTTCGGATCATCGGTGACGGTGCCGAGGCGCCGGCGCTCGCCGCCCTGATCCGCCGGCTCGACGCCCCGGTCACGATGCTTCCTCCGGTCCCCCACGCGGAGGTGCTGGAGCACTACGCCTGGGCCGACACGGTGCTCGTGAGCCTGCGGGGATGGGAGCCGCTGCAGTGGACGGTCCCCTCCAAGCTGTACGAGGTGCTGAGCACCGGGCGACACCTCACGGGGATGATCGCGGGCGAGGCCGCCCGCATCGTCGAGAAGACGGGCGGCGGACACGTCGTGCCACCCGGGGACTCCGTGGCCCTGGCCGCCCTGTGGGCGAGGCTCCACGACGACCGCCAGTTGCTCAAGGTCGGCCCGGGGCCGGGTGAATGGGTGGCGGTGCACGCCGACAACGACATGCTGGCTGATCAGTACCTCGAGCTCCTCGCAGAGGTGTCCCGTGGCTGAAGGGCTCGGCTATGGCCGGCTGACAGAAATGGCGCGAAACTGCCTCCTCCTCGGCCGGACCGCGCTCCGCCACGCTGTCGACGACCCCATGCTCCTCGTGGTCCAGTCCGCGCGGCGCATGCCACCCCGCCTCCGCGCCCCCACGGCCCGCCTGATCGGGTTGGGCACCCCGGGAGGGCCGAGCATTCGAGCGGCGTTCGCCCAGTTCGTCGCCGACCTCCCCCACGAGGCCACGACCCTGCTGGCGAGCGCGGCCCCTCCACGGACCGCGCTCGGTCGACGGCTGGCAGGAGAGCTCGCCGTGGAGCTCGGCAGCGCGCAGAGCATCCCGGGGGGTCTGGCCGCGGCACCGCCGGCGACGCAGGCGCGTTGGGCGTGGCGCCGCGGGGACATCTCGGACGCCATCACCCTCACCGGTGACTCCGCGACGGGGCTGCGCTACCGGGCGCGGTTGGTCTCGGAGCGCGCCATGATGCAGCCGGGCTTCCGGCTGTCGTCGACCGGACACCCGGAGTGTCGTGAACGCCCCCCGCGACCGAGTGGCCCCCGCGCCCTGCACGTGCTGACCAACTCCGTGCCGCACACCACGAGCGGCTACACGATCCGTTCGCACGCAATCCTGCGGGCGCTGCTCGATCAAGGCGTCCCGGTCGAAGCCGTGACCCGGATCGGGTACCCGGTGACGGTGGGCCGGCCCCTCGCCCGCACCGTCGACGTGGTGGGTGGGGTGCGCTACCGCCGCATCCTGGCCGCCGGAGCCGGCTCCACTCCAGCCGAGCGGCTGGAGCAGATGGTGCGCCGCACTCTCGGGGTCGCGGAGGTGTTCCACCCCACGCTGCTGCACACCACCACCAACTACACCAACGCACTGGTGACCGAGGCCGTCGCGAGAGCGCTGGGGCTCCCGTGGGTGTACGAGGTACGCGGACAGCTGGAGAAGACCTGGTTGGCCTCCCTCCCGATGCCCGATCGTGAAGCAGCTGCGCAGAGCGAGCGGTACACCCTGCTCCGGGCGAAGGAGACGGAGCTGATGCTCGCTGCCGACCACGTGGTGGCCCTCAGCGAGACGCTGCGGGAGGACCTCCTCGAGCGCGGGGTTCCCGCGGGTCGGATAGCGGTGGTTCCGAATGCTGTGGACTCCTCGCTCGTCGACTTCCGACTGGAGCCTGCGCAGGCCCGGGCCTCCGTGGGCCTCCCGGTGGAGGGGTTCTGGGTCGGAACCGTGAGCTCGCTGGTCGACTACGAAGGGCTCGACGCGCTCATCGATGCCGTCGCAGAGCTGCGTCGGGAAGGACTGGACGTTCGTGTCGCCCTCGTGGGTGATGGCGTCTCGCGACCGGCGCTGCAGGCCCGCGCTGCCCGCCAGGGGCTGGGCCGTGCGGCCGTGCTCCCGGGCAGGGTGGCGAGCGGGGAGGCGCCGCTGTGGCACCGTGCCCTCGACGTGTTCGTGGTGCCGCGCAGGGATGTCGACGTGTGCCGTGCGGTGACACCCCTCAAGCCGATGGAGGCCATGGCGGCGGGGCGTCCGGTCATCGCCACCGATCTGCCTGCGCTCGCGGAGATCGTGGCTCGCCCCGGCACCGGGGTTATGGTGCCGCCGGGCGATGTGACCGCTCTCGCGGCCGCGATCAGGTCGTTGGCGTCCGACCCGGTTGCCCGAGCCACGTACGGAGATCGGGGCCGCGAGTTCGCGGCCACCCGCACCTGGGCGGCTCAGGGTCGCCTTTACGGAGCGTTGTACGAGTCGCTCACGGTGCCCGCGTGAAACCCCGGCACCCCAAGGCCGAGCCAGTTCCGGTGGACAACGACTGGTTCTTCGACGACGTGTCGGACGAGCCGCCGGGCGACGCTGGCCTCCGGGCGCTGCAACCGGTGGGCCGCCGTCCTCCGCTCCCGGGCTACCTTCGTGCGCTGGGGCGGCGGCGGCACTTCATCTGGCTCGACGCCCGCACCCGCGCGTTCTCCGCGAATGGAGGGTACCTTCTCGGGAACGTCTGGCTGGTGCTGAGCCCGCTGCTCGAAGGATTCACCTACTACCTCGTCTTCGGTCTCCTGCTCGAGACATCGCGAGGCATCGACAACTACATCGGGTACCTCCTCGTCGGCGTCTTCATGTTCCACTACACCTCCCGGTGCATGACCGGCGGCGCCAACGCCCTCATCGTGGGCCGAAACATGATCAGGGCGTTCAGCTTTCCACGAGCAGCCCTGCCGCTGTCGGTGGTGCTGCGAGAGCTGGTCGGCATGGGGCCCGTCGTCCTCACCATGCTCGCGATGATCCTGGCCATCCCGCCCCACGTCGACGTCACGTGGCGGTGGCTGCTCTTCCCCGCCGTGTTCGCGCTGCAGACGCTGTTCAACCTCGGGCTCGCCCTCGTCATGGCGCGCACCGCCCACCACCTTCCCGACATCCGCAAGGTGATGGGGTTCGCCACCCGGTTGTGGCTGTACGGCTCCGCGGTCATGTTCTCCTTCGACGCACATGTCGAGAATCCCGAACTGCTGCTGCTCCTGGAGGCGAACCCCATGTTCATCGTGCTGGACATCACCAGGGACCTGCTGCTCTACGGCACCACCCCGGCTGCAGCGTCATGGCTGACCCTCACGGCATGGGCGGCTTGCTCTCTCACCATCGGCCTCGTCTTCTTCTGGCGCGCGGAGGAGCGCTACGGCCGTGGGTGACGAGAGCGCGAGAAGCGCTATCCGCAAGACCGGGATGGACGTGCCTACCGGGCACGCCACCGTGGCCGTGTCGGACCTCCACGTGCGCTACCAGACATCGTCCACCGAACGCCCCACGCCGCGGCGGGGAGAGCCACGCACCCGGGTCCTCGCCCGGTTCTTCGCGAGGAGCCCCCAGGTTCAGGTGCGGGCCCTGAGCTCTGTGTCGTTCGTCGCCCGCTCCGGTGAGTGCATCGGAGTCATCGGCAGGAACGGTTCCGGCAAGTCGACTCTCCTTCGCGTCATCGCGGGCCTCGAGACCCCGACACGGGGGTCCGTTCGCGCACAGTCGGCCCCCGTCCTCCTCGGCGTCAACGCCGCCCTGGTGCCGGACCTGTCCGGGGAGCGCAACGTCCGCCTCGGTCTGTTGGCGATGGGGCTGTCGCCCCGGGAGGCTGACGCGCTCCTCCCCCAGATCACCGAGGTGGCTGGCATCGGTAGCTCGATCCACCTCCCGATGAGGACCTACTCGTCAGGGATGGCTTCACGGCTGCGCTTCGCCATCGCCGCCGCGGCCACACCGGACATCCTCCTCATCGACGAGGCGCTGGCCACGGGGGATGCTGCCTTCAAGGAGCGATCCGAGGAGAAGATGGCCGAACTCCGCCGGAACGCGGGCACGGTGTTTCTCGTGTCCCACGCGGCACAGACCGTCGAGGAGATGTGCACCCGGGCCATCTGGTTGGACCAGGGCCGGGTGGTCATGGACGGCCCCGCCTACGAGACCGCGCAGAAGTACCGCTGGTGGTCGTGGAACATCGCTCGAGGGAACCACGACAAGGCAGGGGCGCTTCTCGCGGCAGCGTCGGACGAGCACAGGATGGCGACCGCAGCGATCGAGGAGGACACCCCTGCGGACCGTTGACCCTCCCCACTCCTCTGGCTGCGAGCAGCACCCCGCCCTGACAGCACGAGCCCGCGCGGTCACCCCTCCTCGCGACCGAAGGCTGCTTCCTCGGACACCGTCAGCCTGACGCCGATCTCGGTCGTCCGACGCGCGGGCGCCACGATCTCGATGTTCCAGACGGGGATGAGATCATGGTCGACCACCGATCGCCATCCCGCCATCGGATCGAGCTGTCCACGAACCAGGCTCGCGATCACACCGTCACCCATGACGACCTCGAGCAAAACGCTGCGCCCCGACTCGTCGTCCACGAACAGCGCCGAGCCTCTGTCATGCCGGTCGAGCCCGAAGTCGCCGTTCACGTTCAGCCACGCTGTCACGGTGTCGAGAGGGCCCCCGGCTCCGTCACTCAGGCTGATGACGTCTCGCACCAGGAGGTGTCGCCCCGGCTCGAACAGGAGGACCCTGTCGTGCGTGTAGTGCGCGTGCTTGGCCACAGCGGAGATCTCGATCCCCGATCCGCCCTCGACGAGACGCGGCGCCCCCGACCCGTACGGAACCCGGGTGCGGTCGATTTGTCCGAGGGGGCCTACCACCACCGTGTTGTGTGCCCGGGCGGACTCGACGTACTGACGCTCCCTCGAGGTGTAGTAGAAACCCTCCTTCCGAAGGGGGTCAGCACCGTCGAGCAGCTCTCCGTAGGCGAACTTGCCCGAGTCCACCACGATCTCGGTCTCGCCCTCGCTCCACACGAAGGTCAGGTCATCCGCGTGCTTGTGTGCTCGGGAGTGGAAACCGCTTATCAGTGCCACTGAGGAGCACTCCTTCGCAGCGGCCGTACCCGTACCCGGCGCGGGAGTGCGGACGAACACGTACCCGGAGTGCGGAAACACGCGCCACGTCTCCGAGCCCGGGCTGCCCTGCCGGCCGTCCGTGAGGACGAACGCGTCGGCGGGTGACGCCCTGACGACGTCCGGGACGTGCCCGGGATCCTGTCCCGTGTCGCCGAACTGGACCAGCCTGCCGCTGGGCTGCTTCATCCACGCTAGCGCCGCATAGGCGTCCTGGATCCGGAAGGGGATGTCACCCTCGGTGATCAGGCCCTGGTCGAGCAGGTCGGCCAGGGCGACGAGAAGGAGCCGATGGTAGGCCGGCGAGTGCTCGAGGTGGCCACCGTCCTTCGAGAACTGGGTGCTCATCATCAGGGCGAAGCGCTCCTGCGCCTGTCGTCGCCACTCGCCGACGTCCATGAGCGGCTCGAGCGCGCGGGCGGCGGTGAGCTGCGCTGCCGCAGCGAAGAAGCCGTGGTTGTTCCGCGCGTTGAAGTAGGCGTCGGTGGCGAGGAGCTCGGCGTGGGTGAGAAGCAGGTCGCGGTGGATGGGCAGCCAGGTTCGCAAGGGAGTGCGCGCGAGGAACGACATGACATTGACCAGCCGAGGGACGCGCAGCGTCACGGCCCACTCGGTCCACGCCATCGAACGCTCGGGCGGGTCCGAGCGAGCATACGACCACCATGCCTCGAGTGTGTCCGCGAGCCAGCGCAGGTCGTCGAGGTCTCCCGTTTCCCGATGGTGGAGCAGGACCGGGTCGACGAACCGCCACGAGTGGAGCTGCGAGGCCAGTGACCTCTCGAGACACACGGTCGACTCCCAGGCGAACTGGGGACCCAGTCGAACTGAGACGTCCTCGGCGTACGTCCAGCCGGTCCGCTCCAACTCGTGCCCGGGGACGGGAACGAGCGGGTCTTTGCCCATCGAATACCAGCCCGTTGGGCCCTGGTTTCCATGAGCGGGTATGGCGCTGACGAAAGCGGCCCAACGGCTTCGGTCCCACTGCCTTCGGCGCACCCGGCCCTCCTCGTCGGTGAGTCTACGATGCGACGGGGAGCGCCGTTGCTCGCGTTGAGACTCCACACCGACCGGAGGCAACATGTCCAGCTCGCAGCTCGTGCTGGCCTACTCTTTCTGCCAGCCCCAGCCCCGGGACCAGTTGGAAATCCGGGCGCGTCACGCCAGCAGTCACCTCTCTGGCTTGTTTCGAGCAGAGCTGCGGATGGTGGCAGCCGGTGACGGTCGCAGCGGGCTGATCGCGTGGACTCCGACGGACACCGCTGTGGGCTGGAAGGCGGTGGTCACGGACGACTCGCGGGCCACTGTCTGGCTCCACGTGCCCAGCGCCGCCGGGCTGCGGGAATCTTGGGCCACCGAGGATGGCCTCGCAGACCAGCTGCTTGGTGGAGGCCTTCGGGCCGGTGATCTCGCGGCCCCATTCGGCCTGCTGCGCTGGTCCGCTGGGCAGCTCGACATCGCCAACGATGTTCTGGGCCTCGTCCGACTGTTCCAGATGGAGTTTGACAACGCACGAATATGGACCACCCGCCCCGGGTTGGCGCACGTGTTCATGGGCGTCGAGCCCACGACAAACGACCTCGCGTGGACGGGAATGGCGAGCGTCGGCTGGGCCCTGAACGGGATGACCCAGCTCGGTCACGGACGCCAGCTTCCACCCGCCAGCCGGATCACTGTCACGGCGGACGGAACACGGACGTCCATCGGTGACGGGTTCGCGCAATGGTTCACCGACGCCCGCCGGACGGTGGTGACACCCGACGACAACGTGCGTGACATGCGTGCACTCCTACACACCTCCCGATTCTGGCGCGATGAGCCGGTGGCCGACCTGAGCGGCGGCAAGGACTCCCGCGCGGTCGCTGCCGTCGGCCTGACGAGCGGTGCGGTCAGACACGTTCGCACCGTCGCGACCGACCACGGCGAGGTGGACACCGCCCAAAGGCTCGTGGCGCTGGTGGGGGGGTCCGTCCGGCACACCATCATTCGGCCTGCGGGGTCCCGCACCGTGCCGGCCACGGCCTTCCTCGAGCGCCTCTTGGCGCGCCATCGCGCTTGGGAGGGGCGCTACCTAGCGACCTCCGCGTTCAATGCGCCGCTGTTCACCGGGTTCCGGACCGAGCAATCAGCCCGCCTCAACGGCCTTGGCGGAGAATTCGTGGCAGGGGCGTTCTTCGCCTCGGGCCATTGGTCGGAGCGGCTCTCGGGCGCAGGGCCGCAGAAAGCCTTGGACCGGCTCGCAGCGACGGCTGGTGGTGGGCTGGGCGTGTCGGACGATGCCGTCGCTGCCACCATCGCCGGCCTTCAGTGGCTGGTTCCCTTCGCGAGCGACATCGAAGCCCCCAGCGCGCTTGCCGTCCTCGACCTGTGCTACATGCTCGAGCGGATGCCGTACTGGTCGAACACCTACGCCACCGGCTCCACGCTCGCGCCTCTGCTCGCCGCGAGCCTGCTGACGGTTGGGGCGCAGCACGTCGGAGCGGCTGCGCCGGACGGCCAGGTACATCTGTCCATCATCCGCGCGGCGATCCCCAGCTGGGCGGAGGTCCCCTTCTACAAGCCGACTCGCGCGGGCCGCGCCGTCCCGTTCATCTGGGAAACGACGGAGTGGGCGGCGGTGAAGTCGTACCTGGGTAAGCGACTGGACAGGTCCATGCATCACGACCCGGACGCCGTCAGGGACGCGCTGCGTGCAGGGGACGACCGGACGGGCGGCAAGAAACAGGAGTTCTTGTTCCACCGGCTTCTCTGGGAGCTGACCTTCCTCGAGTACGTAGCAGAGCTGCGGCGCGACGCGGCCGGTACGGCACGGGAGCTCACGAGGTGAGGTGCTTCGCGTAGATGTCTCGCATGATCTGGTAGTACGCGTTGTTGTCAGGCGTTCGATGCCCTGGTCCGAGGTCGAACTCGGTGACGCTCAGCACGTCGGCATCCCGGGCTGCAAGGTACTCGATGAGCGGCGCGGCGTGCCCCTTGAGGTGGAACTCGTCACCGGAGTTCGTGATCAGCTCGATCTGCGGGATGTGCCCGAAGGTCTCCATGCGGGTCATGAGCGACAGCCGCGCGGAGGGCGGCCCATCGCCCACGAAGGTGCCGACGGGAAACGCCGCGGCGAGGCACTCCTTGACGAAGGTCGCGGAGTACGCCCGGACATCCGTCTGGGGGTTGAACGCGACGGCGACGCTCCCCGGGACGTGGATGCCCGTGGCGATTGCCGCGAAACCGCCTCCAGACCCCCCTTGAAGGAACACGCGATCACATCCGGACCGGGCGATCACGTCACGAACGATCTCGGCCATCACCGTCGGAAGGTCGATCTCCGCGGTGCCGAGGTACCAGCCGAGCCGCAGGGCGCTGGACAGGTCGAGGGTCGGGTCCGCGAACGCCAGGACCGGCCCGATCCCCATGGCCCGTTGGGACGTGATCCGCTGGAACATCGGCAACCGAGTGCGGCCCCGGTCGAGCGCACCGTGGAAGAGCACCGTCAGTACCGACCCCTCACCCGCGAGGTACGCCGCAGGCAACGTCAGATGCCCCAGGTCATAGGACAGGATGGTCGCCGGTTCGGGCAGGTCACCGGCAGTCAGGTCGCGACGGGACTCGACAGGAAACGGGTAGTGCGTCGGCTTCCAGCCCGGCCGGCCGGCCCAGTTCACCAGGCCTTGGCGCCATGGCCCGCTCTCGTCCGTCGCAGCCCGGCTCTTGAGGTCGGAGATCGCCGCTCGCAGCCCGTGGTCGACGACGGGATCCCCGAGATCGGTCAGCAGGTCGGTCAGCTGAACTGCGGGGTCTCCCGTTGACTCCCAGCGCTGCTTCTTCGCGGCCACGATGGCATCGCGCACCTCCGGATAACTGACCCGCTTCGGCGAGTCGACCCTCGTGAGGCGTGCGGCCACTCGCTCGGAAATCTCCCCCGGCGTGGCCTCCGCACCCGGGAAGAGCACGGCCCCGTCGGTGATGACGATGCGCTCTTTCGACCGGCCCGTGGAGACATCCATTCCGACGGTGCCCCGCGGAAGGCCGGGAACAGCACGGGCTTGCACGGCGCCGCCCCGGAATCCCGCGGCGATGAGGGTGATGAACCGAAAGGCCGTTCCGGACTTGCGAAGCGCCACCCGGGGGGCGGGAGCCTTCTGCCGCCAACCCGTGGCCACCCACCCCTGCAGTGGGTCGGACTCGCCCGAAGCCACCGAGGCCTCAGGGAGCAGTCCGAAACTGAAGATCGCGGCATGTGCTGCCCCGCTCCGCAACTCCACGACCCTCGGGGTCAGCGTCGCCTCGACGTCCGGAGCGAGCTGCCAGGCCTGCACCGCGGTCACCGGGTCGTCGGCCCTGACGGAGTCGATGATCACGAGGTACTCCCCCGTCACCGAGTACACCAGGCGACGAGTGATCGACACCGTGCCGTAGCCGTCATCCTTGAGGGTGAGGTCGTGGTAGTTGGGGTGGATCGTCGACCGGTGGAGCCGGACCACCGCGGTCCTGTCATAGCTGAGGCCCTCGATGGTCACGACGTTGTGGCTGGCGCGCTCCATGAAGTGGATCCGCTCCGCGGTGTCGTCGTAGGAGAACTTCCCGGGGTCGACGACCCACGGGACCCGGCCGGCGAAGTAGGTGACCGATCCGGAGTCGACGTGCCCGTGCACCTTCTTGCTCGAGCCGAACACGAGGGAGTAGAAGGTCTCCTCCACGAGGTCGCGCTCGTTCTCCCCCCAGCCACTGCGGCCGAAGACATACCCTGCCCGGTACACCCGGACGAGGTCCTCGGGGGGCTCGCCCTTGGAGCCCTCGGTCGTGACGTACTGCGTGTGAGGGCTCGCGACGCCGACCGGCGAGCCGCCGAGCGAGTTGCCGATCGACACGAACGTCCCGTCCGGCTGCGTCGCGTGCGCCAGCTCCTCCGGAACCAGGTCGAGCCGGCCGAAGGCCTGAGGGAGCGCGGGGTTGACCAGCGCAAGGCGCTCGATCGCATCCCGCCACCAGGTGTAGTTGTTCAGGTGGTAGGCGATCGCGCCCTCGCGGTTCACCCCCTCGTCGTCGTACTCCTGCTCGAAGAGTGCCGCGAGCTCGGCTGTGGCCTGGTCGACCCAGTCGGAGCGCTGCCGGGCGACGCCGCACAGGAGCAACCCCTGCAACTGATGGAGCGCATGGTTCGACCTGCCCCGGTGGGCGTGGTCCGCGAGCCACCCCCCGTGCACGTCGAGCAGTGCGTGGAGCCGATCCACCGACGACGGCTGGTGCTGCTCGACGACGAGCAGGCCGAGCGAGAGCTCGATGGCCCGCATCCCGTCGACCATGTCCATCCAGGCCTCGGGGGGTGCCGTCGCCGAGTCGAGGCAGTCTGCTGCCCACGACTCGACGACCGACCACCAGAGCGCGAAAGCCTCCTGGTCGCCGTCCGCAGCCACCCGGCGGAGCGGGTCGAGCCAGCGCAGCATGTGGAACTGGGCACGCCAGTTCCGGTCGCCGAAGGGGTCGGCCCGCCAGTCGATCGAGGGGGGGAGGTGGAACTCAGGGTGCGGCCTGAGCAGGACCGCACCGTTCTTGAGATCTGCGACCAGCTCGCTGTCGTGGCGTCGGCGCACGAAGGGGCCACCGAACTCCTGGGCCGCGAGTGCGGCACGTGTCTGCTCGTCGATCATCAGCACCCTTTCAGGGACGACCTGCTCAGGGGCAACACTTCCAGAAGGCCAACCGCTGCGCCTGACGGTCCGTCAGTCACGCAGCGGGAGGCCGCCTGCACGTTCGTAGATCTCCCCGACGGGACGCACCAGCTGCCGCCAGGTGCGATGGGCGTTGACCCACTCCCTTCCCGCACCCGCGAGTGCCCGGCGGGCCGCATCGTCGTTCACGAGCTCATCGAGGATGCCGGCCAGGGATGCGGCATCGCCCTTGACGTGCACGCGTCCGGTGACACCGTCGGTCACCATTTCGGCGAGCGCGGCGACACTGGAGACCACGACG
>Ga0209476_10001442_pt1 | contig 15979 bp, 18 predicted proteins | sample KloWWTrecipitate_FD_187179 | JGI IMG/M metagenome (GOLD analysis project Ga0209476, IMG submission 187179) | Active sludge microbial communities from Klosterneuburg, Austria, studying microevolution and ecology of nitrifiers - Klosterneuburg... | ecosystem: Engineered > WWTP > Aerobic digester... | reverse complement strand
GCGAAGAACAGGCCCGCGGGGATGGCGGAGAGTCCGGCCACGGCAGCCGCGAGTGCCTGCCACGACTTGAGAAGAGTGCGCCGGTCGATCAGCATAAAAACGCGAGAATAGCTCCAAGCAGCGCGGAAAACCGCGGCCCGGAACTTCATCCGGGCGCAAAAAAAGGAGGCGGCCGAAGCCGCCCCCGAAGCGCTATCCCGAGAACGGGATCAGTGCTGGCCCGCCGCGGTGGCGGCCACACCCAGGTACTTGACGTTCTTGAACTTCATCTGGATGTCCACCTTCGAGACCGTGCGGTCCATATTGGGCATCTCCCCCTTGACCGTGCGGTGCACCGGCATCCACCACTTCCCGTTCTTCTCGAAGAGGTCGTCGTAGACCATGGTGCCCAGGGGGATCTTCTTGTCGCCCATCATCATGTAGAACTCGACCGGGTAGTAGTTCGCGATGTAGCGGCCGTCTTCCGTGCGGATGTTGCGCTCCTGGTTGATCATGAACTCGATCGGCCCGCCGAGCTTCCGGGTGAGCTTCTTCACTTCCTTCTTCTTGGGATCGACGAGGTACCAGGAGCCCATCGCGGTGTCTCCCTCGATGCGCATCTCCACCATGCCGTCGGGACGCTTGTTGTTCACCATCTTGAAGCCGGCCTTGCCCACCCCGTACTTGTCCTCGAAGTTCTCGTAGGCGCGGTGGGTGATGAACTGGGACATATAGGCCTTGGCTTCGGAGCGAAGCTGGCCGTCGCACTTGTCGCAGTCGAAGTCGAGGATGAGGTTCTTGTCGACCGTGACCTTGGCCATCACCGGGGGCTTGCCGAGGTTGATGATCTCGAGGTCGGCGGTGAGGCCGGGGAAACCGTTGTCCCAGATGTAGCGGTTCAAGGAAGCAGCCTTGAAGATGGCGCGCGCCTCGGGATCGTCGGCGAGCTCGGCCGCCTTCGCGTTCGCGCGGTTCGCGAGGTGCGGCTCGACGTCCGCCACCTTCTGGATCAGGTCGCCCTGGAGCTTCGCCTTCTTGAGCCGGGAAACCAGGGCGATGCCGCGCTTGCCCGCGATGGTGTCCACGTGGCTGTAGTCCATGCCTACGATCCCCACGCCCTTGGCGAAGTAGTAGGTCTGGGTCGAGAGGGACTTCGTGGTCTCCCACGACAGCGTCGTCTTCAGGACTTCGAAGGTTCCCATCGGTGTCTCGAGAGTCTCCAGGCCGTCAATGCGGGACGTCCACTTCTGGAGGCGCTTCGTCCGCTCGGTCACGCCCTCGGGCTGCTCCGACATGGGTTCGCTCCACTTGTAATCCTTGCCGAAGACCTGGTTGGCGCGCACGACGGAGACCGCGGGCTGGTAGGAGAGGATCTGGCCGCCGGCGCGATTCTCGAAGCTCGAGTGCATCTGGATGCCGTTGTTCGGATCGTAGGTATAGAGCTGGTAGCTGCCCTTGTTGTCGATCAGCTTGTAGGCGGCGGTGCGGCCGGCGAAGTCCGTGCCCGCGAAGGAACGGGTGCGGTCCTCGGTTCGCTTCGTGCCGTCGGCCATGGTGTAGGTCCACTCGTAGGTCCACTCGTCGGCCTGGAAGAACGGGAAGTACGCGCCGATGTCGGCGAGCGCCATGCCGCCCACCTGCTTGCCGCCGATCTTCGCGGAGATGAGTTCGCGGTCGAACCGGAGGGTCTGGCCGGCCTTGGGCGAATAGATCATGAACTCCTTCTTGACCGGACCGATGCCCTTGGCCAGCCAGGTGATGGAGGTGAAGGTGGATCCGCCGGGATTGATGTACCGGAAGGTCGCCTTGAGGCAGTCCTTGAACTCGCCCGCAGGCGTCGCGATGGACTCGTAACCGTCGAGAACCACTTCGCTGCCGCGCACGCTGCCGTCGGAGATCTTGTGGGCGTTCTGGTAGGTCTTGCCGAACGCGTTCCGGGCGTTATAGAACTCGAAGGGCGGGTCGTTGGTGACGAGACCCTTGTCCTCTTCCTCGCCGTAGTGGAGGTACCGGTCCGCTTCGATGCGGAAGATGTAGTACCAGCCCTTCTGGTCGATGAGTTTCTTGGCCTTGGTGCCGTCGGGCATGTCGACCTCACCCTTGATGGTGAAGGTCTTGGTGGTGTAGTTCACCTGGCCGTCGGGCTGGTAGGCGTGGAACTGGTAGGTCCACGAGTCTCCTTCGCCCGTCGGGTAGTACTCCTGGAGGTTGATGCCCTGCGCGGAGGCCGCGGTTGCGGCGCCGGCGAGGATGAGGGAAAGGACGATTGAACGCATTTGTGTCTCCTTAGGAATTCTTCTTGGCGATCTCGACGATCAGCAGATACAGCTCGACGGCCTGGGCTTCGGTGATCTTGCCGGCATGGCCGATCATCTTTTCCTTGCCCTTGAGAATGATGTCCACCAGCTCGGCCTTCTGGGTCGAGCGGGTGGCGAGCCACTGCTTGGTGGCCCACGCCGGGACGCCCTGCAGCGGGTCGCCGTCTCCGAGCTTGCCGTGGCACTTCGTGCACTCGGCGCGGTAGTACGCGGCAACGCTCCAGGGCGCGGCCACTTCCGCCGGACCCTTCGTCTCCGAGGGCGGCCCGGGATTGACGGGAGCCTGCGAGCCTCCGGTCGCGGCGGTCGACGAACCGGCAGCCGCGAACAGATTCGGGTACTCCTTGATCAGGGTCTCCGTGAACTCGAGGCCCGCATGCTCGTATTTCTCGCCGAAGGCGGTGAGCTTCCCCGAGCCGTCGGCCGCGGTGTGGCACACCACGCACTTGTCGCGATTCGCGGCGACCGCCCGCGGATGGGCGTTGTACAGGTCCATCAGCCGGGGCATCGACGAGGCGGGGATGGTGACGAGAAAGGTCAGGGTCGCGGCGCCAAGGGCGAGCCGGGTGGAAAGGGAACTCAAGGGCGGCCTCCGTTAGGGCGGGGGTTTCGGGGGTGTCGAAGTTCGATGTGCTGGAAGAGGATCCGCTGCTGCTCTTCGGTGAGCAACGGCCGCAGCTCGACGAGGTTTCTCGCCACTTCCTGATCAAGCTCGGATTCGAGGCGGGACACTTCAAGCAGCGATTTCGCGACCGCGGCCTCATCGAGGACGCCGGGAGCGGCGAGCAGGGAGGCGAGTTCCTGGCGCTTCGCGTCGACCGCGGCCTGGCGGGCCAGGAGGCTCGGGTGGTGCGCCATGGCGATCTGGTGGATCTTCTCTTTCTGCTCGGCCGAGAGATCGAGGACCGCGAAGGGATCGTCGGAGGTGGCTTGAACCGGGGTGCGCCACGCGTGAACGCCGTAGGTGACGGCGGACGAAACCAGCACGGCGAGCACGACCGTGGCGAGAGTGGATCTGAATCGCATGAAGGATGCCTGCCCCATCGTCCGTTCTCAGGGCTGACCCTGAGGCGGAGCCACTTTCGCGTAGAAGGAGGTGAGGGTTTCGGAAGGCGCGGCGGAGAGCCGCAACGGGGGCGGCTGGACTTCGCGGGCCTTCGGAGTCAGGAGGACGTTCGTGGCGACACTCGCGACCAGCGCGGCCGCGACGGACAGCGACGCGGCGACTCTGCGGTTTGGGGTCCTGGACGCAGAAGCGAGAGGAGCCCGGGACATGAAGGCATCGGCGAGGCCATAGCGGCCGAGCCGGGCCTCGCACGCGGCGCAATCCTGGACGTGGGCTTCGATCTTCCGGTACCGGTCAGGCGAAAGTTCCCCATCCCGGAAGCGGGACAGGGTTTCACCATCGATCGAGCAGAGGGACTCCATGCGTTCTTTGGTAGAAACACCGCCCGCGGGGAAATATTTCAGTCCCGAAGAAATCGGGCGAGAGCCTCGCGGCCCCGGAAGACCGCGTTCGCGACATCGGACTCCGTGCAATCGAGGGTTTTCGCGATCTCCCGGTACGAGCGGCCCTCGGCGGCCTTCAGCCACAGCGCCTTCCTCTGCCGCTCCGGGAGGTTGGCCAGCGCGCGACGAACTTCCTTCAGTTCGAGCGCCCTTTCGGGCGTCGCCCTGGAAGGGCGATCGTTCGCGGCCTCGAGGGCCACTTCCGGCCGGCGCTGCTTCGCGCGGATGACGTTGAGGGAAAGCCGCCGCGCGATGGTGTAGAGCCACGAGACGAACTGGCCGCGGCCCTGGTAGTCGCGGGCGTGGCCGACCAGGCGAAGGAAGGTCTCCTGGGCGATATCCTCGGCGTGGCCCCGGTCGCGGGTGAGGCGCGCGCTCATGCGCACCAGGCGGTCGCGGTGGCGGGCGATCAGCGACTCGAGCGCCGACTCCGAACCGCTCGCCACCTGAGCCATGAGCTCGTCGTCGAGGAGGCGATCCTCGATCATTCGACCGGCGGCGGGAACCAGGGCAGCGCTCATAAGGGGACGGACTTGCTGACTGTCTACTCCTGCGCCCAGAGGCGAGTCAAGCGACCGGAGCAGGCCGGGGCTCGAACCGGGCCTTCAGCCAGTCGGCGATGAGAACTCCAACCTCGTCGCCCTCGAAGTCGATGGGAAGGGCGTGGAAGGCGCCGGGCATCTCCACGAACGTCTTGTCCTTCGAGCCGAAACGCGAAAACGCATCTCTCGTCCCCTGAATGGGAACGACCCGGTCGTCAGTCCCATGGAGGACGAGGAGCGGCGCCTTGATGTCTTCCCCCCGGGCATGGACGCGCTCGATGGCCGCGATGGCCGCGACCGAAAGCGCGGGCGTAGTACGGGCGCGCCAGAGCGGATCGTCGCGGTAGGCGTGACAGACGGCGGGGTCGCGGACCAGCGCGCGGTCGTCGAGGCCGGGGTCGACGCTGAGCGCGGGCCGGAAGCGGGCCAGGAGGGGAAGGATCAATCGAAGCAGGGGCGACGTCCCGGAGATATCCAGGGCCGGCGCCATGGCGACGCATGCCCGGACGCTGCCCGGCGATTCCAGGGTGAAGTCGAGAGCCTGGAGGCCGCCCAGGGAGAGGCCGATGAGCGACGGGAGGCTCCCGCACTGATCCTCGACCAGGTCCACGAACCGGGTGAGGTCGTCGCGAAGCTCCTCCCAGGAAGCCGCGTAGTTCGCCGGACCGGCCGAACGGCCCGAGCCGCGGCGGTCGAAGGCGAAGACCTCGAACCCCTGCTCGGCCAGGAACGCGCCCAGCCGCAGATAGGGCATCGATCTCGAGTGGTCGCCCAGGCCGTGAATCAGCACCACCGGCCCCGGACCGTCCCGGGGGACGAGAATCCGGTACGTGGAAAGAGCGAGGCCGTCCCGGGTGATGAAGGACCCGTCCACCGTCTCGAGGCGACGCGAAGCGTGAGCCTGGGATGCCAACGAGACTAGTGTTTCTTGTCGCCGCCGGGCGGAATGAAGACGGGAAAGGGCGAGATCGAACCGCCCGTTTCCGCCGAGCCCACGATCTTCGAGATGCCCTCGTGATCGACTTCATCGATCCGGATCACCGAGTGCATGGGCACGTAGAACCTCTTCACCCCCGCGAACTCGTGTTTGAGGCTGTCCTCCGACGGGTCGATGACCACGGAGGATTTCTGGCTCCAGAGCAGGTTCGAAACCTCCACGAAGCCGAACAGATCCGCGGACCCCACGCTCTTCGCGTACAACTCGTAGACCCGACTCTGGCTCACGAAGGTGATGCGGTAGACGCGTGGCGCAGCCATGGGATGGCTTCTAGGTTACCAACGGGAGTCGACGGATCCGGCCGCCCTCCGGGATTTCAACCGCGGACCGGCCCCGACGCGGGACGCCCGGGCGGCATGACCGCGTCCGCGGCGGCCTGGCTCTTGAGCAGAAGCTGGATATAGGGCGAGGTACCCACGAGCCTGATCCCGGCGGCCGCCCGCCGGTTCAGGGCGCGCAGACCCGCCTCGTCGGCGCCCACCAGCTGCGACAGGTCCAGCCAGACCCGCGCGCCGAGGGGCTCGCATTCGCGCTCGAACTCCCCGAGCATTTCTTCGTTGAGCCAGCCATGCAACGCCACCGAAACCATTTCTCCCTGATCAGTGCGGCTGAGTCGAAATGCCAAGATGGTTTACCCGGGCTGGTCCTCTGCAGATGGCGTGCCTGATCGTCACCCGAGGGTCCCTCAAACCCGAATCTCTCTCGCCGGAAAGCAGTTACAGTCAACGACCCGCTCTTCTCGGGATGATCGCCCGCGCCGATCGCTGTTGGCTGGCCCGCACCGGTGTTGAGATGTCGACATCGCGGGCCGCTTCAGCGGAAACGGCATGGGACCGGTCAAGCGCGAGGTCGAATCCCGCGGAGCATTTTCGCGGCTTCACCCGCGGTTGTCGCTGTTATTCTGTGCGGGCGAAAGGAACCTCATATGTCAGATCATCGCCTGCCCGCCAGTCTGGGACTGTTGTTCGCCGCGGCCCTGGCCGCCGCCCAGACCATCCAGATGCCCAAGGTCGAGATCGAATCCGACCCAAAGACCGACTTCACCACCTTCAAGACCTTCCGCTGGAAGGACTCGCAGGTCCCCTCCGATAATCCGGTGGTCCACTCGAGCACGACCGTCTACGTCGAGCGGGGCCTCGCCGCCAAGGGCCTCACCAAGAAGACCGAGGGCGAGGCCGACCTCCAGGTTCGCTACTACACGGCCAAGGACGAGAGCATCAAGGGCACCGGGCATCAGGAGAGCGTGCCCCTCGCCGGAAACCCGACGAGCGCGTCGACTCACGTCGACTTCAGCAAGCAGACGAGCGGACTGCTCATCCTCGAGCTGTATCGCAGTTCCGACATGGTCCTCGTCTGGAAGGGCTCGACCGTGACCCCTGCCGTCGACAAGAACCGGCTCGACACCGAGGTCGCAACCGCGGTCCGGCGGCTGATGGCGAAGTACCCGCCGAAACCCGCAGGCAAGTAAGCGAGCGGGCCCCGGAGGGAGACGGCTCAGGGGGTTACTTCTTCGGGCTGAACGCTTCCTTCACCTGTTCGCTGATCGCCTTGAAGTTCTTGGACAGGAGCTTCTCTTCGTCCTCGGTCAGGATTCTGAAGGGGACGCGAATGAGACTGTCCCGGAACTTCACGTTGAGCCAGTGCTGGCCAAGCTTGATGCCGCCCGGCACCTTGAAGTAGAGCCGGCCCAGGCAGGCGCGCTTGTCGCTCAGTTCGACCTGATCCCAGGGCATCGCGCGGTCGCTCAGATCGGAGAAGAAGCCGAGGCGGCAGGCCTGGGTGGCGCTCGGCGGGAAGTAGTTGATGGAGTCGCGCTGGACCTTCGCGCGATTCTGCAGGGCCTGGGTCTTCCCTTCCCTGAACTCGGGGACGGTCGGAAGAGGAAGCGTCTTGCCGTCCGGCGTATCGAGCGAGATCGCCCCGCGGGTCAACTCGTAAGCCTTCACCCCATCGCGCACGGTGATGCCCACCTCGACGAGCAGCCATTCCTCGCCGACCGACCGGTTGGCCGGCTGGTACCCGAGGATGACGTAGCCCTCGTTGTTGTACGCGGCGCGAACGAACTTGCCCTCCAGGGTCATGATCTGGGGCACGCCGGACTGCGGTATGGCCACGACCGGGGGTGTCGGTTTCTGGGCCTCGGCGGGCGCAGCCGACCACAGGGCGGCAACGCCGACCAGAACCACAGATAGTGCTTTCGTGTATTTCATTGAATTCTCCTGTTTGAGCCTGTTCCTGACCGTGCTTCGAGGCACGTTTCATGCCCGATGCGTGCCCGCGGGCTCGAACAGCTTATCTCGCTGAAGAACGGGCGCTTGCCGGGGAGCGCCGGGGTCGCGTCCCGCCGCCGGAAGGCGCGCCCTTGCCTGTATTTCGACAGCCGCTGGCGGTATGTCGACACCCCTCGAAGAGCCCCGACCGACCCGGCGAGGCCTTCAGTGCGCGTGGAGCTTCGCCTGAAGTTCCACCATGGCCTCCTGGGAGACCTTCAGGAGTCCTTCCTGCGGACGATCGAGATCGGTGATCAGAAACAGGACGGTCGCGAAGGTGATCGCGATGGCGATCTCGAGATCGAAGTGGCGCGTCTCGGACTGGCCGATCTGGGCCCCCAGCATGATCATGGCGGCGATGAGAAGCAGGTACAGCGTGGCCCAGATGGTGGGCGGGACGCGGTTGCGAATGCCCATGGTCACCCGTTCCAGGTGCAGATCGATGACTTCGTTCAGGGACTGAACGAGGAGCCCGGTGGAGATGGAGCCGGGGGTGAGACGTCCGGCATCTTCGGCGAGCGCCCACATCTTGTCGTGCAGCGCGACGGATTCGCGCAGGGCCAGGGGAAGGTCTGTCTGGCCCATAGCCGCCTTCACCCGCACGTCCAGGTAGTCGCGCAGGAGCCCGCGCATCGCCGCCCGGGACGTCTCGTCCAGGAATCCGGCCCGCAGCCAGGCCTGCTCGATGGCATTGGCCTCCTTGACCACCAGCGCCTTCCGGGACTCGGCGCGCGTGGCCGCCCCGTTGAACGTGAAAGCCAGCAGGAACGACAGCAGTCCCATGACCGCCCCGACCATCGCGCCGGACACCTCCAGTTTCCCCTTACCGCTGCGCAGGCGCGCCCTCCCCCGCAGAATGCCGATCTCGATGCACGCGAAGACCAGAGCCATGGTCAAGAGGAGGATCCACCAGACCGAGAACCGGTCGAGGAACATCAGCGGGGACCCATCGATCCGGCGAGGCTCATCAGATTCTGGGGCTCCACCCGGATGACCCCGGCGCGCGGAGCGTCGATGTCGGCTATCAGAAAGAAGGCGATCGCCATCACCAGGGGCAGGACGACCAGGAACACGCGTTCGTTCGTAAAGTTCTGGACGCCGTAACCCACCAGCAGGTGGCTCAGGATGGCGATCGCGAACATCAGGATCCAGGCCGCGCGAGGGATCCGGTTCCACCAGGCCGCCTGGGCATAGCCCTGCGAGTTCAGGACATCGTTCATGCCCTCGGTCGCGAGCGTGATCGAGGGAGACAGTGGTGCGGCCTCCACCGCGCGAACGACGGTGGACCACAATTCAGCCTGCAGCTGCGCGGTGCGCGCGTCGACCTGACGCACGCGCTCGCGGTCGCGGATCGTGTAGAAGAGGATGCGCTGAGAGAGATAGTCCCTGAGCAGCGCGCGAACCCTCGTCGCCTCCGCCGCGGGCAGCAGGTCGGCGCGCAGGTATTCGGTGCCGATGGCGTTGGCCTCTTCCTCCTCGAGGTTCTTACGCTGATCGTACCGGCCCACGGCCATGGAAAAGGTGAAGCCGATGATCAGCCCCAGCAGGGTCAGGGTGGCGGAGAGGACCAGCGACAGATTGTCGCGCGATTTCTGGTCCGGAGTCTGGACCCTCTTGAGCAGGGCGGACCCCGTGGTGATCGAGAAGAGGAGAATGACGAAGGAGACCACGAGGACGAGCAACGGATAGTCGGTCATCCTGAATATCATCGCTACCTCTTCGCGGCCGGTTTCGTGACAGGCGTGGGCGAGGCCAGGGAGCCGGGCGCCCCGAACGCTATGTCCGCGCCGTACCAGATGCGGTCGCCGCTCACGAGCAGGCCGGTCGGCTTCAACTGAAGATCCAGCTTGATGCCCTGCACTTCGAGGGACTGCTTGATGCCGGCGGGCAGCCGGATCGGCTTGATCAGTTTCTGCGGGATCTTGACGTTGAAGCCCCGGTCGACGATGTTGCCGAGAATGCCCTTGATGTCGACCTTGTTGAGGGTCGCCTCGCAGGCGGCGCGACGGTCCTTGATCACTTCCTGCACCGCCGCCCACGCCTGTTCCGAGGGATCCACGTAGATCCGCACCTGCAACTCTTCGGGGAAGTCGGGAGACAGGGTGATGGCGGCTCCGGCACTCGATATCTTGAAAGCTCCGGCCAGGCGATAGTCCTGCGGGATCACCCCGCCCGTCACCGACTTCGTGACTTCGACGTCGCCGCAGATCATGTTGGCCGCGAGGCCCTTGCTGTCCCACTTCAGTCGGATGTCCGCGTCGCCCTGGCCTTCGGCCAGCCGCACCGGAAGGCTGACCGACACGCGGTCCCGGCTGAACACCACGTCCGGCGTGCCCGGCTTCAGGAGACCCCGCACCTGATGGATCTGCACATCGAGCACGTACTTCCCCACCGTTTTCTTGCCGAAGACGGCCTTGACCTTGACCTCACCCTCCTTATGGACCTTCAGGTTCTTGAGGGTGAGGGTCAGCTCGTTGAAGAGACCGGTCACGATCTGATCGAGAATCGACCGGGTGAAGCTCGTAGGGATGCCGATCATCACGCCGCCCCGGGGGGCGCTCGCGAGACTCTTCTCGCCATTCGCCACAACCACCGCGCTGAGCCGCTGCTGCAACGCGTCGCGCTTTTCCAGAAGGGCCTGCAACTCCGTCTCGGTCGGCGGCGGCGGCAGCTCGGGCGGCGAGGTGCTCCAGTACACGAAGGCCGCACCCCCGCCAAGGGCGATAAGGACCAGCGCGAGGGCGATCCGTTTCATCTGGCCGCCTCCGCCGAGGGTTTCGCCACCGGAGACTTCGCCGCCGCAGGTTTCTCTTTCGGACCATTCTCCGCGCCGGCCGGCTGCCAGGGACCGGCCTTCGCATGCAGCAGGACCCACAACCTTTTGTTCGCCGGGATCACCTGGCTCACCGAAATGGCGAGAGGCAAGGCGCCCGGTTTCGCGACCACCGCGCCTTCGGTGAGACCGCCGACCTTGATCGCCTGTTCGAACTGCACCGGAACCTCGATCTCCGGAATGGCGCTCTGGATCACCTCGAGGTTGGCGCGGACCAGGCCGTCGAGGACGTTGGCGGCCAGATCGCCGATCGAGGACTCGAGAACGTTGAAGTGCTTCAGCTTCACCCGGGCCGAGAGCTTCCCGCCCTCGAACTTGAAGTCCTCGAGGCTGCCGGCCAAAGAGAGGGTGGCGCTTGCGTCCGGCACGTCGGTGCTGCTGACCCGGGCCTTGAACAGGAGCCCCGCCTGGCCGCCGCGAAAGAGCGGCTCGGCCGACTCGATCCGCAGGCGCACCCGGTTGGCGATCACCATCTCCGGCGGCAGCGAAGCCCGCAGGAGGCTCCCCAGCAATTCCTCGGAAACCCCGATCACGATCTGGTCGGTGGTGACGATTTCACCCTTCTCGGCCTGCGCGATCAGCTTCTCGAGGTTCGCGATCTGCGTCCTCCGCGACTCTGCGGCGACCCGCGCCATCGCAACCTCCGGGGCCTCGCGAGCGTGGCAGCCGAGGAGAAAGGCAAGGCTGAACACTCCGGCGAGGAGAGCGCGGTTCACTTCCAGTCCAGTCGGGCGGTCGGACAAAGGGATTTTCTGATCATCGAGTTCGGCTCACCCCCGAAGGGGCGCAGCCTCACGCTGTCATTATCCCACGCCGGCTCATGACTCCCGGACCTGGCGCGCGACCAGTCACGCCCGCGGCACCTCCCGGTCGATGCGCGTCTCAGAACCGGAATGTCAGGAAGACCTGACCACCCTGGAACTCGAGTTCGCCGCCCAGCTCGGCGCTCAGCGCTCCGCGGGCCATGGTGTACTTGTTGTACTTGTACTGCGCCCCGACGCCGATATTGCGGGAGAAGTAATAGTCCGCCGCGAAGCGCCAGTCGGTTACCGATGCGGTCGCGTTCTCGAGGTCCACCTTGATGTAGAGGAAGTCGGCGTGCAGCGCGAGATTCTTCACGGGCCTCGCGGTGGTGTAGGCGCCCACCGCCCCGGTGATCGCCCCGATGCTGGTGCTCCGGTCGAGGGTCCGGCTCTGCCCCCCCACGGTGCCCGTGGCCTTGATCCCCGCGTCCAGGGTCAAGTGCCCCAAGCCGATCGAGGGGCCGATCTCGAACTGGTCGTTGCGAAGAATAGCGAACCGGTAGTACCCCCCGAGGACCTTGGCCCCGCTCGTCGAGCTGGCGGTGAGGCCGGCATTGTAGGTCTCGCCTCCCCAGACGAAATCGCGCTGCAGCGTCTGGTCCGCGCGTTCGCGGCTCAATTGGGTGTAACTGAGCTTGAGCTGGTGCCGCCGCCCCACCCGCCAGGTGCTGTCCACCCAGAAGGTGTTCACCACCTGGTCCTGGCCCAGGTCTCTTTCGAAGCTCACCTGCCCGGACCCCCCGCTCGGCCCCGTGTAGTTGAGCACGGTGTCGGCCTTCAGGTTGAAGTAGCCGACATCGATCTGGAACTTCGTCTCGTCGGCGCTCCCGGCGCTGGACGACTGGGCCATCGCCGGCTGCGACAAGGCAAGGGCGGCCGTCACCGCCAGGAACGTCATGCGCGCATTCATTGTCGTGTTCATCCTCGAATATCGGTTAGAAGCGGAGCACCAGCCCCGCCATCAGTTCGAACTGCTTCAGCGAGTCCTGGCAGAAGCCGAAAGGATCGCAGTAATCGGAATTGGCATCGTTCAGGCGGGTGGGGTTGTAGCGAACGTGCATCCTGACTCCCGTCTTCTTTCCGGGAAACCACCGAACCCCGGCCCCCGCCGACCACGCGAATTTGGTCTCGCTCTCCAGGTACGAAGCGCTCAGGAACGTGGCGCCGAGGCCCCCGAAGAGGAAGGGCCGGACGCGCGCCTCCTCCACGCCGAACTGGTACACGAAGCTGCCGTGGAGCTGGCCGACATTGACATCGAAAAGATCCGCTTCGGCGGTTGCGGTGGTCAGATGGAGCGCGCTCTGCTGCTGGGCGAAGGAGATCTCGGCGCCCACATGCGGGGAAAGGAAGTGGGTCACCGCTCCGCCCAGGGTCAGGCCGCTCTTGAGCCGGAGTTCCGTGATCTCCGCGGCCTTGTTCTCGATCTCCGCCGAGGAGGTCCAGCCGCCGAGCAACGCGAGCTCCGTCTTCTGGGCCCACGCGGACGGCGCCATGAGCAGCAGGGCCGCGAACGTCGGGAGCATCTTCATCGCGCACCCATTTCCGGAAGCAGGACCATGAAGCCCTGGAAACCCGTGGGGCCGGCTCCGTAGCCGGCGATGGTCCTCCCGTCCGGGGAAATGGCCTGGATGAATCCGGTGTTCACCCAGCCCTTGAATGCGTCGGGAAGACCGTTGTCGCGGAGATAGTCCTGAAGAAAGAACGGCTTGCCGTCGAACCAGATCAGTGACTCGGCGTCGAGTCCGAACGAAAAGGACCCGCCGATCACCCGGCCATCTTCGCTGGTGGCGAGCATCAGGGTCTGGTAGGGGAGATTCTGGAGCCTTCGGGGTCGTTCAACCGGATAGCACGTCACGCCACTCGCCTCGGTCCACACCCAGCCGCTGCTTACTTTCGTGTCGTAGGGGTCGCAGGCCGCTCCGACGATGAGGGAGCCGTCGCGATTGGCCGCGAAGGCCTCGCCCACCATTCCCGAGGGCCCGCGGAAGATCTCCTGCTTCCGGTCCACCCATTTGGCACCCTGCCGGAATCCGGTCGGGTGCTGAACCCAGCCCGCCACCACCCGGCCGTCGCCCGAAACGGCATTGGCCCGGCTGGAGGTCGGGTTCTCGGCTCCGAGGTCGACCATCCCCGTAGACTCCTCCCACCGGAACGCGTGGGCGACCTTGCACCCGTTCCAGCCGAGTCCGACCAGGACCTTGCCATCGTCGTTTCCGTCGAAGACGCTGCTCAGGTAAAGGTCGCACGCCGCGGCATTGGGAACGAGGCTGCCAATCGACTTCCACTGCTTGCCGCTGCCCGTCCAGATCGCCGCGACCTCGTGGCCGGACTCCAGGATGTTGCCGGCGATGCTCTTGCCATCCCGGCTTACCGTAACCGCGGCAAGGCCGCCGATGGGCACAGCGTTGTGGGTGGGCATCCAGTGGAGGGCTCCGCCCGAGTAGAAGCTGCCGACCACCACGAACCCGTTCGCCCCCAGATCCTTGGGGAGGACATCGGTTGGAAGCTCGATGAAGACGGGCTTGCCCTTGGGCTCGGCCGCCTCGGCCGAGCCCAGGAGGGCAAGAAGGGCGACCGCCCACAGCACTCGCTTCATGGCGATACCCTCTCCGCCTCTACTTGACGCTGATCATTACGGCTTCGGTGTAGGTGATGTCGACCTTGTCACCGACTTTCAGCCCCTCGATGTTCTTGACGTCGGCGATCCGGAAAGTCACGGTCTTCTTTTCGTCGGTCACCACGGTCACGGACGGCACCTTGAGGTCGATGGCCTTGACGGTCACGGTGGCGGTCTGCTGCTGCGAGATCGTCCCGCTGGGCTTCGCTCCGGTGCCACGCTGAACGGAGGCGTCGATGGCGGGGGCGGCGGGCGCCGGCTGCCCGGGCTTGCGGATCGAGTACGCGGTCGACTCGTAGTAACGGAACGTGACCGTGTCGCCGACCTTCAGTTCGCCGAAGCGCTTGATCTCGGGGCCGGCCACCACCGTCTCGATGCGGCCTTCCTGGCCTTTCAGGGTGAGCTCACGGGTTTCGTGGCTGATGGCCTCGATGGTGGCGGTGCGCTCGATGGCTTCGGTCTGAACCACGGGCTTCTGGCCCTGGGCAAAGGCGGGAGCCGCGCACAGCGCGGCGAGGGCGACGACGGTCATCTTCAGTTTCATTTCATGTCTCCTGGTGTTGTTGATTTGTGGACTCCATGGCGGACCCCATGCGATCAGGACGCGCCTGCAAGCCACCCCGTCCCTCTGCACGTCTCGTGCCCATGGGCGCGGCCACGTCAAGGCGATCGCATCTGGCTGATTAAGAGAGAGTTGCGGGTCCTGTCCAGAACTCTGGCAAGCAGTCGGGTGGTGATATTCCGACAGCGACGGGACGACAGTCAGTGCCGCAGAAACCGTCTCACCAGTGCCAGGCCAGATAGACCCGCACTTCCGGGTTGCGCTGGTTGACCGTATAGCGTCCCGGCGTGATGCCCGGGGGCAGGCTGACGCCCGTCACATCGTAGTGACTCTGACGAAGGAAGATCGACCCGTCCACACCGATCGCGGTTCGGCCCCACAGGGGGACGTCCAACTTCGCCTGGAGCTGGTGAAGGTTGTGCTCGGCGCTCAAGCCCTTGAGGTCGCCGCTGTATACGGAACCATTCGACACGTTGATGTAGTTGAACCGATAGCGCACGTTGGCGAGAGGCGCTCCCTTGCGCAGCAGAATCAGATCCCAGGAGGCGCCGACACCAGGACCATAGTCGTACTCCCGGTAACGTTCCTGGTTGGCCACATCGGCCAGGAAAGCGTAGTCGGAGTTCACCGCTCCGAGCAGGATGCCGTAAAGCTGCCCGTAGGAGAGGAGCTGCAGGGAGGTGGCCACGTTGAACCGGGACTGGAGCGCTGCCCCCAGGCTCTGCGCGCCGAATTCATAGGCCTCGTTATCCACGTAGTCGAAGTCCTGGATGAACGCGAAGGTGTGCTTCTTCGCCTCGCCGATCGGTTTCGAGTACAGATCGCCGCGGATCAGCAGCTTGCCTATGCGGGTCTTGTCGCCAAAATTCATGCCCGCGATGAGGTCGAAGTGATCGAAGGGCTGACGCCGCTCGTTCTCCCAGGGACTCCCGGAGTTGACCGTCACCTCGGCGAAGCCGTAGTAGTTGGTGTTGGTGGTGATCGACTCACCGATGCCCATGGCGCGGCCGCCGACCCGGAAGATGACGTCCATGTAGGGCGGATGCGCGTCGTAGGGATTCTCGGGATTGCCCTGCACTTCCCCGGCATCGCCGGACACCATCCGGTTGAAGCCGCGGATCGGATTGACCAGGAACGCCGCGGCCTCCCGGCCGAACCGACCCTTGCCCCGCTTCGTGTTGTCGAGGATGGCCGAGGAAATGCGGTAGGCCATTTCACCGCGGGCGATCCCCCCGATGCCGGTCGAGATCATGTCGTTGAAGGACATGGGGTGGGTCTCGCCGCAACACTCCCACACGAAGGCCCCAACGATCGACATCGCGGAAGAACCCCAGAACCCGATGCCGTTCGCTCGAGCCGCGTTGAAATAGGTCGAGCCGTTGAAGGGGTGGATGAGCTGGTTGGTCTTGAACTTGTTGTCGTCGTAGGTGAAGCCCGTCTCGAAATTGCTCCAGAAACTGCGGGGGCTGATCTGGTTGAAGTTGGCGTTCCGCACGTACTCGTTGAACGCCGAGGCGCCGAAATTGATGAGGAACATCTCCGCGGTGGC
>Ga0209476_10001441_pt1 | contig 15980 bp, 16 predicted proteins | sample KloWWTrecipitate_FD_187179 | JGI IMG/M metagenome (GOLD analysis project Ga0209476, IMG submission 187179) | Active sludge microbial communities from Klosterneuburg, Austria, studying microevolution and ecology of nitrifiers - Klosterneuburg... | ecosystem: Engineered > WWTP > Aerobic digester... | reverse complement strand
GTACGGGTCGTGCGAGCGCACGGCGTGGCGGGCGCGGTCGGCGACCGCCGACAACTTCTGTGGCGAGCCCTCGCTGGCGGGGACCTGCACCATGACGTGCACGCGGCCGGGGGTGCGTTCCACATCGACCAGCGCCGGCAGGTGGCCCAGCTCGTGGCGGATGGCAGCTGCGTAGCCGGCTTCGACGCCTCGCTTGGCGAGCGCGTTGGCGACGACCACGCTGGGCAGCTCGTCGTCGACCTGCTGCGGGTCGACCTCCACCATCGGCACACGGTGGCGAGTGGCGCACACCGAACCCATCTCGGCCAGCGTGTGCGCCGAACCGGCCTCGCGCGCAACGATGGTGAGGTCGATGTGGCTCTCCATCGGGCACTCGACGTGGCGATCGATGCCGCGGCACGGCCCGCCGTGCTCGTCGGCACAGGTGACCACTTCGTGGCCGTCGGCCAGCAGGCTGGCGTTGATCTCGTTGGCGTTCCCGGGCGTGGATTCGATGAGCAGCAGCTTCATGCGGCAAGTCCAGCGCATGTGGCGGCCGAACGGCCAGGGTCGAAGGTCACCCGGCGCTGCTCAGCCGCGAAGGTGGGCCACCACGTCGGCGAGAGCGACGTCGCTGCGCTCGCCGGTGCGTCGATCCTTGACTTCCACCACGCCATCGGCCAGGCCGCGGCCGACGACCACGATCGTCGGCATCCCCAGCAGCTCCGCGTCGTTGAACTTCACGCCGGGCGACACGCCGACGCGATCGTCGAAGAGCACCCGCAACCCAGCTGCTTCGCACTGCGCGGCGAGCAGTTCGGCCGCAGGGAGTTGCGGGTCGGTGGCCTTGCCCGTGGCGACGATGTGCACGTCGGCGGGGGCAACCTCGCGGGGCCAGACGAGGCCCTTGTCGTCGCAGTTCAGCTCGGCGACGGCGGCAACCGCGCGCGACACGCCGATGCCGTACGAGCCCATGGTGACCACGCGGGTCTTGCCGTTCTCGTCGAGCACGGTGAGGCCCAGTGCCTCGGCGTACTTGCGGCCCAGCTGGAAGATGTGGCCCATCTCGATGCCGCGGGCCATCTCCAACGGCGAACCGCACATCGGGCAGGGGTCGCCGGAGTGGACCTCGGCGGCCTCGATGATGCCATCGGGAGTGAAGTCGCGGCCCATCACCAGGTCTTTGACGTGCCGCCCGGCGGCGTCGGCACCGGTGATCCAGCGGGTGCCGTCGACGATGCGCGGGTCGACCAGGAAGCGGATGCCCGCCGGTTGGCCCTCACCCAGCGAACCAGGCCCGATGTAGCCCTTGGCGAGGTGTGGGTTCTTGGCGAAGTCGTCCTCGCTGAACGGCTCGATCTCGGCGGGCGACACCTGTGCTTCGAGGCGCTTCATGTCGACCTCGCGGTCGCCGGGCACGCCGATGGCCAGCGGGGTGACGGTGCCGTCGGGGAACTTCAGCTTCACGACGAGGTTCTTCAACGTGTCGCCGGCGACCCAGTCGCGGTCGTCGCGTCGCAGGTCGGCGCGAGCGTTGAACAGATCGACCAGGGTCTGGATGGTGGGCGTGTCGGGCGTGTCGACCACCTCGGCGGCGGGCAAGCCCTCGAACGCCACCACCGCGGGGGGAGCGACGCGCACTGCTTCGGTGTTGGCCGCGTAGTCGCACGCCGTGCACCGCACGTAGGTGTCTTCGCCGACCGCCATCGGAGCCAGGAACTCCTCGCTGGCCGAACCGCCCATCGCGCCGCTCATGGCCGACACGATCACGTATGGCAGGCCCAGCCGCTCGAACGTGCGCTGATAGGCCACCCGGTGCTTCTGGTAGCTGGCCTCCAGCCCGGCATCGTCGATGTCGAAGCTGTAGCTGTCCTTCATCACGAACTCGCGGCCACGCAGCAGGCCGGCGCGCGGGCGCGCTTCGTCGCGGTACTTGGTCTGGATCTGGTAGATCACCAGCGGCAGGTCCTTGTAGCTGCTGTACAGGTCCTTCACGAGCAGGGTGAACATCTCCTCGTGAGTGGGCGCCAACAGCAGATCGGCCCCGCGACGATCCTGCAGGCGGAACAGGTTGTCGCCGTAGTCGGTCCAGCGCCCGGTGGCCTCGTAGGGCTCGCGCGGCAGCAGCGCGGGGAAGTGCACTTCCTGGAAGCCTTCGCGATCCATCTCCTCGCGCACCACGCGCTCGATGTTGCGGTAGACGATCCAGCCCAGCGGCAGCCAGGTGAACCCGCCGGGCGCCGCGCGGCGGATGTAGCCACCACGCACCAGCAGGCGGTGGCTGGCCACTTCTGCATCGACGGGGTCCTCGCGCAGGGTACGGAGGAACAACGTCGACATTCGCAGCACTGGACACCTCGGTTGCTCGGGCCGCTCGAGGGCGGTCACACTTCGGGGGCCACCGGAGGCGGCCGTTCTTGCCATGGCGCGCCGTGAGGCGGCCGAAGGCAGGGCGAACACTACCGGTCGGCCGCTATACTCGGCGGGTCTTTGAAGTTCACCGAACTGGAGGCGTGGGCTCATCAGGCCCACGCCTTCTTCACTGCTAGGGCCCAGTCCCGTCACCGTCGAGAGCCAGCCGAGAGCCAGCAAGGAGGTCGAAAATGAGCGATGCCAGCAACCTCAAGCGTGTGCATTCCCTGGTCGCGCCCATCATCGCCGACCTCAAGCTCGACCTCTACGACCTCGAGTTCCGCGGCGGAACGCTGCGCGTCACCATCGACACGCCTGCCGGCAGCACCGGCGGTGTCGATCTCGAAGCCATCGCGCTGGCCACCCGGCTGATCGGCCGCGAGTTCGACCATCACGACCCAGTGCCCGGTCACTACACGCTGGAAGTCACCAGCCCCGGGCTCGAGCGCACGTTGCGCACTCCGGCGCACTACCAGCGCGAGATCGGCAAGACCATCGCCGTTCGCCTACGCGACACGGTCAACGTCGGTCGCCGGGTACAGGGTGTGCTCGTCTCGGCCGACGACCGGTCGGCCACCATCCGGCTCGACACGCCCGAGGCAGATGGCATCGAGGAGCGCACCGTGGCCTTCGACCAGATCGATCGCGCTCGCACCGTGTTCCTGTGGGGCCCGGCCCCGAAGCCCGGCGCCAAGCCGGTTGCCGCCAAGAAGGCCGCCAAGAAGGCGCCGTCCAAGGCGCCGCCGAAGGCCGCGTCAGCGCAGCCTTCCGCTCGCGGCGCGAAGGAAGCGCCGGCGACCAGCCGCCAGCGGCGCGAAGAGAACCGAAGGGCCGACAAGGCCGTCATCGAGAGGGCCGAAAAGGCCGCCACTAAGAAGGAGGAGGCCCGGTGAGCAGCCTCGATATGTCCGAAGCGGTCAAGATGTTGGCCAACGAGAAGAACATCTCCGTCGACACCTTGCTGCATGTGCTCGTCGATGCGTTGGCGACTGCGTACAAGCGCCGTCCGGGCGCAGCGGCCGAGGTCGTCGTGGAAGTGAACCCCGACACGTTCGAGTTCACCTTCCTCGCCTTCGATGTCGACGAGGATGGCAACTGGGTCAACGAGCGCGACGACACGCCTCGCAAGGAAGAGATGGGCCGCATCGCCGCCCAGACCTTCCGTCAGGTGATGAGCCAGCGCATCCGCGAGGCCGAGCGCGACCGCAAGTTCGAGGAGTACGCAAACCGCGAGGGCGACATCGTCACCGGCATCATCCAGCAGGCCGACGACCGCTACACCCTGCTCGACCTCGGCCGAGTGGAGAGCCTGCTGCCCAAGGCCGAGCAGGTGCCGTTCGAGCGCCCCGTGCCCGGCGACCGGGTGAAGGCCTACATCGTCGAAGTGCGCAAGACCGCCAAGGGCCCGCAGATCGTCGTCAGCCGCACGCACCCCGGCCTCATCAAGCGGTTGTTCGAGCTGGAAGTGCCCGAGATCGCCGATGGCATCGTCGAGATCCGCGGCTGCGCTCGCGAGCCCGGCCACCGCACCAAGATCGCGGTGTGGAGCAACGACCACAACGTCGACCCCGTTGGTGCCTGCGTCGGGGCCCGTGGCGGCCGCGTACGCATGGTCGTCAACGAGCTCCGTGGCGAGAAGATCGACATCGTGCCGTTCAGTGAAGATCTCGCCGACTTCGTGGCCAAGGCGCTGTCGCCGGCGAAGGTGGTGGCTGTCATCATCAGCGACGACGGGACGCAGGCCGACGTGATCGTGCCCGACAACCAGCTCAGCCTCGCCATCGGCAAGGAAGGCCAGAACGCTCGTCTCGCCGCTCGCCTCACGGGTGTGCGCATCGACATCAGAGGCGAGACCGAACCGGTCGACGGCCTCGACGATGCCGACTACGAAGAGGGCGAGTGGGTGGCCAACGCCGAGACCGGCGCGATGGAGTGGCACGCCGCCGACGGCACCATCCTCACGCAGGAGCAGTGGAACGAGCAGGCCGCCGAAGCCGGCGATGCCGCCGCCCCACACGACGACAGCGAGCAGGCCGCCGCCACCGGTGATGCCGCCGCGCAAGAGACCGTGGGCGCCGACGAAGCGTCCACCGACAGCAACGAACCGGCCGAGTCGACAGGCGACGCCGGTGCAACACAGGAAGCAGGTGGTGACCACGTCTGACACTCGTGCCGCAGCACCGCTGCGCACCTGCATCGGCTGCCGTCAGCAACGGCCGCAGTCGAATCTCGTGCGTTGTGTCGTGGGCCCAAATGGCGCCACTGTCAGCCGCACCGCGGCTGGTAGAGGGGCCTGGTTGTGCTCCTCGACGTGCTTCCACACCGCCGGGCGCCGCAAGGCGTTCGACCGGGCATGGAAGCAATCGGTGCATCCCGACGCTCTCCAACCGCTGGAGCACGCGTTGCGAATCGCATTCGATGACCTGATCATCAACATGGAAGAATTACCGACCGTCGGAGTTGCGAACGACGAACCGGCAGCGACGAAAGGCTGAAACGGGTTTTGGCAAAGAACATGCGCGTACACGAGCTCGCAAAAGCGCTCGGAATGACGAATGCAGAGATGATGTCTCTGTGCGATGTGATGGGCGTCGGGGTGAAGAGTCACTCCTCCACGCTCATCGAGGCGCAGGCCGACCGTCTCCGTCGACGCGCGGAACGTGAAGGCCTCACCCGACCCGAACAACCGGAGGAACCCAAGCCGGTCAAGAAGTCGGCCAAGAAGGCCGTTGCGGCCGTCGCCGATGCGCCCGACACCACTGGTGAGGCCGCGCCCGCGCCGGTGAAGAAGGCCGCGGCCAAGAAGGCGGCAGAGCCCAAGGTCGTCGAGTCACCCGTCGTCGCCCCGGTTGCCGTCGAGCCCGTCGCACCGGCACCCGTGGCCGCCGTGCCCGCGCCGGTCGCTGCGCCCGCCGAGCCTGTCGTCGCCGCTGCGGTGGCGCCTGCTGCACCCCCCGCCCCCGCGCCTGCTGCGCCACCCGTCGTCGCCGCGCCGGTCGCTGAAGCGCCCGCTGCGCCGCTCGCCGACGCTGCTGCCACCGATGCCGGCGATTCGACGCCGACGGCGTCTCCCGCCGCGCCGGCACGCATCACCAGCAGCCGCCCCATCGCCGGCGAGCCGCCCCGCCCCGCCCCGCGTCCTGCGGTGCCCGCCGCGCCGGCCGCCTCCAGCGCTCCGGCCCCGTCGGCTGCACCGCGGCCTCCCGCAGGCCCCGCCCCGGTGCGGCCAGCCGGCCCGCCGCCAGGTCGCCCCACGTCTGCCACCGGCAGGCCGATCCCGCCGCCGCCCGGCGGAGGCCGGCCCATGTCGGCCTCCGGCAAGCCGATCCCGCCGCCGCCCGGCGGCATTCGCGCCGGTGGGCCTGGTGGCCCCGGTGCCCGTACCGGCGGCCCCGGTGCGCCGCGCACCACTGGCTACACCGCCCGTCCTGGCGGCCCCGTCGGCGCCCGCCCGGGTGGCCCTGGTGCCCGTCCCGGTTTCGCACCACGTCCCGGTGGGCCCGGTGGCCCGCGCCCCGGTGGCGGCTTCGCGCCGCGACCTGGCGGCGGCCCCGGCGGTGGCCCCGGTGGGCCCGGTGGCCCCGGCGCTCGCCCAGGCGGTGGCGGCGGCCCTCGCCCCAACGGCCAGCGTCGCGCCCCACGCAAGAAGAGCCGCGCTCGTCGTCGTCGCGACTTCGACGAGATGCAGCCGAACTACAACAGCAGCTACACCGCCACCAACGCGCCGGTGCCGGAAGGCACCATCATCGTCGAGCGCGGCGTGTCGGCCCAGGAGTTCGCTCCGAAGCTGAACCGCACCGCTGCCGACGTCATCCGCTTCCTGCTGCAGAACGGCGAGATGGTCACTGCCACAATGACCCTCACCGACGAGCAGATGGAGCTGTTCGCGCTCGAGGTCAACGCCGATCTCCTGCTGGTCGAGCCCGGTCAGCAGGAAGAGCTCGAGCTGCAGGCGTTGTTCGACGACAGCGACGACGACGACGAGTCGCTGCAAGTGCCGCGTGCCCCGGTCATCACCGTCATGGGTCACGTCGATCACGGCAAGACCACACTGCTCGACAAGATCCGCAAGGCCAACGTGGTTGCCGGCGAAGCCGGTGGCATCACGCAGCACATCGGCGCCTACAAGGTCGACGTCGACGGTCGCGAGATCACGTTCCTCGACACCCCCGGCCACGCGGCGTTCACCAAGATGCGTGCTCGCGGCGCGCAGGTCACCGACATCGTGGTGCTCATGGTGGCGGCCGACGACGGGGTCATGCCGCAGACCATTGAAGCCATCAACCACGCCCGAGCGGCGGAAGTGCCGATCGTGGTCGCGCTCAACAAGATCGACAAGGAGAACGCCGACGTCCAGCGCGTCTTGTCGGAGCTGTCCGAGCACGGCCTCATCGCCGAGAGCTGGGGCGGCGACACCATCGTCGTGGAGATGTCGGCCCAGCAAAACCTCGGCATCGACGATCTGCTCGAGCAGCTCGCCGCCGTCGCCGAGGTGGAAGAGCTCACTGCCAACCCCACCGGTCGCGCCAAGGGCGTGGTGCTGGAAGCCAATCTCGATGTCGGTCGCGGTCCCGTGGCCACCATCCTCGTCGACAAGGGCGAGCTGAAGGTGGGCGATCCCATCGTGGCCGGCGCTGCGTGGGGCCGAGTTCGCGCGATGATCAACGACAAGGGCGAGCAGGTGAAGACCGCCGGCCCCAGCACGCCGGTGCAGGTGCTCGGTCTGCAGAGCGTGCCCAACGCCGGCGACGAGTTCCGCTCGTCGCTGACGGAGAAGACGGCCCGTACCGTGGGTGAAGCTCGCGAGCAGCGCTATCGCCTCAAGGCACAGCGCGGCGATGCCCGCCTCAGCACCGGTGTGAAGCTGGAAGACATCTTCAACTCCATCCAGGCCGGCGAAGTCGCCACCCTCAACATCGTGTTGAAGGCCGACGTGCAGGGCTCGCTGGAAGCGGTCACCGAATCGTTGCGCCGCCTCGAGCGCGAGGAAGTGAAGTTGGCATTCGTGCATCGAGCGGTGGGCGCGATCACCGAGAACGACATCAGCCTGGCCGCTACCACCAACGCCACGCTGATCGGCTTCAACGTGCGCCCCGACCGCAAGGCCCGCGACATGGCGGCCTCGGAAGGTGTCGAGATTCGCACCTACGAGATCATCTACAAGCTGCTCGAAGACATCGAGCGGGCGATGGTGGGCATGCTGGCACCGGAGTACGAGGAAGTGGTCACCGGCGAAGCCGAGGTCCGCGAAGTCTTCCGTGTGCCACGCATCGGCGGCATCGCCGGCTGCTACGTGCTCAGCGGCCAGATCACCCGCGGTAGCAAGGTGCGCTTCTTGCGCGACGGCACCATCATCTGGAAGGGCGCCATCACGTCGCTCAAGCGCTTCAAGGACGATGCACGCGAGGTCCGCGAGGGCTTCGAGTGCGGTATCGGCCTCAGCGACTTCCAGGACCTGAAGCCGGGCGACATCATCGAGACCTTCGAAGAGCGCGAGATCGCCAGAGTCTGAGCCGAGTGTGGGCGCGCACTTGCGACCGCAACGATTCTCGGTAGCGTTCACGCATGGCTGATCTCGAGTTCTTCTTCGATCCCGTGTGTCCCTGGGCGTGGATCACGTCCCGGTGGGTCACCGAGGTGCAGCAACTTCGCAACTACGAGGTCGAGTGGCGTTTCATCTCGTTGAAGATGATCAATCAGGACCGCGCCGAGGATTGGTACACCACCGAGTACCGAGCTGCGCACCTGGCTGGGCTGTACGCGCACCGTGTCTGCGACGAAGTGCGCGTACAGCATGGCAACCTTGCGGTTGGTGCGCTGTACACGGCGCTGGGCAATGCCTTTCACGGCCAGCAGCGCCGACCCGAGATCAACCTCGACCCGGTGGCCTTCATGGCCGAGATGCTCGCTGCTGCCGGGCTGCCCACCGCCGTGGCGGCTCACGCTCACGACGAGTCGCACGACGGCTACATCGAGCAGGAGACCGAACTCGCCTTCAGTCGCACCGGCCGCGACGTCGGTACCCCCATCATCACGTTCCGCCCCGGCCGCGCCGACGAAGGCAGCTTCTTCGGCCCGGTCATCTCGGCCATCCCGCGCGGCGATGCGGCCACGAGGCTGTGGGATGCGATCGAGGTCATCGCCACCAGCAGCGGCATGTCCGAGCTCAAGCGATCGAATCGCGCATCGCCCGACTTCGGGTGACGCCGGCCAATTCGAGCTCCCGACGAATCCCTGCTCGGTAGGGTGGCAGCCATGTACGTCTTGGCCATGCAGATCGATCTGCACATCGGTCACGCCCGATCGCTGAAGGACAAGCGGGGCGTGCTGCGCTCCATCCTCGACGGTGCTCGTGGTCGTTTCCACGTCGCCGCCGCCGAGGTCGACCATCAGCAACTGTGGCAGCGAACCAGCCTTGGCTTCGCCGCCGTCAGTGGCACCCAACAGCACACCACCGAAGTCATCGACCAGGTCAGCCGTTTCGTCTGGTCGTTTCCCGAGGTGGAAGTGCTGCAAGAAGAAAGGACGTGGCTCTCATGACCAAGCCTCGCCGCCCGCAAGCCCCCAGCACCCATCGCTACCCGCGTACCGCCCGGCTCAGCACCTCGCTGCAGGAAGTGATCGCCGACGAGCTCACTCGCATCGACGACGAGCGGCTGGCGCTGGTCACCATCACCGCCATCGACGTCGACCCGGAGATGAACCGAGCGATCGTGTTCTTCGACTCGCTGATGGGTGACGAGGCCGACGCGCACATCCTCGTCGCGCTGGCCGACCACCGAGTGCGCATCCAGGGCTCGGTCGCACGCCAGCTGCGATCGAAGAAGACGCCCATCTTGTCGTTCAAGCCCGACGAGTCGATTCGCGCCGCGGAACGCATCGAGCGCATCCTGCACGACAAGGCCACGCTGCCCGAGCGGCCACCGTCGCCCAGCGACGACACAGACAACGACACGGACAACGACTCCGACAGCGACGCCGACACGCACACCGGCGACACTCTCACTGGCGACAACGCCCGCGACGGCGAGTGATGGCGCGGCGGCGCCCGGCCAACACTCACGGGCTCGCAGTGGTCGACAAACCTGCGGGGGTCACCAGCCACGACGTGGTGGGCATGCTGCGCCGCCGGTTCGGTGAGCGCCAGGTGGGTCACGCCGGCACGCTCGACCCCGACGCCACGGGCGTGCTGCTGGTGGGCGTCGGTCGCTCCACCCGCCTGCTGCGGTTCCTCACCGATCTCGGCAAGACCTACACCGGCGAAGTGGTGTTCGGCGCCAGCACCGACACGCTCGATGCCGCCGGCAAGGTGACGGCGACGTTCGACATGAGCGGTCTCACGCTCCCACAGGTGCAGGCGGCCGTCAGCGAACACCTCACCGGTCACATCATGCAGGTGCCACCGATGGTGAGCGCAGTGAAGATCGACGGTCGGCGGCTGCACGAGCTGGCGCGGCAAGGCATCGAGGTCGAGCGTCCGGCGCGCCCGGTCACCATCGGTCGCTTCGACGTGTCGGCCACCGCCGACCCGATGGTGTACGCAATCGAGGTGCAGTGCTCGAAAGGCACCTACATCCGTACGCTTGCCGACGATCTCGGCCGCCTCTGCGGCGGCGGCGCGCACTTGCGCGACCTGCGCCGAACAGCGGTGGGCAGCTTCACCGTTGCGGAAGCCGCTCCGCCCGATGCGGTGCAGCTGCTCACCTTGCCGCAAGCGATGCGCGACTACCCGCAGGTTGCCGTCGACGCAGAGCTGGCGGGGCTGGTGGGCAATGGGCGTGTGCTCGACCGAGCGCAGGCCGGGTTCCAGGGCGACGGCCCGTGGGCGGTGCTCGGCCCCGATGGCGAGCTGCTGGCGATGTACGAAGCCCACGGCGACAGCGCGAAGCCGGCAGTGGTGATCGCCTAGGGTGCGACGATGAGTCGTGCAACGGTCGGAGCCCTGGTGTTGATGGTGGCGGTGCTCGGTGCGTGCAGCGACAGTGATTCATCGAAGGCGGGCTCGGTGGCGTCAGCGGTGGCCGACGCTCCGGCATCGGATACCACGGGGGGCGCATCATCAGCCGCCGGCTCGTTCGACTGCGATGCGATCAAGGACACCATGGGCGGCTTCATGGTCAACACCCAACTGGTGGTGCAGCTGGGCAGCCAGGCCGATGTGGCGCAGTGGCCGACCGACATCGGCACCATGCCCGAGTTCGCATCGCAGCTCGAAGCGTTGAGGGTGCTGCAGCAGTACGACGATGGCGTTGGCGACACGTTGACCTTCTTCGAGGGTGCCAACGACATCGCCCAGCGTGGCTACGCCGGCGATGCCGCCGCGGCCGGCGAGCTGGCCGCGTACATCGGTCCCGATCTGGCGGTCGTGCTCTCCAAGCAGATCCCCCTCGGGATGGCTCTGGATGCAGCGGGATGCTGAGCGCGACGCCGGTGTGCGCGCAGTAGCGCTCGCCAGCCGGTGCCCCCGCTAGCGTTGCTGCCCGTGCGAGTCGTCACCGATCTCTCCGTTTCGCCGTGGCCGGGTGAGCGCGCCGTCATCACCGTGGGTGCGTACGACGGTGTGCACCGAGGCCACCAGGCAGTGATCGCCGAGGTCCGGCGCATCGCCGACGCCTCGGGGGCGCGCAGCGCCGTCGTCACGTTCGACCGTCACCCTGCATCGGTGGTGCGCCCCGAGTCGGCGCCGAAGCTGCTCACCGACCTCGACCAGAAGCTGGAGCTGCTGGCGGCCACCGGTGTCGACGCGACGGTGGTGGTGCGGTTCGACGAGGCGCAGTCGCGGGAAGAGCCGATGAGCTTCGCCCAGCGCGTGCTCGTCGACTGCCTCGGTACATCGGTGGTGGTGGTCGGGGAGGACTTCCACTTCGGTCACGGTCGCGAAGGCAACGTCGCCACGCTGCGCGAGCTGGGCGCCGTTCGCGACTTCGAGGTGCTGCCGCTGTCGTTGGTCGGTCGCTCCGACGGGCCCGACGAACCGATCAGCTCCACCGCCATTCGGCGGGCCATGGCCGGTGGGCAGGTCGAGTTGGCGGCGACGCTGCTGGGGCACCCCTTCGAGGCCCGGGGCGTGGTGGTGCAGGGCGACCAGCGCGGGCGCCTGCTCGGCTTCCCCACCGCCAACGTGGAAGTTCCCATCGCGGTCTGCGTGCCCGCCGACGGTGTGTATGCCGGGTGGTACCACCGGCCCGACGGCAGCCGGCACGCGTGTGCCATCAACCTCGGTCGGCGGCCCACCTTCTACGAGCACGCCGAGCACTCGTTGCTCGAGGCGCACCTGCTCGACTTCAACGGCGATCTGTACACCGAAGCGGCGCGGGTCGAGTTCACCAACTTCTTGCGCAGCGAGCGCAAGTTCGATGGCATCGATGCGCTCATCAGCCAGTTGAAGAACGACGTCGACCACGCGCGCGTCGTGCTCTCCGCCTGACCGGCTCGGCCGCGCGACCCTCGCTGGCCGAACTTCGGGCGCGTGAACCCGAGGGACTATCCGGCGGCCGGCCAGATGACGGTGCCGGTGTCGTCGTACACGCCTTCCAGCAGCGACGCATCGATCATCGTGTCGATCACCGGTGGCACCCCGTCGAACAGCCCGATCTCGGCGTAGGTGGTGACCTCGCGAGTGAGCTGATCGATGAGCGGCAGACCCAGGGGAGTGCTGGCGGTCACGGTGTCGTCGACCAGCTTCGACTCGACACCCCAGCGAGCGATCTCGCCTTCGGGGGAGAGGAACAACGCATTGCCGCCGGCGTTGATGGCGTCGACCGACACTTGCGCAGCGGCTGCTGGATCGTCGATGGCGTCACGGAGGCCGCGCATCGTGGCTCGCATGAAGTCCTGCGCCGCGGTGGGGTGCTCCTCCAGGAAGGTGAGGTTGGTGTAGAGCACGCCGAAGCTGCCGGGGATGTCGTAGTCGCTCGGGTCGTACAGCTTGAAGGGCACCCCCGCCGCTTCGAGCTGCTCGGGCTCGTTGCTCTTGAACCCGGGGAAGCCGACGATGTCGGGCACTTCGATGTCCACGAGTGGGTCGTAGCCGTCGAGGTTCACCGTTTCGTAGTCGACGCCCTCGACCATTCCCTGCTTGGCCAGCATCGCCTTCACCGACGGGGTGATGGCACCCTTCACCCCGATCTTCGCGCCGGCCACATCGATCAGCGTGGGCACCGCGCCGTCCTTGGTGATGAGGGCATCGATGCCGGTACGGCCCTCGACCGCCAAGGCCACGTACCCTGCGTCGTTGGCGCCGGCGAAGTCGACCATCTCGCTGAACGAGCCGCCCGACGAGAACTGCGCGTCGTTGGCGGCGATGAGCGGATAGTTCTCGGTGGAGAAGCTGGGCTTGATCTCGACGTCGAGGCACAGCTCGGCGTAGTAGCCCTTCGAGTCGGCCACCAGCACGTCGACGATGGATGCAGCTGCCGCGAAGTCGTAGCTGGAGAGGTAGGTGATGGTGCCGGCTGCCTCGTTGGCCGCGCAGCGGTCGGCCGGAAAGGGCTCGTCGGCAGACACGTCGAGGCTGGGGGGCACCGAGTCGCCGGGCACGGAGTCGGTGCCGACGTTGGCGATGGTGGACGACACCGGGCTTCCGATGGTGGCGTCGTCGCCGCTGCAGGCAGCCATGCTGGTGACGGCGAGGGCGACGATGGTGAGGCCAACGGCCCGGCGGCGAAGCATGAAAAGGGAGCCTACCAATGGGTTCCGGAACGGCACTCGTGCAATGGCGCGCGGCTACGGAGCGAGCGTGTCGAACAACGCCAATACGTTGGCCGTACCGACGCCCACTCGGTGCCCCGTGCGGGAGATGAAGCCCAGCTGCACGCCGGTGGTTGGATCGTCGGCAGCGAAGAACTGCTCGTGGCCGTCGCCGTCGACGGCGACATCGGTGAGCAGCGGTGCGCCGGCCTCGCTGAGGCTCGCCCGGGCGTAGCCGGCGTTGAGCACCTCGATCGAGACGTGCTGCACGCCCGGCCCGCGTGCGGCCAGGTAGCGGGCCACGGCAGGTGAGGCCTGCGGGCCGACCAGCACGAACGTGACCCCGCCGGCCGCCAGCGCCGCGACGCCCGGCCGTGGGTCGGCGAGCGTGAGCTCGTGGAACCCGAAGCGATCGGTCATCGACCGGGTCGCGGCGACCAGGTCGGGCACCGCCACCACCACGTGGTCGACCCGCGACGCCACCGTGTCGAGCCCGGAGCGTTCGCCCGGTGCTGCTTGCTTGTCGGGCGCCGGGTCGGGGCGGTGGCCGGCGACCTCGATGCGATGCGTCTCGGTGAGCAACACACGGAACAGCTGCTCGGCGAAGTCGGCATCGACGCCGGCCTCGATGGCCTGCTGCCGTCGCGACGTGACGACATCGCGCACTCGTGCCGGCTGGATGACCGGCGTCGCCGAGCCTTCCTTCACCGCTGCCACCTCGCGACAGATGGCCAGGCGCTCGGCGACGATGGCGATGAGCGCAGCGTCGAGCTGGTCGATTCGCGTACGCAGCCCAGCCAAGTCGGGTGACGTCGGGGGTGCGGTGTCCGGGGAGGTCTCAGCGGCCATTGGTTGCACCGTATCGGTTCAGGTCGACCGGGCTCGTTGCGAGACGTGCCAGCCCATCACCAGTCGTTGCAGCAGCGACAGCAGCAGGAGGGCGATGGTGCCGAGGATTGCCATGGCGAAGATTGCGCCCCACAGGCCGTCGCCCTCGTTGAGCGCTGCCATGCGCTTGCCAATTGCGCCCAGACCCTGGTTGGCGAAGTTGCCGCCCTCCACGAGGTAGCTGGCGATCAGCGCGAGCCCGACGTTGTAGCGCGCGGTGGTGAAGAGCGACGGGATGGCGGATGGCAGTCGCAATCGCCACAGAACTTCCCACCGGGAGGCGTCGACCGACGCCAGCAGTTCGCGTGCCGCCGGGTCGGCGCCGCGCATGCCATCGACGGTGGCGAAGGCAAAGGCGGGCATGGAGACCAACGCGACGATGAACACTGCCGGCCGCGTGCCGGAGCCCAGCCACAAGACCACCGACGCGATGTAGGCGACGAACGGAGTGACCTGAAGCAGTGTGAGCACCGGCTGGGCCGCCTGCTCGGCGAACGTGGAGGCGGCCATCGCCGAGCCGATGATGAGCGCCACCAGGAGACCGATGGCCGAGCCGATGAGCGCGTGCTGCGCCGTCACCCAGGCAGCGCTGGCAAAGTCGCCGAAGTGGTCGGCCAGGTAGGCAACGATGCGAGAGGGCGCACGCAGCACGAACGGCCGCACATCGCCGAGTCGTACCACGGCTTCCCACATGGCAAGGAAGGCGACGATGCCGACGAGCGGCGCCACCAAGCGGCGGCTCATGACCGCATTCCTTGGTGCAGCGCATGCCGGACGGCCGCGCAGAGCTCGACGAAGCGCGGATCGTCCTCCACGTCGGCCCCACGTGGGCGCGGCAGGTCGATGGCAACATCGGCGACAATGGCAGTCGGTCGCGGGCTGCTGACGAGAACGCGATCGCTCAGCGCCACTGCCTCGGCGATGCTGTGCGTCACGAACAGCACCGTCACCCCACGGCCTTCGACGAGGCGGTTGAGAATGGTGCGCATCTCAGAGCGGGTGATCTCGTCGAGCGCGGCAAATGGCTCGTCCATCACCAGGAGTGGAGCGCCGAGCGTGAGGGCACGCACGAGCGCAACCCGCTGCTGCATGCCGCCGGAGAGCTCGTGCGGATACGCATCGAGGAAGTCGCCGAGACCGACCTCGTGGAGCAATGCAGTGGGCTCGGTCGCTTCGGCCGGGTTCGCACCGCGATTGACGTCGAGCAGCAGGCGAGCATTCTCGTACACCGTGCGCCACGGCAGAAGGCCGGGCTGCTGGGGCACCATCGCCACCCGCTTGTGTGAGCGAGCGGCACGAGGGCTGCCGCCATCCACGGCGACCTCGCCGGCAGTGGCCGGTTCCAGTCCGGCGATCACGCGGACCAGCGTGGTCTTGCCACAGCCTGACGGCCCGATGACGCTCACGAACGACCCGCTCTCGATGGCGAGTGACAACGGATCGAGGATCGCAAGATCACCGAAGGTCTTGGTGAGGTCGCGCAGCACGATCCGGCTCATCGGCGCCGAGTGTACGGAGTCTCGACCGCAAGCCGACCCGCCGGTGTCGGTCGGCGCCCGGCCCGCTATCATTGTGGCGTCCATCGGGGCTCACACCTCCGCTGCGATGCCAGTGGCACCACCCGCCACGGCGACCTCCTCCATGGAAGGCAGATCAATGGCAGACCAAGAGATCATCGACAAGCACAAGCTCCACGACGGCGACACCGGCTCGCCCGAGGTGCAGATCGCGTTGCTCACCGGGCGCATCAACCACCTCACCGGTCACTTCAAGACCCACAAGAAGGACCACCACAGTCGTCGCGGTCTGCTGAAGCTGGTCGGCCAGCGTCGCCGCATGCTCGACTACGTGAAGGGCATCGACGTCGAGCGCTACCGCGCCATCGTCGCTGCCAACGGCTTGCGCCGCTAGCCCTGCGCTGCCCCCCGGCAGAGGTCATCCGCCGGTTATCCCCAGGGTGCTGCTAGCCTGGGCGAGACATATACACCGAGCGGAACACTTGGATCGGTTGT
>Ga0209476_10001438_pt1 | contig 15992 bp, 13 predicted proteins | sample KloWWTrecipitate_FD_187179 | JGI IMG/M metagenome (GOLD analysis project Ga0209476, IMG submission 187179) | Active sludge microbial communities from Klosterneuburg, Austria, studying microevolution and ecology of nitrifiers - Klosterneuburg... | ecosystem: Engineered > WWTP > Aerobic digester... | reverse complement strand
ATCGAGAAGAATGTGATGTTCATCATCCTGCTGCTGATCGTCGCCGTGGCCGCCTTCAACATCGTGTCCACGCTGGTGATGGCGGTCACCGACAAGGAGTCCGATATCGCCATCCTGCGCACGCTGGGGGCGAGTCCGGGCAGCATCATGCAGATATTCATCGTGCAGGGCGCGTTGATCGGCGTCATCGGCCTGGCCCTCGGCCTCGCCGGCGGCATCGCGCTGGCGCTCAACATCGACGTCGTCGTGCCCGCCATCGAACGGCTGTTCAACATGCAGTTTCTCGCCAAGGAGGTGTACTACATTTCCGAGCTGCCCTCCGACCTGCAGTGGCGCGACGTCGGCGTCATCGCCGCCGTGTCCTTCACGCTGACTTTGCTGGCGACGCTGTATCCGAGCTGGCGCGCCTCGCGCGTCAATCCGGCGGAGGCGCTCAGGTATGAGTGATGAACCGATCCTCTCCTGCCGCGGCCTGAAAAAGACCTATGTCCAGGGCAAGGTCGAGGTGCCGGTGCTGCAGGGCGTCGATCTCGACATCGCGCGCGGCGAACGCGTCTCCATCGTCGGCGCCTCGGGCTCGGGCAAGAGCACGCTGCTGCATTTGCTCGGCGGTCTTGACGCACCAACGGCGGGCACGGTCAGCCTGCTCGGCCGCGACCTGACGCAGGTGAATGAGGCCGAGCGAGGACGGCTGCGCAACGTATCGCTCGGCTTCATCTACCAGTTCCATCACCTGCTGCCGGAATTTACCGCGCTCGAAAACGTCGCCATGCCGCTGCTGATCCGGCGCCTGCCGCGCGCGCAAGCGGAAGCAAGGGCGGCGGACATGCTGAAGGAAGTCGGCCTGGGCCATCGGCTGGATCACACGCCCGGCGAGCTCTCCGGCGGCGAGCGCCAGCGGGCGGCCGTGGCGCGCGCCCTGGTGACGCAGCCGGCCTGCGTGCTGGCCGACGAGCCGACCGGCAACCTCGACCGCCACACCGCGGAAAGCGTTTTCGATCTCATGCTGGCGCTCAACGAATCCCACCGCACCAGCTTCATCATCGTCACCCACGATCTCAATCTGGCCGCCAAGGCGCAGCGCACCCTGCTGTTGGAGGACGGCACCCTGCGAATATAAGCAGTTCAGCATATTTCCCGCCGCATGAGCCCTAAAGAAAGCGCCGGGGCTGCCGATACTTATCCTGCTATATCCCCAGAATCCGGATCAGGTATTGGAGACTTCATGAGCATGCTATTTGCCCCTGCCGTTTCACTAATGCAACGGCTCAGGTATCCCTTCAAGTTTGCCCTCATCGGACTGGTTGCCTTCGTCACCGTCGCCTATCTGGTCACGGTGCTGTCCCTCAGCCTCGGCAAAACCATCGGGCAGAGCCGGCTCGAACTGGAGGGCATCGAGTCGATCCGGCCGGTGCTGCGCGTTGTTCAGCTCGTGCAGCAGCACCGCGACATGGTCGGCGGCGTATTGGCCGGCAATGCGGGCATGCGGGACGGCGTCAAACAGAAAACCGCCGAAGTCGAGGAGGCGATCCGCCAGGCCGACGCGAAGCTCGCCGGGCGGGCGGTGGCGGCCCGCCAGCAGGAGGGCTGGAAGATCCTGAAGGATGAATGGGCGACGCTGGCGGCGGGGTGGCAGGACTTGACCAGTCAGTTGAGCTTCATCGCCCACCGTTCCGTGATCCAGAACGCCATGCAGATCATTTCCGGCATCGGCGAGGACAGCAGCCTGCTCATGGATCCGGATCTGGATTCCTACTACCTGGCCAACACGGCCCTGTTCGTCATGCCCGATACGATCGAGCGGCTTTCGATCATCCGCGGCGCGGGCAATGCCCTTCTGACGGCGAAAAGCATTTCCGATTTCGAGAAGCACGAGTTCTCGACATGGCTGGGCGTGCTCGGCAAGATGAACGAGGATCTGAATATCGCATTGGCGCGCGCCGAAAAATCCAACCCCGAGATCAAAGATGCGCTGGCCCAGATCGGCGAACGCTATTTCAGCGATGCCGAAGCAGTCGCCATGCTCGTGCAGGGCGAGATGCTGACCGGCCGGCTGAACACGCCGGCCGGTGATTTCTATGCCAAGGCAAGCGGCGTGATCGATGCCGCCTTCGATGAACTCGACCGGACGCTGCTCCCGACCCTCGGCAAATTGATCGAAACGCGCATTGCGGGGCTCGATAGCCGGCTCTATCTCATTCTGGGGCTGGCCGCGCTGATGGTGCTGGTCGTGGTCTACCTGACGGTGGGCATGTATCTGTCCATCGTCGGTGGCGTGGCGCGACTGGCTGAAGGCGCGCAGAAGATCGCCGACGGGGATCTCACGGCGCGCGTGGCAGTGGGGACCAAGGACGAAATGGCACGCGTCGGCAAGGGGTTCAATTCAATGGCGGAGGCGCTCAGCGGTCTGATCGGCAAGATCCAGTCCGGCGCCGGCAACGTCTCGGCGGCGGCCGCCTCGCTCGCGACCTCGTCGCTGCACATCAACGAGGGCTCGCAGAAGCAGAGCGAATCGGCCTCGACCATGGCTGCCGCGGTCGAGCAGACGACCGTCGGCGTCGACCAGATCGCCCAGCATGCGCGCGAGGCTCACGCCATTTCGACCGAGGCCGGCCGGCTTTCCGAGGAAGGCCATGAGGTGGTCGGTCGCACCGTCGCCGAGATGAAGCAGATCGCCGAGTCCGTCGAGCAGTCGGCGAAGCTGATCGAAGAGCTGGGCCGGCATTCGGACCGGATCTCGGCCATCGTGAACGTCATCAAGGACATTGCCGACCAGACCAATCTGCTGGCGCTGAACGCCGCCATCGAGGCGGCGCGGGCGGGCGAGTCGGGCCGCGGCTTCGCCGTGGTGGCCGACGAAGTGAGAAAGCTGGCCGAGCGCACGGCCAAGTCCACCCAGGACATCGCCTCGATGATCGGCGCCATCCAGAGCGGCACCGGCCAGGCGGTGGCCAGCATGCACGCCGGCGTGGAGCAGGTGGCCGGCGGCGTCGAGCTGGCCAGGCGCGCCGGGGAGGCCATGGACAAGATCAAGGCGGGCGCCCTGCGCGTGCTGCAGTCGGTAAGCGACATTTCGCTGGCGCTGAAGGAGCAGAGCGCGGCGAGCACGGAGATCGCGGCGAACGTCGAGCGGATCGCCCAGATGGCCGAGGAGAACAACGCCGCCGTGGCGGAGACCACCGCCACCGCGCACCGGATGGAACGGCTTGCCGGCGACCTGCAGGAGGATATCCGGCGCTACAAGGTCAGTTGAGCGGGCCCGGTCCGCCCAGCGGCCGTTCGCACCGACAAAACAATTGTGAACAGGCCCTAGCTGCTGCCCTGCCCCAGCCGGAGGCGCACCAGCGAAACGTAGCCGAGCGTTTCCCAACGCAACAGGGCCGTCCGGAAAATCAGCCGGCGGCGCACCCTGCAGCCACCAGAGCAGCGGCAGGGTGATCAGGATGCCGACTGCATCGCCGACCCAGAATCGCATGACGGCAGCCGGCCAGCCGGGGGAGGGCAGCAGCCCCGCCACGACCAGTCCCGACACGAAAAGGACACTGTTGGCGAGCGAGCCGAGCACGATGATGCTCGACCATTTCGCCAGGCCGACGCGGTCGCTGAACATGCCCTCTTCGGTAGTAAAACGCTTCAACAACTGCGCCATCCCCAGGTAGCAGGCCGCCAGCAGCCCATTGAGGACGATCGTGATCGCCGGCGGAGAGGACGGGTTGCGCACGATCAGGTCGCTGGCGACCAGTACCACCAGAAGATAGGCGGCCCGTCCGGGGCCGCCGCGCAGGAGAAACAGGATGCCGAGGGCTGGCGCCGGGCTCCAGGGCGTGATGTTGAGGCGATGCAGGGCATCGATGAAGCTCATCCAGTCGAGCGCGATGTAGGCGATGCAGAACGCGCCGGCCCGTCCCAGGCGTGCCCAGGTGAGTGTTTCCCGAAGCGTCAAGTCGTTCAATCTCGTGGGAGCTTGCCCACCGGCAGCCGCAGTGCGTAAGGTAAACCCTTACACATCCTGAAAAATCCCTCATCCAGCGGCAGTCAAGGCATCGGGTGGCGATAAGCGATTCGCTTACATCGGCTCCCGAATTTTCACGCCCTGCCAAATACCATAACATCCGTGTATAGCGCGCCGTCGATCCCTGCGATCGGCCTGCGCACAGGCATTCTAACCAACCCGGGTTCTTCCATGACGCGGCTTGCCGGCCCGCCGCATTTGCTTTCGGTGAGGCGGAAATGAACGAAACGGGAATCGCCTCTCCGGCGCCGCCGTCCGCGGAGCGGGCCGAGTTGCGTTTGCTGATTCCGGTCGCAAGGGGAGAGAAATCGCCTGCGGCCGTGCGGTATGCCCTCCGCCGGCACGACATGGGCAAGAAGGTGCAGGTCTGCCTGCTGCATGTCAAGGAGCCCTTGAAGCAGTGGGATTTGCTCCGCACGCCCTGGCCGGAGGAAAGGAAGCTGCGGCAGCGGATCGAAAACGATTTGTCCCTGGCATCCGGGCCGCTCAACGACCACGGCATTCCGTATGCCGCCTACTTGCGGGCGGGCAGCGTGGTCTTCGCCATTCTCGATGCTGCGGAAGAACTGGATTGCCATGAAATCGCCGTGCCCTTGCCGCATTCGGGATGGTGGCGGATTTTCTCGCGGAACGTGGTCGCCACGCTGTGCGTGCGCCAGAGGGACATCCCGGTGGTGACGGTCGCCAGGGACGGCATGGCGATAAAGACCCCCAGGCATGCCTGGAGTTAGGCCGGCCCGGAAAATGGGCCACACGGCGCATTCCCGATAACGACGATTGCCGCCGGCTTCGGACTGGCGATGATTCCGGGCCTGGCCGCCACGCAGCCACTCCGATCTGCTAGCCTGTACAGGTTTCGAGGGTATCGCGCGGAAGCGCTGGATTAGACGAAACGCATTGCCAAGGAGAACGCCCATGGAGAAGCCTGAACACATCCTCGTCGCCACCGACCTGTCCTCGCACGCGGGCCGCGCCGAGACGCGCGCCGCCATGCTGGCGCAGTCGCTCGGCGCCGGCAAGCTGGTGCTGATGCACGTCGTGCCGAGCCTGCCGCTGGAGGCATTGACCAACATCCTCGATCGCACGCCGCTGGAGACCGAGCAGAAGCTGCTCGACGCCGCCCGCGCCGACCTGGCGGAGCGGGCGCGGCACCTCGGCGAGAAGTTCGGCCTCGCCATCGGCACGGCCGTGCGCATCGGCCGTCCGTACGTGGAAATCGCCAAGGAGGCCGAGGCGCTCGACGCCGAACTGGTGGTGGTCGGCGGCTACGGCGCCCATCTGATGCGCGAGCTGTTCCTCGGCGCCACCGCCGAGAAGGTGCTGCGCAAGAGCCGGCGCCCGGTGCTGGTGGTCAAGCAGGAGCCGTTCTCACCCTACAAGCGACTGCTGGTGCCGGTGGACTTCTCGCCTTCCTCGGCGCGCTCGCTCGATTGGGCGCAGGCGGTGGCCGGCGGCGCCGAGACCACCGTCGCCCACGTGTACGAGGCGCCCTACGAGAGCACGCTGCGCTACGCCAGCGTCGAGGACAAGGTGATCGAGGGCTACCAGGCTGCCGCCCGCCAGCAGGCGCAGGACGCCATGCGTGCCTTCCTCGCGCCACGCCGTGCCGCCGGGACTGACTTTCTGCAGCGCATGCTGCACGGCCATCCCGCCGCCGGCATCCGCGAGCTGGCCGAGGAGATGCGGCCCGACCTGATCGTCATGGGCAAGCACGGCCAGACCGAGATCGAGGAGCTGCTGCTCGGCAGCGTCACCAAGCATGTGCTGTTCGAGACGCATTGCGACATGCTGGTGGCGACGGAGCGCTAAAGCGTGTTCTCATTCATTCTGTCGCACCGACAGAATGAATGAGAACACGCCCAAAGGAATACCTGAGTTGACACCGCCATCATCAATGCTCCGTCCTCGATCAAGAACCGTGACAACGCATGCGACCCGGTCATGCACCATCTCGAAAAGGACAACCGGCGGCACTTCGACATGAAGATCCGCATCGGGGAAGACGGCAAGTACACGGCGACCCGGTTCAGGCCATGTTCGGTTTCGTCAAGGTTGGCTGGCCCAAGGCAAGACGCAGCCAACCCCGAAACGGGCGGGGGGCTCCCGGAATGAAAGCATCGAGCCATCCGGAACAGCTCTCCTTCCTGTGGCACGGCCACGCCGTCGAGGAAGCCCTTGCGCGGCTGGCCGTCGACCGTCATCGCGGCCTGAACACCGAAGAGGCGGCGCGGCGCCTGGCGCACCACGGGCCCAACCGGCTGCCGCCGTCGCCCCGGCATCCTGCCTGGCTGCGCTTCCTGGGCCAGTTCCACAACGTCCTCATCTACGTGATGCTGGCCGCCGCCGTCATCACGGCCGCGCTCGCGCACTGGATCGACACGGCGGTGCTGCTGAGCGCCGTCATCGTCAATGCCGTCATCGGGTTCATCCAGGAGGGCAAGGCCGAGGAAGCCCTCGATGCGATCCGCGACATGCTCTCGCTGCGCACGATGGTCATCCGCGACGGAGAACGTGTCGAGATTCCGGCCGAAGCCGTGGTGCCCGGCGACCTGGTGGCGCTGGCCTCCGGCGACAAGGTGCCTGCCGACCTGCGCCTCGTCGCGGCCAAGGGCTTGCGGGTGAGCGAAGCCCTGCTGACCGGGGAATCCGAAGCGGTCGACAAATCGCCGGCGCCGGTGCCGATCGATGCGCTGCTCGGCGACCGGAGCTGCATGCTCTATTCGGGCACGCTGGTCGCTTCGGGCCAAGCGACGGGCGTCGTCGTCGCCACCGGCATCGGCACGGAGTTGGGCCGCATCGGCACGCTGCTGGAGCACGTCAGGGAGGTGACGACGCCCCTCCTGCGCCAGATGACCGGCTTCAGTCGCTGGCTGGCGCTGGTCATTCTGCTGATCGCGGCGATGACCTTCGTCATCGGCGTCCTCTGGCGCGGCCAGACGCCCGGCGAGATGTTCATAATGGTTGTCGCCCTGGTGGCCTCGGCGATTCCGGAAGGGCTGCCCGCGATCATGACCATCACGCTGGCCCTTGGCGTGCGCCGCATGGCCGCGCAGCAGGCCATCGTCCGCCATCTGCCGGCCGTCGAGGCGCTCGGCTCCGTCACGACCATCTGCTCGGACAAGACCGGCACCCTGACCCGCAACGAGATGACGGCGCAGCGCGTGGTGACCGCCGACGGCGTGTTCGAGGTCAGCGGCATCGGCTACGCGCCCGAGGGGGCGCTGCATCTTGCCGGCGCCGCGGTGTGCGCCGACGACCACTCCGGCCTGGCCGCGCTGGCGCGGGCGGCCGTGCTCTGCAACGACGCCGAGCTGCGCAAACGCGGAGAGGATTGGGCGATGCAGGGCGATCCGACGGAAGGCGCCCTCGTTGCGCTGGCGATCAAGGCCGGCATCGATCCGGACGCGGTGCGGGCGGCCCTGCCGCGCACCGACGCTATCCCCTTCGAGTCCGAGCACCGCCTGATGGCGACGCTGCACCACGACCACAACGGCCACGGCTTCATCTACGTCAAGGGCGCCCCCGAACGCATCCTGGAGATGTGCGCCACGCAGGGCGACCGCCGTGCCCTGGACGCCGACTATTGGCGGCGGGCGGCGACCGATTGCGCGGCGCGCGGGCTGCGCCTGCTGGCGCTCGGCGCCAAGAGCGTCGACGCGGCGCAGCGCGACGTGCATTTCGCCGACCTGGAAGGCGGCTTCACGCTGCTGGCGCTCGTCGGCATCATCGATCCGCCGCGCGAGGAGGCCGCCGCCGCCGTGGCGGCCTGCGCCGCCGCCGGCATCCGCGTCAAGATGATCACCGGCGATCATGCCGAGACGGCGCGCGCCATCGGCGCGCAGATGGGCATCGGCCGCGACAAGCCGGCCCTCACCGGCGCCGAGATCGAGCTGATGGACGATACGCAACTGCGCCGCGTGGCGCCGGAGATCGACGTCTTCGCGCGGGCGAGCCCGGAACACAAGCTGCGCCTGGTCGCGGCGCTGCAGGCGGCGGGGCAGGTGGTCGCGATGACCGGCGACGGGGTGAACGACGCACCGGCGCTCAAGTGCGCCGACATCGGCGTCGCCATGGGGCTGAAGGGCACGGAGGCGGCCAAGGAGGCGGCGGACATGGTGCTGGCGGACGACAACTTCGCCACTATCGCCAATGCCGTGCGCGAGGGCCGCGGCATCTACGACAATATCCGCAAGTTCGTCCTCTTCATGCTGCCGACCAACGGCGGCGAGGCGCTCGTCGTCATCGCCGCGATTCTCTTCGAGCTGGTGCTGCCGCTGACGCCGGCGCAGGTGCTGTGGATCAACATGGCCACCGTCAGCACGCTCGGGCTCGCCCTTGCCTTCGAGTCGGCCGAGGACGACGTGATGCGCCGCCTGCCCCGCGACCCGCGCGAGCCGCTGCTCTCCTGGTTCTTCGCCTGGCGGCTGCTCATGGTCTCGGTGCTGATGATGACCGCCGCCCTCGGCCTGTTCCTTTGGGAGCTCGGTCGCGGCGCGAGCCTGGAGACTGCGCGTACGATGGCGGTCAGCGCCGTGGTGCTCTCTGAGATGTTCTATCTGCTCAACAGCCGCTATATCTACCGTCCGGTGCTGTCGCGCGAAGGGCTGTTCGGCAACCGCTACGTCCTCATTGCCCTCGCCGCCTGCGCAGTATTGCAGATCGCCTACGTCCATGCCGGGCCGATGCAGGCGGTGTTCGGCTCGGCCCCGCTCGGCGCCGGCGAGTGGTTGCGCGTGATCATGGCGGGCATGCTGGTCTTCGCCGTGGCCGAAATCGAGAAGGTGGCGATCGGCTTCCACCGGAGACGGCGCCTGCGCTCCAGCGGCGCACGGACGGAGGCCGCATGGCACTGATCCTGATCGTCCTCTTCCCCTTTCTCGGCAGCCTGTGCGCCGCCTTTCTGCCGTCGAACGCGCGCAACGCCGAGGCGTGGTTGGCCGGCATAGCCTCGTTCGCCTCCTGTGCGATCCTCCTCGGCCTGTATTCGGACGTTGCCGCCGAGGGCGTGCTGCGCACGACGCTACCCTGGGCGCCGGCGCTCGGCCTGGGGATCAGCCTGCGCATGGACGGCTTCGCCTGGCTGTTCGCCCTGATGGTGACGGGCATGGGCACGCTGGTGGTGGTGTATGCCCGCTACTACATGTCGCCGTCCGATCCGGTGCCGCGCTTCTTTTCCTTCTTCCTCGCCTTCGAGGGCTCCATGCTCGGCATCGTGCTGTCGGGCCACCTGATCCAGATGGCGATGTTCTGGGAGCTGACCAGCATCGTTTCCTTCATGCTGATCGCCTACTGGCACAATCGCGGCGAAGCCCGGCGCGGCGCGCGCATGGCGCTCATCGTCACCGGTGCCGGCGGCCTCGCCCTGTTCGGCGGCGTGCTGCTGCTCGGCCACATCGCCGGGGGCTACGACCTGGACACCGTGCTGGCGGCAGCCTGGGTGATCCAGGGCCACCCCTGGTATCCGGCGGCGCTCGCGCTGATCGCGCTCGGCGCGCTGACCAAGAGCGCCCAGTTCCCCTTCCATTTCTGGCTGCCGCACGCCATGGCGGCGCCGACGCCGGTTTCAGCCTACCTGCACTCGGCGACCATGGTGAAGGCCGGCGTCTTCCTGCTGGCGCGGCTGTGGCCGGTGCTGGCGGGCACCGACGCCTGGTTCTGGGTCGTCGGCGGCGCTGGCCTGTGCTCGCTGGTGATCGGCGGCTATCTGGCGATCTTCCAGCAGGACATGAAGGGCGTGCTGGCCTATTCGACCATCAGCCATCTCGGCCTGATTACCCTGCTGCTCGGCATGAACAGCCCGCTGGCCCTGGTCGCCGCCGTATTCCACATGGTCAACCACGCCACCTTCAAGGCCTCGCTGTTCATGGCGGCGGGCATCGTCGACCATGAAACCGGCACGCGCAACCTGCAGCGCCTCTCCGGCCTCTACCGTGCGATGCCGATCACCGCCACGTTGGCCATGGTGGCGGCGGCGGCAATGGCCGGCGTGCCGCTGCTCAACGGCTTCCTGTCGAAGGAGATGTTCTTCGCCGAAACCATCTTCCTCAGCCGCCCCGACTGGCAGCGCATCGGCCTGCCGCTGGCGGCGACGCTGGCCGGCATGTTCAGCGTTGCCTATTCGCTGCGCTTCATCCACCAGGTCTTCTTCGGCCCGCCGGCGGACGACTTGCCGCATACGCCGCATGAACCGACGCGCTGGATGCTGCTGCCGAGCGCGCTGCTGGTCATGGCGTGCGTGCTGGTCGGCATTTTCCCCGAGCTCACCGTCAGCCCCTTCCTGCGCATCGCGACCGATTCGATTCTCGGCAGCGACGCACCGGCATACAGCCTGGCGATCTGGCACGGCCTCAACCTGCCCCTTTTCATGAGCCTCGCCGCCATGGTCGGGGGCACCGTGCTGTATCGCGCGTTCCTCTGGCGCACCGGCACGACGGTGCCGCTGCTCGATCGCATCGACGGCAAGCGCGCCTTCGACTGGTTGCTGACGGCGCTGGCCCGTGGCGCCGAGCGGGTCATGCAGCGCCTGTCCTCTTCCCGCCTGCAGATGCAGTTGCTGGTGCTCTTCGGCATCGCCCTCGGCGGCGCTCTGGGACCGGTGCTGATGCAGGGAACGTCGTGGGGCGCCCGCGCGACGACGCCGGCCGACCCGGCCTTCGCGCTGCTCTGGCTGGTCGGCGCCGTCTGCGCCCTCGCCGTCGCCTGGCAGGCCAAGTTCCACCGCCTCGCGGCGCTGATCTTCTCCGGCGGCGCCGGGCTCGCCACCAGCCTGACCTTCGTCTGGTTCTCGGCGCCCGACCTGGCGCTGACCCAGCTTACCGTGGAAGTCGTCACCGCCGTGCTGATCCTGCTCGGCCTGCGCTGGCTGCCGCGCCGGAAAATGAACTACGCCACGGGACAGGAGCCGGCCGCCACCACCCGCCTGCGCCGGCTGCGCGACGTGCTGCTGGCCGCCGCCTGCGGCCTCGGCATGGCCAGCCTCACCTATGCCATGCTGACCCGCCCCGACCTCGGCGGCATCTCGCCGTTCTTCATCGAGCAGTCGCTGCCGCGGGGCGGCGGCCTCAACGTGGTCAACGTGATCCTCGTCGACTTCCGCGGCTTCGACACCTTCGGCGAAATCACCGTGCTGGCCATCGTCGCCCTCACCGTGTTCGCGCTGCTGCGCCGCTTCCGCCCGGCGCCGGAGAGCGTTCCCCTGCCGCACCAGCAACGCGAGCAGGACGCCGCCGCCGGCCTCGATGCGGAGCACGTCGCCGACCCCGCGGCCAAGCTGCCCGGCGGCTACATGATGCTGCCCGCGGTGCTGGTGCGCCTGCTGCTGCCGCTGGCCATGCTGATCTCGCTGTTCTTCCTGCTGCGCGGCCACGACGCGCCGGGCGGCGGCTTCGTCGGCGGCCTGGTGCTGGCCACCGCGGTGATCCTGCAATATCTCGTCGGCGGCACCGTGTGGGTGGAATCGCATCTGCGCATCCATCCGCTGTACTGGATCGCCGCCGGCCTGCTCAGCGCCGCCGCGGCGGGCACCGGCGCCCTGCTGGCGCACGCCCCCTTCCTGACCAGCCGGGCCTGGCATGGCGCGCTGCCGCTGATCGGCGAACTGCATCTGTCGAGCGTCCTGCTGTTCGACCTCGGCGTATACATGCTGGTGGTCGGCGCGACGATCCTCATGCTGGTGGCCATCGCCCACCAGTCGCTGCGCAGCCATCATCGAAAAACCAGTGGAGGCCCCCCCTGATGGAAATCGTCTTCGCGCTCGCCGTCGGCGTCCTCGCCGGATCGGGCATCTACCTTCTGCTGCGTCCGCGCACCTTCCAGGTCATCATGGGGCTGTCGCTGCTGGCCTACGCGGTCAACCTGTTCATCTTCGCCATGGGCCGCCTGCGCCTCGGCGCCGCGCCGGTGATCGACCCGGCGCGCGGCAGCGACCCGGCGCTGTATGCCGACCCGGTGCCCCAGGCCCTGGTGCTGACCGCCATCGTCATCGGCTTCGCCACCACAGCACTGTTTCTCGTCGTCCTGCTCGCCTCGCGCGGACTGAACGGCACCGACCACGTGGACGGCCGCGAGCCGGACAAGGAATGATGCCTGCCCGCCACGCCGCCACCGGCTTGCGGCCCGCCACGCCGCGAGGACGCGCATGAACGGCTGGCTGCAACACCTGCCCATCCTGCCGGTGCTGCTGCCGCTGTGCACCGGAACCCTGCTGCTGCTCTCCAGCGAGCAGCGCCGCGGGCGCCGCGCCGCCATCGCCTTGTGCGCCACGCTCGCCCAGTTGGCCGTGGCGATCGTCCTGCTTGCTATGGCCGACGGCCGCGTGGTCGCGCCTTGGCCGGGCGAGATCGGCGTCTACGCGCTCGGCAACTGGGCCGCGCCCTTCGGCATCGTGCTGGTGGTGGATCGCCTGGCGGCGATCATGCTGACGCTGGCCGCCACGCTCGGGCTGGCCACGCTGATCTATTCGCTGGCCCGCTGGGAACGGGCCGGCATCCATTACCTGCCGCTCTTCCAGTTTCTGCTGATGGGCCTGAACGGCGCCTTCCTCACCGGCGATCTGTTCAACCTCTTCGTCTTCTTCGAAGTGCTGCTGGCGGCCTCCTACGGCCTGGCGCTGCACGGCTCGGGGGCGGCGCGGGTGAGCGCCGGCATGCACTACATCGCGGTGAATCTGGTCGCTTCGCTGCTGTTCCTGATCGCCGCCGCGCTCATCTACGGCGTCACCGGCACGCTCAACATGGCCGAGCTCGCGCAGCGCGTCGCCGTGCTCGATGCCGACGATCGCACGCTGTTCGACCTCGGCGCCGTACTGCTCGGCATCGTGTTCCTGGTCAAGGCCGGCGCCTGGCCGCTGAATTTCTGGCTGCCCGCCGCCTATGGCGCGGCGACGCCGCCGGTCGCCGGCATCTTCGCCATCCTGACCAAGGTCGGCGTCTACGCCCTGCTGCGTTTCGCCGTCCTGCTCGAGGATGTCGGTGCGCCGGCGCCTTTCCGCGGCGACTGGCTGTTCTACTGCGGCCTGGCCACCATCGCCGCCGGCACTATCGGCGTGCTCGCTGCCCAGAAGCTCGACCGCCTCGCCAGCCACCTGGTGATCGTGTCGTCGGGCACCCTGCTGGCCGCCTTCGGCTTCACCGGCACGACCCTGACCGGTCCGGCGCTGTATTACCTGGTCAGCTCGGTGCTCGGCATGGGCGCCTTCTTCCTGGTGATCGAAATGGCCGAGCGCAACCGCACCGTCGCGGCCGACATGCTGGCCATCAGCCTCGAGGCATTCGGCCTGCAGGACAAGCTGGACTCGGAACATCCGGACGAGGTGGCTGGCATTCCCATTCCGGCGGCGATGGCCTTCCTCGGCCTCGCCTTCTTCTCCTGCGCGCTGCTGCTGACCGGACTGCCGCCGCTGTCGAGCTTCGTCGGCAAGTTCGCGCTGCTCTCCGCAGCTATCGCCGCACCGCCGCAAGCGCCTCTCCTGCACGCTGGCCTGTTCGTCGCGGCGCTGCTGCTGTCCGGGCTGGCCGGCGTGATCGCCCTGTCGCGGCTGGGCATCCGGGTGTTCTGGGACACCGAGCGCCCGACGCCGCGCCTGCAATGGCTCGAAGCGGGTCCGGTGGCGGGACTGGTGCTGGTGTGCGTGGTGTTGTCCTTCGGCGCCGGCCCGGCGATGAGTTATTTCAATGCCGCCGCGCAATCCTTGCACGACGCGTCCGTCTACGTCGGCTCCGTGCTGCCGGCGGCCGCTGCGGGAGGCGCGCCATGAAGCGCCGTCGCCCGATCCCGCTGCTGCCGGTCTTCCTGACGGCGATGTGGCTGCTCCTCAACGACAGCCTGTCCCCCGGCCACATCGTGCTCGGCATCGTCTTCGGCCTGTTCATCACCGCTGCTGTGGCCGCCCTGCGCCCGCTGCCGGCCTGGCCGCACCGCCTGCATGTCGCCATCGGACTGATCTGGAACGTCCTGCACGACATCGTGCGCTCCAACCTCGCCGTCGGGCGGATCATCCTCGGCGCCACGCGGCGCCAGCCGAACATCGAATTCATCAAGATTCCGCTCGATCTGCGCGACCCCCACGGCCTGGCGATGCTGACCGTCATCATCACCGGAACGCCCGGCACGGTATGGGCCGGACTCGACGCGGGAAGCAACGTGCTGACCCTGCACGTCCTCGATCTGCAGGACGAAGCGGCCTGGGTGCGCACGATCAAGCAACGCTACGAACGCCCCCTGATGGAGATCTTCGAATGAATGCCATTCTTGCCTGGGCCGTGCACTTCGCGCTGGCCTGCTTCGCCATCGCCATGCTGTGCGCCCTGATCCGGCTGCTGCGCGGCCCTGCCGCACAGGACCGCATCCTGGCGCTCGACACCCTCTACATCAACGGCATGCTGACCATCCTGATGCTGGGCATTGGACTCGGCTCAGCCGTGTATTTCGACATCGCCCTGCTGATCGCCCTGTTCGGCTTCGTCGCCTCCACGGCGATGTCCAAGTTCCTGCTGCGCGGCGAGGTGATCGAGCCATGAGCGTTCCGCACGGCCGCCCGCAAGAGGGCAAGTCGCAACCTGGCGCCGCGCACCCCAGGCGTACTTCTTCAGGGCGGCTTCGCCCGCCCTTCTGGGCGCAGCGGCGAACCGGCGTCGCCGGCTCCCGCGGGGAGAGGGCCGGGAGGAGGGTGGTCCGATGAATGTAGCCGACGCTCCCCTCTGGGCGGCGCTGCCCGCCGCGCTGCTGCTGGTCTGCGGTGGACTGCTGACGCTGGTCGGTTCGCTCGGCCTGCTGCGCCTGGATTCGTTCTACGCCCGCATCCACGCACCGACGATGGGCAACACCCTGGGCGCCGGCTGCGTGCTGATCGCCTCGATGCTGGTCTCCTCTGCGCTGGCGCAGCGGCCGGTGATCCATGAGCTGCTGATCACCGTGCTCATCCTCATCACCTCGCCGGTCACCGCCATGCTGCTCATGCGCGCCGCGATGAGCCGCGGCAAGGAGTAAGGCGCGCCCCCGATCGCTTGGCCGGCAGCGAACCTGTGCACGCAGGAGGGGCATGAAGAAACCCGCGCTCACGCCGGGCGCTTGCCGTGCCGGCGCCCGCGCCAGGCGCGCAGGAGGTAGTAGCGCCAGGCCATCCGCACGGTCAGGTAGCCGCATGCCGCCAGCAATGAGGCGAGCAGCACCAATCCCAGCGCCAGCGGCTTGCCCAGGTGCGCCATCCAGTCCGCCAGGGCCAGCACCCAGGCCCACATTCCTTCCATTCCCCACTCCGGCGGCGCGACGAACTCGCCGCCGCCGCCGAGCACCAGGCGGCCGAGACCGTAGGCGGCGAAGTACAGCGGCACGATGGTGAAAGGGTTGGTGTAGAAGGTCGTGAATAATGCCAGCGGCAGGTTGACGCGGAAGATCACCGCGCAGATGGCGGCGCCGAGCATCTGGAAAGGGCCGGGGATCAGGCCGCAGAACAGGCCCGCCGCCACGCCGCCGGCTGCCGAGTGACGGTTCAGGTGCCACAGGCGCGGATGCAGCAGGGTGTTGCCGAACAGCGCCAGCCAGCGGTTCGCGCGGATGGCCTCGTGGTCGGGAAGATATTTGCGGAGGTGTTTGCGCATCGGGCGTCATTTTAGCCCGTGCCGGAAGTCGCGCGCTTACAATCGCGCTTCATGCGATTGTCAATTCTCTGCTTCGCCCTCGGCGCGTGGTGGCTGCAGCAGCAGGCCGCCCTGCCCGATGGGCATGTGCTGGGCGCGCTCGCCGCCGTCCTGGCGGGACTGACTTTGGCCGCGTGGAAGGCGCGGGGCCGATGGCGGCTGCTGCCGGCCGTCTTCGCGGCCGCGCTGGCCGGGTTCGCCTGGGCCGCGGCGATGGGACAGATGCGCCTTGCCGATGCGCTGCCGGGGGCGAACGAGGGCCGCGACATCCGCGTCACCGGCGTCATCGCCGGCCTGCCGCAGGCCTACGAGAACGGCGTGCGCTTCGATTTCGAGGTCGAGCA
>Ga0209476_10001437_pt1 | contig 16001 bp, 15 predicted proteins | sample KloWWTrecipitate_FD_187179 | JGI IMG/M metagenome (GOLD analysis project Ga0209476, IMG submission 187179) | Active sludge microbial communities from Klosterneuburg, Austria, studying microevolution and ecology of nitrifiers - Klosterneuburg... | ecosystem: Engineered > WWTP > Aerobic digester... | reverse complement strand
AGATAAGCAAGCGCGGCAAGGGACTGGGCTTGCGGGTGGGCACCCGGAGCGTCGGATGCTCAGGCCTGGCCTACACCTACGAGATCGCCGACGCCGTGCAGCCGGGCGAACAGGTATTCCAGGGCCGGGACGCCTGCCTGCTGGTCGACGCAAAAACGCTGCTCATGCTGGCCGGCGCGAAGCTCGACTTCGTGACCAACGGGATGAAGCAGAGCTTTGAGTTCGACAACCCGAACGTCAGTGGCACCTGCGGTTGCGGCGAGAGCTTCAATCTCAAGTCACCGTCCAGGCGCGCCGAAGCGGGGCTGTGAACCTGAGTCGCTGCCGCGGAGCCTGGCCGCAGAACCGGCGCTTGCGTTCGGGCGAGATGCAGCACCGCGCGTGTACCGATGGGCAACATCCGGGCCCGGTGTGGCTGCGCGTTCAGTCCTTCGGCGCTGGCAGTTCCCCCTGCAGGAAGTCGAAGTCCACGCCCTGATCGGCCTGCGTCACCGACTGCAGAAAGAGCCGCCGGTAGCCACGCTTGGCACTGGGGCGCGGCACCACGCATGCGGCCAGGCGTTGCGCCATCTCCGCGTCGCTGATCAGCAAGGAGATCTCGCGCTTGGCGACACTCAGGCGGATGCGGTCGCCGTTGCGTACGCAGGCCAGCGGGCCGCCGAGCGCCGACTCGGGTGTCACGTGCAGCACGATGGTGCCGAATGCGGTGCCGCTCATCCGGCCGTCGGAGATGCGCACGATGTCTTTCACGCCCTGCACTGCCAGCCGTTTCGGAATCGGGATGTAGCCCGCCTCCGGCATGCCGGGGCCGCCCAGCGGACCGATGTTCTTGAGCACCAGCACGTCGTCGGCGCGCACATCCAGGTCGGGCAGATCGATCCGGTTGGCCATGTCTTCGAGGTTCTCGAACACCACGGCCCTGCCCTCGTGCTCCATCAGCGCCGGCGCGGCGCTCGACTGCTTGATGATGGCGCCGCCAGGGGCCAGGTTGCCGCGCAGGAAGGCGATGCCGCCCTGCGGGTAGATCGGGTTGGCCATGCTGCGCACCACGTCCTGCGCGAAGGGCGCGGGAGCAGCATCGATTTCTTCGCCCAGGGTCCGGCCGGTCACCGTCATCGCGTTCAGGCGCAGCAGCGGTTTGAGTTCGCGCAGCAAGGTGGCCATGCCGCCGGCGGCGTGGAAATGCTCCATGTAGTGCTGGCCCGCGGGCTTGAGGTCGACCAATACTGGTGTGTCGCGGCCCATGCGGTCGAGTTCTTCCAGATCGATCTTGATGCCGACCCGGCCGGCGATCGCCGTCAGGTGCACGATGCCATTGGTGCTGCCGCCGATGGCCAGCAGCACCGCCATGGCATTGTGAAATGCATCGGCCGTCAATATCTTGTCGATGGTCAGCCCGTCGCGTGCCATGCGCACTGCCTGTGCGCCGGTGTCTTCGGCCACCCGGATGCGGTCGGACGTGACGGCCGGCGGCGTGGCGCCGCCAGGCACCGTCATGCCCAGTGCCTCGGCGATGCAGGCCATGGTGCTGGCCGTGCCCATGACGGAGCAGGTGCCTACGCTGGCCACCAGGCTGTTGTTGACTTCGGCGATCTCCTGCGCGTCAATCTCCTCGGCCCGATAGCGCCCCCAGTAGCGACGGCAGTCGGTACAGGCGCCCACCACCTGGCCACGGTGCGAACCGGTCAGCATGGAGCCGGTGATCAGCTGGATGCTGGGGATGTTGGCCGAAGCCGCGCCCATGAGTTGTGCCGGCACGGTCTTGTCACAGCCACCGATCAGCACGATCGCATCCATCGGTTGCGCGCGGATCATCTCCTCGGTGTCCATCGACATCAGGTTGCGCAGATACATGCTGGTAGGCTGGGCGAAGCTCTCACCGATCGAGATGGTCGGAAAGTCCATCGGCAGGCCACCGGCGAGCATGATGCCGCGCTTGACCGCCTCGATCAGTTGCGGCATGTTGCCGTGGCAGGGGTTGTAGCTGCTGCCGGTATTGGCGATGCCGATCACCGGCCGCTCCAGCGCGTTGTCGGTGTAACCCGCGCCCTTGACAAAGGCCTTGCGCAGGAATAGCGAGAAGCCGGCGTCCCCGTAGTTGGTCAGTCCGCGGCGCATGCCCTGGATCCGGCCCGCTTCGTGTGGGTCCTGGCGGTTTTTCTTGTCGTCGCTCATGGCATGGCTTTCGTTGTGGGAGTCGTGGCGAGTTTCATCGTGGGCGGTTGAGGCTGGTGCAGTGTTGCCAGCCACTGGAGCCACGCAAGGCTGTTCACCGCGACCCTGTGGCGGACATGTTAGCCTGCGGCGGCAGCATGGCCCTCTTCTCCGGGTGCCGTGCGCCGGGTCAACCAGGGCTGGCGATTCCGGTCATGGCCGGCCTTGTGCGGCAGCGGCAGGAGCCGGCGCCGCCGGTCCCGATGCCCCCCTGGCCAGCACCGGCGCCTGGCGCGCGGTCTCCAGGGCCTTGCGGATCTGCACCGGATCGCGCTTGCGCAAACCGTCGGACAACTCCTGCGACGCATTCGAGCGCAGCTCGGCGTATTTGCGCAGGATCTCCAGCGTTTTTGCCGAGGGTGCTGCCGTGTCCAGGTGCAGCGCCGACAGATTCTCGAAACTCTCCTGGTATTCGGAGGTGACCGCGCTGTCGATCTGGCCGGCCAGGTGGTCGAAGCTGAGCTGCTTTTCCTGGCCCTTGCCCAGGATGCTTTCCCATTGCTGGCTGATACGCTGGTCCTGAACCAGGAAGCGGTTGATGGCCTCGCGCGCGCGAATCTCTTCGCCCAACCGGTAACTCGGTGCCGGCACGTTGATCCACAAGGAGGCGCTGGCCAGCAGCAGCAGGCCCAGCGCCGCGACGCGGACGCTGCGGTTGCGCGGGCTGTTGAAGGTCCACGGCCGCGACAACGCCACGCCGAGCAGGGCGCCCGAGACCAGTCCGCCGATGTGGGCCGAGTTGTCGATGCCCGGTATCAGCTGGCCCATCACCAGGGCCAGCACGATGAAGATGGTGGCGGCGCCGAACATCCAGCGGAATTCGCCGCGTTCCATCTGCGCCCGCTCGCGCCACAGGAACAGCACCAGCGCGCCGTACAGCCCGAAGATCGCACCCGAAGCACCGCCGGACACCGCATCGTTGCCCTGGATCACCAGCGACAGCAGGTTGCCGATCACGCCGCTGCCCAGGTACAGAAGAACAAAACGCCAGCGGCCGTACACCTGTTCGAGCAGCCGGCCGATGTCCCACAGCGCCCACATGTTGAGTAGCAGGTGGACGATGCCGAAATGCAGGAACATGGCGCTGCCCAGCCGCCACCACTGGCCGTCCTGTGTGGCGGGGCCGAAGTTGGCGCCCCAGGCCAGCGGAACCGTGGTCGAGGTATGCCACAGGCTGGCGCCATGGAACAACATGGCCGCAAATATCAGGATATTGCTGGCCAGCAAAACCAGGGTTACCGGCACCCGCGCAAGTGTGGTCTGCAACAAGCCGGTCAGCGCAGGCGCGTTGGAACCGTGCACGGGCGGCGGATCGAAGGGTGATGGACGGTGCATGTGGCTTCGATTAGAGCGCATGCGGTGGCGGCCCGCGGCAGTTGGACGCAGAGGCCGGAAAGCGCACAATCGGTTCATGACCTCTCAAGCCCATGTCCACGCCGCGGCCATGCCGCTGTCCACCCAGGACGCAACCCGTATTGACGATACCCGTATCGGCGCGGTGCGCCCGCTGATTACGCCGGCCTTGTTGCAGGAATGGTTGCCGGTACCGGTACCGGCGCTGGCGCTGGTAGAGCAGAGTCGGCTGGCAATTTCCCGGATATTGCAGGGACAGGACGACCGGCTGGTCGTGGTGGTCGGGCCGTGCTCGATCCATGACCATGCGCAGGCGATGGAATACGGCCGCCAGCTCAAGGTGCAGGCCGACCTGCTGAAGCCGGAACTGCTGATCGTGATGCGGGTGTATTTCGAGAAGCCGCGCACCACGGTCGGCTGGAAGGGCTACATCAACGACCCGCACCTCGATGGCAGTTTTGCCATCAACGAAGGGCTGGAGATGGCGCGCCGGCTGCTGCTCGAGCTGCTCGATCTGGGGTTGCCGCTGGGCACCGAGTTTCTCGATCTGCTCAGTCCGCAGTTCATCTCCGACCTGGTCAGCTGGGGCGCGATCGGTGCGCGCACCACCGAGAGCCAGAGCCACCGGCAACTTGCCTCGGGCCTGAGTTGTCCGGTCGGCTTCAAGAACGGTACCGATGGCGGCGTCAAGGTGGCCAGCGATGCGATCCAGGCGGCCTCGGCCCAGCATGCGTTCATGGGCATGACCAAGATGGGGCAGGCCGCAGTGTTCGAGACCCGGGGCAATGCCGACTGCCATGTCATATTGCGCGGCGGCAAGACGCCCAACTACAGCGCCCAGGATATCGACGCGGCCTGCGCTCTGCTCAAGGCCGCGGGGCTGCGTGAACAGGTGATGGTCGATGTGTCGCATGCCAACAGCAGCAAGCAGCACCAGCGCCAGATCGTGGTGGCGCAGGATGTCGCGCAGCAGGTGGCCGGCGGCGATCGGCGCATCATCGGCCTGATGGTCGAAAGCCATCTGCAGGAGGGGCGCCAGGACATCGTGCCCGGCACCCCTCTTAAAACCGGGGTATCGGTCACCGACGCCTGCATCAGCATGGCGCAGACGGTCCCGCTGCTGCAGGGTCTGGCCCAGGCCGTGCGTACACGCAGGGCCAGCGGCGTGGTCCAACCATAAAGTCAGTGCCCACTGTCTGGGCATCCGGAAATGGTCGACCGACCCGCCATGCAGCAGCTGGTCCGCGGCGGGGGGCGACTACGCATTGATCGCAACGGATCGACGCAGTTAACATGCTGCGGAGATCAACAGGGATTGCGTGCACCATGATTTTGAAGGAGTTGGACCCTTTTCTGGGTGGCAGCCAGGACGAGATCGCCCATCGCATTGCGCAGGACAGAATGGCCTATCACCTGCGCCGCTACTTCGGCAAGAGCGGCGAGGTCGACGTGCTGAACTATCTGCGCGTGAGTTCGGGCTCGGTGGTCACGATGATCGACCACCTGGTGCTGCATTCATTCGGACTGATCGTGATCGAACGTGAAAGCCTGGCCGAGCCGATCCAGATCAAGGACGACGGGCAGTGGTTGCGCATGCGCCAGGATGGGCCGGTCGAGATGCGCTCGCCGATCACCAGGGCATACCTGCGTGCCTTGTCACTGAAGGCCTTTCTGGACAAAATGGTCAGGCAGAAGGGGTTTTTTGACACGATCGAGCTCGACATCATCGTGGCGGTGCCCGATACAGAACGTATCCGATGGCCTTCGATGGGCATGTTGCCGGAGGTCTGCAACACCGATCAGGTTCATGAACGTGTGAACCAGCGTATCCTGCAATGTCGGCGCACGGCAACGGCTGCGGGTGTATTGACGGCGCCGGAGCGCCGGCGTCTTGGAGAGTTCCTGCGCTCCCTGCACCAGCCGATGGTGCGGGCCGCGCCGCGATGAAGAACTGATTTCCGCTGGTATGCCCATGGTGGCCGGACGGGGACAAGCACAGGGGGAACTTTGCGGACATGATTCTCAAGGAGCTAGATCCGTTCCACGGCGGTGATGACCAGGCGTTTGCGGCGCGAATTTCCGCCGATCGCATGGCGTATTACCTGCGGCGCTATTACCGGCGCAGCCAGACGGTGGATGTCATCAACGGCCTGCGCATTCGTTCGGGCGGATCGATGGCGCGTATCGATCACCTGTTGCTGCATGCCGATGGCATGCTGGTCATCGAGCGCGAGGACGTCGAAGGGCGCATCCTGATCGATGACGACGGCCAATGGACCACGGTGGTTGGCGGTGTGCCGCAGGCCCTGGGTTCGCCGATCACCCGGGCTTACGTCCAGGCCTTGTTGCTCAAGGCTTTTCTGGACCGGCGCGTACGCCAGAAGGGCTTCTTCGACAATCTCGAACTCGATGTGCTGGTGGTCGTATCCGACGACTGCGAGATCCAGTGGCCGGAATCGGGCCGGCTGGCCGAGGTCTGCAGCCGCGAGGCCGTGCATGACCGGATCAGCCGGCGTCTGGTGGAGTGTCGCGAAGCGGCCCGGCGACCCGGTCCGTTGACGGCCGTGGAGCGGCGTACCCTGGGCTGGTTCCTGCGCTCGGCCCACTGGCCCGGTTCGGACATGGATCTGCATTAACCACCGGCCAGGCGGTGTACTGGTTGGTCTGGTTGCAGTCGCGGGTACAGTGCTGCGATGAAGCTGTTGTTGCGGGCCCTGTTGCTGATCCTTGCGGGTCTGCTGTTTTTCTTCGTGGCTGGCATCGTCGCTGTCTGGGCACCTGACAAGCCGCTGGCCCAATTGCAGACACGCTGGGCCTTGCCGCCTTCGCAGTTTGTCGCGGTTGGCGATCTGCGCGTGCATATGCGCGATGAAGGGCCGCGCGACGATCCGGCACCGATCGTGCTGTTGCACGGAACGGCCGACAGCCTGTTCACCTGGGATGGCTGGGCAGCGCAGCTGCGCGGACAACGGCGCGTGATCCGGGTCGATCTTCCAGGGTTCGGCCTGACCGGTCCCGATCCACAGGCCGATTATTCGATCGATGCCGATGTCCGGTTCGTCGCCGCGGTGCTTGACCAGCTGCAGCTGCCCGCCGTGGTGCTGGGCGGAAACTCGCTGGGCGGTGAGATTGCCTGGCGCTCCGCGCTGGCGATGCCACAGCGGGTGCGGCAATTGATCCTGGTGGATTCCACCGGATATCCGCTGGCACCGCAGAAAGTGCCGCTGGCCTTCACGCTGGCCCGCATGCCGATGCTCGCGCCGGTGCTCGAGCGACTGCTGCCGCGCGGACTCGTGCTGGCCAGCCTGCGCAGTCTTTACGGCGACCCTTCCCGCGTCACGCCGGAGCTGGTAGACCGGTATTACGAGATGGCCTTGCGCGGCGGCAATCGCCGCGCACTGGTACAGCGACTGCAGGCGATGGCGGGCGACGATTCTTCGGCACGGATTGTTGCGCTGGCCGTTCCCACGCTGATAATGTGGGGTGCGCAGGACCGGTTGATTCCGGTCGAGGTGGCGGCCCGTTTTTCCGATGACATCGCCAATGCACGGCTGGTGGTGTTCGATGGATTGGGCCATCTGCCGCAGCAGGAAGATCCGGTGCGTACGGTGTTGGAAGTCAAGCGTTTTCTGGGTCTGGTGCCCCATCCGTAGAAAGTCACGACACATGGCAGATAGAAACGTGCCCGAATTGGCGCGCGAGACGCTGAAGCAGTTGATCGTCAGAAAGCTGTCGCCAACCCCCGCCAACTACCGCGACGTCTTCAACGAAATCGCCAGATTGCCCAACGACCCGCCGTTTCCATTGGAGGCCTTGCGCAAGATTGCGCAGCAATTGCCGGCGCGCACCCCGGGCCAGATCAAGCAGAAGTCATTGCTCGAGTACGCCATCAGTCACCTCAATTGGCAGGGTGTGGAGGATGCGCTGGTGGCTTATGGCGGATTCACGCCGCGCCACAACGCCGAGAATTCGGGTTTCACGCCATTGAACGGGGCTGACGGGGCCACGGCGCATGCACCGGAGGCCGCGGCGGCACCAGCACCAGGTGGTGCGCGCGCCGGTGCACCGGCCCTGACGGCAGAGTTTCTCGAGCAGATTGCGCGCCTGATCGAATTCGTCCGGCCGGCGCTGGGAACCGACGATGTGCGTTTCACCGAGCAGACCAACGAAATGTTGCGCGCCATGCGCGATCCCGGCGCCGACGTGGTGCGGGTCAAGCAGATGCTGGGGACGTTCGGGCACCGGGTGTCGTTTGCGGCCGAGGACCAGGTCGAGATCCGGACTACGCTGTTGCACCTGCTGCGGCTGATTCTGGAAAACATCAGCGAGCTGAGCCTGGACGATCGCTGGCTTCAGGGGCAGGTCGAGGCCTTGATGACCGCGACGGCGCCGCCTCTGACGCTGCGCCGACTCGATGATGTCGAGCGCCGCCTGCGCGACGTGATCCTCAAGCAGGCCGAAGCCAAGGGCCGCGCGCTGGAAGCGCAGGATGAAATGCGCCAGATGCTGCGCGTGTTCATCGAGCGACTGTCGGTCATGACCGACTCGACCGATGCTTATGGCGCGCAGATGGAGGCAAACGCCGGCCTGATCGAACAGGCACGTAGCCTGGCCGAAATCACACCGGTGCTCAAGCAGGTGGTGTCTGCCACACGCAGCATGGCGCAACAGTCGCTCAGCGCGCGCAACGAGTTGCGCGACATGCGCGAACGTAGCCAGGCAACCGAAGCCGAAATCGCCAAGCTGCACCAGGAGCTGGACCGGGTCAGTGCCATGGCGCGGCACGACTCGCTGACCGGTGCGCTGAACCGCAAGGGTCTGGAAGAGGCGCTCAACCGCGAGTTGGCGGTGGTGCGGCGCAACGAATCCGCGCTGTGTGTGGCGCTGCTCGACATCGACAATTTCAAGAAGATCAATGACGAGCGCGGCCACAGTACCGGCGATGAGGCATTGGCGCACCTGGCCAAGGTCGCGCGCAACTGCATGCGTCCGCAGGACACCTTGGCGCGTTACGGTGGCGAGGAGTTCGTGGTCCTGTTGCCCGATACGGCACTGGAAAACGGCATCGAGGCGATGGTGCGCCTGCAACGCGAACTGACCCGGCAGTTCTTCCTGGCCGGCACTGAAAAGCTGTTGATCACCTTCAGCGCCGGCGTCGCGCAACTGGCACCTGACGAAGAAGGCGAAGCGGCGCTCAAGCGGGCCGACAAGGCGATGTACATGGCCAAACGCGCCGGCAAGAACCGGGTACTGGGCGCCTGAACAATCCGCGTTGACGGCGGCAACATGGCATACGGGAGGAGCTGACATGGCGTATCTGATTCTGGGACTGGTACTGTTTCTGGGTGTGCATTCGGTGCGTATCGTGGCCGACGACTGGCGCGGCCGCACCATAACGCGGATCGGCGCGATGCCCTGGAAGGGCGCCTATGCCATCGTGTCGCTGCTGGGTTTGGTGTTGATCGTCTGGGGTTTCTCGCAGGCCCGGATGACGCCGACGCAGATCTGGAGCCCGCCGATGGGCATGCGCCATCTGGCCTGGTTGCTGACCTGGCTGGCCTTCGTGCTGCTGGCGGCGGCCTACGTGCCGGGCAATGCGATCAAGGCGCGGCTGCACCATCCGATGGTGCTGGGGGTCAAGAGCTGGGCGCTGGCGCATCTGCTGGCCAATGGCAATCTGGCCCATATGCTGCTGTTTGGCTCGTTCCTGTTGTGGGCCGCGTTCAACTTCTCGGCGGCACGCCGGCGTGACCGCGCCGGCCACGTCACCTATCCGCCTGGCCGGGCCATGCCCACCGTGGTCACGCTGGTGGTGGGCACACTCGCCTGGGCCGGTTTCGCCATGTGGCTGCACGGCTGGTGGATCGGTATCCGCGTCATCGGTTGAACGCAGGCAGTGCGGCCGCCGCTGTGTGGCCGGTGGCCCGCAATCAGATGCCCAGCACCCACTGGATCAGGTACTTGGCCACAAACCCGACCATGCCGAAAGCCAATCCGAGAAAGATCACGAAAGCGCCGAACTTGCCGGCCTTGGCCTCCCATGCCAGTTGCCCGACGATGAACAGCATGTAGAGCATGAAGGCACCGACGCCGAAGGTCAGGCCGAACGACGCGATCTGTTCTTCCGTGAATCCGAACATGGCGCGGTCTCAGGGGTCCAGTGGACGCTGCGGCAAGGCGCTCGCGTCGACCAGTTCGTCATAGGCGTGCCAGCTGGCGTGGCCCAGTATCGGCACCACCACCACCAGGGCCAGCAGCGCCGTGGCGAACCCGACCAGCACCAGCAGCATGATCAGAGCGGCCCACACGGCCATTGGCGCCGGATTGGCCAGCACCACGCGCCAGCTGGTCAATACGGCGGGCAGCAGTGGAATGCGGCGGTCGAGCATCAGCGGCATGGATACGACACTGGATGCAAAAATCGGCGCCGCCAGCACGCCACCGAGCAGCAGCCATGCTTCGAACAGGTAGTTGTCCCGGGCCAGCACCACGTGGCGCAGAAAATCGACCGGCGCGTTGACCGGTGCCGGCGCCATCAGCGTGATCAGCGCCGCCGATGTCATGACCCAGCCAGTACCCGCCAGTGCCAGCAACACGCCAAAGCGGACCATGCACCAATAACCGCCCGACTCGGCAAAACGCGACTGCTGCCAGCTCAGCCAGGTATCGCGCAGCAGCGCCAGGCTTACCGGCCGCTGGTGGGCCAGCGCGCGGCTGATGGCATACAGGCTGGTGGCCAGCACCGGTGCGACCACCAGAAAACCGGAGAACGCGCCGGCCAGCATCCAGAACTGCCGATGGGCCACGATCAGCAGCACCAGGCCAAAGCCCGTCAGGGCGATGCCATGACTCAGGCTGAGCCAGCGGCCTTGCAACATGTCGCGCCAGCCGAGCCTGAGCCAGCGCAAGGGTGCGGCAAGTGCCACGGTGCGAACGCGCACCCTGGCAGAGGGTATGGGGGATGGGGGTGACGATGGATGCATGCGGGCGGACTGGTACTCGTTGCAGCCAGCAGTCTAAGCGCGAATGGGGGTTCTCCGAGGACACACGGATGCCCCGCATAATGCGGACTTCCCAATCGCAGGAGTTTCCCATGGCACGACCGGTTCTTGATGAGTCCCTGATTCATCCGGCGATCCGCCAGAAGGTGGCATCGAACCGGCAGGAACTGGTACGCGAGGTGCAGGCCGCCATTGCGGCACATGCCGTGGTGGTGGTTGGCATGGCGATCAATCCGATGCCCAAGAAGGCTCGCAAGCTGCTCGACGCCGCGGGTGTCGCACACCACTATCTGGAATACGGCAGTTACTTCAACACCTGGCGTGAGCGCAACGCCCTCAAGATGTGGACCGGTTGGCCGACGTTTCCGATGGTCTTCGTCAAAGGCACGCTGGTGGGCGGTGCGGACGATCTGCAAAAGCTGCTGGCCAGCGGCGAGCTGCAGAAAATGCTGGCCTGAAAGCAGCAAGGCCATCGCGGCACTGTCGTGCCTGCGCTGGCCTTGCAGGCGGGTCGCGGGGCGACCCTGTCGTGGTGGCGGCGCTTAGCTGTGCTTGTGCTGCATGTCGCCGCCACGGCCGCGCATGCCGTGATGGCTGTTCATGCCGCCCATGCGCATGGCGTTCGCATCGAACACCTGCTGCTGCTCGGGTGACAGCGCAATGTAGAACGCCAGCGTCGCGTCAGTGCGTTGGCGCATTTGCGCATCACGCTCGGCCTTCATCGCGGTCATGCGGTCGATGCGTTGTGGTGTGGTCAGCGTCTTCCATTGCTCGTGCATTTTCTGACGATCTTCGCGGCCCATCTTCTTGCCGGCGTCTGCCGGTGGCTGCATGGCGGCGACGAATTGCGCCCAGGCGCTTTCCTGCGCGCCGTTGAGCTTGAGTTTGGCCTTGAGTTCGGCCATGTGTTCAGCCCGCTTCTGCTGCATCTTGGCCGGGTCCATGCGGCCGTGGTCGCGTGGCCCGGCCATGGTCATGGGCCCGGTGGCCGGTGACTGGGCAATGGCGACGACACCGGCCGATGCCAGCGCGATGGAGAGCAGCAGAGGTTTGACGATTGATTTCATGGGGTTCCCTTTCAGTGAAACCTGACAGGCGGATATCGCAACAGGTTGATCACGAGTCTGCGACGCCCATGTATCCGTGCGATGGCACTATGACAATCTTGTGTAAAGTTGCCTGCCACCGTGAAGCCGGCTCTGCGCAAAGCGGCGGTTGCGCCGGCCGACCTTCGGCCCTGGCCCGCTTCAACGGGGCGGGCGCCTGCCCAGCAATTGCACCAGCGCCTGGTCATGCACCAGTTCGATCTTCTGCTTCTCGGCAAAGCGCCGTGAGCTGTCGCTCAGCGCCGTGAGCGTGACATAGACGCAGTGGCTGGCGTCTTTCGATTGCCGTTCACGGTCAAGCGCACGCAAGGGCTCGACACCATGACTGCCGGCTTTCCAGCGCCTGGCGGCGACCAGCGTGGTTTGCCCGGCCTTGCGCAGTTCAAGGTCGGCCGCAGTGTTGTTGATCCGGCTGACCTGGTAACCCTGCGCGGCAAAGGCCTGTTCCAGTGCTTCACCAAACTCGCGCCAGGGCATGGCGGCGGCCTGCACCAGTGTTTGCGCCACATGCTTCTGGCTTGGCGCGCGCAGTTGCCGGTATGCGGCGATCACGCCGATGGCGAAGAACGGTATCGCGCCCATAAGACCGAACACCACATACCGGTTTGGCAACAGGGCACTGGAGCCCAGCGCGATGAACAGTACGACAACAAAGCTGATCCACCAGGGCGAGCGCAACAGAATCGCGAACAGCGAATTCTTGGCCATCTTCAGTTTCACGTGTGCAGTTCCCTGTTGGCCCGGTCGTAGGCGGTCGCCGTTTGTACCACGGGCGTTGCGGCGCACGGGATAGGGCGAACCGATCAAGTCGTTCATGACATGGATCAATTCCGCCGGGTCGCATTGGTGCGAAGCTCTCAGCCAGTGGTTTTATCCTGAAGGAGACATGGCATGGTTCACGAATCGCTGCGCATCATTCGCGAAGAACATTCCGCATTGGTGGCGATGTTGCGTTCCCTGTCGATGATGGTCGAGCGCGGGCCAGGCAATGCGCCGGACCCGTTCTTCGACGTCTTGCGCGCGATGTTGTTCTATATCGACGAGTTCCCCGAGAAGCTGCACCATCCCAAGGAGTCCGACCTGCTGTTTCCCAAGGTGCTCAAGGCGGCGCCGCAGGTGGCCGCGGCACTCGAACGACTGGAGCGCGACCACGTGCGAGGGGAGTCCGCGGTGCGCGAGCTGCAGCATCACCTGCTGGCCTGGGAACTGCTCGGCGAGTCGCGCCGCGCTGCGTTCGAAGCCGCCGCACGCAGCTATGTCAAGTTCTACCTCGATCACATGCAGCTCGAAGAGAAGGAGATTCTTCCGCAGGCCGAGCGCGCGCTGAGTGAACAGGATTGGGTGGAGCTTGATGCGGCCTTTGCCAGCAACCGCGATCCACTGAACCCAAACCACCCGCGCGATCCGGTGTACGACCGCCTGTTCACCCGGATCGTCATGATTGCACCCGAGCCGATCGGCCTGGGGTCGACCCGCTGAGCGATCGCGACCAGGTCGGCGTGTTGCATCAAGGCGTCGTGCAAGCCGTCAGCGGCCCGCAACCAGCATGCCCTGCATGGCCCGGTAATGTCACCTGGCGGCGGCTTGGGCACGGCAGGTCGCACGGCGGGGTGCGACGGTATGCGCTGGACTGTGCACGTCGCGGCTTTATTTCAGTTCGCCGTGGCGCGACTGGTATTCGGTCATCAGCTTGCCCGGCAGTTCCGACAGGCGTTTGGCCGCAAACGGGTTCATGACGATGCGATGGGCCAGTTCGATTTCGACCTCAGACTGGCTGCGCTCCCAGCAGGTGTTGAGCCTTGAATTCTTTTGGAGCAGCTATCGGCGTGCATCCCAAGTGGCATAAGGCCGGATTGCGGCGATACCGCGCGCCACCCCCAGACGGGGGGTGTGCTGGCGCACAATGCCCCCATGCGAAGAATCGGGCGATGGGTTTTACTGGCGTTCGTATTGACCTGCGTGTTGGTCAGCGCAGTATTTTTCCTGTTGCACCGCTGGATCAGCACCGACGATTTCCGCAGCCGGGCGCAGGCACAGGCGTCCGAGGTTCTTGGCCGGGAAGTGCGGCTCGGCGCGTTGGCTGTCGATATCTGGCCGCTTCCGGCGGTGGCACTGAACCGGGTCGAGATCGGCACCCGTCCGCTGATCCGGATCGAGCGGATCGAGGTGCGGCCGGTTGTTGCAGCCTTGTTCTCCGGTCGGCTGGAGTTGTCGACGTTGCTGGTACGCCAGGCAGATCTGTCGCAGGCCGCGGTGGATGACCTGCTGGCGGCGCGGCTGGCACGCAGGTCGACGACGGCCGCGGGCAGCAAACCCGCACCATCGGCCTCTGTCAAGGGTACGACGGCCCGCCCGGCGGATGCGCCTGCGGACGAGGTCTTGGCGGTGGTGGTGCCGCGGCGCGTGGTGCTCGATTCGGCCACCTGGCGCAGTGCCAACGGTTCCGTGACGATGTTCAATGCCGATGCACGGCTGGACCCACAGGCTTTGCCGGACGAGCTGGTCGTGACGCTGCTGGCTGGCCCCTTGCAAGGCGCCCGCCTGAGCCTGCAACGCCAGGCGCAGGCTGAACAAGCCGGGCCACCGGCCCGGGACTGGAACCTGGCCATGGAGCTTGCCGGCGGCACGGTCAAGGGCAAGCTGCAGATGCCGCAGCCGTCGGGGTCGGGCAATGCCCTGGAACTGGACGGGCAGCTCGAGACGCGCAACGTCGAGCTGGGCGTATTGCTGCGGGCGCAAAGGCTCCAGGCCGAGGGCAGCGCCAGCGGCGAGCGCGGCGCCATGAGCGGCAAGCTGGAGGCGTCAACGACGTTCAGAATCCGGGCGGCCGAATGGTCTGGCGTGCGCGAGGGCCTGCAGTCGCAGAGCCGCGTTGTCGTGCACCAGGCGGTGATCCACGGCATCGATCTGGCGCGCGCGGTGCGCTCGGTTGGCCTGAGCCGGGGCGGCCAGACCCGGCTCGATACGCTGGCAGGCCAGGTTCAGACGCGTGGCCGGGCGGTCGATTTGCGCAATCTGGTGGCCAGTTCGGGCGCCTTGAGCGCCACTGGCCAGGTATCGGTCGCGCCGGACCGGCAATTGCAGGGTCGGGTCGACGTCAGCCTGGGCGCAAAGATGGTGGGCAAGGCGGTCGGTGTTCCGTTGCTGGTGGAAGGCACGCTGGACAAACCGCAGGTGCGGCTTACCCGCGCCGCGCTGGCCGGCGCGGCGATTGGAACGCTGATCATGCCGGGTGTCGGAACCGGTGCTGGCGCCACGCTGGGTGACAAGATTGGCAAGAGCCTCAAAGACCTGTTCGGCAAGTAGGCGCCTGCTTCAGCAACTGCACCGGGTGTCGCTGCGAATTGCGGCGGTGGTGGATTTCAGGTCCCGAATCCCGGATCCAGTCGGTCGAGTTTGCGCAGCAGCGCGGGCCAGGCCAGCTGGGCACCTTGCCCTGCGGTCGCGGTTTTCATCACCGCGCCCATGTCTTCATGATCTGCGGGTCGATCTGCGGGTCGATCTGCAACTGCGATTCTTGGGCGCTGACGCGTTCTTTCGGGGCGCAATATGCATGGCCATTCGCTCCAGGGCATCAATCTGCCCGTATGACGCCGGCGCCATGCCACGCCAGCCACCTGTGCGACAAGTAGCGTTGGCCGCGTAGAGATGGGTGCGGCCCCGGGGCCTGGTCAGCCGGTCAATTGTGTCAATCGTGCTGCAGGCGTTGCGCTGCCCACAATACCTGCGCGACGACAGCCGCCACGTTCTTGTGGTGCGCCGGGTCGCGCAGCGCGCCGTCGGCATCGAAGGCGTCGGCTGCGCGAGACAACGCGAAGGCCTTGGGCGCAAGCCAGCATTGAAGGTTCAGCAGCAGTGGTGCCAGATGGCTTTGAGAGCGCAAGCCCCCGAGCGCACCGTTCGACGCGCTGAGCATGCCCACCACCTTGCCGGTGAACGGCTTGCTGCCGTTGCTCCATAACGGGTCGGACTTGATCGGACTCGACACCCAGTCGATGGTGTTCTTGAGCAGTGCGGTGTAGGAGCCGTTGTATTCGGGTGAACAAATGATCCAGGCCGGATGTTCGTAGAACAGTTCCTTCAGTCGCACCACGTCGGCCGGCGTGCCCTGGGCCTCGAGGTCGGCGTTGTACATCGGCACTTCGAAGTCGCCCAGTTCGATATGGTTCACATCGGCACCTGCGTCGCGGGCGATGCTGGCAGCAGCGGCCGCCAGACTGCGGTTGAAGGAGTTCTGCCGGCTACTGCCGGCGAAGACGAGCAATTTCATGGTCCCGATTGGAGCACAGCTCGACCAGCCACCCAGCCACCCAGCCACCCAGCCACC
>Ga0209476_10001436_pt1 | contig 16007 bp, 17 predicted proteins | sample KloWWTrecipitate_FD_187179 | JGI IMG/M metagenome (GOLD analysis project Ga0209476, IMG submission 187179) | Active sludge microbial communities from Klosterneuburg, Austria, studying microevolution and ecology of nitrifiers - Klosterneuburg... | ecosystem: Engineered > WWTP > Aerobic digester... | reverse complement strand
ACTGTGTTCTACCTCAACTTGCGGGAGCCCGCACATGCCTGATGTCCTCCTCGAATCGACGTTGCCAAACCGGGCGCACCGGGGAAAGGTGCGGGACACGTACGACCTTGGCGATCAGCTGCTCATCGTGGCGACCGACCGGATCTCGGCGCTCGATGTAGTGCTCCCGACCGGAATCCCGCGCAAGGGACACGTCCTCACGCGGCTTTCAGCGTGGTGGTTCGACCGGATCAAGGAAGTGGTGCCGAACCACTTCGTGGCGGTCATCACGGGGGAGAACAAGCACCTGGTACCGTTCGACCTCGGTCCGGAGTATTACGGCCGGTCCATGCTGGTGAAGAAGGCGCGCCGGCTGGACGCCGAGTGCATAGCCCGCGGTTATCTCTCCGGGTCAGGGTGGAAGGATTACCAGCGCACCGGTTCGGTCTGCGGGATCCCACTGCCGGAGGGACTGCGCGAATCGGATCGGTTGCCCGAGGCGATCTTCACACCGAGCACGAAGGCGGACGTTGGACACGATGAGAACATCTCGTTTGAGGAACTCGAACGGATTGTGGGCGTCGAAGAAGCCAATGCGATGAAGCTGCGGACACTGGCGGTATACAACTACGCCCACGCCGTCGCCCTCGAACGCGGCGTGATCATCGCGGACACGAAGCTCGAGTTCGGCGTCTGGAACGAGGAGGTCATCCTCATCGACGAGGTGCTGACGCCAGACAGCAGCCGGTTCTGGCCCGCGGACCAGTACCGTCCAGGGGCGGGCCAGCCGAGCTTTGACAAGCAGCCTGTGCGAGACTGGCTTGCGGCGAACTGGAAGGACGGCCAGCAGCCCCCACCGTTGCCCGCGGAGGTCGTCGCGGCCACCACCGACCGTTACCTCACCGTATACAAGATGTTGACCGGACAGGAGCTGCCCGCATGAGCAAGGCGAAGGACAGGAAGAAGGACGGCAAGGAGGCGGCGCCGAAGGGCGATGGGGTGTACCTCGCGCGCGTCTATGTCTCACTCAAGCCCACCGTGAACGACCCTGAGGGGGCGACGATCGGCGGAGCGCTGGCATCGCTGGGGTTTGGCGGCGTGGTAGGTGTGCGGTCGGGGCGCTACTTCCAGGTGACACTGAATGCGGCCGACCCGCGCGATGCAGCGGCCCAGGTGGACCAGATGTGCGCGCGGCTGCTGGCCAACCCGGTCATCGAGACGTACAGCTTTGACCTGGACAAGGCGGGGAAAAAGTAGGCCTATTTCGCAATCGGGCCCGGGTCGACGGCGAAGTAGACTTCGCAGGCGCGGCGGGTGGCGCCCGGTTCCAGCGTCGCGGGGCGTTTCACGAACCGCGATTCCTCGATGATGAGCTGGAGGACATCCCGCGGGTGGCAGCTGCGGAAGTTGCCGTTGCTAGCGCGGCGGACGAACTCGACGGCGATCTCGATGTTCTGAGGAGTCGCCTCGACACCCATGGCATCGGCGAAACGGCGGAAGATCTCGGCCATCTGTTCGGGCGTGGGCTCGGGGATGCGGATCTTGTAAGGAAGGCGTCGCAGGTGGGCTTCTTCGAGCATGGTGCGCGGCTCGAGGTTGGTGCTGAAGCAGATCGTTGAACGGAACGGGAAGGTGATGCGCTCGCCGGTGACCAGGGCCATCGTGTCTTCGCCACGTTCAAGCGCCGCAATCCAGCGGTTGAGGAGCGCGTGGGGCGAGACCTGTTGGCGGCCAAAGTCATCGATGGCCAGCAGACCGCCGTGCGCTTTCACGTGGGGCGGCGCCTGGTGATAGCCAAGGGCCGGGTCATACGCCAGGTCGAGGTCCTCATGACGAAGCTCGCCACCGACGAAGACGAACGGGCGGCGGATGCGCATCCAGCGGCGGTCGACCCCGGAGGTCGCATCGGCGGCATCGTCGCCTTCTACCGGCTGATGTACGAGGTCATCATAGAGGCGGATGATGTGGCCACTGACGTACACGGCTACCGGCATGAGGGTGACGCCCTGGATGGCCTCGCTGGTGAGCTCGAGGATGGTGGTCTTTCCGTTGCCGGGAGCACCCCAGAGCATGGCCGGGCGGCCAGAGGTGAGGGCAAGGCAGACCTTCGCGACGACATCGCGGGCGAGGACCAGCTGCTGGAGGGCACGGGCGAGGCGGACCGGGTCCGGCGCGCCGATTTCGGTATCGCGTTCGAGGACGCGAAAGTAGTCCTGGATCGGTACGGGGACGGGGCCGACGTACTTGCTGCGCTCGAAGGCGTTTTCGGCCTCGCGCATCCCGAGCTCGGTGAGGCGGTACTGCCATTCGGTTTCGAGGCGGCCGGAGGCGGAGGTGGTTTCCACCAGGCGCTGGCGGCGCAGTTCGTCCATCGCCTCGCGGGCCACGCCGGGACTCACGCGCATGGCGTTCGCGACCCCAACGGGCGAAGGCACGGTGATGCGATAGAGGGTCTTCAGGGCGAGGTCTTCGACAAACCGGTCTGGAAGGCCGAGTTCGTGGATGTGGTCGGGCGCTTCCGGAAGTGTGGGGAGGGCGCGGAGATAGCTCGGCGCAGGCCGGGGGGCTCGCTCCTCGGTGTACTCCGGCTGCATCGCAAGGTTTCCTGACGTTGGGGGGAATGCCTGCTCCATGTCACCTTCCGGCACGCCAGCCCTTCGGGTCGGGCTTCTCGTGCGATGCTCTAGGTTGAATGTCGGCATTTGGCGGCGGGCGCCCAGATCCGGGGGGTGCACACTCGTGGGCATGGTGGTGACAGCCGGGTGGACAACGAGGGGACAATGGCGGGGACAGAAGGGTCCGGACCGGAGTCTCAGTCCCTCAGCGGAGACTCCGCACCGGGTGTACGGGAGTCCCCGCCGGGGAGGCGGAAACGGCCTTCCATCTCCCAGAGCAGCCACCATTCGCGGCGGGCTTCCATGCGGATGTAGCGCTCGCCGTTGCGCTCGATGATGGCCAGTTCATTGAAGCCGCAGGCGCGGAAGCAATTCAAGGCGCGTTCGTTCCAATCGAGCGTGTGCAGGTAGAAGGTGCGGAATGGGAAGGCCTGCCAGGCATAGCGGAGAAACGTGATGGTAGCTTCGCGCCCGAGGCCAGCACCGCGGAAGCGGCGGTCACCGATGGAAATGCCGAACTCCGCGGCCTCGATCCCGTGGTCGGCGTTGTAGTACATGATGCTGCCGATGTGGACGCCGTCCGGGGTCTCGATGGCGAAGTGGGCGCGGTCGGCCTGGCCGAAGGCGAGGTCGTATTCAAAGACCTGGAGGAAGCGCGCGAAGCCTTCGCGAAACGGCGGCATCCCGTTGAGGCGGGCGTTTTCGGGATCGCGGCGCCAGGCGTACTCGTCGATGGCGTCGTCGCGCAGCTTGTGGCGGATGCGGAGGCGCGGACCGGCGGCCACGACGAGGTGGTCTCGCGAACCGGGGCGGGCTTCAGCGATCACAGTGCCTCTCCCAGCTTCCTTGCTGCCTCGGCGACCAACTTGCGTTCGCCGTCGTAGGTGAGTGTGGCCAACGCGCGCGCCGCCGGCAACCATGTCACGACATCAAATTCATGGTCGTGAAGCGAAAGGTCGCCGCCAACGGGCTCCATGAGCCAGTGGTGGACGCGTTTGTGGTAGCGCACGCCATCGGCGGTGAACCAGTACTCAATCGAGCCGAGTTGCTCGCCGATGGCCACCTGGAGGCCGGTTTCCTCTTCAACCTCCCGGATGGCGGTCTGTTCGATCGGCTCGCCGGGGTCGGGAGTGCCCTTGGGGAGTCCCCAGACGCGGTCGGAATGGCGCCCGCAGACGACGACTTCGATACCACTGGGCCCGCGGCGCCAGACGACCCCACCCGCGGACACTGCCTGCTGCACCGGGAGCTTCTTCGGCATCAAGGGCTGGCCAGGTCCCCGAATCTGCGGAACAGCCCGCCATGCGCGGCGATTTCGAGGGCGATATCGACGGCCTCGATCAGCTCGGCCGGGGCGGACTGACGGAAGTCACCGAGGAGCTCCGCCGCCTCTTCCCCCCCGATTTCTCCAAGCGCCTCGATGGCCGCGTAGACAACGTCGAAGTCCTCATCGGCGAGGAGCTCACCGAGCGGAGGGACGAGGTCTTCTGAGCCAAGGGTCCCGGCAGCGACGGCAGCCTCCAGGCGCAACTCCTCGTCGTCGGCGTAGAGCTGATCCGCGAGGTATTCGGTCCAACGTTCGAGACCGGAGGCGCCCATCGCCCGGACGGCGGAGACGCGGAGCGAGCTTTCCCCGGATTCGTAGGCATCGGCAATGAGACCGGCCACCCACGGTTGGCTGCAAGGGCCGAGGGCTTCGAGGGCAGCGGCGCGCACCTCCACGGGCTCGCCTGAGTCCTGGTACGCGCGCCGAGCCGAAGCGATGGCGCGCTCGCCCTCATCTCCGGGGAGGCGCCCGAGTTCGTGCAGGGCGACGAAGCCGTGCAGGTTGGCGGCGGCGGCGGCGCGGACGCCCGGCGCGGGGTCACTATCGAGCAGGGCGGACAGGCGTGCCGCAACATCGCGGTCGTCGGTTTCCCAGAGGCTGAGCACCGCACGTTCGCGGACCTCGGGATCAGGGTCGCCGAGGCCGGTCCGGCCGAGCTCGAGGAAGTTGAGGGTCACGTCTTCCTCGGCGGCATCCATCGCGCGGGCGAGGATGTCGGCGCGGGTTTCCACCGGGATATCAAGCCAGTGCTCGCGCAACCAGGCAGCCACCGGGCGGGTGAGGTCCGAAAACAGCGGGAGGTCGGTGTCGCGTGGAGAGCCACCGGCGACAAGGTCGCTCATGAGCTGTTCAAGGGCGGCAGGGACGATACCGGACATGGAGCAATCGTAGCATCAGAGGCCGGATGCAGCCTCGCCTTTGAGGGGCCTGGAGAGAAGGTCGCGCATGGCCCGGGCGATGGTCGCCTCGCCGCGGACGACCGCGGCCACTTCAGCGGCGATCGGCAGCTCGACCCCCACCCGGGCTGCCAGGGCGAGCGCAACCTCAGCTGTCGCCGCACCTTCGACGGCCTCGCCGATGGTGGCCCTGGCATCGGCCGGGGAAGCCCCGCCCGCGATGGTCTCGCCGAAGCGCCTGTTCCGGCTGAGTGGCGAAAAGCAGGTCGCTGCAAGGTCGCCGACACCGGCGAGTCCCTGGAAGGTGAGCGGACTGGCACCGCAGGCGACTCCGAGGCGGGTCATTTCGGCGAGCCCGCGGGTCATGATGGTTGCCACCGTGTTCGCGCCGAAACCGAGACCCCATGCCGCTCCGGCCGCGATGGCAATCACGTTCTTCAGGGCCCCTCCCAGTTCAACGCCGATCACGTCATCGGAGGTGTAGACGCGGTATGCCGCGCCTGAAAGCGCCCGCTGCCAGAGTTCCGCGGCCGCCGGGGTGATGCTGGCCGCCACGGCGGCGGCGGGCAGCCCGCGGGCAACTTCGTGGGCGAGGTTGGGGCCGGAAAGGACCGCGACCCGCTCCGGCGGCCAACCGAGACCGGTGAGCACCTCGCTCATCCGCAACGCGGTATCCAGCTCGATGCCCTTGGCCGCGGAAAGGATCGGGACATCCCGCGGCAGGCCGCTCGCCTCCAGCGTCAGGCGAAGGGACTGGGCCGGGACCGCAGCGACTACGCCATCGAGCGGGGGACCGGACCACGGCGCGGGGGCGGCGGTGACCCGGGGCCCGAGTCGCAATTCTGGCAGCCGTTCAAGGCCGCGGCGGGAATCGAGCGAGACGGCCTCGGCAGTGGTGCGGGTAAGGACCACGACATCATGACCGGACCGTTCGAGGAGGCCCGCAAGCGTGACCCCCCAGGACGTGGCGCCGAGGACGAGGTAGCGCGCCATCTCAGCCGGTGGCGGGGCGATCGCCGCCCCGGCCGATCTTTGGCTCGGTGCCATTGAGGAGGCGGCGGATGTTCGGGATGTGCTTGTATTCAACAAGGACGGTCGCGAAGACGGCAAAGGCGGCGACGGGCCACTCGACCGACCCGGTAATGGCGGCGACGATGATGATCCCGGCGCAGACCGGGACACCAACCACGGACATGACGGAAACGTAGCGCGTGGTGGCAACCAGTACCGCCCCGATCAGGGGGAACGCGAGGGAGAGGAGCGGCGCCAGGCCGAGGACTCCGCCATACGTGCTTGCCACGCCGCGGCCACCGCGGAAACCAGCAAATACCGGCCAAATGTGCCCGATGACCGATGCCCCGGCGCCAACCGCCCCCGCTTCGGGACTATCGAACACGAACCGTCCGACCAGTGCGGGGACGGCGCCTTTGGCAATGTCCAGGATCGCCACGATGGCTGCCGGGACCTTACCGGCGGTGCGGAGGACGTTGGTCGTACCGGTCTTGCCGCTGCCCGATTCACGCACATCGCGCCGGAGCCAGAGGTAGCCGACGATGAGTCCCCAGGGCAGGGACCCGAGCACATATCCCAGCGTCGCGGTGGCGGCGTACTCGGCGATCACGAACGCGAATCATCCTCCGTGCGGGCCCTGAACACCAGCTTGATCGAGGTGCCTTCGAAGTCCTGGGCTTCGCGGATGGCGCGCTCGAGGTAGCGGCGATAGCTGAAGTGGACAAGCTCGGGGTCGTTCACGAAGAGGATGAACGTGGGCGGGTCGATCCCCGCCTGGGTTGCGTAGAAGAGCTTGAAGCGCTTGTTGCGGACCAGGGGTGCCACGTGATCGCGCATTGCCCGGGAGAGGAGCGCGTTGAGGTCGCCGGTTGTCATCCGGCGGCGGCGCGCCTCGCGGGCCTGGCTGGCGAGGGCGAGCAATTGACCGAGTCCGCGGCCTTCCAGAGCGGAGATGAAGGTGACCATCGCCCACGGCGCGAACTTGACGCGGCCGCGCATCTGGCGCTCGGCCCAGTCCTTGCCTGCTTCAGGGTCTTCCCAGAGGTCAGTCTTGTTGACGGCGATGATCAGCCCTTTGTGGTGGTCCATCGCGATGCCGGCAATGTGCGTGTCCTGGGCGGTCACACCGTCCACGCCATCGATGACGAGCACCGCGACATCGCACCGTTCGACCGCCGTCGTCGAACGCATGACCGAGTGGCGCTCGACGCCCTTGCCGAGCTTCCCGGGACGCCGGATGCCGGCGGTGTCGATGAGGAGAAACGAGCCTTCGGGCGTGTCAACTTCGGTATCGATGGCGTCGCGCGTGGTGCCGGCGACGTCGCTGACAATGACCCGCTTCTGGCCCAGGATGGCGTTGACGAGCGCGGACTTGCCCACGTTGGGGCGCCCGATGATGGCGATGCGGGTGCGGTCGCTCTCCTCAATAACTCCCGGTTCGGGGAGGAGGGCGATCACGCTATCGAGCATGGTGCTGACGTTGATGTAGTGGAGGGCGCTGACGGGGACCGGTTCGCCAAGGCCGAGGGACGAGGCTTCGGCGATACCGGTGAGCTCGCGCTTCTCGTTGTCCGACTTGTTAGCCACGACGACCGTCGGGCGCCGGGCCCGGCGGACCACGTCAGCCATATCGTAGTCGCTGGCGGTCAGGCCATCGCGTGCATCGACACAGAAGAGGATGACGGCCGCGACCTCGATGGCGGCTTTCACCTGGTCGATGATCAGCGACGCGTAGACGTTCTCGTCGTCGGTCTCGTACCCACCGGTGTCTATCAGGCGGAAGCGGACATCGCGCCATTCGACGTCGGCCTCGACGCGGTCGCGGGTGGTGCCGGGCTCATCCTCGACAATGGCGCGCCGCTCACCGAGGACCCGGTTGAAGAGCGATGACTTACCGACGTTGGGACGGCCGACGATGACGACTCGGGGGAGTGTGTCGGATGCTGCGGTCACGGTTGGCCTCCTGGCGGAGTGGCCACAAGCGTGACCTGGAGCGGATCGACTGGTTCGGCGCGAAGGCCGGTGGGCAGGGTGACAGTCACCGGGTAGGAACGAGTACCGGCAGTGCCGCCCGTGAGGGAGACCGCGACTTTCACGTCGGTCAGCTTCAACGCGCGCAACTGGGGCAACGGGCCGGTGATGGTGACGGCCACCGAATAGAGTCCGGAGTGGGAGAGTCCGGCGGGTGTGTTTTCGAACGTTGGCCCGATCACGTAGGTGGCGCCGGAACAGGGGGCATTCGCCGTCCCCGCACACTCGATAGGCCGGATTTCGACCGTGACCGTGACCGACGCGCGCCCGAGCGAGGTGTTCTGGGGCACGTCGATGTTGCGGATGAGCGTCTGGTCGGTCTTGGCGCCGGAGACATCGACCGCCGCGGCGGTGAGGTTGGTGAGGCCTCCGACGACTGCCCGGGGGCCTGTGACCAGGACGGTCGCCGGTTCGACCTTGATGCCGGTGATTGCGTAGCCGGCAGCAACCTCTCCGCTGGTGAGGACCGCCACAGGCAGGGTGCGCTGGGCGAAGGTCTGCTCAATGCGGAGCCCCGCCTTTGCGCGCGGAGGGGTAATGGTTACGACGACCTCGGCCCCGCTCTGAGAGCGGGCGACCAGGTCGCCTTCGACGGTCGTGTTATCACGCACACCGCTCAGGTTCACATCCAGGTCGACTGAGCGCACGCTAGCGACCCTTTCGGGGAGGCCGCTGATGACGACGGTGGCCGGTTCGAGGGTGACGCCGGCTTCGTCTTCCTGGTACCCGGCGGCCACCTGGCCGGAGCGGCGGATGGTGACGGGGACCTCGCGCTCCGCCGGTTCGACGACGGTGATGCGGACCGTCGAGGGGATGACTTCGATGACCCGGAGGTCGCCATCGCGTGGTTCGACCTTGACCTCCCGCAATTCATCTATCCCGGGCTGCATCCCCTGGACATCGACGAAGGCGCGGAAATCGCCCGGCACCAGGTTCTCCAGGTCATCGCCGCGGCCTTCGATGACGATGGCGACGGTGAAGCTCTCCTTCATGATGAGGTCACCGGCGTTTCGGGCTTCGACCGGGATCGATGCGGGGACACCATCCGCGGGGAAGCGGGCGGTGACGCGCGGGTTCTCCACATCCTCGACCACGAACCAGATGGCGAACGCGGCGAAGAGGCTGAATCCCGCGAGCGCCCCGTGCTGGTAGAAGCTCCGCACCACCGAACGGAGATCCCCCAGGACGACCCGTGGAAGGCTGGGCCGGGACGTGCCGTTCCTGGTCATGCGGGGACCTTCTCCTGGGCGGCACGCTCGGGGTCGAGCACCAGTTCGAGGACGGCCCGGAGACGCCGTTCATCGGGGACGTGGGTCAGCCGGCCATTGAGGGCGACGCTGATGTCGCCGGTTTCCTCCGAGACCACAACGGTGAGGGCATCGGTCTGTTCAGTGATACCGAGGGCGGCGCGGTGGCGGGTGCCGAGCTGGCGGTCCTCAGGGTCGCTCGCCAGGGGAAGGACGCAGCCCGCGGCCACGACACGGTCGTCACGCAGGACGACGGCCATATCGTGCAGGGGCGAATTCGGGAAGAAGATGCCGGCAAGGATCTCTGGCGAGACCTTGGCATCGACGGGGACGCCCGTCTCGATAACGTCCTGCAGGCCGGTCTCGCGTTCGAGGACGAAGAGGCCTCCATGCCTGTCGGCGGACATCCTGGCAGCCGCCCGCGCCACGGCGTCAATCAGGTCATCGTACTTGCCTTCGGAGAGCCAGCCGGTGAGGCCAGTCCGGCCAAGCCGGTCAAGCGCTCGCCGGATCTCGGGCTGGAGAATGATGACGGCGGCCACCACCAGCGCGGTGGCCGAGTTGGCGACGAGGAAGTTCACGACGGTCAGGTCGAACATGCGGCCGAAGACGACGAAGACGAGGAAGAGCGCGATCGCGCCCCGCAGCTGGGTGAGCCCGCGCGTCCCGCTGAGGATGCGCAGGGTCGCGAAGATGAGCAGCGCGATGAGGACAATGTCGACCGCGCTCCAGACATCAAACTGGGCAAGGACATCCCGAAAGTGCTCGGTATCAGGCATGGACTGCGCGGCGGTCTCCAGTGTTCCGGGTCATCATACGCTGCACCGCGGCAACGCCGGGTCAGGCCTCGATCTGGCCATCCACCCCGAGGAGGAACGCGACAGCCGCTGCCTGCGCCCAGACGCGGTTTTCGGCCTGGTCGAAGATGATGGATTGCGGGCTCTCGAGCATGTCGTCGGTGATCTCCTCGCCGCGGTGGGCGGGGAGGTCATGCATCACGAAAGCGCCCGCCGCCGCGTGGCCCATCAGGTCGCGGTTGAGCTGGTACCCGGCGAAGTCGATGCGGCGGCGTTCGGACTCGCGCTCCTGGCCCATGGACGTCCAGACATCGGTATAGACGGCACCGGCGCCGCGGACCGCTTCGACGGGGTCATGCACGAGGGTGAGGTTTCCGCCACTGGACTGCGCGCGGGCACTCGCCTCGGCGACCACGTACTCGGGGAGGCCGTAGCCTTTCGGAGCAGCCATGCGGACGTCCATGCCGAGCGCGGCAGCGGTGAGGACGAGGCTGGCGGCAACGTTGTTGCCATCACCGATGAAGGCGATGGAGGCGCCGCGGAGTTCGCCGAGCTTCTCCTTCATGGTGAGGAGGTCGGCGAGTGCCTGGCAGGGGTGTTCTTCGTTGGTGAGCGCGTTGATGACCGGGATATCGGAGTACTGCGCGTACTCGTCGACGATGACCTGACCGAAGGTGCGGACGGCCACGATATCCACATAGCGGGCAAGCACCCGGGCGACGTCCTTGATTGCTTCCCGTTCGCCGAGGCCGACCTCCTGTGGGGCGAGGTAAATGGTCTCCCCGCCGAGATGGCGCATGGCGACCTGGAAGCTGACACGGGTACGCAACGACGGCTTTTCGAAGAGGAGGGCGAGCTGGCGGCCTTCGAGGAGCTTCTGCGGGCGCCGCTTGAGCCGGCCGGCGATGTCGAGCAGGTGGGCTGTTTCCGCGGCAGAGATATCGGCCGAGGAGAGGAGGTGCCGTGCGTTGGTGTGCATCGACCGAGTATAGGAAACAGGCGTGCTTCTGTCCGTGGGACGGTGTGAACGACGGGCGGCGACGGGAGCGGACGAGCGGGAAATATCTCCTATGCGGAGAGGGGCGAAGGATGCCGAAATATGCAGCAGGAGGGACCCCGTGGCAGAGGAGCGAATACTCAGGCCGGCCTGGGCGCGGAAGTTCGCCGAGGGAAAAATGTTCGAACGGATGGACTGTCCGCGGTGCGGCGCGCAGTTCAACTTCGCACAGACGCCACGAGTGACGCGGGTGCCGCGCTGCCCTGCCTGTGGAGCATTCGGGGCGCACCCGCACGCGGCATAGGCCGGACGGGTCACGAAACGGCGTTTTCCGTAGGCCCGGGTTTGGTACGATGGCTTTCTGCGTAGGGGTGTAGCTCAGTTGGTAGAGCATCGGCCTCCAAATCCGAGTGTCGCGGGTTCGAATCCTGCCACCCCTGCCAGGTAATTCGGGCCAGGACCCTCAGGCGGCTTGCCGCAGGGCCCGAAGGGTACGTAACATCGCCTCATTGCCCAGGTGGTGGAATGGCAGACACGCTGTCTTGAGGGGGCAGTGCCTGTATGGGCGTGTGAGTTCAAATCTCACCCTGGGCACCATCACTGGTTCGGCCGGCGCCATGGCCAAGTGGTAAGGCAGAGGTCTGCAAAACCTTCACCGCCGGTTCGAATCCGGCTGGCGCCTCCAACTTGCAGCACGCGCGGCGAAGATCTGAGTCGCGTTGAACGGCCCCGTCTGAACAGCGGGGCCGTTGTCGTGCAGCCCCGCGACGGTCCCTAGCGCGGAACCGCGAAGTCGCCCTGGATGCGGACTTTGTAGGACTTCGCTGACTTCATGTCAGTCGCCTCGACTTCCTTGCACTCGAACTCACCTTGCAGCTGCTTGGCGCCGTCATCGACCGTCACGGTGCACTGCGTACCCCACTCGCCGGCGGTCGCCATCTCCGCGGTCGTTATCGAAATGGCGCCTGGCGCGTCCTTCGAATCGGCCTGAAAAGCCAGGATGACGGTGGCTTTGTCGGTTCCGAAGGTGAGCAGTGTGTAACCGCCGGTGGCGAGCCCACTTCCTTTGGCATCGACCTCCAGGTTCTTGCCGCCGGAGACTTCGATGTGCACCTCGCCATCGCCGAAGACCCCGTCCTTGATCGCCAGGACCCCGGTGTCCTTGTTGGAAGTCCCTCCGTCGTTACCACCACCGCCAGTCGAGGAAGCGGAGTCGCCACTGCCTGAACCGGAAGCAGACGAGCCGTCGGCATCATCGCCGGAATCGTCGTTGCCTCCGCCGCAGGCGCCGAAGATGGCAAGTGACGGGATAAGGACCAGCAGTGACCGGCGAAGAGATAGCACGGCGCCACGCCTCCAGCAGTATTGGGGTGCCCGGCGAGGGGAACCGGCAGGCGCCGGTGGGCACGCGAAGCGGAGGGAATGTATCACGCGGTGTCAAGGGCGACCGGGCGGGAGAGGTGCGTGCTGCGGCGGTCCCGGAGCGGCGCTCGTCCGGCTGGGGCGTGGCGACGCCCCACGTGGCGCGCGAAAAGGCTTGCAATCTTCCGGGCGACCCCTATCATGCACTGCATGGTAGTTGACTCCCGGCGGAGCCAGATGCTCAAAGGGCTTCTGGATCCCTGCATCATGGCCGTCATCGCTGCCGAAGAAGCGTATGGCTACGAGATCGTGCGGAGGCTCACGCAGGCCGGGCTGGGAGACGTCGCGGAGGGAAGTGTTTACCCCGCGCTGGCACGGCTGGAACGCGCCGGGTTCCTCCGGGCCCGGCGGGTGGAAAGCGATGCGGGACCACCACGGAAGTACTACGGACTGACCAAGGCTGGACAGGTTGCCCTGGATGGCTGGCGCCATGAATGGCAGCGATTGTCGGAATCGGTGGCCGCTGTCCTCGGCCGGAACCCTGCGGAGAGAGGAACATCGTGAACGTCATGAGAAGCGCCTTCCCGAGATTGAAACGAGCCGCTTCGCGGCTTGTTCCCCACAGGCGACATTGGCGCCCGTACGCGGAGATCAATGCCAACGTCCGAACGATCGAGCGGCTCCTGCGCTCGTTCGGTATCGGGCGAGGCAGGGCACAAGAGATCGCCGGCGAACTGCGGGCAGACCTGCAGGAAGCAGCGGCGACCGGTAACGCTCCGGAGACCGTCCTCGGCCCGGATCTCCGGGGCTTCGCGGCGCGACTGGCAGAGGCTCACGGCCGGGCGCCCGTGCCGTCAAGGGTCTGGCTCATTGTCCTGACCATGGGCCTGCCAATGGCGGCCGTGGCACTGGGGACCTACATCGCGATCGGCGGGGGAGAGAACCTCGGGCTCGACTACTACAGCATCTCGCTCACCACCCATGAAAGCGTCCCATCCGGAGACGGCTCCGGGAGTATCCGGGAAGTCAGTTATGGCGATGCGTGGCTACCGCTCGCCGTCTACAGTCTGGCGGCGTTCGTTGGTGTGGCGGGGGCATTCGGCCTGACGGCGTGGATGCTCCGCGTAATTGGCGATGTCCGCCTCGGCGCCACACTTCGGCGGCTCGCGGTAGTTCTGCCAGTCACGGGAGTGGCGGGAGTGGGGGCGGCCATGCTGGTCGGCGCCGCGAGCGACTACAGGACGACGCAACGAGTCATCCTGGCCGAGGGCCTGGTGGCCGGGAGCTGGCTTGTCCTGGGCATCGCCTTCGCACGGGAGTGGGCGAGGCGCGTGGTGCCATCTCCCTGGCAGGGGGATTAAGTCCGCCAGTCGCGTCGGATCCGCCGGGCCGGTACCATCCAGCCATCACTCTCAACAGGAGTACCAGGATGGCGGGACTGCGGGGCGATGCGGCCATCGTCGGGATGGCTGAGTTCGCGCCGGTCCGGAGACCGGACCGGGCATGGATGGGGATGGAGGCGTATGCCGAGCTGGCGCGGCAGGCGCTGGATGACGCTGGCTTCAAGCTCGGCGATATCGACGCGATGATGACCGGCCACGTGGCGGAGGCCGGGCCGTTGTTCATGCCCGGACATTTGACGGAATACCTGGGCATCCAATCGCACTTCTCGGAGATCGTGGACCTTGGCGGCGCAACCGGGGCCGGGGCGGTCCTGCGGGCCGCGGTGGCGATCGAGGCGGGGATGTGCGAGACAGCGCTCTGCATCGTGCATACGCTCCCCCGGCCCCACAACCCGATGAGTGGCGGGATGCGGTTCGGCTACAACTGGGGCTCGCCGATGACGGAGTTCGACTACCCGTTCGGCGCCATCGGCCAGAATTACGCCTATGCGACCATCGCCAACCGCTACGCCTACGAGTTCGGCCTGACCGATGCGCAGCGGGCGAAAGTAGCGGTGGACCAGCGAACGAACGCGTCGGTCAACCCGAAGGCAGTGTTCCGCACGCCGATCGACATCGATGACGTGCTGAACTCGCCGATGATCGTGGACCCGCTCCACATGCTGGAGATCGTGATGCCCTGCTTCGGCGGCGCGGCGCTGGTTGTGACATCGAGGGAGAAGGCAAAGCGGGCGAAGAACCGGCCGGCGTTCATCATCGGCGGCGGTGAAAACACGACGCACCTTTCGGTGACCAACGACCCCGATCTGACGCACACGCCGATAAAGGCGGCCGCCGACCGGGCCTGGGCAATGGCCGGGGTGAAGCCGAAGGATATTGACCTCGCCTCGCTTTACGACTGCTACACGATCACGGTGTTGCTGACGCTCGAAGACACCGGGTTCTGCGGCAAGGGCGAAGCGGGGAAGTTCGTCGAGGAGCACGACCTGACGTACAGGGGCGACTTTCCGATGAACACGCATGGCGGCCAGCTCAGCTTCGGGCAATCGGGGATGGCGGGCGGCATGTCGCACATTACCGAGGCGTACCTGCAGATGACCGGGCGGGCGGGCGACCGGCAGCTCAAGCGCTGCGACACCGTTTTCGTCCACGGGAACGGTGGGCTGATGAGTGAACAGGTTTCGCTCATCCTGCGCGGCGAATAGGGGGACTGAAATGCCGAAATATCGCAAAGGACTTGAACCGATCCCGGTGCCCACACCGATCAGCAAGCCATTCTGGGATGGCGCGAAACAGCACCGCCTGGCCCTGCAGCGCTGCGCCAACGGTCACGTCTTCTACTACGCCCGCTCGCATTGTCCGGTGTGCCTTTCGAACCAGCTGGAGTGGTTCGATGCCAGCGGCAAGGGGACGGTCTACAGCTTCACCGTCGCCCGGCGTGCGACGGCGCCAGAGTTCGAGGCGGACGTGCCCTACACGATCGGGGTGATCGAACTGGCCGAAGGCCCAAGGATGACCAGCCTGGTGGTGGAGGCTGACCCTGACAGCGTGCGCATTGGGATGGCGGTGGAGGTGGTGTTCGACGACATCAACGATGAAACCGCGCTGCCGTACTTCCGGCCGGTATGACCGGAGTCATTGCGGAACATCCCCGGCGAGCGGACAATCCCGAGTTGAGCGCGCTCCCGGAGAGCGCGGGCGGTATGTGCCGTGCGCTCGGAGCACAGGAAGGATCACAACATGGGTAACAGGGTATTCGTCGTCGGTGTGGGCATGACGAAGTTCGAGAAGCCGTTTTCGCGCGAGTGGGACTATCCGGATATGGCGCGCGAGGCGGGCCAGAAGGCGCTCGCCGACGCGGGGGTGCCGTACGACGCGATCGAGCAGGTTGCCGTCGGCTATTGCTACGGCGATTCCACCTGCGGACAGCGGGCGGTGTACGAACTTGGCCTGACCGGTGTGCCCGTCTACAACGTGAACAACAACTGTTCGACGGGTTCGACGGCGTTGTTCGTCGCCAAGCAGATGGTCGAGGGTGGCCTGGCGGACTGCACGATGGCACTCGGGTTCGAGAAGATGGAGAAGGGCTCGCTGGGCTCGAAGTTCACGGACCGGACGAACCCGATGGACAAGCACGTGCAGCTGATGGTGCAGGAGCGCGGGTTCGCGCCGGCGCCGGCGGCCCCGCAGATGTTCGGCAACGCGGGCCGCGAGCACATGGAAAAGTACGGGACGACGGCCCTTCACTTCGCGAAGATCGGCTACAAGAACCACCTGCATTCGGTGAACAACCCGTATTCGCAGTTCCAGACGTCGTACTCGCTTGAGGACATCCTCAACGC
>Ga0209476_10001435_pt1 | contig 16010 bp, 18 predicted proteins | sample KloWWTrecipitate_FD_187179 | JGI IMG/M metagenome (GOLD analysis project Ga0209476, IMG submission 187179) | Active sludge microbial communities from Klosterneuburg, Austria, studying microevolution and ecology of nitrifiers - Klosterneuburg... | ecosystem: Engineered > WWTP > Aerobic digester... | reverse complement strand
GGGCGATGACCGAGTACCTCGCGCGCGAGCTGGCGCTGGAGCACGAGGACGCGAACGCGCTGCGGATGCAGTACTGGCGCCGCTACGGCGCGACGCTGCTCGGGATGATCAGGCACCACGGCACGGATCCGCGTCACTTCCTGCGCGAGACGCATCCGTTTCCGGACCTGCACCTGATCATCAGGCGTGACCCGCGCCTGGCTCACGCGCTGCGACGACTGCCGGGGAGGCGCATCGTCGTGACGAACGCGCCGCTTCACTACGCGTCGCGCGTGGTGCGGGCGCTCGGCATCTGGGCGCACATCGAGTCGATCGTGTCGATCGAGTCGATGTCGTTCGCGGGACGCCTGCAGCCGAAGCCGTCGCGGCCGATGATGCGCAGGCTGGTCGCGCGGCTGCGCGTGCCCGCGGCGCGCTGCGTGCTCGTCGAAGACTCGGTCGCCAACCTCGTCGGCGCGCGCCACGTCGGCCTGCGCACGGTGCTCGTGACCGGCATCAGCCACCGTTCGCACCATCCATCGCGCCGTACGCGCGCCGGGCCGGCTCGGCGCGTGGACGTTCAAGTACAATCGGTCGCGCACCTGCCGCGCAAGGCCCTGCGATCCGCGACGATAACGAGATGAACGATCAGACGACGCCCGCGCCGAAGCCCCCTCGACCGAAACCCGGCGAACGACGACTGCAGATTCTCCAGACGCTGGCCGCGATGCTGCAGGAACCGGGCGGCGATCGCGTCACGACGGCCGCGCTGGCTGGCCGGCTGCAGGTCTCCGAAGCGGCGCTGTATCGCCACTTCGCGAGCAAGGCGCAGATGTTCGAGGGCCTGATCGAATTCATCGAGTCGACGATCTTCGGCCTGATCAACCAGATCACGTCGCAGCAGGAAGACGGCCTGCGCCAGCTTCGCGACATCGTCGCGATGCTGCTGTCGTTCGCCGACAAGAATCCGGGGATGACGCGGGTGCTGATCGGCGACGCGCTGGTCACCGAGGACGACCGGCTGCAGGATCGCATCAACCAGCTGATCGACCGCATCGAGGCCTCGCTGAAGCAGGCGTTTCGCGTGACGGTCGCGCAGGGGCGGTTGCCCCAGGAAACCGATGCCGCGGCGCGCGCGGGCATCGTGCTCGCCTACGTGCTCGGGCGCTGGCTGCGTTTCGCCAAGAGCGGTTTCCGGCGCTCCCCGGGCGATTTGTTCGACCAGCAGGCCCCGTTCCTGATCACCTGAACCGTCAGGGTCGCGCGCCCATGTTGCGTCGCAACATGGTTTCTGCTACAGTGCCCCGGTCTCCTCCACCTCCTCCTTTGGTGGATTCGGCCCGGGCCAAAGCGCCCGGGCTTTTTTTTTGCAGCGCATCGACGGAGGGCACCGCGTGGACATCGTCTACTTCACCATCACCGCGGTCGTGCTTTACGTGGCCGCGGATCGGTTGCTCGACGCGTTGGAGCGGCGGGCCGGCCATCGCTTCGAGCAGCGATCCCTGATCTTCTTCGCGATATTGCTCGGCATGGCGCTGGTGAGCTTCGCGGTGATCCGCCAGTGGTCGGGTGGCGGCTGAGGACGCCGCGCGCCGTCGGTCGGCCCGCTCCGGCCGTCCTCGACGCCGGGCCAGCGCCGCGCCGCTGTTTCGGTTATCATTGTGCAGTGCGTCACCGAGTCGGTGGCGCCGCGCGGCGTTGACAGCCAGTCTCTTCGCCGCATCTTCCCGGCACTCGCCGAGCTAGAAGTCCAAACCCCTGTTTCGTCTGCCCGCGACTGGCGTCGCAACCCGAAGCGCCCTGGCGTTGTCGTGGTGACCGAGGCCGATGTCGTTGGAGTCTCATGTCTTTTGCTGCCCTGGGCTTGTCCGAAGCCCTCGTCCGTGCCGTTACCGAACGCGGCTACGATTCCCCCACCCCGATCCAGGCCAAGGCGATCCCGGCCGTGCTGTCCGGCGGCGACCTGCTGGCCGGGGCCCAGACCGGCACCGGCAAGACCGCCGGTTTCGTGCTGCCGATTCTGCAGCGCCTGTCGACGACCGCGCCGCGCCGCGCGGCCGCCGGCGGTGCGCGCCCGATCCGTGCGCTGATCCTCACGCCGACCCGCGAACTCGCGGCACAGGTCGAGGAAAGCGTCGTCGCGTACGGCAAGCACGTCAGGCTGACGTCGACCGTCGTGTTCGGCGGCGTCAACATCAACCCGCAGATCGACCGCCTGCGTCGCGGCGTCGACATCCTCGTCGCAACGCCCGGCAGGCTGCTCGATCACGCCGGCCAGCGCACCGTCGACCTTTCGAACGTCGAGGTGCTGGTGCTCGACGAAGCCGATCGCATGCTGGACATGGGCTTCATCCACGACATCCGTCGCGTGCTGAAGCTGCTGCCGTCGCAGCGCCAGAACCTGCTGTTCTCGGCGACGTTCTCCGACGAGATCAAGGCGCTCGCCGATGGCCTGCTGAACAAGCCGGCGATGATCGAGGTGGCGCGCCGCAACGCCACTGCCGAAGGCGTGGCGCAGCGCGCGCTGCCGGTGGACAAGGCGCGCAAGCGCGAGCTGCTGTCGCACCTGGTGCGCGAGAACAACTGGTTCCAGGTGCTGGTGTTCACGCGCACCAAGCACGGCGCCAACCGGCTCGCCGAGCAATTGTCGAAGGACGGCATTCCGTCGCTGGCCATCCACGGCAACAAGAGCCAGAACGCGCGCACGCGTGCGCTGGCCGAGTTCAAGTCGGGCAGCCTGCAGGTGCTGGTGGCGACCGACATCGCCGCGCGCGGCCTCGACATCGTCGAACTTCCGCACGTGGTGAACTACGACCTGCCGAACGTGCCGGAGGACTACGTTCACCGCATCGGCCGGACGGGCCGCGCCGGTGCCGAAGGCGAGGCCGTGTCGCTGGTGTCGCCCGACGAGAACGGGTTCCTGCGCGACATCGAGCGCCTGATCAAGCACCAGATTCCGCGCCAGACGATTGCCGGCTTCGAGCTCGACCCGAACGCGCGCAACGAACCCGAAGTCGACGACCGGCCGCCGCGGCAGCAGCGCCGGCCCATGCGCGGCGACGCGTCGCGCGGCGCAGGCTCGCGGCCGGGCGCGCCGCGAGGCGCGGGCAGCTCGCGCAGCCAGGCGGGGCAGGGGGCGCAGGGCTCGCAGCCGGCGCGCGCGCCTGCGCCGGCCCGGCAGTCGGCTCCGCAGTTCGCGCCTGCGGCGCCGGCGAGGCCGAGCGGCGTCGGCGGTTTCAGGGGGCGGTCGAGCCGATCAGGTCGATGAGCGCGGCGCCATAGGCGTCGAGCTTCTTTTCGCCGACGCCGCCGACGTTCGCGAGCTCCTGCAGCGATGCTGGCCGTTGCTGCGCGATGGCGCGCAGCACCGAGTCGTGGAAGATCACGTAGGGCGGGACGCCGCGTTCGGCCGCGGTCGCGCGGCGCCATCCGCGCAGGCGCTCGAACAGCGCCTCGGTCGAGGCGTCGGCCGCCGGCGGCCCGCGGCCGGCCGCACCCCTCTCTGCCGCCGTCTGCGCCGTCTGCCCGACCGCGCGCCGGGCACCGCGGCCAGGGCGGCGGCCCGCGTCGGCCTTCGGCCGGCGCATGCGCAGCGAGCCTTCGCCGCGTAGCAGCGCGCGGCTCGCGTCGGTCAGCACCAGCACCTGGTGGCGCGCATGGTCGACCGACACCAGGCCCAGCGCGATCAGTTGCCGCAGCACGGCGCGCCACTCGGTCTCCGTGAGGTCGGCGCCGATGCCGAAGGTGCTCAGCGTGTCGTGGCCGAAGCGGTGTACGCGCTCGCTGGCCTGGCCGCGCAGCACCGCGATGACGTGCTGCGCGCCGAAGCCGAATCCGCTCGCCTGTCGCACCCGGTAGATGCACGACAGCAGCTTGCGAGCCGCTTCGGTGGCGTCCCACGGCTGCGGGGGATCGAGACAGTTGTCGCAGTTTCCGCAGGGGCCGCTGGCCTCGCCGAAATACGCGAGCAGGCGCACGCGCCGGCAGTCGATGGTTTCGGCCAGTCCGAGCATCGCGTCGAGCTTGGCGGTCGAGACGCGCTTGTAGGCCTCGTCGGCCTCCGATTGATCGATCAGGCGACGCTGCTGGACGACGTCGGCGAGGCCATAGGCCATCCACGCTTCGGCCGGCTCGCCGTCGCGGCCCGCGCGCCCGGTCTCCTGGTAGTAGCCCTCGACGCTCTTCGGCATGTCGAGGTGCGCGACGAAGCGGACGTCGGGCTTGTCGATGCCCATGCCGAACGCGATCGTCGCGACCATCACCAGGCCGTCTTCGCGCAGGAAGCGCGCCTGGTTTGCGCTGCGGGTGGCGTTGTCCAGTCCGGCGTGATACGGCAGCGCCGCGACGCCGTGTGTCGACAGCCACTGCGCGATGTCGTCGACCTTCGCGCGCGAGGCGCAATAGACGATGCCGGCTTCGCCGGCGTGCGCCCCGGCCACGAAGTCGAGCAGCTGCCGCTTCGGATCGGTCTTCTCGACGATTCGATAGCGGATGTTGGGCCGGTCGAAGCTCGAGACGAACTGGCGTGCCGACTGCAGCGCGAGCCGCTCGACGATCTCTCGGCGCGTCAGTGCGTCGGCCGTCGCGGTGAGCGCGACGCGCGGCACCTGGGGCCAGCGCTCGTGCAGCACGGCAAGCTGCAGGTACTCGGGGCGAAAATCGTGGCCCCACTGCGAGACGCAGTGCGCCTCGTCGATCGCGAACAGCGCGACCCTGGCCTGGTCGAGCAGTTCGAGGCATCGCGGCGTCAACAGGCGCTCCGGCGCCACGTACAGCAGGTCGATGTCGCCGGCCACGACCGCGCGCTCGACCGCCGCGGCTTCGCGCGCGCCGAGCGAAGAGTTCAGGAACGCGGCGCGCACCCCGGACTCGCGCAGCGAGTCGACCTGGTCCTGCATCAGAGCGATCAGCGGCGACACCACCACGCCGACGCCGTCGCGCAGCAACGCCGGGATCTGGTAGCAGACCGACTTGCCGCCGCCGGTCGGCATCAGGACCAGAGCGTCCCCGCCGCGGGCGACGTGCGCCACGATCGCGGCCTGCGGGCCGCGGAACGCCGCGTAGCCGAACACGCGGTTCAGGGTCGCCAGCGCATCGCGATCGATCGAAGCGGTGTCGTCAGGGGTCATCAGGCGGCCGAGGGCGCGAGCCGCAAACCGCGCACTCGGGGTCGCGCGGCACCTTCACGTCGTGCCAGTGCATCGTCCGGGCGTCGAGCATCAGCAGCCGTCCCACTGCGGGCGTGCCGAAGGCACCGACCAGCTTCAGCGCCTCGGCCGCTTGTATCGTGCCGACGATGCCGGTCAGCGGCGCGAACACCCCCATGGTCGCGCAGCGCACTTCCTCGACGTCCTGCCCCTCGGGAAACAGGCAGTGGTAGCAGGGCGAGTCGTTGCGACGCGGGTCGAATACCGCGATCTGGCCGTCGAAGCGGATCGCGGCCCCGGACACCAGAGGCTTGCCCAGTTCGACGCAGGCGCGGTTGACGGCCTGCCGGGTCGCGAAGTTGTCGCAGCAGTCGAGGACCACGTCCGCGCGGCCCACCGCTTCGCGCAGCACGGCGCCGTCCAGTCGGCGCACGATCGCCTCGACTTCGATCCCCGGGTTGATCTCGAGCATCGAGCGCCGCCCCGACTCCGCCTTGGGCTGGCCGACGCGGTCCTGTCGGTGGAGGATCTGGCGTTGCAGGTTGGTGAGGTCGACGGCGTCGTGGTCGGCCAGCAGGATCCGTCCCATGCCTGCCGCTGCGAGGTACAGCCCCGCCGGAGAGCCGAGGCCGCCGGCGCCGACGACGAGTGCCGTGGCGTCCAGCAGCCGCTGCTGCGCGTCCACGCCCATCTCGTCGAGCAGGATGTGGCGGCTGTAGCGCAGCAGCTGTTCGTCGTTCATGCCGCGGCGGGCCGGTTGGCGCGATGCGTCGGGGCGGTTCCGATCCGGTCCCGTCGGCCGCCGCACGGCAGACGGGAAGCGGACCGGGTCACTTGGCGTCGGAGGTCTTGCCTTCGGGCGCGCCGGGCAGCGTCTCGTCCTTCGCCTTGGCGATGATGACCGGCTGGCCCTTCAGGAAGTTCATCGCCTGCTTGAGCTGGTAGTCGTCGGCCGATCCGAACTCGATCGGCTTGCGGTCCTTCGGCTGCTGCGACGCGTCGGTGGGCTTGGGCGTGTTCGGGCGGCCTTCCTGGTCCTTGTCGTTCGACAGGTGCCGGGTCAGGTCGACTTCGCGCAGCCGGAACGTGCTGAGGTCGCCCTCCGGGGTCTCTTCGACCACGTAGTCGGGCGTGATGCCCTTGGCCTGGATCGAGCGCCCGTTCGGGGTGTAGTACCGCGCCGTCGTCAGCTTGATCGCGGTCGTGTTCGACAGCGGCAGGATCGACTGCACCGACCCCTTGCCGAAGGTCTGCGTGCCGAGCACCACCGCGCGCTTGTGGTCCTGCAGCGCGCCGGCGACGATCTCCGAGGCCGAAGCCGAGCCGGCGTTGACCAGCACCACCATCGGTACCGTCTTCGCCGCAGCCGGCAGGCGCCGCAGCACGTCTTCGCGCGTGCCGCGCAGGTAATCCTCGGGGCTGGCGATGTACTTGCGGCGCGCGTCCTCGGTGCGGCCGTCGGTGGTCACGACCGTCGTCTTCGCCGGCAGGAACGCCGCCGACACCCCGACCGCGCCGTGCAGCAGGCCGCCGGGGTCGTTGCGCAGGTCGAGCACCAGGCTGTTCAGCGCATTCTGCTTTGCCAGGCCTTCGAGGTGCTTGACGAGGTTCTCGACGGTGTGCTCCTGGAACTGCGTGATGCGCACGTAGCCGATCCCGGGTTCGAGCACCTTGGACCTGACCGACTGGACCCTGATCACGTCGCGGATGATCTGCAGCACGATCGGCTGCGTCTCGCCCTTGCGCGAGATCGTCAGCGTGATCGGCGTCCTGGGCTTGCCGCGCATCATCTTGACGGCGTCGTTGAGCGACATGCCCTTGGTCGGCTTGTCGTCGATGCGGATGATCAGGTCCCCGGACCGGACGCCGGCGCGCGCGGCGGGCGTGTCCTCGATCGGCGCGACGACCTTCACGAAGCCGTCTTCGGTGCCGACCTCGATGCCGAGCCCGCCGAACTCCCCCTGCGTGCCGACCTGCAACTCCCTGAACGCCTCGGCGTCGAGGTAAGCGGAGTGCGGGTCGAGTCCGGACAGCATGCCGTCGATCGCGCCGTCGATCAGCTTGCGGTCTTCGACGGGCTCGACGTAGTTGGACTTGATCGCGCCGAAGACGTCGCTGAACTGGCGCAACTCGTCCAGCGGCAAGGTCGTGCGCTGCTCGCGCTGCGCGACTGCCGTCAGGCCGAGGCTGATGAGCACGCCGGCGATAGCGCCGGACGACAACAGACCAAGGGTTTTGAGCTTGCCCTTCATTGACGATCCCGTGGGCAGAGCGGCAGGCGATCGGCGTCGCGCCATGCACCGTCTGCCGAGCGACCCAGTATAAACCGCGGTCGATTCGACGGTGGCAAGTCTCCCCCCCGGCCGGCGGGAATCGCCGACCGCCGGGGCCGCCGGCGGCCCCGCGACGCCGCGGCCGGCCGGCTCGGGCGCACCCGATGTCAGCCGGCCGGTCGCGCCTTGCCCTGCGCGGCGACCGCCGCCATTGCTGCCTCGATCTCGGCCTGGTCGCCCAGGTAATAGTGCCGGATGGGCCGCAGCGAGTCGTCGAGCTCGTAGACCAGCGGCCGGCCGGTCGGGATGTTCAGGTGCACGATCTCGTCGTCGCCGACGCCGTCGAGGTGCTTGATCAGCGCACGCAGCGAATTGCCGTGCGCTGCGACGATCACGCGCTTTCCAACCGTGATCGCGGCCGCGATCGTCTCGTTCCAGCACGGCACGACGCGCGAGACCGTGTCCCTCAGGCACTCGGTGCGCGGGATCTCGCTGGCCCGCAGCCCGGCGTAGCGGGGGTCGTTCTCGGCGCCGCGCGGGTCGCCCGCCGGCAGCGGATCGGGGGCGATCGCGTACGCGCGGCGCCAGACCAGCACCTGCTGGTCACCGAAGCGGGCGGCGGTCTCGGCCTTGTTCAGCCCCTGCAGCGCTCCGTAGTGGCGCTCGTTGAGCCGCCAGTCGTGGACCACCGGGATCCACATCCGGTCCATCTCGTCGAGCACGCTCCAGAGCGTGCGGATCGCGCGCTTGAGCACCGACGTGAACGCGAGGTCGAAATCGAAGCCCTCGGCCTTCAGCAGCCGGCCGGCGCTCGACGCCTCGGCGCGCCCGGTTTCGGTGAGGTCGACGTCGGTCCAGCCAGTGAAGCGGTTCTCGAGGTTCCACTGGCTTTCCCCGTGGCGAAGCAGCACGAGCTTGTGGGGCATGTCTGGCGGTCGGCGATGTCGGTGGAGACGCTATTCTATAATTCCCCGTTTCCGCAACCGATCGACCATCCGTGGACTTCATCACCGAGAACATCGTCCTGATCGCGATCGCCTTCGTCTCCGGCGCGATGCTCGTCTGGCCGATGGTGATGCGCGGCGCTTCCGGGCCGTCGCTCGATACGCTCGGCGCGACCCGCCTGATCAACGACACCGGCGCGCTCGTGCTCGACGTCCGCTCGCCGGCGGACTATTCCAGCGGGCACCTGCCGAACGCGCGCAACATCCCGATGGCCGAGCTCGAGAAGCGGATCGGCGAACTGCCGGCGGACAAGCCGGTGCTGTTGTGCTGCGCGAGCGGCGTCTCGTCGAGCCGCGCCGCCGGCATCCTGCGCAAGGCCGGCCGCAAGGACGTGTTCAACCTCGGCGGCGGGCTTCAATCGTGGCGCCAGGCCGGGCTGCCGGTCGTCAAGTAAGGTCGGGAGAGGGAAACTGATGACGGCACGGGTGCTGATGTATTGCACGGCGGTATGCCCCTACTGCGTTCGCGCCGAGCAGCTGCTCCAGGCCCGCGGCGTGCGCGAGATCGAGAAGGTGCGCATCGACCTCGATCCGGCGCAACGCGAACGGATGATGAGCCGCACGGGCCGGCGCACGGTTCCGCAGATCTTCATCGGCGAGCGGCACGTCGGGGGCTACGACGACCTCGCCGAGCTCGACCACGAAGGCGGCCTGGTCCCGCTGCTGCAGGGCTAGGCCCCACACAGGCATTCGACCGGCGGATTGCCGGCACCTATCGAGGAACGCCCATGAGCGACCAGGCGCAAGCCCCAGTCTTTGCAATCCAGCGCGTCTACCTGAAAGACCTGTCCCTGGAGATCCCGAACGCGCCGCGCATCTTCCTGGAGACGCAGCAGCCGTCGGTCGAGATCCAGATGGACGTCGGCAGCGAGCAGCTGGTCGAGGGCGTCTACGAGTCGACCGTGACCGTGACCGTCACGACGAAGGTCGGCGACAAGACGGCCTTCCTGGTCGAGGCGAAGCAGGGAGGCATCTTCGAGATGCGCAACATCCCGGCCGAGCAGATGGAACTGCTGCTGAACGTGATCTGCCCGAACATCGTCTACCCGTACCTGCGCTCGAACGTCGCCGACACGGTGCAGCGCACCGGCTTTCCGCCGATCCACCTGGCCGAGATCAACTTCGAGGCGCTCTACCAGCAGCGGCTCGCGCAAAAGCAGGCCGAGCCGCAGCCGGCCGAGCCGCAGGGATCGGGCATCATCCTGCCGGGCAGCACGCACTGACGCGCGGCGGCACCGCCGCGGATTCGCCTGCGACCCATCGTCGACAGCGGGAGCCTGCCATGATCGACCGATTCCGACTCGCCGCTGCTGCGGCGACGCTGTACCTGGCGGCCGCGGGGCTGCCGGCTCACGCGCAGGACGCGCAGTTCCGCGAGGTGAGCGCTGCGGCGGCGGTGCTCTACGACGGCCCGTCCGAGCGCGCGCGCAAGCTCTTCATCGTGGTCCGGGGCACGCCGCTCGAAGTCCTGTCGACGCTCAACCAGTGGGTCAAGGTTCGAGACCAGAGCGGCGACGTGCTGTGGATGCAGCGCGGCGATCTCGGCGAGGCGCGACACGTCGTCGCCAGGGCGCTGGCGGCCGTGCGCCGCGCGCCGCAGCCCAATGGCGAACTCGTCGTGCAGGTCGAGCGCGGCGTGCTGCTGGAAGTGGTCGATGCGAGCGCGCCGGCCGGCTGGCTGCGCGTGCGTCATCGCGACGGCGCCAGCGGTTTCGTCAGTGCGGCCGAGGTCTGGGGCCGCTGACCGCGGGCCCGCCGCGCCGCCGCCTGCAGGGAGCGTCATGCGCATCGCGATCTTCGGCGCCGGAGCGTGGGGCACGGCACTGGCGGTGCACGCTGCGCGCCGGCATCCCGTGACGCTGTGGGCCCGTGACGGCGCCCTCGTGGCGTCGCTCAGGGCCGGGCGGCGCAACGATCGCTACCTGCCGGGTGTCACGCTCGCGGCCGGCATCGACTTTACCGACGATGCCGACGCGACCTGCGAATGGCTGGCCGAGCCCGGCTCGCTGGCGGTGGTCGCCACCCCGGTGGCGGGCCTGCGCGCGACGCTGCGCGCGCTCGACGCGACGCTGCCCGACGCGTCCGTGGGTGTCGTCTGGCTGTGCAAGGGCATCGAGGCGTCGACGGGTCGCCTGCCGCACGAGGTTGCTGCCGAGGAGTTGCACCGGCACGGCGCCGGCGTGCTGTCGGGGCCGAGCTTCGCGCAGGAGGTCGCCGCGGGCTTGCCGGTGGCGCTGACGGTCGCGTCGGCGTCGGTGCCGATGCAGTCCGCCGCGGTCGCGGCCTTCCACCATGGCCCGGCGCGGATCTATCGCAGCGACGACGTCGTCGGCGTCGAGATCGGCGGCGCGCTCAAGAACGTGATGGCGATCGCCGCCGGCATCTGCGACGGACTCGCACTCGGCCAGAACGCACGTGCCGCGCTGATCACGCGCGGCCTCGCCGAGACCGCGCGGCTCGGGGCGGCGCTCGGCGCGCGCGCCGAGACCTTCATGGGCCTGACCGGTCTCGGCGACCTGGTGCTGACCTGCACCGGCGACCTGTCGCGCAACCGGCAGGTCGGGCTCGCGCTGGCCGGCGGCGAGTCGCTGACGGCGATCATCGAGCGCCTCGGGCACGTTGCCGAAGGCGTGCACTGCGCGCAGGCCGCCGAGGCGCTGGCTCGCGCGCACGGCGTCGACATGCCGATCGTGTCGGCGGTCAACGCGGTGGTCGCGGGCCGGCAGGGCGCGCGCGACGCGGTGCTGGCGCTGCTCTCGCGCGAACCCCGCAACGAGCACGAATGAAGCGATGACGACACCGGCGATGCCGCGCCCCGGGCGTCGGTGGATCTGCGTGTTCTGCGGCGCCAAGCCCGGCGCCGACCCGAAGTACGAGCGGGCCGCGCGCGAGACCGGACGCGCGATCGCAGCGCGCGGCTGGGGGCTGGTGTTCGGCGGCGGCCGCGTGGGCCTGATGGCAGCGGTGGCCGATGCCGCGCTGTCGGCCGGCGGCGAAGTGATCGGCGTGATTCCGCGCGCGTTGATGGCGCGCGAGCCCGGCCATCCCGGCGTGACCCGCCTGGAGATCGTGTCCGACATGGCCGTTCGCAAGCAGCGGATGATCGAACTGTCGGATGCGTTCGTCACGCTGCCCGGCGGGCTCGGCACGCTCGACGAGCTCTTCGAGGTGCTCACGCTGCGCCAGATCCGGCAGCACGCCAGGCCGGTCGGCCTGTACAACCTCGACGGCTATTTCGACACGCTGCTCGCTGCCTGCCGCGAGTTCGTCGCGCGCGGTTTCGTGCTCCCGGGCGACATCGACTACGTGATCGATTCCCCGGGCATCGAGCCGCTGCTCGACCGGCTGTTCGCGTCCTGAGCGCGCCGTCGGCGCGACGCCGGCGCACGACGTGCTACGCGGCACCTTCGAAACCGAACTGCCGCCACGCTTCGAAGACGGTGACCGCGACCGCGTTCGACAGGTTCAGGCTGCGGTTGTGCGGGCGCATCGGCAGGCGCAGCCGCTGCGACGGCGCGAATTCGTCGAGGATCGCGTCGGGCAGGCCGCTGGTCTCGGCGCCGAACACCAGGTAGTCGCCGCGCGCGAACTCGACGTCGGTCGGACGGCGCTCGCCGCGCGTGGTGAGCGCGAAGCGCCGGCGCGGACGCTCGCGCTCGACGAACGCCTGCCAGCTGGCGTGCACCCGCAGGCTGGCGAACTCCCGGTAGTCGAGCCCGGCCCGGCGCAGCTTCGCCGAGTCGAGCGAGAAGCCGAGCGGCTCGACCAGGTGCAGCTGCGCGCCGGTGTTTGCGCACAGGCGGATCACGTTGCCGGTGTTGGGCGGGATCTCAGGGCGGACCAGGACGACGTTGAGCATCGGGCCGTGCTTGTGCGTGAGCGGTGCGCGCGACGACGCAGTTAATCACATGCGCGGCACCGGCGCCCCTGAGCGCCGCCGCCGCGTCGCGCAGCGTGGCACCGGTGGTCATCACGTCGTCGACCACGATCACCGAGCGCACGGCGGCCGAACGCGGCGCCGTGAAGGCGCCCGACAGCGCGACCCGGCGCTCGCGAGCCGGCAGCGTGGCGGCAGGCGCGCCGGCTCGCGGCCGTTGCAGCAGCCGGTGGTCGAGCGGCAGGCGAAGCGTCCGCGCCAGCGCGCGCGCGATCTCGAGCGACTGGTTGAAGCCGCGTGTCGCGAGTCGCGCCAGCGGAAGTGGAATCGCGGTGACGATCGGCGCCGCGTCGTCGTCGCGCCGGTTCGGCACGCTTCCGGGCTCCTGCAGCGACCGCGCGAAGCAGCGCGCGAGCGCGCCGCCGAGCGGCTGCGCCAGCGACGCGTCGCGGCCGAACTTGAGCGCGTGCACGAGCCGGTCGAGGGGCGGCGCGTAGTCGGCCAGCACCACCGTGCGTGCGAACGGCGGCGGGTCCGCGGCGCAGGCGGCGCACGGCGTCGACGCCTGGCTCGCGTGGAGGCCGCAACACGGGCACCGCGTCGCCCGGTGCCCCGGCAGCGCCGCTTCGCACGCCACGCACAGCGCGCCGTGCCCGGTGTCGCCGCAGACGACGCAGCGGGCCGGCAGCCACGCGTCCAGCAGGCCGGCGCCGACTCGGCGCAGCGGTCCGGCCCGCTTTCCGTGCGCGGATTCCGGGATGTCGTCCATGGCGATCATTCGAACCGATCGCCGCCCTATACTGCGCGCCATGCTTACCCCGCCGGACCTAGACCCGAGGGCCGTGCGCCGCCAGTTTTCGCGACGCGCTGCCGTGCCGGGACGTGCCGATTTTCTTCACGCGGAGATCGAGGCGAGGATGCTCGAGCGACTCGACCTGGTGCGGCTGCAGCCGCGCAGCGTGCTCGACGTCGGTTGCGGGGCGGGGCGGGGCCTGCTGACGTTGAGAAAGCGCTTCCCGTCGGCCGAGCTGCTCGGGCTGGACGCTTCGGCGGCGATGGCGCGCGCTGCCCGCAGCGCGCTCGCGGCGCCGGCGCGGGGGCTGCTCGCACGGCTGCGCACGGGAGCCGCGCAGCCGGTTGCGCGGATCGCGGTCGCCGACGCGCACGCGCTTCCGCTCGGCGACGCGTCGGTCGACCTGGTCTGGTCGAACCTGGCGCTGCACTGGTTCGACGCGCCCGAGCGCGCAGTCGCGGAGTGGTACCGGGTCGCGCGCCCCGAAGGGCTGGTCGAGTTCTCGTTCTTCGGTGTCGACACCTTCGCCGAGGTGCGCGCGCTCGGCGCGCGGATGATGGTTTTCCACGACCTGCACGACGTCGGCGATCTGCTCGCGGCCACCGGCTTCGCCGAGCCGGTCATGGACAGCGAGCGCCTGGCGCTGTCGTGGGCCACGCCGAAGGCGCTGCTCGACGACCTGCGCGCGCTCGGCGGCAACGCGTTGCGCGAGCGCTTCCGCGGGCTGCTCGGGCGCGGCCATCGGGACGCGTGGTGGCGCACGCTCGAGGCCTTGCGCCGTCCCGACGGCCGTCTGCACGCGACCGTCGAAGTCGTCTTCGGTCACGCGTGGTGCCCGGCGCGCAAGCGTCGCGCCGACGGCCTGTCGACGGTCGAGTTCGTGCCGCGCCGCGGCGCGGCCGGAGAAGGCCCGCGGAAATGACGCGAGCCGGGCCATTTGCCGGAGCGCGGCGACGGCCCCTATAATCCGGGGCCGCGAAGAACACCATGATTCCGATCAAGCCGCAGCGCGTGCCATGGCGTACCGGTGGATGTATGTGGCCGAGCCCGACCGGCATCAGTGGGTGCTCAAGCGTAACTGCGCGCTGACGCCGCAGCAACTCGGCGGCTGGTTCGGCACGCTGGCGGTCGTGTCGCTGCTGATCGCGGCGGCGTGGGCCGCGACAGGCGCGTGGATCGTGGTTCCGTTCGCGCTGATCGAGGTGGGCGCGCTGGCCGTCGCGTACTTCGCGTACGGACGTCACGCGGGGGATTACGAGCGGATCGTCGCGACGCGCGAGCGCCTGACGGTCGAGCGAAGCAGCGGTGCGCGGCTCGACCGGCTCGAGCGCGAGCCGGCGCGGGTGAGGATCGAATACGGCGGATCGTCGCGAGAGCCGATCCGCCTGGTGACGGGAAGCGAGGTGATCGCGATCGGCCGCTTCGTGCCTGACGAACGCAAGGCCGAGCTGGTGCGGGAATTGCGCGGCGCGCTGGCCGGATGGCGGGCGCGCTGACCGGATCGAAGAACGAGGACTGGCGGGGATGGGAAGAATGAACATGAAGCGGATGGCCGACGCACTGGCCGTGGCGTCGTTGGGCGGCTGGGCGACGATCGCGGCAGCGGTCTCGGACATGCCGGGCGGGCCGAAGGTCAACCAGTTGAACCTCACCGCGCCGGTCACGCGCATCGCCGAGGACCAGCACTGGATCCACTGGTTCCTGATCTGGGTCTGCCTGGCGATCTTCTTCGCCGTGTTCGGCGTGATGTTCTATTCGGTGTGGAAGCACCGCAAGTCCAGGGGGCACGCGCCGGCGGAGTTCCACGAGAGCACGACCGTGGAGATCGCGTGGACCGTGGTGCCGTTCCTGATCGTCGTCGGCATGGCGCTTCCGGCGACCCGCATGGTCGTCGAGCAGAAGGACACGTCGAACGCCGACGTGACCGTGAAGGCGACCGGCTACCAGTGGAAGTGGGGCTACGACTACGTCAAGGGCGACGGCGAGGGCATCTCGTTCCTCTCGACGCTGTCGACGCCGCGCGATCAGATCGAGGACCGCAACTACCCCGACGCGAAGGCCAGGCGCGAGCAGAACCCCACCTACCTGATGGAGGTCGACAACGCGCTGGTCGTGCCCGTCAACAGGAAGATCCGCGTGGTGGTCACGGCCAACGACGTGATCCACTCGTGGATGGTGCCGTCGTTCGGCGTCAAGCAGGACGCGATCCCGGGCTTCGTGCGCGACACCTGGTTCCGCGCCGAGAAGGTCGGCGTGTTCCGCGGGCAGTGCGCCGAGCTCTGCGGCAAGGACCACGCGTTCATGCCGATCGTGGTCGACGTGCGCAGCGAGGCCGACTACCGCAAGTGGGTCGACGAGAAGAGGAAGGAGATGCTCGCGAAGGCCGAGGATCCGACCAAGGAGTGGCAGCTCGCCGACCTGCAGGCGCGCGGCGAGAAGGTCTACGCGGCCAATTGCGTGGCCTGCCACCAGGCCAACGGCAAGGGCGTCTCGGGCGCCTTCCCGGCGCTCGACGGCTCGAAGCTGGTGCTCGGCAAGCAGGACGGGCAGATCGACATCGTGCTCAAGGGCAAGCCCGGCACCGCGATGGCGTCGTTCAAGCAGCTCTCCGACGTCGAACTGGCCGCCGTGCTCACCTACACGCGCAACGCGTGGGGCAACAAGGCCGAGGACAACATCGTGCAGCCCGCCGAGGTGCTGGCCGCGCGCAAGTGAGCGTCGATCCCGATCGATCCGCCACGAACGAACTACCGAGAATCAGCAGGAGCCCAGCGAAATGAGTGCCGTCCTCGACCATCACGGTGACCACGCACACGATCACGCCCACGACCACCCGAGCGGGTGGCGCCGCTGGCTGTTCGCGACCAACCACAAGGACATCGGCACGATGTACCTGTGGTTCTCGTTCACGATGCTGATCGTCGGCGGCATCAACGC
>Ga0209476_10001428_pt1 | contig 16032 bp, 18 predicted proteins | sample KloWWTrecipitate_FD_187179 | JGI IMG/M metagenome (GOLD analysis project Ga0209476, IMG submission 187179) | Active sludge microbial communities from Klosterneuburg, Austria, studying microevolution and ecology of nitrifiers - Klosterneuburg... | ecosystem: Engineered > WWTP > Aerobic digester... | reverse complement strand
AGCAAGCGGCGAGCGATGCGATAAGTGTGAGCGTGGCTCCAGCCGCGGCAAGGGATCGGGCGAGTGACATATCTGGTCTCCTGGGGTCCTGGTAAAGCGCGACAGCGCCACCCGCCAGCCTACCGGCGAGGAACCGCGTCGGCTGCCACCGGGGCGAGCTGGGTCACCAGCGGCGGGCATCATCCGTGCCAACAGGGATTGCTGTCATTCGAGTTGGATGACCCGCCTCTGCCTGCAACGAAATGGTCGGCTCTGCTGTGGTTGCCGCGGGGCCAATAGCCGCCTGGCTATCCGCCCGCAACGACGCCCTCGCCAACCTCGCCATCATCCTCGTCGACATCCTCACGATCTGGTTCGCCCCCGGCTGGCTCGACATCATCGTCGGCGTCGGCATCGGCATCCTCAACGCCGACGCCGCCCGAGCCGTCTGGAAAGCCGCCCGCGCCAAGACCGACCCGACCCCATAATCCGCCCAGCAAAGAGCAAAGACGTCCTGGCGAAACAGCATCACCTAATGCAAGTGGGTCCTCACTGGACTGCCCTGGTGGGTTCGGCTTGAGTTGACATAGCCAGACCGAGAAGCCACTTCACGAGGGCAGATGCTTCGAGAATGGCTCGCAGGACGGGATAGTGCGCGTACAGCGGCATTGAAAGCGTGTCGTTAGGGAAGAGCAAGACGCCCAGCGCACGCATGTTGTCTGCCGCCATCAGTAGCGTCACGTTCACAAGATGACTGCTATTCATCCAGGCGGTGGCGATGTCGTCACCGGCGAGGTCAGACCCAAGAGCGGGAACGGCCGGCAACTGTGCGTGGCGCTCGAGCAACAGCGGCGCTTGGCGGAGTCTTCGGCGAAGCTCCGCAGCCTGCGCTAACTCGTCCTCATCCGTTATCTCGACCGGCTCAGCCATCTCGTCGTCCCGTCCAGCGATAGAGAAGGGAACCGACAAGGGCCAAGAGCAGCACCGCTCCGACTATCGAGAGCATCGGGACCACTCGTGGCAGCACCGTCGCCGGAAGAGAGGCTGTCGCTCCTGCCATGGAGAGCACGAATGCGGATACGGCGAACAACTTGCCCAGGTAATCTGCCCACCCGTACTCCTCATGCTGGCCATGAGCAGCTGCGCGGAACACAGCTCCAATGCCGCCAAGACCGATACCGGCAACAGCGACGGTCGCGATCCGTGCGTCCCACTCCCAATCTGAGGGAAGCGTCGATACGAGTAGGTATCCCAGCGAACCTGAGATCAGAGCGACGGCAATGATCTGCGGAGCGCGGTATCGAACGCTCGGCTTCCACTTACTCAAGATGCAACCTCCCAGAACACTTTGGCGGCTCACGGCCGCCATCGCCAAACCTGTTCGTTAGGGGATCGGTCCACGGCCACTCACAAGAGGCCCCCGGTTCTCCGGAGGCCTCTTGGTGAAAGTCGACGCTAGTTAGAGTTGATTACGAGCGTCGGGATTGACGCGGGTCACCTGGCTCGCTGAGCTCGTTTCGCTCGAGCGGACAAGAGCGGCTTGATGGCGGAAAGAGCCATGAGGACTCCTCCGATCACCCCGATTACTCCGAGTACAGCGTTGTCTGAGATATAGGGGATGCTGATCGCCGCAAGGACCAAGCCCAAGACGACTAGCAACACCGCCGCGACGATGTCGGTCTTCATATGTGCTCCTACTTCCTGAACCGGGCGGTCGAGTTCCACAGGTCTCGACAAGGGCCTGAGATGGCGGATCCGCCGTTGATTACTGCCGCCAAGACTGACAGAACATTCTTGCCGGCGATACCCCCAGCGAGACCAACTCCGGACCCCGCGAGCCTCCAGTAGCACTGTTGGCGGAGAGACTCCTCGCGAGCGGTGAGCGCGGGGCCTTTCGCGAATATTGGCTGCCCGTTGGCTCCGGTGTAGCAGCCAACAGAGGCTGAGCAATAGGGAGCCGGCGTGGGCTCACCCCATTGCGCCTGGGCACCAGGAGCGATTCCTAGGCTGATCACGGCCGTCAGGGCCAAAGTTACCGCGGCTGCGCTTAACTTCTTCACTTGCTCTCCTTCGAACTGTTGAAGCGTTCGATCATCGGGCCAGAGGATCCGGCCGAGCATCTAGCGCTCACGTCACCTAACGCTCTTGTCGACTGGACTCGCAGTCCAGAACACAGATGTTCTGGACTGTGCGCCGGAACAGAGGTTTGCTGAGCGGTTGGCCCGTTATGCGGGCGTCGTCGACCCACACGGAGATCTATGCCGCAGGACCTGATGCTCGTGCTTAGCCGCCAGTTGAGCGCGCTTCGGTTAGCGCAACATCTGTCGCAAGAGGAAGTGGCGCACCGCGCAGGTATATCCGTACCGACCTATCGACGCCTCGAGCAGTTCTCGCATGGCAATGAAACCGGTCCCAACCCGCACATCGGCACAGTCATGCGCGCTTTGCGCGTTCTCCGAGCTGACGATGTAGTGGTGCGTGCTGTTGAGGACGCACTCGCAGCGCGCGTCGGTTATAGAAGAGAAGACGGCGGGAGCGGCCCAGGCGCCTGACGGCGGCTCTGGGCCGCGCCCTTCGAGTGACGGACACACTGTGTCCGTTTGGGGATCGTCATACGAGACACTCCCGCGTCTCAGCCCGATGTCATTGTCCGAAGTCGTCGGCACAGCTGGCCCTAGTAATCCGGGCATTGTGCTGGGGACTGTGGACAACGCCCGATCTGTACTGGTGTGCACAAACCGACACTTTGCGGTCGAGTGCTAATCGGTGAGTGCTCTTGACCGGCGGTAGAAGGTTGCGCGGGACATTCCGAGGTCGCGGGCGACCTGTGCTGTTGGCTGGCCGCTTTGTACGAGGTGGAGGGCGTTGCGGATCTGGCTGTCCGTGACTCGCTGTCGGCGTCCGCCGAGATCCTTGCCGGCGATGCGTCGTTTGCTGATCGAGTCAACGATGCGCTCGCGCTTGATTTGGTGTTCCATCTGCGCGAGTGCTGCCATGACGGTGAACAGCATCGACCCCATCGGCGTGGACGTGTCGACGTCGCCGCCTCCCAGGTTCAGCACGCGCAATCCTGCGCCTCGAGCGTGGAGCTCGTCTGCGAAGGCGAGCATGTTCTGTGTCGATCGGCCCAACCGATCCAGTGTGGTGATGACGAGGGTGTCGCCGGTTTCGATTGCTTCGATCGCGCGATCGAATTGGGGGCGAGATGCGCGGGCACCGGAGACTCCGTGATCGGTGTACAGATCATCTCGGCGGACGCCCGCAGCCAGAAGGTCTGCTTCTTGGCGATCCGTTGACTGCTGACGGGTGGACACTCGTGCGTAGCCGATCAGCTTTGCCATTTCAGGGTTCTCCAGGTGTCTCGCAACTAAGGGTGTGTACTCGTATCTTGTCAATCACTTGTGAGACATAGTTGTGAGAATCGCCGAGCCTGGGAAACTCGCGAACCATGTCAGTGTCCGAAGTCCTCAACACTCAGGCAGATGAGACGTCTCGTATCCCTAGCGTTGTGCGACACCTCAACGCACACGCACCGCCCAACGCTTTGGCGGAAATTAGCAACGGTTAGAGCACACCGAAAACGATCGTTTTCGGCGCGTAACCGGTGTTCCGCCATTCTGGATTGCCGCAAACCCCGTTCGATACCGGCCTTCGGCAGACCATTGCGGCAGCCACGGCACCGCGCCCGTGACTGCGGCGTGGCCACGCAATACCTGGGCGGCACACCGAGGTCTACGCAGTGGAGCTGCGGCGTCGGAGCCAGTGCCAGGTGTCGCGCGCTGTCATGCGCAAGCTTTTCTGGCTGCGCCACTCACGCCAAGTGAGGGCGATGATGACGATGTCCAGGACGCTCAGCACAGCAAGACCGATCGTCGGGTGGATGGCGAACTCGATGATCTGGAAGATCGTGAGAGAAGCCAGCGCCGCGAGCGCCCATGGGTACACTTTCGTCGCTCCTGCGATCAACGCGATCACGATCGCCACCTTCACAAGGCCGTGAATGGTCAAGTAGACGGCGGTGAACCGCAGGTCGGCAGCGGAAAGATGAGCGACGCCGTTGGCCAACAGGTTGGCCAGCAGATCGTGGGGGTCCTCGAGGAGTTCTCCCGTAGTGAACCGGTGCACGATGGCGAAGACACTGCCGGGGACAAGGAAGATTAGAGGTAGGCCGCCTGCCAACTCTGCGAGGCCGTCGAGCGCTTTGGCTGCGACTCCCGCCAAGAACACGAGGTCGAGCAGATGCCCGTTTCGGTCGCGCTGTCGGTGCATGCCCGCCTCCTCAGGTGTCACTATCGATGGTCAACCCAGGCTCGCTACGAGATTGATGACGGTGGCGAGCACGACGGTGCTGAAGACGTACGACAGCAGGGTGTGCCTCAAGACGATGCCCCGGAGCTGTGAAGTTTCGAGGTCCGCGTCTGAGATTTGGAAGGTCTGGCCGAGGTCGAAGGCGACGTAGGCGAAATCGACGTAGGCGAGCGTCCTCCACCTTCCCGTGGAAATCGATTCCGCCAACCGGGTCGCTGTAGTAGACGCGCGCATAGCGAAGGGCATATCGCGTGTGTATGACGGCCCAGGACAGGGCGACGGTGATCAGCGCCAGCGCGGCCACCGCATCCTGACTGACTCCATGCAATCGATGAGCGCGTACCAGGAGCAGCGCGACTGCGCCGAGGCTTGCGACGCTCGCAGCGAGGACGAGCATCTCACCCAGCGTCCTGCCCGGGTCTTCTGTCGTGGCGTGCTGTCGCGTCTGCTCTGGGTCCATTCTTCCGATCACGAGCCATACCCAGGTGACGTACACGCTGGCGGCGCCTACCCAACCGGCTGCCAATCCGTACACGGGGTCCGCGAGGAGTCCGACGAGAAGTCCTACGGCACACCCGAATATCGCGGCTGCGATCAGCCGAAGCTGTCGCCGCGCGTGCGGGGGACTGTCAGCAAAACGGTGGATCTGGGACTGGCCTGACCGAAAGGAAGGGCTATGAGCCAGACCATCGAGATGATCGATCCTGTGACGGGAGAGATCATCGATCAGCAACAGATCGCCGAGCAGCTGCTTGCGCAGGCGAAGGAGCAGGGCGTCAGCCTCGTGGGGCCGGGAGGCCTGCTGGGCGGGCTGACGAAGACCGTGCTCGAGACCGCGCTCGAGGCGGAGATGACCGAGCATCTCGGCTATGAGAAGCACGCGTCATCGAACGGCGAGAACGCGCGCAACGGGACCCGGTCCAAGACCGTGCTCACCGAGGTCGGTGCCGTCGAGATCGACGTGCCGAGAGATCGTGACGGGTCGTTCCAGCCGAAGATCGTGCGCAAGCGGCAGCGGCGGTTGGACGGGATCGACGAGATTGTCCTGTCGCTGACCGCGCGCGGGCTGACGACTGGTGAGGTCGCGGCGCACTTCGACGACGTCTACGGGGCGAGTGTCAGCAAGGACACGATCTCGAAGATCACCGACAAGGTGATCGAGGAGATGACCGAGTGGCAGAACCGTCCACTGGACCGGGTCTACCCGGTGGTGTTCATCGACGCGATCGTGGTGAAGGTCCGCGACGGGCAGGTGCGCAACAAGCCGTTCTATGTCGCTGTGGGCGTCACCACGGGCGGAGAACGCGACATCCTCGGCATCTGGGCCGGCGACGGCGGTGAGGGCGCGAAGTTCTGGCTCGGCGTGCTCACCGAGATCAAGAACCGGGGCGTCGAGGACGTGTGCATCGTGGTCTGCGACGGGCTGAAGGGACTCCCGGACGCGATCAACACCACGTGGGAGCAGACGACGGTGCAGACGTGCATCATCCACCTGATCCGCAACACCTTCAAGTTCGCGTCGCGGAAGTACTGGGACCAGATCGCCCGCGACCTGCGGCCGGTCTATACGGCACCGAACGAGGCCGCCGCGCAAGCACGGTTCGAGGAGTTCGCGGAGAAGTGGGCGAGCATGTATCCCGCGATCCGGGTGCTGTGGGAGAACGCCTGGTCCGAGTTCATCCCGTTCCTGGACTACGACGTCGAGATCCGCCGCATCATCTGCAGCACCAATGCGATCGAGTCCCTCAATGCGAGATACCGGCGTGCCGTGCGGGCGCGCGGGCACTTCCCCAACGACGCCGCAGCACTGAAGTGCCTCTATCTCGTGACACGCTCGCTTGACCCGACCGGCCGCGGTCGGGCACGCTGGGTGACGAGGTGGAAGCCCGCGCTCAACGCCTTCGCGATCACCTTCGAAGGCCGAATCAACTAACCAACCGCCAGGCCAGATCCACCGTTAATCTGACAGACCCGCGTGCGGAGACCGCGGGCTGGTCATCATGCGGCGACAATAGCAGTCGACCCCCGGAGCAAAGATCTTGGGCGATTCACCGGAGCGGTTTCGGTTTCCTTCACAGCCGGGTTACAGGCGGGCCGATGAGGCTTCGGATCGGTCCTGATTAGGGGAGGAGTTCGCGGTGCGGGTTTTGGTGGTGGAGGATGACGCGAGGATCGGGGGCTTGATCCGGCGGATCCTCGCGGAGAACGGTTACTCGGTGACGGTGGCTGCGACGGCACCGGCTGGCCTGGAAGAGTTCGAGGTCGACGTGTACGACCTGGTGGTTCTCGATCTGATGTTGCCGGGTCTTGCTGGTGGGGGGATGGAGGTGTGTCGCCGTATTCGGCTGCTCGACAGCGACATGCCGGTGCTGATGCTCACCGCGCTGGATTCGGTGCATCACCGTGTGGGCGGTTTGGATGCGGGCGCTGATGATTATCTCGTCAAGCCGTTCCACGTCGAGGAGCTACTCGCCAGGATCCGCGCGTTGCTGCGCCGATCCCCGACGGCGCACTTACCGACCCTGACAGCACAGGGGGTGACCCTTGTTCCCGCGACGCAGCAGGCGGCGCGGGCGGGTCGGGTGATCGAATTGACGGCGAAAGAGTATGCAGTGTTGGAGTATCTGATGCGGAACGCCGGGAGGATTGTGAGCTCGTCGGAGTTGATCGATCATGCCTGGGACAGCAACTATGAGGGTTTCAGCAACGTGGTTCAGACCTACATCCGCTACCTGCGGAAGAAGCTGAGCGCGCCGGGGGAACCGGACATCATCCAGACGCGACGAGGCGCCGGTTACCTGATCGCCGGTGACGCGTGATCTTCCGGCAGGCGACGCTGCGGCTCACGGCCACGTACACGGTCGTGCAGTTGAGCTTGTTCGCGATCTTCGCCCTGGGGATCTATTTCTTCGTCACTGGCAGCTTCGATGTCGAGGCGGTCTCGAAAGGCGGGGATGGGCCGGACCCGGAAGTGATCCTCTTGCGCAACGGGCTGATCATCTTCTACGCAAGTCTCCTTCTCATCCTTCCGATCTCGAGCTGGCTGATGGCCAAGGCGGCGTTGCGTCCGATCCGGGAGAGCTTCGACCGGCAGCGAGCGTTCATCGATGGCGCTTCTCATGAGATTCGCACACCGCTGAGCGTGATCCAGGGGGAGCTGGAGTTGGCACTTAGCCGTGCCCGCACGGGGGCACAGTACCGGGAAGCGATCGAGTCCGCGTTGGACGCGACCGTAGAACTCAGCCGGCTCAGCAACGCCCTCCTGAAACTTTCGAGTAGTTCGAACGCTGAGCTTGCGTCGAGCTTCACGAGCGTGAACATCCAGTGCGTTGTCGATGCGGCGATCGCTGACGTCGCATCCACGGCGGATCGCGCGGGTGTCACGGTTGAGACCGCGGGACAGCATCCGGGAACGGTCAAGGGCTCGTACGAATTGCTGGTGCGCGCGGTTGCGAACGTGCTGGAGAACGCCGTCAAATTCTCTCCGGTCGGCGGGGTCGTCTCGGTGACGACGACACTCGATCTCACTCATCTGCTGATCCGGGTTCATGACGATGGCCATGGAATGTCCCCGGCCGAGGCGAGGCGCGCGTTCGAGCGGTTCTGGAGGGCTGATACGGCACGCTCCACCCCGGGACATGGACTTGGACTGGCGCTGGTACAGCAAATCATCTCTGGACACGGGGGCAGCGCAACCATCGATTCCACCCCCGGTGCGGGCACCACCGTCACCTTGCGACTGCCTCTCGCCACCTCCTGAACGCCGCTGGGGTCTCTCACGTTCATCTCATCGTCGGTTTCGTAAGTTCAGAGAACGATCGAGAACCAGCTCGGCGAACGTGAAGAAGGAGCACATCATGAGAAAGTCCGTCAAACGAACTGTCGCCACCGGCGTGGTAGCGGTCGGCCTCGTCCTCGGAGGAGTCGGCGTCGCGGCAGCAACCACCGGGGCAGCCCTCCCCTCAGCAACCTCCGCACCGGGAACCGGCAGCGATTCGCAGGAGCACGACACGCCGATCGCCGGCACCATCACCGCCCCGCCCGAGGCGGCAGAAGCTGCGGAAGGGACCGAGACGGCTGCTGACGAGAAGGCGCGAGACGCGGCCGAGTCCAAAGCGCTGGAGGCGCTCGCGAAGATCACCCCGGATGAGGCGAAAGCAGCTGCGCTGAAGGCCGTCCCCGGCACCGCCGGGCAAGTCGAGCTGGAGGAGGAAGACGGCTTCGTCGTCTACCAGGTCGACATCACCGGCAAAGACAGCACCATCACCGAAGTGATCATCGACGCCGGAAACGGCACTGTCCTCGCCCAGGAGACCGAGGACGCCGACGAGGCGAACGAAGCATCCGACGCGAACGATGCCAACGAGACCCCGGACGCGAACGACGTGACTGACGCGCCGACCAAGTAGGGTCCCCCCCGCCCTCTCGGCGCGTTCTGGGGGGATACCCGATCCCGCGCGAGCCCCTCGGCAGCAACCGGCTCCCGAGGGGCTTGTCCTGTGCCAGGCGTTTACGGGTCGAGGGTTCCGAACAGGCCCTGCCCGAGCTCGGTGAGCGCGTCGAAGGCGGCGTCGTAGGTCTCGGGCACCGGATCAGCCGGATCACCGAACTTTGCGATCAGCATCCCGAGCAGGCCCTTGGCAGGGTTACTGAGTTTCCTCGCCTTGTGCTGGTCGGCTTTCGGGTCCATCTCCCCGTCGATGTCCACCGGGACATACGCCGGGTGCGTGACCGGCCACTTCTCGATCGGTCGAGCAGACTTGAGATTGATGGCATCGAACATATCCGGGGCGTCGTCGTCCCTGTGCGTCAGCGGCTCCAGCCCATGCTGCCGCGTGAGGGTGCTGATCAGCGACCCATGATGTTTGGTCGCGTTGACGATCGTGTTCCGCGCGGTGTAGGCGGAGATCAGGATGGCCGGCACCCGTGGACCGAGGCGGTCGAATGCGAAGCCCATCTCCCCCTTCTCCCCGGTACCCGGCGGTGTCGCCGCGGGTGGGGCAACGTGATCGTAGGTGCCGCCGTGCTCATCGAAAGTGACCAGCATCGCCGTGTTCAACGCATTCGACCCCGCACGACTGTCAGACGTGCGCAGCGCGGTATACAGGTCGTGCAGGAGCTTGTCACCGGCACGAACATCCGACACAGCGGCGTTGACGACGTCGGCGCCGTCATTGTCACCGACACGCAACTCACCATACGGAGGATGCATGTCGTTGTGATTGAACACCATCCGAGGCTCGACGAACGAGTACGCCGGCAGGTTGCCGTTGGCCACATCCAGGTAGAACTGCTTCATGGTGCGGAAGTTCGTCTTCCAGTACTTCTGCGTCACGCTGGCGTGCAGCATCCCCGTCAGCGACATCAGCTGCGCCTCGTCGTAGTACACCCGCCAATCCAACCCCTCATCCGTCAGCCGGTTGAACACGGTCGGCGCGTGGGAGGTCTTCTCATCGAACCACTTACCGTACCCACCGCCACCGCGGTTGGTGACGAACCCATTGGAGGTGGAGGCATGAAAGAACGACCGGTTGCAGTACGTCTGCGACGGTACCGCCGCGAACCAATGGTCAAAGACGGCGAACTCCTTCGCGAGGGTGGAGAACACCGGCAGCATCTCGGGTGAGAACCCGCCCATCGCCACGGCGTACTCCTCCCGCGACGGTGTGCGTTTGCCTTGCGCGAGAGCTTCGTAGTTGATGATGTAGTCCTCGATGAACCCCGCCATCGTCGGCGCCTGCCCTTTCGCCGGCGCATTGAAAGGAGAGGACATCCCGTTCTTGTGCAGTTCTCGGTTCGATTCCGGGTCGACCATTCCGAAGATCTGCGTGTTGACGTGCGGGTATGCCTCCCCAGGGTCAGGGATAGGGCTGGACATCACCAGATCCGTCGGCCCCGAATACACGTGTGCGGCGATGGTCTCGTGCGTCCCGGGGATCGGATTTGAGTAGGACCCCTGGTGCAGACCATCAAAGGATGCTCCCGCAGGTACTTCACCGTCTTTGTATAGCCAGCCCAGAACGTTGTCGAACGATCGATTCTCGAACATCACCACCACGACATGGTCAAACGCCTTCGTGGGGTCCGATTCCTCTTCCTCGAACGACAACGGTCCACGCGGCCTGGTCACCGCTGACCCGATAGCGACACCCGCAGCACCGACGGCAGCGGTGCCAGCCACGCCGATCCCCAACCGCTTCAAGAAGGTGCGGCGGGTCGCGTCCGACCTCGACTCTTCCGGCCCTGGCACGGGCGGATCGTTAGTCATCATGAACTCCTGTCCGGTTGTTGAGCGCGTGCTCGTGAGGGTGCATCGAGGAACAGACGGAGGCTGCACCATACGATCACGACGACGCTGGCACCGAGAACAGCGCCAGCAATCGTATCGGAGAGCCAATGGACGAGGAGATACGTGCGACTCCATGCCATCAGCGCCACCCAAACGGCACCGACCAGCCACACCCACCACTGTCTCACCAGCAGCGCCGTTGCGACGACGGCGACGGCGGCCATGGTGGTGTGACCGGAGGGGTATGAGAGCCCGTGCGCGACGATGATCTCATCAACTGCCCGCGGTCGCGCGATCACAATCTTCAGCAGTTCTGAGGCCGCCGTGGCCAGCGCCGCGGAGCTAGCGAACACGGCGGCCTCCCGAAGGCGTTTGGCCAGTAGCAGCACGACCGTTAGAACCGCGATGAGAATGGTCGCGATGAGCGGTCCGCCGATGCTGTTCAGCGTGAACGCGATGGTGTCGGCGGCCTGGCTGCGGTGCAGGGCGAGGAAATGGTGCCAGGCCTGGTCAGCACCGATCGGCCCACCGGACGCCGCAAACCGGATCCATACCCCACCGAGGACGACCAGAATGAGCGCGACAGAACTGAATCCGATAGTCCACCTCAGATGAGAACGGGAGGCGGACAACATGTGGCTGGGCCTGGTCATCGCTGGTCCCGCAATCTGTCGTCGCTGCATCCTCGGCTCCGTGCTCGGCCGATCGGTTCACCGTATCGCCCGTCAAAGAAGGAGAACAAGAAGGAACCCTGGCAAACAACGATTCCACCACCGCGCGCTACGCCCGCCGAAAACGATCGATTCCGGCGCTCACGCCGACGATGATGATCAAGTGCGCGACACGCCGAAGCGTGAGCCGCCGAAACCCCCCACCGAAACTTAACCGCGCCGAAACGCGTGTGGTAGGTATTCGGCGGAGCGCCGGACAACTGCTCTCGACGTTGGATGCGTCGATCACGATTACGTCGGAAGGTCCGGAACGAACAACTCCCCAGCGCTTTGTGGACTTCCTCAATCGGTCCGTGATTTCAGCTCGTCGAGGTGTCTCGTAACCTATCTGCCTCATAACCCATGGGATACGAGACAGTCGCCCCACCTCGCGCGATTGGCTGACACACACGAGTGTTGAGGACTTCGGACAGAAGTGCCGACGACTCCGGACATCGACACCCGAAGCGCGCAATCGCACGGATTACGGTGTCTCATATAAGGTGACCGTATGAAATCCCGTTTGAGCGGCCCTATGCGGAACGGAGCGCGATGCTAGTCGGATACGCGAGAGTGTCGACTGTTCTTCAGGATGTCGACGCACAACGCGCTGCTCTGCTCGAGCTGGGCGTGACCGAGAAGCGGATCTATACAGATACCGGATTCAGCGGGAAGAGCATGACCCGGGCCGGCCTCGAGCAAGCGCTGGAGGCTGTGCGCGAGGGAGACACGTTCGTAGTTTCCCGGCTCGATCGCCTGGCGCGGAATGTTGAGGGTGCTCTCGCGATCATGCGAGATCTCACCGACAGGGGAGTGGTGTTCCAGAACGGCCACACCCGCTATGACCCGAACGACCCGATGTCGAAGATGGTGATGACGATCCTGCTTGCCGTCGCCGAGGCTGAGGGCGGGTGGATCAGCTTGCGGACGAAGGAGGCTATGGCACGGCCGAGCGTGCGGAAGAACCTGAAGGGGCGACAGCCTTCGCTATCTCCCGAAGCGGACGAGACCATCGCTGCGCAGCTCGCGGCGGGTGAGCGTTCAGCCGCAACAATCGCGAGGGCGTTCAAGACGTCCCGATCTGGCGTGTATCGGGCTGCTGCGCGGCATGCGAAGCGCGTGGATGAACTCGCTGGCTCGCAGTCGACGCGGAAGTAGGGAGGAAGTATGCGTATTCGCGCACAGCGACATATGAGGACTGTGTTGTTAGCCTCATCTCCAGAAGCTTGGAGAGAGGCGTTGGCATGGCTGCACGGCGAAGGCCACGGGACGAGGGGCAGCTCGAATTCGATCTTTGGGGCATCTCTGAGAAGGATGCCGACGATCGGGTCGCCTCAGCGCGGGACGCACCCGCCACAGCGACCGAGCAGGCGTTGGTCAGTGGGCAACTCAGCTTCGACCTTTTTGCGGCAGATGGCGATGGAGATACCGACGATGAACAAGTACGGCCTGATCGCGCAGGAGCACTGGAAGAAGTTCGCCCCGACCCGGTACGCGACGCTGACGAACCCGGACGAGTACTTCCAGGGGGTGGGGGAGAGCGCAGCGAGTCAGATCGACCAGATCGCGTCCAGTCTGGAACGACAGCTCGACCCGGCTCTTCCCTACCTGGAGAGGGTGGGTCAGATGAACGCGATCCGACTGCAGGCGGAAGAGACGGTTCTGGGCGACCTGGTGTACTCCGTGGAGAGCGAGCAGAGCAGCCTGACGGCCGAGCTCGAGCAGATGATCGGCGACCTTCCGACACCGGACGCAATCCAGGCGACGATCGATCGAATCCGCGAGGCCGCGGACGACGAGGCGGAGCGGGAACGCTATTCGACGTCGATTTTGAGCGAGGAACAGGAACAGCAGATCGTTCAACTTACGACGCTCCTGCCTCTCGTGACACTCGACCAGGAACCGGACGAGATGACAGAGGCGGCGACGCGCGACCGGATTCTGGCGCTGCGCCCGTTCTGGAACCCGGAAACACGGAGCCTCGCAACGCCGTAGCATTTCGTCCGACCTCGCAGGACGACCTCGCGCCGTCCGGTGCTCGAGCACGGTACGAGGCAAATATCGCCGCGATCGCACTGTCGCGCGCGCTCGAGGCCGAGGAAAGGCCCGCAACCCCGGAAGAGCAGCGGACGCTGGCTCGATGGAGTTCATGGGGTGCAATCCCGCAAGTTTTCGATGAGCGAAACGAGCAGTGGGCCAACGAGCGCGAGCATCTGCGCGAGTTGCTCGACACCGATGCTTTCACCGCCGCCCGCCGAACCACCATCAACGCGCACTACACGGACGCCGGCTATGTGGCCGCGATGTGGGACACGCTCGGCGACCTCGGGTTCGACGGCGGAGACGTGCTGGAGCCCGGTTCCGGTTCCGGAACCTTCATCGGTATGGCCCCGTCGTCGGCACGCATGGTCGGTGTGGAACTGGACCCGACCACCGCATCGATCGCCAGGGGGCTGTACCCGGACGCAGAGATCCGCACAGAGAGTTTCGCCGAAACGCGTCTGCCTCGCGGGCATTTCGACGCGATGATCGGCAATGTGCCGTTCGCCGACACACGTCTTCACGATCCGCAGTTCAACGCCAACAACCACTCGATGCACAACCACTTCATCGTGAAGTCTCTCGCCATGACTCGCCCGGGCGGCATGGCTGTCGTTCTCACGAGCGCATTCACGATGGACGCGACAACCCCCGCAGCGCGTCGCGAGATGAACAGCATGGCCGACCTCGTGGGCGCGGTTCGTCTGCCCAGCGGCGCACACAGACGCGCAGCCGGCACCGAGGCCCTTACGGACGTCCTGATCTTCCGACGCCGTGAAGATAACGAGCCGCCCCGCGACACGTCGTGGGAGACGGTCGCCGCTCAACGCATCGACGGCCAGATCATCAAGGTGAATACCTACTTCGACATGCACCCCGAGCACGTGTTGGGGGAGACCCGAGTCGGAACGGGCATGTATGGCAACGAGACGGTTTCTGTCCGTGCGGACGACCTCAGCCAGACCCAGGATCGGCTGCGCGCAGCCCTGACTGACATCGTGGAGCGCGCCCGCGAACGAGGCGATGTCATGCGCCCCGCAACTGAGAGAGAGCGTGCACAACGCGACACCACCGCGGCCGCGCAGACAAGTCTCTGGGATGGCACCATCGTCCCAGGGGAGCGCGACACCTTCCAGGTTGCTCGCGGCGGCTCGCTGCACGACCTCGCGGTCCCGAAGAGCCAGGCGCAGGAACTGCGGTCCCTCACCGCTCTTCGAGACGGCGCACGTGCTCTTCTGAACGCCGAAGACGCCACGTTTGAGGACACTCCCGCACTCACCGCGCAGCGCGATCAACTCCGCAGCGACTACGAGAAATATGTTGACCGATACGGAGCAATCAACCGATTCACCCTCCGCGGCACCGGTCGCTTCGAGACGGTCACAGACCCCCAGACAGGTGCGATTGTTCGCGACCCCGAGACGGGTGACCCCGCTCGGGGCGATGAGCTCACGGCGCGCATCACGCCCCGTGCGCTGGTCACCTTCCGCCAAGACCCTCAGAGCGCTCTCGTACGCGCCCTGGAGCGCTTCGATGAGGAATCCCAGGGCAGTACACCCGCCGCACTCTTGACGCAGCGCGTCGTCGTTCCACGGCCTGTGAAGCAGGGAGCAGACACTCCTGCCGAGGCAGTGGCGCTGTCCCTGGACGGGACCGGCGGTGTCGACCTCGAGGTCGTGTCACATCTTCTGGGCGTCGACCGAGACGAAGCCCGCGTGATGCTCGGTGACCTGGTGTACGAAGACCCCGAGTCTCGCGACCTGATCCACTCCGCGGAGTACCTTTCCGGAGACGTCCGCACCAAGCTCGAGGCCGCCGAGACCGCCGCAGCCGAAGATCCGCGGTTCCGAGTCAACGTCGCCGCACTGCAAGACGTCATTCCCGACCCGATAGGTATCGATCAGATCGAGGCGCGCCTCGGCTCCGTGTGGATCTCGCCCGAGGTTCACCGCGAGTTCCTCCGCGACATCCTTCAAGACCGCTCCGTGCAGGTTGAGAACCCCCTGCCAGGTGTCTGGGAAGTGAAGGGCCAGCGATACGGACTGCGCGCGACGAACGAGTGGGGCACCGATCGCCGCCCCGCGACCGACATCGCACAGGCCGTCATGGAGCAGCGCCGGATCGAGGTGACCGACGAGCAGGAGGGCCCGGACGGGAAGACGCGACGCGTGCTGAACCCCGTCGAGACGACCGCAGCGCAGGAGAAGGCCGAAGCTCTCCAGGACCGGTTCAGCCAATGGGTCTGGGAAGACCCGGAACGAGCCAACCAGCTCGGAGAGGTCTACAACAGGCAGTTCAACTCGATCAGGCTGCGCGACTACTCCCAAGCCGGCGACTACCTCACCCTGCCCGGCCTTGCCAAGACGCTCGAGCTGCGCGACCACCAGCGAGCCGCTGTCGCTCGCATGGTCGCCGAGCCTGCGGTTGGTCTTTTCCACCAGGTCGGCGCCGGGAAGACATTGGAAATGATCGTCGGCGCATCCGAGATGCGCCGGATGGGACTCATCACCAAGCCGGCGATCGTCGTCCCCAACCACATGCTCGAGCAGTTCACCCGCGAATGGCTCCAGGCGTACCCCAAGGCGCGTATCCTCGCCGCGTCGACCGACGAGCTCAGTGGTGACAAGCGCCGACTCTTCGTCGCACGCGCGGCCGCGAACGACTGGGACGGGATTATCCTCACTCAGTCCGCCTTCAAGAAGATCG
>Ga0209476_10001427_pt1 | contig 16033 bp, 14 predicted proteins | sample KloWWTrecipitate_FD_187179 | JGI IMG/M metagenome (GOLD analysis project Ga0209476, IMG submission 187179) | Active sludge microbial communities from Klosterneuburg, Austria, studying microevolution and ecology of nitrifiers - Klosterneuburg... | ecosystem: Engineered > WWTP > Aerobic digester... | reverse complement strand
ATCACGGCACGGTCCGGCTCGGCACGCAGCTGCAGGTCGCGTATTTCGACCAGCTGCGTGAGCAGCTCGACGACTCGGCCACGCTGGTCGAGACGATCAGCCCGGGCTCCGACTGGATCGAGATCGACGGCCGCCGGACGCACGTGATGGGCTACCTCGAGCGCTTCCTGTTCGCGCCCGGGCGCGCGCGCTCGCCGGTCGGCTCGCTGTCGGGCGGCGAGCGCAACCGGTTGCTGCTCGCCCGGCTCTTCGCACGACCCGCCAACGTGCTGGCGCTCGACGAGCCGACCAACGACCTGGACATCGACACGCTCGAACTGCTCGAGGACCTGCTCTCGGAATACCCCGGCACGGTGCTGGTCGTCAGCCACGACCGCGCCTTCCTCGACAACGTCGTGACCCAGACGATCGCGGCGCTCGGCGAAGGCGTCTGGCGCGAGTACGCAGGCGGCTACGCGGACTACGAGGCGGCGCGGGCCCGCGAGGCCTCCGAGGCCGCGGCCGGCACGCCTGGCGAGACGCCGGTGCGCACGACCCGGTCGCGCGCCGCGTCCGGTGCGGCCGACGCGCGCCCGGGCGCCAAGCTCAGCTACAAGGAACAGCGCGAGCTCGACGCCCTGCCGGCGCGCGTCGAGGCCCTCGAGGCCGAGCAGAAGGCGCTCGGCGAGCGGCTGGCCGACCCGGCGGCGTGGCGGGGAGAGGCCGCAGAAGTGCGCGCGATCAACGAACGCTTCGCGGCGATCGAGGCCGAACTGCTCGCCGCGCTCGAGCGCTGGGAGGCGCTCGAGTCGCGCCGTTGAGCCGGCGGCCATCGGCCCCTCGTCGTCGACGCGAGGGCCTACAATGGCCCGACCACGCTCGCCGGCGGACCGCCGGCAGCCGTCCCGTCGCCCCACCGGAAGGAATCGACATGCCATCGTTCGACGTGGTCTCCGAAAGCGATGCGATCGAAGTGCGCAACGCCGTCGACCAGGCCAACAAGGAAATCGCCAACCGCTTCGACTTCAAGGGCTCCGACGCGCGCATCGAACAGAAGGAACGCGAGCTGACCGCCTACGCCGACGACGACTTCAAGCTCGGGCAGGTGCGCGACGTGCTGGTGGCCAAGTGCGCCAAGCGCAACGTCGACGTGCGCTTCCTCGATTTCGGTGCGGTACAGAAGATCGGCGGCGACAAGGTCAAGCAGTCGATCACCGTGCGCCACGGCGTGTCATCCGATCACGCGAAGAAGATCGTGCGGCTGATCAAGGACGGCAAATCGAAGGTCCAGGCGAGCATCCAGGGCGACGCCGTGCGCGTCAGCGGCGCCAAGCGCGACGACCTGCAGTCGGCGATCGCGCTGCTCAAGAAGGAGATCACCGACGTGCCGCTGTCCTTCACCAACTTCCGGGAGTGACCCGCTCATGCCAGCACCCGGCAAACCCGCCCTGCTCGGCCCGACCGCGTCGGTCGCTTCGGAGGCATCGCAGGACCGCCTCGCGGTGCTGATCGACGCCGACAACGCGCAGGCGTCGACGATCGACGGCCTGCTGGCCGAGATCGCCAAGTTCGGCATCGCCAGCGTAAAGCGCATCTACGGCGACTGGACCCAGCCGCAGCTCGGCAGCTGGAAGAAGCTGCTGCTCGAACACTCGATCGTGCCGGTGCAGCAATTCGGTTACACGAAGGGGAAGAACGCCACCGACAGCGCGCTGATCATCGACGCGATGGACCTGCTCTACACGGGTCGCTTCGACGGGTTCTGCCTGGTGTCGAGCGACAGCGACTTCACGCGGCTGGCTTCGCGCCTGCGCGAGCAGGGGCTGACCGTCTACGGCTTCGGCGAGCGCAAGACGCCCGAGCCGTTCGTCGCGGCTTGCGACAAGTTCATCTACACCGAGGTGCTGCGCGCCGCAGTGGACAAGCCGTCGCCGCAGCCCGGGCAGTCCGCCACGGCGAAACTCACCGGCGACCGCGCGGCGCTGGTCGGACTGATCGCCGACGCCATCGACGCGATCTCGGACGAAAACGGCTGGGCGCAGCTCGGCGCGGTCGGCAGCAACATCACCAAGCTGCGACCGGACTTCGACTCGCGGCTGTACGGGCACCGCAAGTTCAGCGACCTGGTCAAGTCGCTGCCCGAGCACTTCGAGATCGACGAACAGGCGGTAGCCGGCAGCCGCGGCAAGGCGATCTACGCGCGCAACCTGCGACGCACGCGCTGACCCGGCCCGGTCCTCAGCCCTCGATGCGTGCGAACGCCGAGTGGTTGTGGATCGACTCGAAGTTCTCGGCCTCGACCACGAAGCGCCGCACGCGCGCGTCGGCGCGCAGCGCCATCGCCACGTCGCGGACCAGGTCCTCGACGAATTTCGGGTTGTCGTACGCGCGCTCGGTGACGTGCTTCTCGTCGACGCGCTTCAACAGCCCGTAGAGCTCGCTCGACGCCTGCGCTTCCGCGATCGCGATGATCTCCTCGGGTTCGACGGCGAGGCCGGTCTCGACCGACACGGTCACGTGCGAGCGCTGGTTGTGCGCGCCGTACTCCGAGATCGTCTTCGAGCACGGGCACAGGCTGGTGCACGGAACGACCACGGTCAGCGTAGTGACCGGGTCGTCTGACCCGCCCTCGACGATGACCGACAGGTCGTAATCCATCAGGCTCTGAACCTGCGACACCGGGGCGGTCTTGCGCACGAACAGCGGCATCGACAACTCGACGCGCCCCCGGTCGGCCTCGAGCAACGCCAGCATCTCCGCGAACATGGCCCGCATGCCGGCCACGTCGAGCGCCGGGCGGTCCGCGGCCAGGCGCGCCTCGAGCAGCGCCAGGAAGCGCGACATGTGCGTGCCCTTCTGGTCGGCCGGCAGCGCGACGTACAGGCCGAACTGGCCCACGCTCGGCTGCTCGCCGCCGGCGCTGCGCCAGCGCAGCGGGTAGCGCAGCCCCTTGACGCCGACGCGCTGGATCGGCAACTCGCGTCGATCCGGGCTGCCCTGCACGTCGACCATGACGCCAGCCAGCAGCACGCTGGTGTCGCGGATGTTCATCGTCGTTTCTCCGTCGGTATCCAATTCGTTCAGCCTGCCCGGCTGACCACCAGCCTGGGCCCGCCCTCGCCCGCGAGCAGGTCGCCGAAGCGCTCGCGCACCGCGCGCTCGATGCCGGCGGCGTCGAGACCCTCGAGGCGCAGCAGCTGCGACTGGTCGCCGTGGTCGATGCAGCGATCGGGCAATCCCAGCTGGAGCAGCGGGCGCACGATCGCCGCCTGGGCGAGCGCCTCGCCGACCGCGCTGCCGGCTCCGCCCATCACGACGTGCTCCTCGATCGTGACGAAGGCCTCGTGCGAACGCGCCAGTTCGCGCAGCAACTCAGCGTCGAGCGGCTTGACGAAGCGCATGTTGACCACCGTGGCGTCGAGTGCCTCGCCTGCGACCAGCGCCGGCGCGAGCATCGTCCCGAAGGCCAGCAGCGCTACGCGCCGTCCCTGCCGGCAGGTGTGCGCGCGGCCGATCGGCAGTGCGGTCAGGTCCTTCGACACCTCGACGCCGGTGCCCGCGCCGCGCGGGTAGCGTACCGCCGACGGCCCGTCGTGCCGGAAGGCCGTGTACAGCATCTGCCGGCACTCGTTCTCGTCGGACGGCGCCATCACCACCAGGTTCGGGATGCAGCGCAGGAAGGCATAGTCGTAGGCGCCGGCGTGCGTCGCGCCGTCGGCGCCGACGACGCCGGCCCGGTCGAGGGCGAACATCACCGGCAGGTCCTGCAGCGCGACGTCGTGGATCAGCTGGTCGTAGCCGCGCTGCAGGAAGGTGCTGTAGATCGCGACGACCGGCTTGAGCCCCTCGCAGGCGAGGCCCGCGGCGAACGTGACCGCGTGCTGCTCGGCGATGCCGACGTCGAAATAGCGCTGCGGAAAGCGCTTCTCGAACTCGACCAGCCCGGAGCCTTCGCGCATCGCCGGCGTGATCGCCACCAGCCGCTCGTCGAGCGCCGCCATGTCGCAGACCCAGTCGGCGAACACCTGCGTGTAGGTGGGCCGCGGCGGCGTGGCCGGCTTCCTGATGCCTTCCTGCGGATCGAAGCGACCCGGCCCGTGGTAGAGGACCGGATCGGCTTCGGCGAGCTTGTACCCCTGCCCCTTGCGCGTGACGATGTGAAGGAACTGTGCGCCGCGCAGCTCTCGCAGGTTCTGCAGCGTCGGGACCAGGCTTTCGAGGTCGTGGCCGTCGATCGGACCCACGTAGTTGAAGCCGAACTCCTCGAACATCGTGCCGCCCGGCACGACGATTCCCTTTGCGTGTTCCTCGAGGCGGCGCGCGAGCTCGAACAACGGCGGCACGTTCGACAGCATCGCGCGGCCCACGTCGCGCGCCTTGGTGTAGAAACGCCCCGACAGCAGCCGCGCAAGATACCGGTTGAGCGCGCCGACCGGCGGCGAGATCGACATGTCGTTGTCGTTGAGCACGACCAGCAGGTCGATGTCCGGCGTGACGCCGGCGTTGTTCATCGCTTCGAAAGCCATGCCGGCGCTCATCGCACCGTCGCCGATCACCGCGACGTGGCGGCGCCGGTCCGGCCCCTGGTTTTCGCCCTTGTTGCGCGACGCCACCGCCATGCCGAGCGCCGCGGAAATCGACGTCGACGAATGCGCCGTGCCGAAGGCGTCGTACTCGCTCTCGCTGCGCTTCGGGAAGCCCGAAATGCCGCCGTACTGGCGCAGGCCCGCCATCTGCGCACGCCGTCCGGTCAGGATCTTGTGCGGATAGCTCTGGTGTCCGACGTCCCAGATCAGCCGGTCGCGCGGCGTCTCGAACACATAGTGCAGCGCGATGGCCAGTTCGACCGTGCCCAGGTTCGAAGACAGGTGCCCACCGGTGCGCGAGACCGATTCGAGCACGAAGCCGCGCAGTTCGGCGGCCAGCTGCCCGAGCGCGCTGCGATCGAGCCGCCGCAGGTCCGTCGGCGAATCGATCGACTCGAGCAGCGGATACCCGGCGCGTTCGGCGCTCTCGGGCTGCGACCCGGTCACGACTTCCTCGACACGATCAGTTCGGCGAGTTCGCCCAGCCTGCGGCCGGCGGCGCCGAGCGGCGCAATCGCCTCGTGGGCCCGCTCGCGCAAGCGCGCCGCGAGCGCCCGCGCGGACTGCAGCCCGAGCACCGAAACGTAGGTCGGCTTGTTCTGCTCGGCATCCTTGCCTGCGGTCTTGCCGAGCGTCGCCGCGTCGCCCTCGACGTCGAGGATGTCGTCGACGACCTGGAACGCCAACCCGACCGCGTCGGCATAGCGATCGAGTGCGCACACTTGCGATGCGACCACTTCGGCGCCTGGCCGGCCCGCGCCGGACGCGCACAGGCCACCCAGGCGCACCGACGCGCGAAGAAGGGCCCCGGTCTTGCGCAGGTGCATGTCCTCGAGCGCATCGCGGTCGAGCGACGCGCCCACCGAGGCGAGGTCGATCGCCTGGCCGCCGGCCATGCCGGTCGAACCCGCGGCGCGCGCCAGCTCGGCGACCATCGCCGCGGTCGGGGCCGCGCCGGCGCCATGGCCGCACGCACCAGCCAGCACTTCGAAGGCGAGCGCCTGCAACGCGTCGCCGACCAGCATCGCGAGCGCCTCGCCGTACTGCACATGCACCGTCGGTCGTCCGCGACGCAGCACGTCGTCGTCCATGCACGGCAGGTCGTCGTGCACCAGCGAATACGCGTGGACGAGTTCGACCGCGCAGGCTGCGCAGTCGAGCGCAGCGCCGGGCGCGTCGAACGCCTCGCCGGCGGCGTAGACCAGCATCGGACGCACGCGCTTGCCGCCGCCGAGCACCGCGTAGCGCATCGCCTCGTGCAGCCGCGGCGGTTTCGTCGACGCCGGGGGCAAGGCGCGCTCGAGCGCTTGACCGGCCCGCTGGCCGCGGACGGCGAGCCACTCCGCGAACGGCAGCGCCGCCGGCGCCGCAACCGTGATCGTCTCGCTCATCAGGCGTCGTCCGCGGCGTCGGCCTCGAACGGGCGGAGCAGGTCGGCTTCGAGGATGCGCACCTGCTGCTGGACGTCGGCGAGCGACTTGCGGCACCAGCCGACGAGCGCGGCGCCGCGACGGTAATCGGCGAGCGACTGCTCGAGCGAAAGCGCGCCGCTCTCCATGCGCTGCACGATCTGCTCGAGCTCGCCCAGCGCGAGCTCGAACGACTCGGGCACCGGACCGGCCATCGGCACCGCCGTCGATGCCGACGCACCGACCGCGCCCGGCGCCTCGACGACAGGGTCGCCGGCCTGGCCGCCGGCGATGAGGCCGCCGGCCTGGCCCCCGGCGGCGACGCCGCCGGCCTGGCTACTGGAAGACTTGACCATCGATCGGGATCCTGAACCTGCCCGCGCAGGTCAAAGTCTTGATTTTACTTGCGTTTGGGTCGGTCTGCCGACGAGCGCGGTTTTCGGGACCGCCTCCCATGCCGACGCTTGCCTTGCCCGCCAATCAGGGTATCCTTCGCCCTCCCAGAGCGCACCTGCCCTGGTTTTGGCCGTCCCGGGGCACTCCCGAGGCCGGGCTTGGTTCCGTCCTTCGACTGGCATGGAGGGTCAGGATGTCGGATCTGGGTCGACGCGATTTTCTCGCACCCGCACGCACGCAACTCCCCGTCTCCGCCTACTTCGACGAAGCGCTGTACCGGCGCGAGATCGACACGCTCTTCCGGCAGGGCCCCGGCTACGTCGGCCACGAGCTGATGACGCCCGAGACCGGCGACTTCTACGCGTTGCCCGCCGAGAAGGAAGGCCGGGTGCTGGTGCGCAACCCCGGCGGCATCGAGCTGCTCTCGAACGTCTGCCGCCATCGCCAGGCGATCATGCTCAACGGCCGCGGCCACGCCGACAACATCGTCTGCCCGCTGCACCGGTGGACTTACGACCTGTCGGGAAACCTGCTCGGCGCGCCGCACTTCGAACGGCAGCCGTGCGTGGCGCTCGGCAGCACGCCACTGCAGAACTGGCGCGGCCTTCTTTTCGAGGGCCCGCGCGACGTCGCGCGCGATCTCGCCTCAGCGGGCATCCCCGGCGAGCTGGACTTCTCCGGCTACCTGCTCGACCACGTCGAGATCCACGAGTGCGAGTACAACTGGAAGACCTTCATCGAGGTCTACCTCGAGGACTACCACGTCGTGCCCTTCCATCCGGGGCTCGGCCACTTCGTGTCCTGCGACGACCTGCGCTGGGAGTTCGGCGAGTGGCACTCGGTGCAGACGGTCGGCACCCACCAGGGCCTGCGCAAGCCCGGCACGCCGGTCTACAAGCGCTGGCACGAGCAGGTGCTGCACTTCGGCAACGGCGAGCTGCCCAGGCATGGCGCGATCTGGCTGACCTACTATCCGAACGTGATGGTCGAGTGGTACCCGTACGTGCTGGTCGTGTCGACGCTCGTGCCGCGCGGGCCGCAGAAGACGACCAACATCGTCGAGTTCTATTACCCGGAGGAGATCGTGCTGTTCGAGCGCGAGTTCGTCGAAGCCGAGCGCGCCGCCTACATGGAGACGGCCATCGAGGACGACGAGATCGCGCTGCGCATGGACGCCGGCCGGCGGGCGCTGCTCGATCGCGGCGACGACGATGCCGGGCCGTACCAGAGCCCCATGGAAGACGGCATGCAGCACTTCCACGAGTTCCTGCGCCGCCGGTTGGGGCCGATCTGACCGACCGACGAACCCTGCGGCGACCGGCGGCGGTCGCCGGCGACCGCCGCGGAGATCCGACCATGCGCTGGACCACGCTGATCAGTGCCGACGAGCTTGCCGCCCGCCTCGACGACTGCGTCGTGGTCGACTGCCGTCACGACCTCACCGACCCCGACAGCGGGCCGGCAGCCTGGTCGGTCGGCCACCTGCCCGGTGCCTTCTTCCTGCACCAGGACTTCGACCTCGCCGGCCCGAAGAACGGCCGCAATGGCCGGCATCCGCTCCCCGACCGCGAGACGCTGCGGCGCAAGCTCGAGTCGATCGGCCTCGCCGACGGCCGCCAATTGGTCGCCTACGACGACAGTGGCGGCGCCTTCGCGGTTCGCCTGTGGTGGCTGGCGCGCTGGCTCGGTCATCCCGAGGCAGCCGTGCTCGACGGCGGCATCCAGGCCTGGCGCAAGGCCGGCTATCCGGTCGACCGCGAGACCCCGGAGCCGACGTACGCCGGCAAGCTGACCACGCGCGCGCCACTGGTTTCGCAGGTCGACACCGAAGCCGTGCTGGCAGCCATGCAGAACCGCGATCGGCTGATCGTCGACGCGCGCACGCCCGAGCGCTTCCGCGGCGAGGTCGAGCCCTTCGACCCGGTCGCGGGCCGCATCCCCGGCGCGATCAACCGTCCGTTGCAGCGCAACCTGCGACCCGACGGCCGCTTCAAGCCGGCCGAAGCACTGCGCGAGGAGTACCTGGCGCTGCTCGGCGGGCGCGATCCGGCGACGCTGATCCACCAGTGCGGGTCGGGCGTCACCGCGTGCCACAACCTCCTGGCGATGGAGATGGCCGGTCTGCATGGCGGCGCGCTCTATCCGGGATCCTGGAGCGAGTGGTGCGCCGACCCGGCGCGCCCCATCGCGACCGGCCCGGCCGACTGAGGCCGATGGCCCGTCTCGTCTTCTTCGCCGGACACGCCGGAACCGGCAAGACGACGCTGGCGCGGCGCGCGGTGCCGCTGATGCACGCGCGCACCGGCGAGAGCTTCTGCGTGCTCGACAAGGACACGGTCTACGGCGCCTACAGCGCCACGGTGATGGGCCTGCTGACCGGCGACCCGGACGACCGCGACAGCCCCACCTATCTCGAGCACCTTCGAGACCAGGAATACGACGGGCTGCTCGACATCGCCAGCGAGAACCTCGCGCTCGGCGTCAACGTGCTGCTGGTCGGGCCGTTCTCCCGCGAAGTGAGGTCGAAACGCGTGTTCGACGCGACGGCGCTGGGCGTGCCAGCCGAGACCCGCATCTCGGTGGTCTGGGTGGCGCTCGACGAGGCGACCGCAAGGTCGCGCATCGTCGCTCGCGGCGACGCGCGCGACCGCTACAAGCTCGAGCATTGGGACGAGTACCGCAAGCGCCGCTTCGACCCGGACGCCACCGAATTCCCGTTGCTGATGCGCTTCGACAACTCGACGTTCGACGAAGTGGCGTTCGAGCGGCTGATCGCGACGATCTGCTAGGGCTACCCGCGGGGTCAGCCGCGCGCTCCGGCCGGGCGCGCGAGCAGCGCGAGCGAGAGGGCGGCCACGCTACACGCCATCGCCAGCCACTGGAGGATGCCCAGCGGCTCGCCGTGCACGATCGCGCCGGACACCAGGGCCACCACCGGCACCATGATCGACGACAGCCCGGCGACGTTGGCCGGAAGCAGGCCGACGATCGCGAACCAGCAGAGATTGCCGAGCGCCATGGGTACCACCGCTATCCAGGCGATCACCGCGACCGTCTGGCCGGACGGCATGAACCAGCGGCCATCGCCCAGCAGCATCGCGCCGATCGCGATCGGCACGCCGCTCACCACGAGTTGCCAGGCGGTGAGCACGCTGGCCGGCACCGCCGGCGCGTGCCGCTTGAGGATCAGCGTGCCGACTGCCCAGCCGATCGCGGCGAGCAATCCCATCGCGAGTCCGCGGGGCGCCTGCGCGTAGACGCCGAAATTGGGCGCCATCAGCAAGGCGACCGAGGCCGCGCCGAGCGCAATGGCCAGTGCCATCCGCGCGCCGGGGCGCTCGCCGAACAGCAGCCACGACAGCAGCGCCGCCCAGAACGGCATCGTGAACCCGAGCACGGCCGCCTGGCCCGATGGAATCAGGATCGCGGCATACGCGCTCGCGAGGTTCCAGACCAGCAGGTAGGCGATGGAGGCCGCGCCCACCGCGAGCCAGTCCTCGCGCCGTACCCGCAGCGACTGGCCGCGGGTGCTGGCAATCGCGAGCAGCAAGACCCCCGCCGACAGCGATCCGATCGCGCGGAAGGTCCAGACCGACACCTCCCGCGTGGCCAGCGGCATCAGCGGCCAGTTGGTGCCCCAGACCAGCGTGAGCACGGCCAGGAGCGCGAACGCGCGCCTCCTCCTCAGCGTCACGCCGGCCCGCTCCGGAGGCCCCGGTTCGGCATCCTCATCGTCAGTGCGCGTGCAGCACCGCAGTCGACACCGCGATCACCGCGACACCCACCATCATCAGCGCGAACTGCCAGAACCATTCGCCGCGACGGCGCGACTCGCGATGCAGGTCGGGGATCAGGTCGGCGAGCGCGACGTAGATGAAGCTGGCCGCGGCCAGCACCAGCACGTAGGGCAGCATCTGCTGGGTCCGCGACAGCGCCAGGTACCCGATCACGCCTCCCGCCACCGCGGACAGCCCGCTCAGCACGTTGAAGAACAGCGCCCGGCCGCGCGTGTAGCCGGCGTTGATCAGGATGATGAAGTCGCCGATCTCCTGCGGAATCTCGTGCGCGGCGATCGCCACCGTGGTCAGCCACCCGAGCGCCGGGTCGGCGATGAACGCCGCCGCGATCATCACGCCGTCGGCGAAGTTGTGGATGCCGTCGCCGACCAGGATCAGCATGCCTCCGGGCCCGGCCTCCTCGCGGTCGTGGCCGTGATGGTGATGGTGGCCGTCGCCTTCGTGGTGGTGGCTGTGCCGCAGCACCGCGAGCTTCTCCAGCACGAAGAAGCCGATCACGCCCAGCAGCAGCGCCCAGGCCAGCCCGTGGACGTCGGCGCCCGATTCGAACGCTTCGGGGATCAGGTTGAGCATCGCCGAGCCCAGCAGCAGGCCAGCGGACACGCTCACCAGCCGGCTCACCATGCCCGAGAGCAGTGACAGCGACAGCCACGCCGCGGCCAGCACGCTAGCCGCGCCGGCGAGCAGCGTCGCGAGGATCGTCATCGACAAGGTGGCGCTCAAGTTGCCTCCGGCGTTCGCAGCACCGTCAGTGCGCCTGTTCCCAGTTGCCGCCGGCGCCGCACTCGACCTCGAGCGGCACGGCGAGGCGCGCCACGCCGGTCATCAGTGCCGGCAGTCGCGCGCGAACTTCGTCGAGTTCGGCCTCGGGCACCTCGAGCACGAGTTCATCGTGGACCTGCATGATCAGCCTCGACTCCCGGCGCTCGTCGTCGAGCCAGCGCTGAACGGCGATCATGGCCATCTTGATCAGGTCGGCCGCGGTGCCCTGCATCGGGGCGTTGATCGCCGCGCGCTCGGCCGCAGCCCGGCGCGGCCCGTTCGGGCTGTTGATCTCGGCCAGCCAGAGCCGCCGGCCGAACACCGTCTCGACATAGCCCTGGCTGCGCGCCAGCGCGCGCGTTTCTTCCATGTACCGCGCGACGCCCGGATAGCGGGTGAAGTATCGCTCGATGTAGTTCTTCGCAGCGTCGCGCTCGATGCCGAGGTTGGCGGCGAGACCGAACGCGCTCATGCCGTAGATCAGGCCGAAGTTGATCACCTTCGCGTAGCGACGCTGCTCCGCGCTGACCTCGGACGGCGCGAGGCCGAAGATCTCGCCGGCGGTCGCGCGGTGGACGTCGTGCCCCTGCTCGAACGCGCGCAGCAGGTTCGCGTCGCCGGAGATGTGCGCCATGATGCGCAACTCGATCTGCGAATAGTCGGCCGACACGATCCGGGCGCCGGGTGGCGCGACGAAGGCCTCGCGGATGCGTCGCCCCTCGGCGGTGCGCACCGGGATGTTCTGCAGGTTGGGATCGCTGGAAGCCAGGCGTCCGGTGACCGCGACCGCCTGTGAATAGCTGGTGTGGACGCGCCCGCTGCGCGGGTCGACCATCTTCGGCAGCTTGTCGGTGTAGGTGCTCTTCAGCTTGGACAGCGCGCGCCAGTCGAGCAGGATGCGCGGCAGCGGATAGTCCTCGGCGAGCTTCGCCAGCACCTCCTCGTCGGTCGACGGCGCGCCGCTGGCGGTCTTGCGCAACACCGGCAGGCCGAGCTTGCCGAACAGCACTTCGCCGAGCTGCTTGGGCGAGTTCAGGTTGAACGGCTGTCCGGCCGCGTCGACCGCGCGCCGCTCCAGCTCGTGCATCTTGCGCCCGAGTTCGTCCGACTGGCGAACCAGCGCGTCGGCGTCGATCAGCACGCCGATGCGCTCCATCCGCTGCAACACGATCGAGACCGGGATCTCGACGTCGCGGTAGATTCGATCCAGGCGCTCGTGCTCGGCGATGCGCGGATACAGCGTGCGGTGTAGGTGCATCGTGACGTCGGCATCCTCGGCCGCGTAGCGCGTCGCCTGGTCGATCGCCACCTGTTCGAAACCGATCTGGCTGGCGCCCTTTCCCGCCACTTCCTGGTAGGTGATCGTGCGCCGGCCGAGGTGGCGGTCGGCGAGCGAGTCCATGTCGTGATTGCGGTGCGCCTCGAGCACGTAGCTCTCGAGCAGCGTGTCGTGCGCGATGCCTGCCAGGCGAACGCCGTGGTTCTCGAGCACGTGCGCGTCGTACTTCAGGTTCTGGCCGACTTTCGCGCGCGCCGGATCCTCGAGCCAGCCGCGCAGCCTCGCCAGCACGTGCCCGCGCGACAGCTGTGCGGGCGCTCCGGCGTAGCAGTGTCCGACCGGAACGTAGCAGGCCGAGAAGGGTTCGACCGACAGCGACAGCCCGACCAGCTCGGCGCGCATCGGGTCGAGCGACGTGGTTTCGGTGTCGAACGCGACGAGTTCGGCCGCCTCGATGCGCGCGATCCAGCGCTCGAGCGCCTCGTCGTCCAGGACGGTCTCGTAATCGAGTGCAGCCCGCCCCCCGTCGCCGGCGCCGCCGGTCGACGCGCGAAGCTGCGCATTGCCTTCTGCCGCCGCCGCACTGGCCGCGGCGGCGCTTGCGCCCTCGACCCCGTTCGCCGGCGCGGCCAGCTCGCGGAGCCAACTGCGGAATTCGCAGCGCTCGAACAGCGCGCGCAGTGCGGCCGTGTCCTCGTCGGCCAGGTCCAGCGACTCGTCGATCGACGCGATGTGCGGAGCGAGGTCGCAGTCGGTCTTCACCGTGACCAGCTTGCGCGCGACCGGCAGCCAGTCGAGCGCCTCGCGCAATTTCTCGCCTACCGCCCCGCCGATCGCGTCGGCGTGCTCGACGATTGCGTCGAGCGATCCATACTGCTCGAGCCACTTGACCGCCGTCTTCGGCCCCACCTTGTCGACGCCCGGCACGTTGTCGACGGCGTCGCCGACCAGCGTCAGCCAGTCGACGATCCGCTCGGGGGGCACGCCGAACTTGGCCTTCACGCCTTCGCGATCGAGCCGCTCGACGGGGCCGCCGTCGCGGCTCGCCATCGTGTTGACCAGCACGACGTCGTCGCCGACCAGCTGTGCGAGGTCCTTGTCGCCGGTCGAGACCACCGTCTTCATGCCCTGGCGCGACGCTTCGGCAGCGAGCGTCCCGATCACGTCGTCGGCTTCGATGCCCTCGATCATCACCAGCGGCCAGCCGAGGGCGCGCACCATTTCGTGGATCAGCGGGATCTGTCGCACGAGGTCTTCGGGCATGGCCTTGCGGTTGGCCTTGTACTGCTCGTACCAGTCGTCGCGGAAGGTCTTGCCGGGTGCGTCGAAGATCACCGCGCCGTGCGTTGCGCCGCAGTTCAATTTGCTGTCGGCACGCAGACGCCGTAGCATCGCCACCATGCCGCGCACCGCGCCGGTCGGCTCGCCGCTGCCGGTGCGCAGGTCGGGCATCGCGTGGAAGGCGCGGTACAGGAAACTCGAGCCGTCAACCAGCAGAAGCGTCTTTTCGGACATGTCCAGCAGCAAGCAGGTGCCGCAGTTGCGCGCGATCGCGAGCCAGGAACGCTCGACGTCGCTGAAAGCGCGCGAGTCCTGGCACATCCTGGGAATTATCTCAGAGTTCGTCGAGGCGACCGAGCGACTCGCCGACATCCGCCCGGCGGTGTCGATCTTCGGCAGCGCGCGGGTGCACCCCGGGCACCGCTGGTACGAGACTACGGTCGAGGTCGCTCGCCTGCTGTCGGACGCGGGGTTCGCGGTCATCTCGGGCGGAGGCCCCGGAATCATGGAGGCGGCCAATCGCGGCGGATACGCGGGCAAGTCGGCATCGGTCGGATTGAACATCCAGCTGCCGATGGAACAGTCCGGCAATGGCTACCAGGACATCTCGCTGAACTTCCGCCACTTCTTCGCGCGCAAGGTCGCTTTCGCCAAGTACGCCACCGCCTTCGTCGCGCTGCCAGGCGGCTTCGGAACGCTCGACGAACTGTGCGAGATGCTCACGATGGTCCAGACGCGCATGGGCCGGCGCATCCCGATCATCCTGATGGACGCGGCGTACTGGAAGGGCCTCATCGACTGGATGCGCCAGCAGTTGCTCGGCAACGGGCTGATCTCCGAAGGCGACCTCGACCTGATCCAGCTGATCGACGACCCGGCGAAGGTGGTCGAGGCGATCTTCGACTTCTACCAGACGCGCGGGTTCGTCCCGACCACCGACGAGCGCGAACGGATGCTCTACCTGTAGCGGTGTCGCCGACCACAGTCCATGGCCGTCTTCACGCCCGTCACGCGCGAGGAACTCGCGAACTGGCTCGAACGCTATGACCTCGGCGAGCTTCGCGGCTTCGAGGGCATCGCGTCGGGCATCGAGAACAGCAACTTCTTCGTCACGACCGATGGCGGCCGTTTCGTGCTCACGCTGTTCGAGCGGCTCGGCTTCGACGAGCTGCCCTTCTACCTCGGCCTGATGCACCACCTCGCTGCGCGCGGCGTTCCCTGTCCGGACCCGGTCGCCGACCGGCACGGCGAATTCCTGGGACGACTCCAGCGCAAGCCCGCCGCGCTGGTCACGCGGCTCGACGGCCACGACGTGCTGCATCCGTCCGAAGCGCATTGCGCCCAGGTCGGCGCGCTGCTGGCGCGGATGCACCGGGCGGCGCTCGGCTACGAGGGGCGGCTGCCGAACCTGCGCGGCCTGGGCTGGTGGCTGCGCACCGCGCCGCAGGTGCTGCCGTTCCTCGACACGGCCCAGTCGGCGTTGCTGCGCGACGAACTGGATCGCCAGCACGAATTTGCCGCCACCCCGCTTTACGCATCGCTGCCGTCCAGCGCGGTGCACGCCGACCTGTTCCGCGACAACGTGCTGTTCGAGACACTGCCGGATGGCGCGCCGCGACTCGGCGGCGTCATCGACTTCTATTTCGCGGGGGTCGACACCTGGCTGTTCGACCTGGCGGTCGCCGCCAACGACTGGTGCATCGACGACGCGAGCGGCGAGTTCGAGACGGCACGGTTCGCCGCGCTGGTCGGCGCCTACGCAGCACGCCGACCGCCCGTGGATGCCGAGCGCACCGCGTGGCCGACGATGCTGCGCGCCGCGGCGCTGCGCTTCTGGCTGTCGCGATTGCACGACCTGCACCTGCCGCGTCCGGCGCAAATGGTCGTGCCGAAGAATCCCGCGCACTTCGAACGCATCCTGCGCGCCCGGCGCGCCGGCGTTCCGCCGCTCGCATGAGCCCCGCCCCGACCACCGTGCGCGTCCGCACGCTGCCCGCCGTCGCCGGCTGGCGCTGGGTGATCGATGGTTTTCGCGTGTTGCGGCGCCAGCCGATCGCGCTGCTGGCGATCACCTTCCTGAACCTGCTGCTGCTGTCGCTGTCCGTTCTGGTTCCGCTGGTCGGATCGATCGCCCCGCTGGTGCTCACGCCCGCGCTGATGGTCGGCGTGATGCACGCGATCCGCAGCGCCGATCGCGGCGAGATGCCTGCGCCGATGATGTTGTTCACCGCGTTTCGCGACGGCGGCGCGTGGCGGCCGCTGCTCGTGCTCGGCGTCGTCAACGCGCTGTCGACGGTCGCCGCGCTGGCGCTGGCAGCGCTCGCCGACGACGGCACGCTGCTGCGCCTGGCGACCGGCCAGCTCGGCAACGACGACCCCCCGGTCTCGGAGGGCGCGCTGATGACCGCGGCAATCGTCTTCCTGCTGGTCTACGTGCCGGTTCAGATGGCGATGTGGTACGCGCCGCTGTTCGTCGCCTGGCATCGCACGCCGATCGTGCGCGCGCTGTTCTTCAGTCTCGTCGCCGTCTGGCGCAATCGCCGC
>Ga0209476_10001424_pt1 | contig 16066 bp, 15 predicted proteins | sample KloWWTrecipitate_FD_187179 | JGI IMG/M metagenome (GOLD analysis project Ga0209476, IMG submission 187179) | Active sludge microbial communities from Klosterneuburg, Austria, studying microevolution and ecology of nitrifiers - Klosterneuburg... | ecosystem: Engineered > WWTP > Aerobic digester... | reverse complement strand
CTCAAAGATCTCCTCGACACGCGGACGGATGATCCCGATCAGTTCGGTCCGGCTGACGGTGCGACGGTCCTTGTCCCAGTCGCCGCAGTCCGATCCGATCTCGATCATCTCGCGGTCATCCATGCCGGTTGCAAAAACCCCGCCATGGTAGGTCTTGATCCGCTCGGCCACCGTCATGGGCACGTGCAGGCCCTTGGAGATGTCATTGGTGACGTGATCGCCCCCCAGCCGCACAGAGTCGGTGAAGATCATGTGCTTCTTGATGAAGATCGAAATGCCGGTCGCGCCGCCGCCCATGTCGATGCAGGCGGCGCCCAGTTCCTGTTCATCTTCGACCAGCGCCGCGATACCCGACACATAGGCCGACGACGCCAGACCAGCGAGTTCCAGATCACAGCGCTTGATGCAGTAAACCAGGTTCTGCACCAGTTGCGTGTCGATCGTCACGAGATGCATGTCCGCCGCCAGCCGGTTGCCGACATGGCCACGGGGATCGGCCATGCCCGTGCGGTGGTCGATGGCAAAATTCACCGGATGGGCATGCAGCACTTCGCGGTTTTCGCCAAAGTCCGGCACGTCGCAGGCCGCCAGCACGCGCCCCACGTCCTGTTCGCTGACCTGACCGGCGGCAAGCGTGATTTCCCCCGCCAACCCATAGCTGCGCGGACGTGCGCCCGAAAAACTTGCGATCACATGGTCGACCCGCACATTGGCCATCTTCTGCGCGGCCTGCACGGCGGTGCGGATCGCACGCTCGGTTTCCGGAATCGCGTCGATCTCACCGAAACGCACGCCGCGCGAACGGGTGGTGGCGGCTCCTATCACCCGAAATTGCGACTGACCGGCCAACGACCCCAGCCCATCTTCCCGCACCGGGCTTTCCCCGTCGAATTTCAGGACCAGACAGGCAATCTTTGAGGTGCCGACATCAAGGATCGCCACCACGCCACGCTGCATCGCCGCCCGGCGCATGTTCCGCATTGCCCGTTGCATCTGGTATAGATCCGTCATTCGCCTGCCACTTTCGTCACGGTTTCTGTTATTGCTTTTGACACCTCGACCGCCCGCGCCGTCATTCTCAGTGTCGGGCGTTCGGGGTTGCGCAGATCGACCACCGCAAGGTCGCGCGCCAGCATTTCTTCGGCCATGTCGATGGCCATCGCCCGTTCGACCGCCTGCACGGGGTCAATCTCGGGCAGCATGATCCGCTGATCGCGGTCCAGAACCAGATCCCAACGCCGGTCGCCCATACGGACAAGGCCGCGCACGCGCGGCAAGATCGGCTGGGCGGCGGTCAGGATGGCCAGCGCTTCGGGCACATGATCCTGCGCGCCCACCCCGGTCATCAGCGGCAGATCGGGGCGCGCTTCGCGATCTATAAGCGTGGCCACGCGATGCCCGGTTTTGTCCAGCATCTCGACCGAGGTTTCGGTCCGCCACAGGATCGCGGGCTTGCGTTCGGTGATTTCCACCGCCAGCACTCCGCCGTTCCGAACCATCAGGCGGGCGCTTTCCACTGCATCGATCTGCTCGATGGCGGCGCGCATAGCCTCCAGATCAAGTTGGAAGGAAGACGCGGGCAAAGGCACCGTCACCATGCCGCGCACCGCATCCGCAACCGGCTGGGAAGCCCCGTCAATCGCCATCAGCGACACCATGAATTCTGGTCGGTTCTCGATCTGGGCGCGCAGGTCGGCGAACTTGCCTGTCAAAGCGGCGCGACGGTCCTGATCACTCAGATAAAGCCCGATCGCCCCCGCGATCAGCAAGACCGGCAGGCCCATCCGCATGAAGACGCGGAAGAACGGCGTCAGCCAGAGGCGCTCCATCCGGTAGGCCAGACGCGATGGCGCAGGATCACGCCGGTCCGCAACCTGCCGCGGCTCGGCCCGGCTGACCGACGGCTCCGCCCGCATCGGAAGCGCCGCCACTGGCTGTTTCAACAGATTCGCGGCGCGCGCCAATGCGCCTTCGCGCGCCTCTTCGACGGGTTCGTCGTCCTGCTCCACCGCATCACGGTCTGACCGGCGCAGCGAAAATCGTAGCCCCGGCGTGGCCTGCGTCCGCGCGCCGCGATAGTGGGAAACCGGACGCTCAGTGGCTCTCAGCGATTGCATGAGGCATCCTCCACCAGCCAGGCACAGAGCTGCGGGAACGACATCCCCACTAGCGCTGCATGTTCCGGTGCAAGCGAAGTGGGGGTCATACCCGGTTGGGTATTGGTTTCCAGGATGAACAGCCCCGAAAGTCCCCTGCCCTCATCCCAGCGGAAATCGGACCGCGACAGGCCCCGGCAGCCCAGCGCCTGATGCGCCTTCAAGGCGTGATCGAGGCAAGCTTTTGTGATGTCTTGCGGAATGTCTGCCGGGCACACATGGCGCGATCCCCCCGGCGCATATTTGGCATGATAGTCATACCATTTGTCTGTGATGATCTCGGTCACACCCAACGCCCGGTCACCCAGAACCGAGACGGTCAGCTCGCGCCCCGGCACATATTGTTCGACCATAACCGTCGCGGGCATATCCGGCGACAAGACCGGCGGGCCATTCGCGGCCTCCTGCACGATATAGACTCCGACGGACGAACCTTCGCTGTTGGGCTTGACCACATAGGGCGGCGCCATCACATGCCGGGCCTGCACTTCGGCGGTCGCGGCGATGACACTTGCCGCGACAGGAATTCCATGGGCGCGGTAGACATCCTTCGCGCGCGTCTTGTCCATAGCCAGAGCCGAAGCCAGCACGCCAGAATGGGTATAGGGAATGGCCATCCATTCCAGGATGCCCTGCACGCAGCCATCCTCGCCCCAGCGGCCATGAAGGGCATTGAAACAGACATCGGGGCGCAGGTCAGCCATACGTGCGGCAAGGTCGCGGCCCGCATCGACCTCGACAGCCTCATATCCCGCCTCCCGCAGGGCCTGGGCGCATTCGCGCCCTGAACTGAGAGAGACCTCCCGCTCTGCGGAAAGCCCACCCATCAGTACCGCCACTTTGGAGGCTTGCCTGCTCGACTTGCCCGCCATCTGCCTGTTTCCGGGGCTTTGCGCCCCTGTTGTCCGGGGATTTTATCCCCAGGATTAGTCTTTGGTTTTGTTTATTTATCCGCCGCCGGTTCACCGACGCGCATGATTTCCCACTCTAACGTTATTCCGCTGGTTTGGAAAACCCTTTTTCGCACCTCTTCGCCCAAACCTTCCAGGTCGGCGGCTGTCGCCCCCCCGGCGTTCAGAAGGAAGTTCGCGTGCATCTCGCTCATCTGCGCACCGCCGCGCCGCGCGCCGCGCATTCCGGCATCGGCAATCAGCTTCCAAGCCTTCAAATCATGGACATCATCCGCCCGCCCGGTCGAAGAGAACCCGGCCGGGTTGCGGAAGGTTGATCCGGCAGAGCGTTCTTTGGTGGGCTGGGACGCATCACGCTTGGCAAGCTGATCCTCCATTCGCGCCACAAGATCCGCAGGATCGCCAGGAGCGGCCTCGAACGTCGCTCCGATCAGGACAGCCCCTTCCGGCAGGGCGGAGCCACGATAGACAAACTTCAGATCATCCCTTGAAAGCAGCGCCTTATCACCATTGCGCAAGACCACCTCAGCCGCGATCAGGTGATCGGCGACATAGCTGCCGTAACAGCCCGCATTCATCCTGACCGCGCCGCCGATGGAACCGGGGATGGTGCGCAGGAAGGTCAGGTCAAGCCCGGCTTCAGCCGCGCGCCGCGCCACATGCGCATCGAGCGCCGCCGCCCCAGCCGTGATCCGATTGCCATCGACCGCTATGGAATTGAACCCGCGCCCCAGACGCACCACCACGGCCCGCAAACCGCCATCGCGCACGATCAGGTTGGACCCCACACCCATCGGAAAGACCGGAAGGTCAGGTCGCAACCCCGCCAGGAAGGCCGCAAGATCGTCGACATCGGCTGGCTGGAAAAGCCAGTCGGCCGGCCCGCCAACCCGCAGCCAGGTCAGATCGGAAAGCGGCCGGTCGGCCGTGAGCGTGCCGCGCACGGCAGGAAGTTCGGAAAGGTCGGTCAAGGTCATTCCGCCTCTCTGCCAAAGGGACGAAGGCCGCGCAAGGGGTGTCGACCCGGCAGCCAAATACCACGCCGCCCAGTACCGACAGAGGCGCCCATCACGTCAGGCGCTATTTCATCGGCTGCTTCACATTTTCGGATACCAGTCTGTCTTTCCGCGGCGCGCCTTGTGCCGAAGAAGGCACAGCGCAAATCCATTCAAAATCAAATTATTATGCAACTGGCGGCGCCCTAAGACAAATGCGAACTCGTCTCAGATTCCTCCAAAAGGAAAGCGAACATACGCCTGCAACGCCAGGCGGATGACCTCGGGGCGGATGCGGAAGCAGCGAAAAGGGGCGGCCGTGGACCGCCCCCCCAGACCGCGCCCGGCAATCCACCCTGCATAAGGGCGGTCTTGTTCGATATTGCCCTTAAGGGGGCAGCGCTCGGTCGTCCCCTCGGGCTATGCGACCGCCTCACTCGCTTCGGCATCCGTGCTCTGACAGAGCCTTTCAGCGGCTCTGCGGTGTGCTTGCTGTCGTTCGCAGCACCTTTCCCGGATTGAGCAGACCTGCTGGATCAAGGGTGTCTTTCAAACGCCGCATAAGCTGCATCTTCACTGGGTCAGCGGTATCGATCAGGGCCGACACGCGCTTTGTGCCAACCCCGTGTTCGGCGGAAAACGATCCGCCGATTGCGTTCAGGTCGGCATAAAGCGCGTTTTCGACGGATTGACTGACATCGTCCGACAGGGGTCCCGCCCGATCGAGCACGATATGCAGGTTGCCATCTGCGAGGTGGCCAAAGACGTAGGGGGCCATTCCCCCATCCAACGATGCCAGCCGGGCCAGTACCGTTTCAAGATAAGTTCCGATCTCCGACAGCGGGACTGAAACATCGTAAGAGGGTGCGGCGGCGTGCATGCGATAGAGTTGGTCGGTATCCTCTCTCAGCAGCCACAACTCCTCTTCCTGTCGCTTCGAGCTTGCCAGGATGCCTGTCGTTGCGGCAAATCGGTCTGTCAAAAGGCCAAACATCCGTTCGGCTTCCTCATGCAGCGCGGCTTCCTCGGCACCGGCAAGCATCAAAAGCAAATAGATCGGCTTATCCAACGGGAAGTCAGGTTCGGCCCAGCCCTGACCCTTTGCGGTCAGCCGAATGTAGGATTGCCACAACCCCTCAGCCGCCCGCAACGAGCTGGTCGACGAGTGCAGAGCCAGGGCGATGGCCTCCAGCGCCTCATCTGCGGAGTGCAGGCCCAAAAGCAGCGTCACGCTGGCGGGACGAACCGGCTCCAGCCGCAAGACCACCCGGGTCACGATGCCCAACGTCCCTTCGGCGCCGATGAAAAGGTGTTTCAGATCATATCCGGCAGTATTTTTTATTACCCGTGTCATTTCGGAATAGACGCTGCCATCGGCCAGAACCGCTTCCAGCCCCAGAATACGATGGCGCATTACCCCGTGACGAAATGCCATGATCCCGCCGGCGTTGGTCGACACCATGCCTCCAATCGTCGCCGATCCACGCGCCGCCAGATCGATGCCGGGTTCCAAGCCATGCGCCAGCGCGGCGTTTTGCAGCGCTTCCAGCGCAACTCCAGCCTCGACCACAGCGACCCTTTCGGAAGGATTGATGGTTTCGATGCGCGTCATGCGGGACAGCGACAGCACCACCTGCCCGGGTTGCGACTGGCAGCCCCCGACCAACCCAGTGTGCCCCCCCTGCGGCACGATGCTGGCCCCATGCGACTGGCAGACCTTGACGACAGCGCTGACCTCGGCCGTTGAACCCGGCAGTACGATGAGGGTCGCGCCGTGATCCGGGCCGGGGTCTTCGCGCACATGGCGGGCGCCGACCGCCTGGATCAGGGCGGCCCGTAGGGCATGCATTTCAGGCGCAAAAGCGGGGCGCGCGGTCATGGACGCACAATTTTCGCCACGGCGGCGATCAGCCGGTCATTTTCGACCACCGTACCGATCGTGCTGCGCAGCCAGGTCTCATATCCCGGTTCGCGCCAAGGCTTGATGATCAGCCCTTCCCGCAGCAGCGCGTTCGCCATCTCGGCACTGTCCCTGCCGGTATCGAAAAACAGGAAGTTGGTCTGCGATGCCGCCACCCGCACCCCCAGCGCCGCCAGGGCTACCGCAACTCGCGCCCGTTCGGCACGAATGCCGGCGACCGACGTCGTCATCCAACCCTGATCTGCCAGCGCGGCCACTGCCGCCAATTGCGCCGCTCCGTTGACGTTGAACGGGGTTTTCGCCGCAGCAATGACGCGAGCGATTTCGGGATCGGAACACACCGCGTATCCCACGCGCAAGCCGGCCAGTCCGTAAGCCTTGGAAAAGGTGCGCAAGACTACGAAGGCAATGCCGCTGTTGCGCAGGGCTTCAAGGCCATCTGGCGCACCGGGATCGGCGAACTCGAAATAGGCCTCGTCCAGCACGAACAAGGTGCCGGGCCGCACCGCCGCAATCAAGCGCTGCAGATTGGCACGGCTCAGCCCCGGCCCGACCGGGTTCCAGGGCGAGGACAGAAATACCACACGCGGTCCCGCCGCAATCGCGGCCTCAAGCGCGGGCAGGTCGAAATCGGCACCAAGTGTCATCGGCACCTTGATCACGGTGGCCCCTGCCGCCAAAGGCTCGATCTCGTGTAGGCCAAAGCTCGGAATTACCGTCACGACCTGCGTATCCGCAACAAGAATGCCCCGTGAAATCGCCGCAATCAGTTCTTCCGAACCATTGCCCGCAACGATCGCGCCCGCTTCAACGCCAAGCCGCGCGGCAAGGGCCGCCCGCAGTGCCGAACATGTCGGATCGGCATAACGCCAGGGTTCGAAATCAGGCGAACGCAGTGCCTGCATGACCGCTGGCGAGCAGCCGTCAGGATTTTCGTTGCTGGCCAGACGCGCCAAGTCCTCCCGACCCGAGATTTCGCGGGCGCGCGCCAGCGGCATTCCGGCGTTGTATGGCGGCAGCGCCGCGACATTCGGGTTGACGGGTTGGCTCATTGGCTCGCTCACAAGTCCAGGATGATTTCGGTTGTCGGTTTGGCGCAGCACAGCAGCACCTCGTTATCCGCCAGTTCGTCCAGCGGGTCTTCAAAATACGCCACGCTACCCTCGACAAGATGGGCTTTGCAGCTGCCGCAAACCCCGGCGCGGCAACTGAATTCGGGGGTCAGGCCAAGTTCTTCGGCGAAGGCCAGCAAGGATTGCGCCTTCGGGTTCCAGGCTGCCGAAATGCCTGACTTGCGGAAGGTAACATTTGGCGCAGTGCTGTCCCCTGTTGCCGGGGGCGCCGGTTTTGGGGTCGGCTGGGCTAGGGCAGCCCCCGGCTCCAGCACCGTCGCAGGGCCGAAGAATTCGTATGCGATCCGTGATTTCTCGACGCCAAGGCTGCGTAGCGCCGGATAGAGCGCCTGCATGAACGGCGGCGGACCGCAGAGATAGAACTCATAGTCATCCAGACAAAGAAGACTTTGCAGGACGTCGCGCGTAACGAAACCTTCGCTGTCGAAACAGCCCTTGGCGCGGTCGGCATCACTGGGCTGGCGATAGCAGAAATGCGCGGAAAGACCAGGGCGCTGCGCAATCAGCTGTAGAACCTCATCGCGCAGCGCATGCACGTCGCCGTTATCACAGGCATGCAAGAACAGGACCCGCCGGGTCGAATGGCTGGCAAGCCGGTGCAGCATGGCGACCATCGGGGTCAGCCCGACCCCGCCGCTCAACAAAACAACAGGCCGGTTGCTCGTCTCGTCCAGCACGAAATCACCGCGCGGACCATCGACCGTCAACACATCGCCGACGCCGATGCTGTCATGCAGGTAATTTGAGCTCAACCCGACTGGCAGACCCGGTCTGGCTGACGGCTCGCGCTTGACCGAGATGCGGTAGAGGGTGGCATCGTCGGGCGCGCCGGACAGGCTGTAGTTGCGCAGAACGTAGCCCTTCGCATCGCCCGACGGGATCTTGAACACCAGAAACTGGCCCGGACGGAATGCGGGCAGGACCGAACCATTCGCCGCTTCCAGATGGAACGACGTGATCAGGCTGCTTTCGGGAGTTTTCGCGACAACCTTCAGGCCGCGAAAACCACCCTTGCCGTTCGCAGGCTGGTCGATGTCGGGCCTCATTCCGCCGCGACTTTCTGAGCCTGCTCGGCCTCGATCAGCTTTGCCAGATTGCGGCGGAACCGCAGCGGCCCCACATCGATCTTCAGATCAAGGTTCGGCGTGCGCTTGTTGGCCATGCCCTTGTGGACGGCCGTCAGAACGGCGCGATCCTCATCAAAGGCGCCCCGCACCGAGGTGGCGAATTCAGCCGAGATTTTCGCGTCGTTGGGCGCGAAATTGCGCATCTGGAACCAATAGTACTTGGTCGTGTTCTCGTCGATCGGGGTCATGAAATTGTAGCTGTCCATGAGGAACACATCTTCATGCAGTGGTCGGCCTTCCCCGCCGGTGCCCGCGGGCGCAAAGATCGCCTTGATGATGGCGTGGCTGGGGTAATGCACCTCGTAGTGCTGCTTGCGGTCGCAATTGCCCTTGAACTTGAGGTAGGGCGCATAAAAGGGTGCCGGTTCCACATCCAGCATCCAGCGCCAGACCGTGACGCCTTTTTCGCCGATCGTGGTTTCGAGCGGCGCTTCTTCGGTAGCAGCATTTCCGAATGATGTCTGATGAACCCAAGCCACATGCGACGGGTCCAGGAGGTTATCGGTCATGTAGAGATAGTTGCAGTTGATCGCCATCGAGTCGCCGCGGTTCAGCCCCCAGGCCGGATCGCCCCAGTGGTCGACCTCAAAGATCAGCGATGGATCGGCCTTTTCGGCATCGCCCATCCAGACCCACAGGAGGCCATAGCGCTCTTGGATCGGATAGGAACGTACGCAGGCGACATGCGGAATCTTCTCGACACCGGGGACGCGGGTGCAGGTGCCGGTGCCGTCAAACGTCAGGCCATGATAGCCGCATTCGACAGTGTCACCCTTGATGCGCCCCATCGACAGCGGCAGCTTGCGATGCGGGCAGGCATCCTCAAGCGCCGCAACTTCGCCGTTGGTCTTGCGGTAAAGCACGATCTCTTCGCCCAGCATCTTGACCGGAAAAAGCCCATCGCCAACCTCGTGATCCCACGCGGCGACGTACCAACTGTTTTGCAAATACATGATGTGCTCCTGAGTTCACGAAGGATGATGGCTGGCCTGTTGTGCCCGTACGAGATAGCGCTTGCACCTGCGTTTCATTTTAGAAAAACTAAACCAAAGGATGCAGGAGGATGACATGCAGCGGCTCCCTTCTCTTCGGTCTCTTCAAGCGCTTGAAGCATTCGGGCGGTTGGGAAGTGCGAGTGCGGCAGCCGCCGAACTGGGGGTGACGGTCGGGGCGATCAGTCAGCAGCTGCGACTTGCCGAAGAAGCGGCGGGGCAACGCTTGATCGAACGTCGTGGCAAGGCGATTGCGCTGACCGCCCGTGGACAGCGCTACCATGCCGACATCAGGGCGGGCTTTGACAAGCTGCGCGAGGCTCAGGCCAAGATTGAACAGGCGCGCGCAGAGACGACCCTTACCCTGTCCTGCCCGGGCTCGCTCGCCTCGAAATGGATCGGGGCGCAGTTGGTCGATTGGCAGACCGGCCGTCCGGCCGCGCAGGTCCGGCTGATAGGCGCGGATGCCGAACCTGACTTTGGTGCCGAGGGCGTGGATTTCCGGCTGTCTTATGGCGATGCGATCAAGCATTATGACCATTGGGCCGAACTTTTCACCGATTGGGTTGTTCCCGCCTGCGCACCTTCCATTCAGGGGCTGCACGACCTGCGAAAGCCCGCCGACATCCTTGACCTGCCGCTGCTGGGCATAGAATGGAGCCAGGAATACGGCTCGCGCCCGGGCTGGGCGGACTGGGCGGCACATATTGGCGCGCCGCACCGCAAGGCTTTGGGCGAGGTGGCGTTCTTCATGTCCAGCGCTGCGATCGATGCGGCGATCAACGGGCGAGGGTTTGTTCTGGCGCAAATGTCCATGGCGGCCGACGACATCAAGTCCGGCCGTCTGGTGGTGCCCTTCGACATTCGTCTGCAATTGCCACAACCCTATTCGCTGGCCTGGGATCCGGCGGCGCTGGACAAGCCTTTCGGCGTTGAACTGCGCCGCTGGATCCGTTCGATTTCACGCCGACAGCACACGCATTCAGCGCCGCAAGCGGAATGACCGCTTGCGGCTGTTACGTGGTCGGTCAGGTCCGGTGTTGGACAGTCCAGGTCGCGATGTAATCCATCAGCGCCGGGTTCAGGCAGTCCGATGGCTCCAGTCCCACTGTCCGCAACTGGCTGCGGATGCCATCCATCTGCGCGGGGTCAATCCCGGCCTCGATCACCGACGAGACAAAGGCGGCAAAGCCGGGCTGCGCCCACCCCTTTTCCTCGAACCGCTCGGGGTGGATGAAATCCAGCCCCTGGAATGGATGAACCTTGGTGACGGGGCCATACATATGCACGCCGCACTCCTTGCAGGCGTGACGCTGGATCAGCGCGTTCGGATCAACCACGGCCAGCTTGTCGCCATTTTCCAACACCGTAACCTTGTCATGCGGCGCGACGGCCACAATCGAGAACGTCGCGCCGTCAGGCTTCCAGCACTTGGTGCAGCCGCAGGCGTGGTTATGGGCGATCTGGCCCTCGACCCGCACGCGCACCGGCTTGTTCTTGCAGGCGCAAACCAGCGTGCCGCCTTTAAAATCATCCGAAGTGGGGGCAATGCCGTTATCCAGCGCCGGATGCAGTTTCGGTTTGGTCATGTTTTAGATCCTTCTGTTGGCCGACGCCGTCGCCGGTCCGATTGCATGTCCTTGGGTCGCGAATTGCCAATCAATAGACGACGACGGCGCGGATGGATTTGCCTGCGTGCATGAGATCGAAGCCTTCGTTGATCTTCTCCAACGGCAGGATGTGGGTGATCATGCTGTCGATCTCGATCTTGCCGTCCATGTACCAGTCGACGATCTTCGGCACATCGGTTCGGCCGCGCGCGCCGCCGAAGGCGGTGCCTTTCCAGACGCGCCCCGTGACCAGCTGGAAGGGACGGGTTTCGATGACAGCGCCGGCAGGCGCGACGCCGATGATGATCGACTGGCCCCAGCCGCGGTGGGTGCATTCCAGGGCGTCGCGCATCACCTTGACGTTGCCGGTGCAGTCGAACGAATAGTCCGCGCCCCCGATCTTGTCGAAAGGCGTCTTGGTCAGGTCGACGATGGCCTGCACGACCGAAGTGCCCTCGGCCAGTTTCTTGGGGTTGACGAAATGGGTCATCCCGAACTTCTCGCCCCAAGCTTTCTTGTCATCGTTCAGATCGACGCCGATGATCATGTCGGCCCCGGCCATCTTCAGGCCCTGGATCACATTCAACCCGATGCCGCCCAGACCGAAGACCACGGCCTTGGCGCCAATCTCGACATTCGCCGTGTTCAGGACCGCACCAATCCCTGTGGTCACGCCACAGCCGATATAGCAGATCTTGTCGAAGGGCGCGTCCTCACGCACCTTGGCCAGCGCAATCTCCGGCATCACCGTGTGCTGCGCGAAGGTCGAGCAGCCCATGTAGTGATAGATCGGCGTGCCATCGAGCATGCTGAAACGGGTGGTCCCGTCGGGCATCAGGCCCTGACCTTGCGTGGCGCGGATCGCGGTGCAGAGGTTGGTCTTGCGGCTGAGGCAGGACGGACATTCCCGGCATTCCGGCGTGTAGAGCGGGATCACATGGTCACCGGGTTTCAGCGATTTCACGCCGGGGCCGCATTTGACCACGACGCCTGCGCCCTCGTGGCCAAGGATCGAGGGGAAGATGCCTTCGGGATCGGCGCCCGACAGGGTGAATTCGTCGGTATGGCAGATGCCGGTGGCCTTGATCTCGATCAGAACCTCGCCCTCTTTGGGGTCGTCGAGGTTCACTTCCATGATTTCCAACGGCTTGCCTGCGGCAACCGCAACGGCGGCGCGGGTTCTCATTGCGCTATCCTCCCTGATATGATGTTGGCAGGACATTCGGCCAAACCCGGCCCTGACGCAAGGAAAGGAACGACAGATGCGTGCGATTTCCGTCATGCTTTTGCTTATGCCGCTGGGGGCCTGCGTGGAACCGGCGCCCGCGGGCCCGAACCTCACGGAAAGCTGTGGGGCAGAGACTTTGCAAGGCCTCGTCGGGCAGCCGGAAAGTGTGGTGGCGGCCATGACCTTCACCCAAGACGTGCGCGTCATCCGGCCCGGAACGGCGGTCACGATGGACTACCGCCCCGACCGGCTGAACATCGTCATTGACGCGCAGGGCAATGTCAGCTCGGTCAATTGCAGCTGATCTGAAGGCCCAAAAAACAACGGCCCCGCCGAAGCGGGGCCAGAGCGAAGTCGGTTCCGGTGGCGCGAACTGGGTGGGGGCTGTTGGCCGCGCCACCGGAACCTAGCGTATTTCGCTGAGGTCGAACCTCACATCCGATGACGGCGATTCGCAGGACGGACCGTGGCTGCCGAAAGGTCTTTTCATGGCGGATTTTGGGCGGGGCGTCGTGACGGGCGAGGGCCTTATGTGCCGATCTAGGCTTGATTTTAAAGGCGGGCGGCGTAGGATTCCCTCATGACGGTTCAGACGCCGACACCTTTCCCGCAGTCCGCCGCCCTGCCAGAGCAGGTCGTTTTTGACCGGGCGGAATTGGGCACGATCCTAGCCCTCTACGGGCGGATGGTCGCGGCGGGCGAATGGCGCGACTATGCCATGTCGTTTCTGCGCGACTGTGCTGTCTTTTCGGTTTTCCGCCGGGCGGCAGAAACCCCGATCTACCGGATCGAGAAACATCCCCGGTTGCGCGCCCGGCAGGGTATCTATGCGCTGATCGGGATGGATGGCCAGATCCTGAAGCGCGGCCATGACCTGCCGTCGGTGCTGCGGCCCCTGGAACGCAAGCTGATCCGGCCGGTAGAATAGCCGCCGGCGGCCGCTACGGTCTGCGGCTGCCCAGGAAGACGTCACCCTCCTGCGCCCGGATGCGGGCAAGGCCTTCGGCGATGCCCTCATGGGTCACGGCCATGCGAAAGCCATTGGCATGGATCATCCGGTCCAGCCCCGTGACCATCGCCACATGACCCTTCCAGAACAGAAGATCACCGCGCTGTAGATCGGTGCCTTCGGACAGCAGGGTGCCGACCGACGCCCATTGCAGGTCGCTGTCGCCGGGGCAGGGGATGCCACAGGCCAGAAGCGCCGTCTGCACCAGCCCGGAACAGTCGATCCCGCCCCTCGAATTGCCACCCCAAAGATAGGGGGTGCCGAGGAAGAGTTCGGCAATGCCTGCCGGATCGGTCATTGGCGTGCCAACCGGCCGTACATGCACCGGGGGCAAGTAAAGTGTCTGGTCCGTCACCGCGAACCGGCCCTCCTGCCCCACGATCTTCAGCAGACTGCCGAAAGAAAGGCTGGCGACCTCGCGCCGCTTGATCGAAGGGGTGGCGTAAAGATGTGTGGCGGGCGCGCTGACCTGATGCGTCGCTCCCCGGTCCGGCCCGAGCGCGGAAAGCGCGACATACCCGCAATAGCCATCCTTGCCCGCCTGCACGAAGGCATGGCGATCAAGCCGCTCCAGCACCAGAACCGGCTCGCCCAGCAAAAGCTGGCGGTCACGCGGCCCATCGGGGCGTGAAAGCAGATCGGTCAGCGGCACGGCAATGCGCGCGGCCTCGCCCGCGACATAAAGGTCGGCCTTGACCTGGCCTTGCAGCGACAGATGGGCCACGCGTCCATTGGCGGGCAGAAGGCGGCGATCGGTCATAGGGCCAGAACCTTGGGCAGCGCGTCCAGAAGGGCGCGCGCGCCCTGTCCTACGCCACCCTTGGGCCGCCCGGGGGCGGCTGTGGGCTGCCAGCCATAGATGTCGAAATGGGCGTAACGCGGACTTTGCGTCACGAAACGGCGCAGGAAAAGGGCGGCGGTGATGGAACCTGCGAAACCGAACCCCGGCGCATTGTCCAGATCCGCAATGTCCGGTTCGATCACGCTTTCATAAGGCGTCCAGAACGGCATGCGCCAGACCGGATCGGCCACCTGCCGCGCCACTTCGCCCAAGGTCGCGCAAAAGGCATCATCATCGCAGTAGAAGGGCGCAAGGTCGGGACCGACCGCCGTCCGCGCCGCGCCGGTCAGCGTGGCCATCGAGACAAGTAGATCGGGCTTTTCTTCATCCGCGAGCGCCAGTGCATCGGCCAGAACCAGCCGTCCCTCGGCATCCGTATCGTTGACCTCGACCGTCAGGCCCTTGCGGCTGGTCAGGATGTCTTTCGGGCGCATCGCATTGCCGGAAATCACATTTTCCACCGCCGGGATCAGCACCCTCAGCCGCAGGGGCAGCTTCAGCGCCATGATCATATGGGCAAGGCCCAGTACAGTCGCCGCGCCGCCCATGTCCTTCTTCATCAGGCTCATGAACCCGCCGGTCTTGATGTTCAGACCGCCCGTGTCAAAACAGACCCCCTTGCCGACCAGGGTCAGCGCCGGGCCGTCCGACCCCCAGCGCAGGTCGATCAGCCGGGGCGGCCGGGTGGAGGCCCGCCCGACCGCATGGATCATCGGGAAGCCTTCGGTCAAGAGCGCGTCGCCCGCGATCACACGCAGGGTCGCGCCTTGCGCTTCAGCCAGTGTCCGTGCGGCGGCCTCCAACTCCTCCGGTCCCATGTCCGAGGCAGGCGTGTTGATCAGGTCGCGGGTCAGGAATTCGCCTTCGGCAATGATACGCATGCGGTCGGCATTGACCCCGGCCGGGGCCTTCAGGCGGGCCTTTTGCGGGCGGGCGGTCTTGTAGCCGTCGAAACGGTAGCTGGCCAGCAGCCAGGCCAGCGCCGCTTCCTCGGGGTTGTCGGGCGTGCCCTCCAGATGCCAGTTGCCTTCAGGCAGGGCGGCGGCGGCCTGCGCCAGGGCAAAGCGGCCCCGAGCACGAGCTTGCGCGCCCCCCAAACCGAACGCCGCGCCGGCAAGTCCGCCTTCGGGCGTGGGCAGCAGCACCAACTGCCCCGCCGCGCCCGTAAATCCCTGACCCGCAAGCCAGGTCCGGGCGGGTGCAGGCAAGAGGGCGGCAAATTGGTCGGCCTCGCCCTCCGCAATCAGATGAAGCGGAAGCGAGGGGGCGTCGGTATCGGCAAAAGCAGGCATGATCGGTCCCAGGTGGCGTCGCACCACAGTAGGATTTTGCCGCTTGCAACCGCAAGCCCCGCCCCGCACCTCATAGTCGACAGGTGCGCAGATCCCAGATCGCAAGTTGTGAACGTTCGCCGATGCGGGCCAGCCGGGTCAGGATTGCGGCCTGTGCCGTCAGATCGCCCGCTTCGGTGGCCACCACCACGTCGACGGCTACCCGCGCCATGGTCGCCATGCCGATCTGGCCTGCAATCTTTGCAAGCTGCCGCGCCGAACGGGCAAGCGCCAGATCCTGCCGCTCGTCCGCCTGTTTCAGCATATCGGTCAGGCGCGCGCCAATATCCTCCATCGCGCGACACAGCACCTGTTCGGCGCCGCGTTCCCCGAGTGCGGCATAAAGCGCCGCCAGCGGATCAGGGTCGAGCCTGACGCCTTCCTCATGTTTCAAAATCGCCAGAATCGGCACCTTGCACCCCCTTACGCCGCACCCCAAATGCCATTTGAGTTTGGCGTGCACCTCTCAAATTTCGGTTGATGGCCGGGCGAAATAACGCTCGAATTTGAGCCAATCGCCGACTATGAGGGACGCCGGACGGTCAAGACGAATGATCAGGGGACAATGACAATGCACCATGCCCGCCCGCTGCCCTCCTATCTGGTTCAGCGCTATCATGGCTGGAAAGCCACCACCTGGCAGGAAAACCGGGCTTGGTACAAGCGGCTGGCCCAGGGGGGCCAACATCCCCGCGCCATGGTGATTTCATGCTGTGATTCGCGCGTTCACGTCACGTCGATCTTCGGGGCCGATCAGGGCGAGTTCTTCATTCATCGCAATATCGCCAATCTGGTGCCGCCGCATAATCCCG
>Ga0209476_10001423_pt1 | contig 16072 bp, 19 predicted proteins | sample KloWWTrecipitate_FD_187179 | JGI IMG/M metagenome (GOLD analysis project Ga0209476, IMG submission 187179) | Active sludge microbial communities from Klosterneuburg, Austria, studying microevolution and ecology of nitrifiers - Klosterneuburg... | ecosystem: Engineered > WWTP > Aerobic digester... | reverse complement strand
ATGTAAATGCGCGTCAGGGCGAACCCACTCCCGACGACCGCTGCCCGCCCGGAGCCGCGGCCGCCGAGGACATGGCTGGCCGGCACCCGGCAATCGTCGAACGAGAGCTCGCGCGTATCGGCGGAGCGCAGGCCCATCTTCTGGAGCGGTGGGCTGATGTGGTAGCCGGGGGTGCCCCGCGGCACGAGGAAGAGGGCAAACCCTTCGTCGGTGCGGCAGAGGGGCGTCACGAAGGCACAGTTCTCCATCCCGGCATTGCTGATGTAGATCTTGGCGCCGTTGATCACCCATTCATCGCCATCGAGCACCGCGCGGGTACGGATGGCGGCGGTATCGGAGCCCGCGTCAGGCTCGGTGATGGCGCCGGCGCCGACCATTTCGCCCCGGACGATCGGCCGGACGTAATCGTCGAGCCATTCGGGGTGGCCGTGCTGGGCGGAGCGCAAGAGCGTCTGGCCGCCCTGGATCCCAACCCAGAGGGTGAGCCCGATGGACAGGTCGACGCGGCTCACCTCATCGATCGCGAGGCAAAACGAGAGGGTATCGGCGCCGCCGCCGCCGAGCTCGGCGGGGAAGGTCATGCCGGGGAGGCCAAGGTCACCGAGGCGGCGGTACAGCGCGTAGTCGAACTGGCCGGTGCGGTCGCGCTCGCGGGCGCCGGGCGCTATTTCCCGGCGCGCGAAATCACGCACCGTGCGCTGAAGCTGGCGCTGTTCGGGGGTGTAGCCATCCGGGTCCATTGGGCCTCCTCGCGGCGGGATCGCCGTCCGGGCAGGAGTGTAGCGAGCGGGGGGCCGCTCCGGGGATGATCGTCAGGCAACCGTGGAGAGGGCGGAGCGGAGAAGCGATTCCCAGATGCGGTTGCCATCGGCGCCGCCGACAAGTTGCTCACCGGCGCGTTCGGGGTGGGGCATCATGCCGAGGACGTTGCCGCGGGCGTTGATGATCCCGGCGATGTTGCGGGCGCTCCCGTTCGGGTTAGCGGCGGGAGTGATCTCGCCCGCATCCGTGCAGTAGCGGAAGACGACCCGCCCCCGGAGTTCAAGCTCATCGAGGGTGCGGTTATCGGCGTAGTAATTCCCCTCCCCGTGGCTGATGGGGACACGGAGGACGGTCCCATCGGGGATGGCATCGGCCCAGGGCGTGGAGCCGCCCTCGCGGCGGAGGTGAGTCCATTCGCAGCGGAACTGGAGGCTCTGGTTGCGGATCAGCGCCCCGGGGAGCAGGTGGCTTTCGCAGAGGACCTGGAAGCCGTTGCAGATGCCGATAACGGGTTTGCCGGCCTCGGCGAAATCGACCACGGCCTCCATCGCGGGGGAAAAGCGGGCGATGGCCCCGCAGCGGAGGTAATCGCCGTAGGAGAACCCTCCGGGGAGGACGACGGCGTCGTAACGGGAGAGGTCCGCTTCGCGGTGCCAGACAATATCGGCCTGCTGTCCGAGGAGGTTGTGGAGGACGTGGTAGGTATCGCGGTCACTCCAGGTGCCCGGGAAACGGATGATGGCGAAGCGCATGGGTGAATTGTCGAACGCCGGGGGGTGACTGTCGAACGGCCGGTTCAGTTGCGCGCCTGGGAGGCAGGCGCTTCGCCGCGGGCGACGGCCGCGATCTCATCGGCTGTGGCTGCCGGGTACTGGACGCGCGGGTGGTAGACAGCGCGGAGGGTGGTCTTAAAGCTGGCGGCAACGTCCTGGAGCTCGCGCATGGTGATATCGCACTCGTCCATCTGACCCTCGGCCAGGCGCTCGGCGATGACGCTATCGATGAGCTCGTCGATGGTGGGGCTGGCAGCATCGTCCCGGCGGGCGCGGACCACGGCCTCGCACGAATCGGCGAGCATGACGATGGCTGCTTCTTTCGTCTGCGGACGGGGGCCTTCGTAGCGGAAGTCGGCGGGATTGAGTTCGAGGCCGCGGTGCGAGGCCTGGCGGTAAAAGTAGGTGACCAGGCGGGTGCCGTGATGCTGGGGGATGAAGTCGCGCACGGTGGCCGGAAGCCGATAACGCCTGGCGAGGTCGATTCCGTTGGCGACGTGGGCGCGGATGATCGCAGCGCTCTCCTGCGGAGAGAGTGATTCGTGGGGGCTGGGCTGTTCATCGAGCTGGTTTTCGATGTAGTAGCCAGGCATCGCGAGCTTTCCGATGTCGTGGTAGTAGGCGCCAATGCGGACAACGAGGGCATCGGCGCGGACCCGGGCGGCGGCGCGTTCCGCCAGGGCGCCCACGAGCATGCTGTGGTGGTAGGTGCCCGGGGCTTCGTCCTGGAGGCGGCGGAGGAGTGGATGGTCGGCCTGGGCGAGCTCGAGCAGCTGGAGCCGGGTCGTCACGCCGAAGACCATTGAGAGCATGATGAAGACGCCAACGGCAAGGACCGCGGCGCCGGCGCCATGGAGGACGGCGGCGAGGGCCATCCAGGGGAGATCGGCGTTCGTCCGCTGGGTCCCAATGAGCCAGAAGACCGCCAGTACCGCGCCAAGGGCGAGCGCAACCGCAACAGCGGAGAGGGCGTAACGGCTGAGGCGATCGGCGCGATAGAGGACGGCTGCCCCGGCGAGCCCGCCCGCGGAATAGGCGATGCCGAGCTCAAGCGACTGGAGCGACCCGACGTAAGACGAACCGGCGAGCTGGGGCGCGGCGGCTCCGGAGAATGCCGCGAAGAGCCCGGCGGCCACGGCGACGAGCGCCGCGAAAGAGAGATCCGCGAACGAGACCGCGATCATTGCGGCGGCGGCCACAGGCAGCGCATAGGCGAGGAAGCGGCTTTCGGTATCGGGCGTGAGCAGCGGGAGCATGACGCGGGCGCCGATGAGGACCGCGGCGATGCCGAACCCGACGACCGCCATGCGCCGCGAGGCGGGCGCCTCGAAAGGCTGGAAGAGGTAGGCGTAGACGCCGAGGAGGAGGCCGAACCCGAGGGCCATAAGACCGCCACCGGCGGCCGCGTAGAGGTCGATCCCGTCATCGATGACGCCCGTCAGCCGGAGTGCCTCGATATCCTGGGCGGTGATCTGCTGGCCATCGCTGACAATCACCTGCCCGCTGGCGATGGTGCGGATGACCGGCTGGACAGCGGCGCGGGCGGCCTCGCGGCGGGCTTCCGTTGCGGCCTTGTCGACCTGGAAGTTGGCGATGACGAAAACGCGGAGCACCTCCTTCATGGCGGTTACCTCCACCGAGTTCGCCGGTGAGTTGCCCGGGAGGGCGAGGTGGTCATCGATGGTTGCATCGAGGCGTTCCGGGGGGACCGGTGCGGACATGATCGTGGTGAGGGCCGAGACCGACTGGCGCTGGAAGGCTTCGAAGCTCGCCGGTTCGATGGCCTGGAGGGCGAACCGGCCGGCACTCGCCACGGGGATCGGGGAGGCAAGGTTGGCGATCTGGTCGATCTTCTGCTGCGTGCTCAGGTCCGTGCGGGAGGTGATGGAGCGCACCTGGCTGAGGTAGCGGTCGAGGCGCTGGGCTTGCTGGTCGCGGATGCTCGTATCGACGGCCAGGGCGACGTCCTCAACCGCGGCAGCAGCCTCTTCCCGGGCAGCTTCCGTGAGAACGGCGGACTCGAACTGGGCATCGCGAGCCGCGACGAGCGTATCCGGGGCCATGTCGCCAATGCTGAGTTCGCCGCCGAGACGGAGGACCGGGACGACAAGCGCGGCGGTGACGGCCGCGAGCGCAAGGGCAAACAGGGCGGCAGAGCTCCGCGAGAGCGTCGGGTGGGGCCGGTGTCGGATCATGGATGCCATTGCAGGATACCAGAGCGCGGCGAAGGGCCGGTTGCGCTCAGGAGACCATGCCTTCGCCAAGGAATTCGTTGAGCGCGGTGAGCCGCTCGATGACGAGGAACCCGGCACGGTCGCGGATACGGCCAGAACGCTGGAGCAGGATAGCGCGCATGCCAGCGGCCCGGGCGCCCGGGATGTCGGTCTCGGGTGAATCACCGACGTAGATGGCGTCGTGTGGTTCGAGGCCGAGATCGGCGAGGGCACGCAGGAAGGGGGCGGGATTCGGTTTCAGGAGGCCCACATCGGCGGAGGAAACGAAGCTGTGGATGTGCCCCTGCAGGCCGAGTTCGTTCACCACCGACTGAAAGTAGCTGCCCGGGAAGAACGTGTTGCTCACCACCGCGACCCGGTAGCCGCGATAGGCAAGCGAGGCGAGCAGCGCGCGGGCGTCATCATAGACTTCCGTCCCGCGGGTGGACTGGGCGAAGAGCAAGCGGGAGCACGCATCGACATCGCTGGCGCCAGCCGGCCAGCTGAGCCAGGTGAACGCCTCGCCTACGAACTTCGTGACCGGGGGACACGCTTCATCCGCGCCCGGGACGTACGGCGGGACAACCGCGGAAAAGGCCCGCCCGAATGATCCCGCGGCGGCCTCGACTCCGAGGTTTCGGCGGGCGTAGGCATCGATAGCGAGGGAAGCTACCGAGAACGTCTCAGAGGGGGCGTGCTTGACGAGCGTGCCGTTCCAATCGAAGAGGACGGCGCGGATGGCCATTTCAGGCGCCGAGGAGCGAACGGACGATCTCATTGATGGCGCGGCCATCGGCCCGGCCGGCGAACTCCCGGGTAAGGGCGGGCATCACCTTGCCAATGTCACGCGGGCCGCTGGCCCCCGTTTCGGCGATGACGCGCCGGGCGGCGGCTTCAATCTCCTCGGGGCGGGCCTGTTCCGGCAGGTAAGTCTGGAGGATGGCGGCCTCCGCGGCTTCGCGCTCCACGAGGTCGGGCCGGTTGCCCTTTTCGAACTCGATGATGCTCTCGCGGCGCTGCTTCACCTGCTTCTGGATGACGGTGACTACGGCGTCGTCATCGAGCGTCTTGCCCTGGTCAATCTCCGTGTTCTTGATGGCCGCGATGAGGAGGCGGAGGGTGGACTTGCGGACCTCGTCGCGGTTGCGCATCGCATCAGCGAGATCGGCCTGGACCTGGTCCTTGAGGGTTGCCATTGCGCGCTCCCTGAATGCCACGGGCCCGGCGGAGTGGCCGGGCCCGTGGGCGTGGTGTTTGGGTGGTACCCGGTTAGCGCCTGCTGGCTGCGCGGGCTTCGCTGCGGAGTTGCTTCTTGCGGAGCTTCCGCAGGCGGGCGGCTTCCTTCTTCTTGCGCTTCACACTCGGCTTTTCGTAGTGCTCACGGCGCCGCGCTTCTGCAAGGATGCCATCCTGTTGGACGCGCTTGTTAAAGCGCTTGAGCGCGGCTTCGAAAGCCTCACCATCGCCGACGATGACTTCTGCCAAGAGGGACTATCACCTCGCCTTCTTGCGAAACGGAGTGCCCGGAGCGGGCCGCAGATCGTCCACGATAGCATCAGCCCCGGTTATGTGGAACCGGAATCGGTTGGTTGGCGAGCGGTGGCATCCTTGAGCCGGCCATCGAGCCGGCCAAGGTGATACTCGATCCAGATTGCCGGGCGCTCGCTGCGGATACCGGGGGCCTCGTGGTTGAAGCGCTCCTGGCGCTTGCGCAGCGAACGGGCGAGGTCTTCGTAGCTGGCCCGGGCGCGAGCGATCAGGCCCGCGTAGGCGGCTGCTTCGCCCGGAACGGAGGCAGCCGCGCACAGGGCTGCATGCTCCGCATCGATCTGTTCGAGGCGCGTGAGGTCACGCTCGATCTCGCGGGCGAGCTCCAGCCACTCGGGGAGCATGCCGCCGTTCTGAAGCACCCGGAAACCGATCCAGTTGTCGCCGGCGAGTGCATCGCCCTGGCCGAAGTTGAGCGGGCGGCCAGCGCCGGGCAGGTTCTCGAACGCGCCGGAGGCCATAGCGTCCTGGATGGCCGATTCAACGGTCTTCTCGAAACCCACATCGCTATTTTCGAAGAACGGCTGAAGGCTGTCGATGCCCTTTGGGGAGACGAACGAAAGGCGGGTATCACTACCCGCCTCCGGTGCTGAACGCAATGCCCGGGTCAGTCGGCCGAGGGCAGGACCTTGGGCTGGAGAAGTTCCATCGCGCGCCCATCCACGTTTAGCGCGCAGGGGCCGGGCTTCACGACGAGGACCTCGATGCCGGTCTCTTCATCCTTGTAGCGCTTGCCGAGCTGCAGGGCTTCCATGCCGTCGGTGCTGACGGTAACCGATGCGTCCTCGGCACCGCGCATCTGCATGGGTGCATCGCCGCAGCGGAGCTCGCCGGCGCCGCCCTTGGTGACAATGAGTTCGGCGACTCCGCCGGGAACAACGTAACGCTTGCCAGTCTGTGCTGCTGCCATCCCTTACCTCGTTTGCTCGCGCGCCAGCCCTCCGCCAGCGCAGGGGATTATGTGCGAAATGCTACGGATCACCGGGTGGACGGTCAAACGGAAGGGGGCCACGTGGCCCCCCTCCGCTGGTTCTACCGTTTCTGCGGTGGTTATTCGACCCAGACCCAGGCGAACATCGCCGGGTGGTAGTCGCAGGTGATGGTGAACTTCCCGGCCTCATCGAACGTAATCGTCCGCTTGTCGCCGGCGGCCGGCCCGATATCGGGCTTGTTTGCGGTGCCGTTGATGGTGATGGTGTGGAGGCCGGCCACGTTCTCGAAAGTGATCGCAGTGCCGACCGCGACCTTCACGCCGCCAACGTTCGAGCCACTGCGCGTGCCATCCGCATCGACGATCCAGTCGTACTCCGGCACGGTCTGGGTGGCCAGGATGGTGACGTTGGTCGAGACGACGTCCGGCTCATCGGGCTCGCCGGAGGGGGCAGGAGTACCGCTGCCAACACCGGGGAGGGTGTTGAAGACCGTGTTCGGCACAGCGTACTGGACGCAGGCGGTGCCGTTGTTCTTCTCGTCGGACGGGGCCGAGCCCCAGGAGTCCTCCGGAAGTACGAGGGCGGTCCCGATCGGGACCACGGAGTCGGACTTCAGGCCGTTCGCCTCAGCGATCATGCCGGCCGTCGTATTGGCTAGCGTGCCGGCGACATCGGAGAGGCTTTGGCCGACAACGACGTAACCAGCGCCCTTCGGCAGGGTAAGCACGGTCGCTTCGGTCAGCGGGGAATCGGCGGAGAGCTTGTTCGCCTGAGCAATGTCAGCCGGGCTGACGCCGTGGCTCGCGGCTACTGACTCCCATGTGTCGCCCACCTGGACGGTGTACCAGACGCCGGTCGGCAGCTTGAGGGCGGTTCCGGCTGCCGGCGGCAGCACCTGACTGAGGTTGTTGAGGGTGGCGAGGTCGGCCGCAAGCATGCCGTGCGCCTCGGCGATATCGGCCAGGGTCTGGCCCTCCTGCACGATGACCACGTCCTTGGTGAGGCGAAGCCGGTTCGCCGCAGGCACTTCGTCCTCATCGGCCAGGCCACCCAGGATGAGCTCGTTGGCAGCGATCAAGGCTGCGGTGGTGAGGCCGTGGGACTCGGCCGTGGCGAGCACGGTGTCGCCGGCACTCACGGTGTAACTCACACCGTCGGGCAGGGTGATCTTCGTACCCGGGAAGAGCCCGGCCACGGGCACACCTTCCGCAGTAAGCATCTGGAGGGTGGCAACGCCGCGTTTGACAGTGAGCTTGTAGTCGAGCTTGCTGAGGTCGGCGATGATCAGGGCGCCGACATGGTGCGCCTCGGCGATCTTGGAGATCGTCTCGTTGTCCTTGTAGACGGTGTAGGTGTAGCCATCAGGGAGGGCGCGGTTGCCGGGGATCTTGAGGACGGTATCAACCTTCAGGATCCCATCGACCGGGAGGTTGTTGGCAGCTGCCAGCTCAGCCGGCCCGATGCCGTGGGCGCGGGCGATGGTGCCGAGGGTATCGCCACCGACGACGGCGGTCGTGTGGTGGTTGAGGTTGTGGGCGAACTCCTCGGCCTCGGTCCAGCCGAAGTTCGTCGGATTGCCGAAGTCGTCCTGCTCAGTCGCGGGAGCGGTAAGGAAATTCACCAGGTGCTCGATCTGGATGGCGCTGAGGGCGCCGCCATTGTCTTTGAGCCAGGCGGGCATCAGGGTGCCGGCGCGGCCGCATTGCAGCGTGCGCCGGAGGAGGTCCCGGTTGGCCTGGAGCAGGATCGGGTCCTGGTCCTGGAAGGCGGCCTTGTTGAGGGCGGGGCCGACGCCACCTTCGCCGCGGTTGCCGTGGCAGGTGCGGCAGTTGTTGGCGAAGAGGAGTGCGCCGCGCTCGACGGACTGTTCGGCGGTCCACTCCTCCTGGTCGGGGGCGCGGACGGTGAGGTCAATCGCGGTATAGGCGGCACACCCACCAACAAAGATGAAGGTGAGGATGACCATGAGGACGATCTGTTTCTGGGTGTTCAATCGATCCTCCGCCTATCCGTTGTATCGAACCGCACGAAGCGGGTTGTCGGTGTTGCCACCGGTGACTGCACCGGTGTTGACGTCAATGGAACCGTTGCTGTTGACGGTGATGGCCATGGTGTCCATTGGCCGCGGCGCGGGACCGAAGACACGGATGCCAGCGCGGGAATACGTCGAGCCGTGACACGGGCAGCGGAACCAGCCCTGGATGCCGGGGAAGTTGACTTCGGCGCCGTTGAAGCCGCCGAGCCAGGGCACGCTGCAGCCGAGATGGGGGCACTTCCAGTAGAGGGCGAGGAGCCCCCCCGTGCCGCCGACACCGAGGACGTCGCCTTCGGGGCCATCAAGGTTGACGAGCCAGAACTTCCCTTCGGGGATACGCACCGGCTCGGCGCCCGCAGCCGGGATACGGCTGGGCGGGAGGTTGACCACGCCACCGAAGCCCTTGGGCTTGCGCAGGTTGAAGAACCCGAGGAAGCCAGCGGCCATGGCGCCGGTGGAGAGTGTGAGGCCCGCGAAGATGCTCACCCGGAGGAATGAGCGGCGGGCGACCTTACGCGCCTCGGACTGACGGACCCGCTCGATCTTGCCCGAAGCGCCAGATTGTTCTGCTGCCATTGTGCGTTCCTACTCCTCCCCCGGAATGCCTTCGCTAACTTTCAGCTCCCACGGGAACACGAGCTCCTGGCCCTGTCCCCGGAATGCCGTGCCGGTTAGCGTCAGCACGCCGTAGGAAGCGACGAATCCACCAAAGAGGGCGACCAGCGCATCGCGCCGCGTCACCACGAGACCCGCCCGCCAGAGACCGTAGATCATGAGGCTGGGCAGGCCGACGAGGGCGACAATCGGGATGGCCTGTTCGACGAGCCAGCCTGGGAAGTTGAGGTTCTGGAAGGTGGTCGGGCCGCCAGCGCCGGTGCCATCAAGGATGCGGAGGTTGAAGGGGAGGTAGGTGATCTCGCGCGACCATTCGGGCCACGGGAGCTGCGACTGCATGGAGCGGACGTTTTCGAGGAAGCGGAGCTGGTCGCCGCCGGAAAGGCCAAACCAGTCGTTGAGGAAGAAGGCGATCTTGCCGGAGTCCCAGAGGATGAGGAGCCAGGTGCCGACGAAGCCGATGATCGCGGAGATGACCGTGATCTTGACCGCGTTTTCGGTGCCAAACCAGACACCCTGGCCTTCGTTGTCCCTATCGAAATAGGGGAAAGCGGCCATAATCCCGAGCCAGACGGTCGGGATGATGATGCCGGCCATGGCGGCATTCATGTGGAGCAGGAGTTCCTGGAGGTTCAGGAGGTACCAGGGAGCCTTGGCGGGGTTTGGGGTGACGTCGGGGTTCGCCTGGTCAAGCAGGGGCGCGTTCATCACGACCGAGAGGAAGAAGAGGGTAACCGTGAAGAGCATCGCGGCGATGAACTCGATGAAGACGAGGTCAGGCCAGACGAGGACTTCTTCATCCCGGGCACGTGCCTGGGGGCGGGCGACTGGTCGGGCGACTACTGAGGTTGCCATGCTGTCCGTTTCCTGCGTTGGGTTCGCGGCCTAGAGGGGCCGGGCCAGGCCACCGTCGCGGCGGATACGCCAGAAGTGGACTGCCATGAAGATGGCGGCCAGCAGCGGCAGGCCAATGACGTGAAGCGTGTAGAAGCGAATGAGCGACTCGGGGCCGACTTCGAAGCCGCCAAGCATCCAGAAGCGGGTCTTGGGGCCGAGGACGGGGGCGGAGCCGGCGATTTCCGAGCCCACGGTGATGGCCCAGAAGGCCAGCTGGTCCCACGGGAGGAGGTAGCCGGTGAAGCTCAGGAGGAAGGTGAGGACGAGCAGGATCACGCCGATGACCCAGTTGAATTCGCGCGGTGGCTTGTACGCGCCGGTGTAGAAGACGCGCATCATGTGGAGGAAGACGAGGATGACCATCGCGTGGGCCATCCAGCGGTGCAGGTTTCGCATCATCTGGCCGAACTGCACCGTGGTGGTGATGTTCTGCATGTCCAGGTAGGCGCGTTCGACGCTGGGGACGTAATAGAACATCAGGAGGATGCCGGTGACCGTGAGGCCGAGGAACATGAAGAAGGAGAGGCCACCGAGGCAGTAGGTGTGGGTGACCTTCACGTGGGTGCGGTGGATGCGGGTGGGGTGGAGGTGGAGGAACACGTTGGTCGCGATGACGAGCATCTGGTTGCGGGGCGTGTTCGGGTAGCCGGTGCGGAAGATCGATTTCCACACATAGTTGTGGAACATCTTGTCGTAGATCTTGTCCGCGAGAGACGGTTTGGCGGGCGCTTCAACGGCCATGGACAGGGCTACCTCTGCCACCACTGGCCGAAAAGGACGATCAGGGCCAGGGTCGCAACAATGGTGATACTGACGAAGACAAGCTCGAGCGTCTCAGCAACGTCGTGTGGAAGGTTCGCGAATTCCATCTGAGCTGCCTCCCCCCTCTGTAGCTCCCGCGGGCACGGTGCCCCGGGGCCAAGTCGACTTTGTGAATATCGTCGCAAGGCGTGTTATACCATCGCCCCCGAGCCTGATCAAACGGAAAGGGCCCTGGTAAACCCCGGCTGCATGCCATAATCCCCGGGCTGTTTGTGTGCCGTTCCTGAGAATTGGCAGAGTCGATACGGGCTATCGGCGGCGGAAGCGCATTCGGGCGAGGCCGCGGATGTCTTCGAGGGCGGTGCTAACAATCTTCACCTTGGTGTCTTTGTCCTCGACCCAGCGGACGGGCAGCTCGCAGATCTTGAGCTTTGCCTTGTGCGCGAGGATGAGGAGTTCGGTATCGAAGAACCACATGCGGTTTTCGATCCGGGGGACGACAGCCTCGACGGCGCGGCGGTTGAGCGCCTTGAAGCCGCACTGGGCATCGGAGATGCGCAGGCGCGGGAAGGTGAGGCGGATGAGGGCGACGTAGCCGCGACTGGTAATTTCGCGCTTGAGCTGACGGTCAGTCTTCGATCCCTTCGCCAGGCGCGTGCCACAGGCCACGTCACAGCCGCGCTCCGCGACCATCGCGATGAGTTCGGGCAGGTGGGCGATATCAGTGCTGAGATCGACATCCATGTAGGAGACGATGTCGGCATCGCTCGAGAGCCATGCTTCGCGGAGGGCGAGCCCCCGGCCTTTGACGGTCAGGACCAGAGCCTTCATACGCGGGTCGCGCGCTTCGAGTTCGCGGGCGAGTTCGGACGTGCCGTCGTTGGAGCCGTTATCGGCGATCACGAGGCGCCAGTCGTACTGGGGGTTCTGATCGAAGAGGGCGAGCGTGGTGAGAGAGCTCTGTTCGAGCACCTTGACTTCGTTGTAGACGGGGATGACCACGTCGACCCGCGGCCTGGGCAAATCGCTCATGCCTGCATTGTCGGCCGGTGGTGGGGAATACGCCATGGCGGGACAGGGACGAAACGAAAGCGCCCGTCCCCTGAGGGGGCGGGCGCCATGCGATCACATGCCCGGGGTGGTCTTCAGGCGTTCGCCGCGGAGATGGTGGCGGCGAGCCGGCGCTTCAGGCGGTCGGCCTTGCCGGTGTGGATCGCGCCCTGCTTGGCGGCGCGGTCGAGCGCGGAGTAGGCCTTGTTCAGGGCCTCGTCCATGGCCTCCTTATCACCGGCAGCGGCAGCTTCGCGGACGCGGCGGATGGAGGTGCGGGCGAGAGTGCGGCGGGCGCGGTTGCGGTCGCGCTCGCGAAGGGACTGGTGCCACCGCTTGATTGCGGACTTATGGTGAGCCATGTGTCTGAGTAACCCGGGCGTGGAATGAATCGAAAGTTCAGAGTATCCGGGTGGGGCGGGATGATCAATTGGCGCCCTCCTCGCGGGCGGCGGCGGCCCCTCTAATGGAAGAAGATCCCTCCATCGACGACCAGGGTCTGGCCGGTGATAGAGTCGGCCTGACAGAACATGACGGTCTGGGCGGCGATGTCCTCGGCGCTGCTGGCGCGTTTCAGGATCGCCCGCTGGCGCGCGCCTTCAGCGACAGCCGGCGGCAGGCGGAGCGCCATCCGGGTATTTTCGACCAGGCCCGGGGCGACGCAGTTGACGGTGATCTCCGGGGCGAGAGCGACGGCTAGACAGCGGGTGAGGTGGATCAGGGCCGCCTTGCTGGTGGCGTAGGCGATGGAACTCCCTCCCGGGGAGAGGCCGGCGACGGAGGCGATGTTCACGATCCGGCCGGCACCGGTCTTGCGCATCTCTTTCGCGGCGGCCCGGGACAGGGCAAATGGCCCGCGCACGTTCGTATCGTAGATCCGGTCCCAGATATCGATGGTTAGGTCATCGAGCTGGGGAAAGGGGATGCCGATGTTCCAGGCGGCGTTGTTGACGAGGAAATCGAGGCGGCCGAAGGCGGCAGCGGCGCGGGCGGCCGCCTCGTCGCACTGGGCAGGGTCGCTCTGGTCGAGCTGGACCATCGCGGCGCGGCGGCCGGCGGATTGGACGGCCGCCGAGGTGCTTTCTGCGCCCTCGCGATTGCCGGTGTAGCCGACAATGACATCACACCCGGCGCGGGCGAGCGCGATGCAGATGGCCGCGCCGATATCTCCCGAGCCGCCGGTGACGAAAGCTGTCCTGTCCGTAAGTTCCACGGGTCTGGTCCCCTCTCCGAGATGATTCGGAGGCAGTCTAGCGCCTGTGGGCCGCGGCATAGGCTGCCTCGACCAGGTCGGCGAGCATCGGCGCGAGCGACGGCGGGCAGGCGAGCGCGTAGCCATCAGTGAACAGGTGGCCACCGAAGCCGACCGCCAGGCCTCCTGCCTCGCGGACGATGAGGCCCCCGGCGGCGATGTCCCACGGGTTGAGCCGGTACTCGAAATATCCGTCGACCTCCCCCTGGGCGACGCGGCAGAGGTCCAGGGCAGCGGAGCCGTTGCGGCGGATATCGCGGATGCGGGGCAGGACGCGGGTGAGGATTGCCGCCTGTTCGGCGCGGCGGGCGGGGTCGTAGGAAAAGCCGGTGGCGATGAGCGCGGTGCCGAGATCGGCCTTGCCACTCACGCGGATGGGGGCGCCGTTGCGGAAGGCGCCGCCACCGAGGGCCGCCGTGAACACGTGCCCGTTGGCAACATCGTGGACGACCCCGGCGACCACTTCGCCCCCGGCCTCAACCGCGATCGAGACCGCGTAGACGGGGATGCCGTAGACGAAGTTCGTGGTGCCATCGAGAGGATCGAACACCCAGCGGACTCCGGATGTACCGGGACGGGAGGCGCCTTCTTCGCCAAGGAGCCCATCGTGTGGGCGCGCTTCAAGGATGCGGCGCTCGATCAGCGCTTCGGCCGCATGGTCGGCCTCGGTGACCATATCGACCGGGTTGGACTTGGTGCCAACGTCGAACCCCGTCGCGGCAAAGCGGGAGATGAGCGCGGCCGCCTCGGCGGCGATGCCGGTCGCAAGCTCCAGGAGGGCCAGGTGGTCTGCACTGGCGCTCATCGGAGCTGCCGCCCGCCGTCGATTACGACGATGCTGCCGGTGACGTAGCTCGCGGCATCGCTGGCAAGCCAGACGGCGGCGCCGGTGATATCGCCCGGCGTGGCGAAGCGGGCCAGCGGCACATCGGCCACGAGCTTTTCACCGTGGCGGCTCGCGAAGAGGTCGCCGGTGAACTCGGTCTCGGTCCAGCCGGGGGCGATGGCGTTGACGCGGAGGTTGCGGTCGGCCCATTCGAGCGCCATCACGCGGGTGAGCTGGTTGATGGCGGCCTTGGTGGCGGCGTAGGGCCCGATACGTTCGAGCGGCATGACACCGGAAACGCTGCTGATGTTGATGATGGAGGCCGGGATTGCCATTTCGAAGACGCGTTTGGCGAACTCGATGCTGGCGAAGTAGGTGCCGCGGAGGTTGACATCGACGACGGGGTCCCAGTCCTCGATGGTCACGTGTTCGGCGCGCTTGTAGTGGGGGCTGATGCCGGCGTTGTTGACGAGGATGTCGATCGGGGCCAGTTCCCAGGCGCTGGCGATCATCGCGGCGATGGCGGTGGTGTCGGCGTTATCGCAGGCGCGGGCGATGCAGCGGGGGCCGAGCGCCGCCGCGGCATCGTTGAGCGGGCCTTCGCCGCGGGCGGTGATGATGACGCGGGCGCCGGCGGCGATGAACGCGCGAGCGATCTCGTAGCCGATCCCGCGCGAGCCACCGGTCACGATGGCGGTCTTGCCTTCGAGGGAGAACTGGTCCATGCGGGGATTTTCGCGGTTTGCCGGTTGCCGGGTGAGCCGCGAACGGGTTGGGAGTTGCGAGTTGCGAGTTGCGAGTTGCGAGTTGCGAGTTGCGAGTGAACATACATCCGTTGCGAGGACTGCGGGGCTTCACCGGGACTGGACTGGCACCGGTGGTATGGTCCGGGCGATGGAGCGATACCGTGAGGCCCTCGGGTGCATCGCTGCCGCGGCTGTCATCGCGGTCGCGGCCATCGTCGTTCCGCGCCTCGTTTTCGACGATACCGCCGACGCCCCACCAGGGGCGGTGCAACGCCTGAAGACGCAGGCCGCCCACGTGCGGACGATCCCCCCACTGGTCTCCCAGACAGTGCGTGCGGAACAGTACGGTCCCGCGCCGGACCACGTTCGCGGACTGGTGGTCGCCCGGACGCTCTTCGGATTCCGCACCGGCTGGTACGAACTCTCAGCCGAAGGCAGCGCGGCCTGGCACTACAACCACCGGAACGAGGTCGCTGTATTCGCCGCGTTCCTCCTTGCGGAGGGGGCGCTGCTCGGTGCGGCCGGATGGCTGGTCACCACCAGCGGCTGAGTCCCCCTCCCGCCGGTCGGTTGGTGGCTGATGTCGGGGGCGGCGTTTGGGCGTCCGGTGTTGCGGCGGATCATGGCTGGCCCGCCTCGGATGCAAGCGGCCCTCGTCCTTCGCACTTGCCCGGTTACCGTTCCGGGCGCGGAACGGTAAAACTGTGGGCATGACAGGCCCGCGCGTGTTCGACCTGGACCAATCCGTCGCGTTTCTTCGCCGGGCCGACCCGGTGCTGGCAGAGGTGATTGAGCGTGCGGGCGCGATCGAGGTGCGGCCCCGTGGCCCGAACCCGTTCCAGGCGCTCAGCCGCTCGATTATCTTCCAGCAGCTGAGCGGGACGGCCGCAGGGGCGATCTACCGCAAATTCCAGGCGCTCTTCGGGCTGGAGGGTGAGGCCTTCCCCACGCCGGAGCAGGTGCTCCCCCTGGACGATGAAACCCTTCGCTCAGCCGGCCTTTCGCGCCAGAAGATCGCATCGATACGCAGCCTCGCCGACTACTTCGCCCGGGGCGAACTCGGCAGCGAGCAGTTCGAGCACTGGGAAGACGAGGAGATCATCGCGCACCTGACCCGGGTGCGGGGTGTGGGCCGCTGGACGGCGGAGATGTTCCTGATGTTCCATCTCCGCCGGCCGGACGTGCTGCCGGTGAACGACCTCGGCATCAACCGGGCGATTATGAAGCGCTACGGGCTGGACGCGATGCCGAAACCGGACAGGGTCAAAGGCATTGGCGAGCCGTGGCGGCCGCACGCGACGGTCGCGTGTTTGTACCTCTGGCGGAGCGAGGACGTGAAGACGCCGTAGGAAGGCAGGAGCGCTAGCTTCCGCCAAGTTCCAGCGTGTGGCAGCGACATTCGGGCAACAAATCGCGCAGCGCGTCATCCCTGACGCGCCTCGGATGCGGCCAAGCTACTTCGTGAGGTCGGCCATCAACTCCAGCACGCGGGGGTCGCGGTTGCCGATGAGCAGGGTGCCAACGCCGGCATCGGCCCAGGCTTTGTAGCGTTCGCGGATGCGTTCGACGGGCCCGACCAGCGCCATCTCATCGGCCATCTCGTCGGGGACCGCCGCCTCGGCCTCGGCCTTGCGGCCGGAGAGGTAGAGGTCCTGGATCTT
>Ga0209476_10001416_pt1 | contig 16133 bp, 15 predicted proteins | sample KloWWTrecipitate_FD_187179 | JGI IMG/M metagenome (GOLD analysis project Ga0209476, IMG submission 187179) | Active sludge microbial communities from Klosterneuburg, Austria, studying microevolution and ecology of nitrifiers - Klosterneuburg... | ecosystem: Engineered > WWTP > Aerobic digester... | reverse complement strand
GCCATGGTGCGCCACGGCGTCTCCGAGGCGACGATGGCCTTCATCCAGAAGCCGATGTCGCCGCCGGCGCTGGCTCGAAAGGTCCGCGAGGTGCTCGACTCGTAGCGGGACGTCCGGCGATGGTGACGCCCACCGTCAGCCGCTCGCGACGCCTCGACGCCACCGGCCCCTACTTCTTCGGTTCGAACCGGTAGACGAGGTAGCTGATCGGTCCGTCGAGCTGGCTGAAGCCGTGGGGCGTGCCGGCCGGGATGATGATGATGTCGCCTGGACCCACGCGTCGGCTCTCGCCCCCCTGGCGCACGCCCGTCTGGCTCATGCCGGCGTTGACGCGCGTGAGGTCGGTGGGCTTGGGATCGCCCAGGGACCCGCCGGTGACGAGCATCCCGCTGCCCTTCACGATGTAGTAGGTCTCGGTCACATCGTTGTGGATGAGCGAGCTCACCTCAGGCTTGGTGCGGTACAGGCTGGCCACCGAGGCCTTTCCGCCCGGCACCTCGCTCGCCCTGAGCGGCTGGTCGACAACGTTCTTCGGGACCTGCTCGGTCACCACCGCCTCGAGCTCGGCGGCGGTGATGAAGGTGGCGGGGACCGCCGGGGCGGCGGCGGGACCCTGCAGAGCGAGTAACAGCAACCAAGGGGACATGTGGCCTCCTACGTTGGCGAGTCGTCTCTATCTAAACCTTCCCTGAAGCTTCTGCAGCTCCGCGTTGCCGGGGCAGAGCTGATCGAACGGCAGGTTGAAGAGCGGCGCATCCCCCAGATCGTTTTGAGCAGCCATGTCCTTCGACCCGGGTGAGATGTACAGCAGTCCGGTCAGCACCTCGCCAGCCTTTTGCCGGTCGCGAACATAGGTGTAGGCGCGATCGCGGTCGGTGGCGTCGTAGTCCTCGGCCACCTTGTGCAGCTTCACCCAGCTGCCGTCGTGGAGCATCACGTTTTTCACGGTGCCAGCGTCCTGGTCGGAGGTGATCTCCTCGCGCGACGGAACGAAGTCGGCCTGGACGACCTCCACCTGGTGCTCGCGCGTGTAGGCGTAGCTCTTGGTGGATCCCTCGTGATCGTTGAAGGTCACACACGGCGAGATGACGTCGACGAACGCGAAGCCCTTGTGCACGAGGCCCGCCTTGAGGATGGGAACCAGCTGCGCCTTGTCGCCCGAGAAGCTTCGGGCGACGAACGTGGCGCCCAGCGTCAGGGCCAGCAGCGCTCCGTCGATGGCGCCCATCGCGTTCACCTCGCCCTTCTTGCTGGTCGATCCCGGGTCGGCCGAGGCCGAGAACTGGCCCTTGGTCAGCCCGTACACACCGTTGTTCTCGAGCACGTACAGCATGTTCAGGTTGCGGCGGATGGCGTGCGACAGATGGCCGAGGCCAATCGACAGCGAGTCGCCGTCGCCCGACACACCGATTATGATCAGGCTGTCGTTGGCCGCGCCGGCACCGGTGGCGATCGCGGGCATGCGCCCGTGCACGGCGTTGAAGCCGTGGGCCTCGCGCAGGAAATAGGCCGGCGTCTTGGACGAGCAGCCGATCCCCGACAGCTTGGCCACGGTGTGCGGGGCAATCGACAGGTCCCAGAACGCCTGGATGATGGCCGCCGTGATCGAGTCGTGGCCGCAGCCCGCACAAAGCGTCGTGATGGCGCCTTCGTAGTCGCGCCGCGTCAGCCCAATCGCGTTCTTCTTGAGTGACGGGTGGTGAACCTTCGGTTTCGCGATGTAGGTCATGCCGCCTTCTCCAGCTTCGCCTTCACGCCCGAGATCACGTGGTGTGCGCTCATCGGGAACCCGCCGTAGTCGCGCACCGACTCGAACCGCCCGATCGCCTGTCCGGTCTCGAGCATCAGCAGGCTCCGCAGCTGCGCATCGCGGTTCTGCTCGACCACGAACACCACCTCGTGCTGCTCGACGAACGAGCGGACCTCGTCGCCGAAGGGGAACCCGCGCACGCGCAGGTAATCGAGCGCGATGCCATCCTTCGCCATCTCGTCGATGGCCTCCATGCAGGCCGCATGGCACCCGCCCACGGTGATGAGCCCCATCGTGGTGGCGGTGGCCGCCTTTCGCGTCACCGGCGCCGGGACGGCCCTGGCCGCGCCCTGCACCTTGCGTGCGACGCGGTCGATCACCTCCTGGTACTCATCCGCGTCCTCGGTGTAGCCGCCGAACTCGTTGTGGCCCGAGCCGCGCGTGAAGTACGCGCCCTTGGGATGCACCCCAGGCAGCGTGCGCTGGGGGATGCCGTCTCCGTCCACGTCGCGGTAACGGTGGAAGGTCGTGGCCTGCTCCAGTTCCGCCGCCGACAGCACCTTGCCGCGATCCGGCCGGTAGGCGTCGTCCCAGGTGAGCCGGGGCACCATCCAGTCGTTCATACCGATGTCGAGGTCGCTCAGCACGAACACCGGTGTCTGGAAGCGCTCGGCGAGGTCGAAGGCCTTGCCGGCCAGCTCGAACGCCTCGCGCGGGTCCGACGGATAGAGGCAGATGTGCCGCGTGTCGCCGTGCGAAGCGTAGGCGCAGAGCAGCAGATCGCACTGCTGCGTGCGGGTGGGCATACCGGTGGAGGGGCCGGCGCGCTGGACGTCGAAGATTACAGCCGGTATTTCGGCATAGTAGGCCAGGCCGATGAACTCGTTCATGAGCGAGATGCCCGGGCCCGAGGTGGGCGTGAACGCGCGGGCACCGGCCCACGAAGCACCAATCACCATGCCAATGGCGGCCAGTTCGTCTTCCGCCTGGATGATGGCGTAACGGTTCTTCTTCGTCTCGGGGGCGCGCCGGAACTTCTGGCAGAAGCTCTTGAAGCCCTCCATCAGCGACGTCGACGGCGTGATGGGATACCAGGCGCCCACCGTGGCGCCCGCAAACACACAACCCAGCCCGGCGGCCGTATTGCCGTCGATGAGAATGCTGTCCTTCGTGGCGTCCATCGGCTCGAGGTGGACGGGCAGCGGACAGTCGAAGGCCTTCTTCGCGTAATCGTAACCAATCGCGATGGCCTGCTCGTTCGAGTCGAGCAGCGCCTTCTTCTTCGAGAACTTCTTCCGGGTCAGTTCACGGATGACATCGGTATCCATGCCGATGAGCGCTGCCAGGGCGCCGGCATAGGCGATGTTCTTCATCAGGATGCGTTCGCGCACGCCCTTGAAGGCCGCCGTGCACATCTCGGCGAGCGGCACGCCCAGATAGGTGACGTCGGGCCGCTTCAGCCTGTCGTCGAGCGGCCAGGAGGAGTCGAACAGCAGCCACCCGCCGGAACGGACCTCGGCCACGTCCTTCTCGTAGGTCGCGGGATTGAGCGCCACCATGAGATCGAAGATCGCCGTCCGGGCGGTGTAGCCGTCCTTGCTGACGCGGATCTCGTACCAGGTCGGCAGGCCCTGGATGTTCGACGGGAACACGTTCTTGCCCGTCACCGGCACACCCATCCGGAAGATGGCCTGCATGATGAGGCCGTTGGCGCTCGCCGATCCGGATCCGTTGGCCGTAGCGATCTTGAATGCGAAGTCGTTAATCTGGCTCATAAGAAAACAACGTATCGGGTTGCGGACGGGAGCGCCGGGACTCCGTCCTCGCCTTATCGCCCCACGACCTCCAGCCGAATGAAGCTGACCCCTGCGTAGGGCTGCTGCAGAACGAACTTGCGCATGTCCCACGCGTAGGTCGGGCAGCGTTCGGCGCAAAGGCCGCAGTGCAGGCAGACGTTTTCGTCCTTCACCATCACGCGCCCGGTCTGCTCGAGCGGGCCCGACACGAAGAGCGCCTGGTCGAGGTTGTCGGCCGGCGCCGTCAGGTGGTGACGCAGGGCGGACTCCTCGGCATTGGGCACAATGGTCAGGCAGTCCACCGGGCAGATGTCGATGCACGCATCGCACTCGATGCACAACGGTTCGGTGAAATGCGTCTGGACGTCGCAGTTGAGGCAGCGCTCCACCTCGTGCTTCGTCTGGTCGGCCGTGAAGCCCTCCTCCACCTCGATAGTCATCTTCGAGAAGCGCCGGGGCATCTCGACGTGGGTCATCTTCTGGCGCGCCGCCGGGCTGTAGTTGTTGCTGTAGGCCCACTCGTGCAGGCCCATCTTGGTGCTGGTGAGCGTCTGGCCGTGCGGCGGCCGGGCGGTCACCGGCATGCCCTGACAATAGTGGTGGATGGAAATCGCCGCCTGATGGCCGTGCGCCACCGCCCAGATGATGTTGGCGGGCCCGAATGCCGCATCGCCGCCGAAGAAAACGCCCGGCCGCGTGGCCATGTGCGTCACCTTGTCCACCACCGGCATGTTCCACTTGTTGAAGGCGAGCCCCATGTCGCGCTCGATCCAGGGGAAGGCGTTCTCCTGGCCGATCGCCAGGATGACCGTGTCGCACGGGACAATCGTGCGGCCCGCGGGCTCCTGCACGAGCTTGCCGTGCTCCTCGCGCGAAGTGAACCTGTCGAACTCCATCCCGGTCAGCGTGCCGTTCTCGACGACGAAGCGCACGGGCGAGTGGTTCTCGAGAATGTCCACGCGCTCTTCCTCGGCGTCCTCCAGCTCCCAGGTCGACGCCTTGAAGTACTTGCGCGTCTTGCGGCCGATGACCTTCACGTCGGTGGCGCCGAGACGCTTGGCCGACCGGCAGCAGTCCATCGCCGTGTTGCCCACGCCGATAATCAGCACCCGCTTCCCCACCGTAGCGACGTGTCCGAAGTGGATGGATTCGAGCCACTCGATGCCGATGAAGATCTGGTCGGTGTCGTGCCGCCCGGGCAGTTCCAGCTCCTTACCCCTGGGCGCGCCGCTACCCACGAACACCCCGTCGTACTCCTTCGAGTCCACGAGCGCGCGAAGGCTCTCGACGGGCGTGTCGTACCGCATCTCGACACCCATGTGCGTGATGTAGCCGATTTCCTCGTCGAGGACTTCTTCGGGCAGGCGGAACGCGGGGATGTTGACGCGCATCAGGCCGCCGGGACTCGGCCCCTTCTCGAACACCGTGCACTGGTAGCCGAGCGGCATCAGGTCGTTGGCCACCGTGAGTGAGGCCGGCCCGGCGCCGATCAGCGCGATTCGCTTGCCGTTCTTCGTGACTGGCGCCACCGGAATCCGGTGGCTCACGTCGTCCTTGTGGTCTGCCGCGACACGCTTGAGACGGCAGATGGCCACGGCCTTGCCGTCCACGCGCGTGCGGCGGCAGGCCGGCTCGCACGGACGGTCGCACGTCCGGCCGAGAATGCCTGGAAAGACGTTGGTTTCGCGGTTGAGGATGTAGGCGTCGCTGAACCGGCCCTGCGCGATGAGCCGGATGTACTCCGGTACGTTGGTGTGGGCGGGGCAGGCCCACTGGCAGTCGACGACCTTGTGGAAGTAGTCCGGGTTCCCGACGTCCGTCCGCTCCATATACGGGCAATTATATTGGACCGCGGAGCCTGGCGGGAGGCCGCACCCGGCAGGCGAGGTCGCTCCGGCGGCCAGCCGCCGGTTGCCGTTCCCTTTAGACCAGCCGCCGAGTCCCCTGCTCGAGGTCCAGCAGCGCCCGTTTGACGGGCAACCCGCCGCCGAAGCCGGTGAGTGAGCCATTGGCGCCGATCACGCGGTGGCACGGCACGATGATGGCGATGGGGTTGGCCCCGTTGGCGGCGCCGACGGCACGCACGGCACGGGCGGCGTCGATACGCCGGGCCAGTTCGCCATAGCTGAGCGTGGTCCCGTAGGGGATGTCGCACAGCGCGCGCCACACGCGCTGCTGGAACGGAGTGCCCGAAGGCTCGACGGCGACCGAAAAGCGCCGCAGCCGGCCGGCGAAGTACGCCTCGAGTTCGCTGGCGACCGGATCCAGGATTCCCCGGTCGTCGGCCGCCCAGGCGGGGTCGACGGCGGGCCGCCGCTCCGCTGCGAACGCCAGCCGCCGCAGCGCCGACCCGTCACCGGCAATCAGCAGGCGGCCGACCGGGCTGTCGAGGATGCGATACACCATGGGCGTTTCCACTTCTCCCTCCGCGATAATAAGATGGCCCGGTCTCCGACGCCCGATCATCCCATCCCCGAATCACCTGATGCACGAATCTTCCTTCCCGCTTCCCCTGCACGAATACCTCGACCCGGCCGGCGGGTCGCTCCTCGACCTGCTGTCCTCGCGCATCGCCCAGCAACCGGTCAACGCCGTGGCGACGGCCGTGTTCCTGCTGGCGGTGCTGCACACCTTCTTCGCCAACCGGTTCCGCAAGGCCGCCCACCATGCCCAGCACGTCTTCGATGAGCAGTGCCGGGCGGCGGGCGTCGAGCCACGCCCGAGCTTCAAGGCCGAGCTCCTGCACTTCCTGGGCGAAGTCGAGGTCGTCTTCGGCCTCTGGGTGCTGGTGCTGCTGGCGGCCATCTCGGTCACGCTCGACTGGGCCACCGCCCAGGCCTACCTCACCGAGTCGGTGCACTTCACCGAGCCGATGTTCGTCGTGGTCATCATGGCCATGGCGGCCACGCGGCCCGTGGTTGGATTCGCGCAGGCGGCGCTCCAGCGGCTCGCGGCTCTGGGTGGCAGCACGCCGGCCGCCTGGTGGTTCACCATTCTCACGCTGGGCCCCGTGCTCGGGTCGTTCATCACCGAACCGGCCGCCATGACCATCTGCGCCATGCTGCTCAGCCGGCAGTTCTACGCGATGCAGCCCACGCGCCGCCTGCGGTACGCGACCCTGGGGCTGCTCTTCGTCAACGTCTCGATCGGCGGCACGCTCACCCATTTCGCCGCGCCGCCCGTGCTGATGGTGTCGGGGCCGTGGGAGTGGTCGCTGGCGTTCATGTCCACGCATTTCGGCTGGAAAGCGTGCGTCGCCATCCTGGTCTCGACCACGACATACTTCCTGATCTTCCGCCGCGAACTCGCCGGTCTGCAGAGCGTCGCCGCAGTCACCTCCGTGGACGACGGCGACCGCGAGCAGCCGGCCGTCCCGGCGTGGATAACGGCGGTGCACCTGGCCTTCCTCGCCTTCGTCGTCATGGAGGCGCACGCCCCGCCGCTCTTCATTGGGGCGTTTCTCTTCTTCCTGGGGTTCACGCAGGCCACCTCGCCGTTCCAGTCGGCCATCGATCTGAAGCCGCCCCTGCTGGTCGGCTTCTTCCTGGGCGGGCTGGTGACGCACGGCGGGCTGCAGGGATGGTGGATTGGTCCCGTGCTGGGCGGCCTGACGGAGCGGCCGCTGTTCTGGAGCGCGACGCTCCTGACGGCCTTCAACGACAACGCCCTCATCACGTATCTGTCCACGCTGGTGCCCGACCTGAGCGAAACGTTGAGGTTCTCGGTCGTGGCCGGCGCCGTGACCGGCGGCGGACTCACGGTGATTGCCAACGCGCCCAACCCCGCGGGGCAGGCCATCCTCGGCAAGTACTTCCCCAACGGCGTCTCGCCGCTGTGGCTGTTCGCGTCGGCGGTGGTGCCCACCCTGGTGGCCGCGACCTGCTTCATGGTGCTGTGAAGGCTGGCTGCACGATCGTCGCGAAGAACTGCCTGTCGTACGCGCGGGTGCTCACCCGCTCGTTCCGGCAGCACCACCCCGACGTCCCGTTCTTCGTCCTGCTGGCCGACCAGGTGCAGGAACGCTTCGACCCGGCGGCCGAGCCTTTCACGCTCGTGCCGCTGGCGGCGCTCGGCCTGCCGCGGCTGGAGCGCATCCGCTTCCACCATCCACAACAGGCGTTCAGTTACGCCTGCACGCCCGCTCTCCTGCGATGGCTGCTCGGGCAGGGCATCGACCGCGTGATTTATTTCAAGCAGGAAACGCTGATCCTCGACGAGGTATCGCCGATCTTCGATCGACTGGCGGAGTCGCCGGTGGTGCTGACACCGCACCTGGTGGCGCCGCTGGACGGGGCCGGCGCGGCCGAGCGCGAGATCAACATCCTGCAATCGGGCGTCTTCAACGTCGGCGTCCTGGGTGTGGCCGCGCACCCAACCTCGCATCGGTGGCTGTCGTGGTGGCAGGACCGGCTCTCCACCGAATGCCGGCGGGACGTCGAGGCGGGCCTGCACTTCGAGCAGCGGTGGCTGGATCTGGCACCGGGATTCTTCGATGGCATCCACGTGCTGCGCGATCCGGCCTTCAACGTGGGGCACTGGAGCCTGCCGGAACGGAAGATCGGCCTCGACCCGGACGGGCGCGTTCGCGTGGACGGCCGCCCGTGCCGGGTCTTTCGCTTCAGCGGCTACAACCCGGATGAACCCGACCAGCTCACCGGCTACAACCAGCGCCTGCCCTGGGACGCACTCGGAGCGGTGCGTCTCGTCGTCGACCAGTTCAGGGAGGCCCTCGAGAGCGAGGGCTATCGCGAGACGCGGACGTGGCCCTACGCGTTCGGCGTCTTCGACAATGGCGTCTCCATTCCCGATCTGGCGCGGCGCCTCTATCTGGACCTGGGCGAGGAGGCCGACCGATTCGGAGATCCGTTCCGCACGGCCCCCGTCCAGAGCTACTGGCACTGGCTGCACGCGCCGGTTCCGCGTACCGGGCTCACGCGCTTCTGGCACGCCATCTACGAGACCCGAGCCGACCTCCAGCTGGCGTACCCCGACCTCGACGGCCCGGGGTCGGCGGCGTTCATGCAGTGGGCACGTCAGTACGGGCTGGCCGAACACAAAGTGCCGGTCCAGATGCTGCCATCGGGGACGGCATGACGGGCCGCGCGGGCCGCGTGGCGATCTGCACGGCGATCACGAAGAGCTTCGTCAGCCACGCACGTGTGCTGGCCCGGTCTCTCCGGGCCGTCCATCCGAACATCCCGGTGTTCGCTCTGGTCACCGAACGCGCCGACGTGCTGGAAGGCTGGCACGAACGCGACTTCGAGTCGATTCCCATCGAACACGTCGATCTGCCCGATCTGATGCGTCAGACCTTCATCAACCCGGCCATGGAACTGACGGTGCTGGCCAAGCCGCTGGTGATGCGCCACCTGCTGCACCTCGGCGTCGAAACCGTGCTGTTTCTCGACGCCGATGTTCTGGTGCTCCACGATCTGACGCCCTTGATCGCCACCAGTGCGGCCCACGCCATCACGCTCGCGCCGCACCTGCTCGAGCCAGCCACCCTCGATCCGGTCGCGCGCGAGCTGACCATCGCGCTGGCGGGCACCTTCAATGGCGGGTTCATCGGTGTGTCGGCCCGGCCCGAGGCCTTCCACTTTCTCGACTGGTTGATTGAGCGGCTCCGTACGCACAATCGTCTCGATCCGCGCGCGGGCCTGCATCACGACCAGCGTTGGCTCAACCTGGTGCCCGGCTTTTTCGACGAGGTGGCCATCGTCCGGGATCCGGGGTGCAATGTGGCCTACTGGAATCTGCCGGAGCGGCGCTTGTTCCTGGATGGCGGGCAGCTTCGGGTGAACGGCGGTCCCTGCCGCTTCTTCCACTTCAGCGGCTTCGACCCGCGGCACCCGGAAGTGATCACGAAGCACTCGACGCTGGGGACACGAGCCAGTGTCGGGCCCGCGGCCGCGCTGATGGATCGGTACGTCGCGGCACTGAACGAGGCGGGCTTCGAGCAGACCAGCCGCGCCCCGTATTCCTACGGTCACTTCGACATGGGCGTGCCGATTCCTGCGCTCGCGCGCGCGCTCTATCACGGCCTGGGCGAGGCGGCGGGACGCTTCGGCGACCCGTTCGTCACGGCAGAACCGGGCTGCTACCTGGACTGGCTGCGCGCGCCCGACGAAGGCGACGGGCCGGGGCAGGGCCTCCCGCGGCTGTGGCGCGCTGTCTACGAAGGCCGCGGCGACCTGCGCCGGGCCTTTCCAGACCCCGCCGGCGTCGACCAGGAGCGCTTCGAGCGCTGGATTCGCGAGGCGGGGCTGGCCGAGCACGGCATGGATGCCGCGATGGCCCCGTAGGTCGAAGGCTCACCCGGATCGCGCGGGTCGTCGCCTCACGGCAGGCGCCTGAACACGAGGGTGCCGGACGGCTGGCCATCGTCTCCGGTCTGCCACACCCGCAGCGTGTCACCGTTCACGGCGAAGTAGCGCCAGGCCGACGGCTCGGAAGCGCTGGGAACCATCTGCTCGGAAGACGCGCGGCGCTGCAGGCCCACGTACGCGATCTGACCGGCGCTCAGCACGGCCTTCGCCTGGAAATCGAGCAGCACCACGCGGGGCGGCACGACCTCGGCCGTCCCGGGCGACAATTCCGCGCGAACGCTGATGTTGTTGAACTCGTCGAACGCCAGCCGTCCTGACGCGGGCATCGTCTGGCCCCGCGCCTCGACGTCGACGAGTTCCCACTGACCCATGAGTGCCGTCTCGACGGGCGAGGGAGCGGGGGGCCGCGCGGTGACAGCGCGGCGGCCGCCGCCGGCGGCGCAGGCGACCGACAGCGAAGCAACCAGCAGACCCAGGGCCGGATGAAGCAGGAGCGTGGTTTGGCGAGCGCGCATGCGACTGGTCCTCCGCACGGCCGGACTCCGAACGGAGCCGCACGTGTCCGACCACTATAATCCTGCGGTGGCCGTCACGCTCGGTTCGACCCGCCTGCTTCAGTCCACCCGCCTCCAGCATCGCCGCGTGGGCATCGTGTCCAATCCCGCGTCGGTGGACGAGCGCTACACGCACATCGTGGATGCCCTGCTGGCGGCGCCTTCGGTGACGGTGGCGGCGGTCTTCGGCCCCCAGCACGGCTTCCGCTCGGACGTCCAGGACAACATGATCGAAACACCGCACGCGGAGGATACAGCGCGCCGCGTCCCGGTGTACTCGCTCTACAGCGATACGCGCGAGCCCACGGCCGACATGCTGCGTGACGTGGACACCCTGGTCATCGACCTGCAGGACATCGGCGCGCGTATCTACACCTACATCTACACGATGGCCAACTGCCTCAGGGCCTGCGGACGGCTGGGCATCGACGTCATCGTGTGTGACCGGCCAAACCCGATCGGCGGCACCGACATCGAAGGGCCGATGCTCGAGCCGGGCTACGAGTCGTTCGTCGGCCAGTTTCCCGTCCCGATGCGCCACGGCATGACGATCGGCGAGCTGGCACACCTCTTCAACCAGCACTTCGGCATCGGAGCCCGGCTCGAGGTGGTGGCCATGACCGGCTGGTCGCGCGAGATGTACGCAGACGAAGCCGGCGCCCCGTGGGTGATGCCGTCACCCAACATGCCGACGCTCGACACGGCCATCGCCTATCCCGGCACGGTGCTGCTCGAAGGGACGACGGCGTCGGAGGGCCGCGGCACCACCCGGCCCTTCGAGCTGGCGGGCGCACCCTGGGTGCAGGCCGAGCCGATGGCGTCCGGCCTGAACGCGCGGCGCCTGCCGGGCGTGCACTTCCGTCCGGCCGTGTTCGAGCCCACGTTCCAGAAGCACGCACGGACCACGTGCGGCGGGTGCCAGATCCACGTGACCGACCGCCGCGCCTTCAAGCCGGTTCTCACCGGCGTGGCCGTCATCGAGGCGCTGCGCGCCGAAGACCCATCGCGCTTCTCGTGGCGGTCGCCGCCGTACGAGTACGAGCTCGAGCGGATGCCCATCGACATCCTGGCCGGGGGCCCCGCGCTGCGCGTCGCCATCGAGAGCGGCGCACGCGCGGAGGACGTCGCGCGGAGCTGGCCGTCGGCCCACGCGGCCTTTCTGGCCGCGCGCCAGGCATGCCTCCTGTACCCATGACCAGGCCGCCGGAGCACGGGCTCGTGGTGCAGCGCGCCATCCGGGTGCGCGCGACGCCGGCACGCGTGATGGCCGCCTTCTTCGACCCCGATGACCTGACGGCGTGGTGGGAAGTGTCGCGATCGGTCACGCTGGCCCGGCCGCTTGGCCCCTTCGCCGTGCAGTGGTCGCCCGCCGATTTCATCGACGAGGTGCTGGGACGGCTGGGGGGAACGCTCCACGGGACGGTAATGGATTACGAGCCCGAGGTGTCGTGCCTGCTGGCGGATCTCTACTGGCAGCCGCCGAGCGGCGACCCGGTGGGACCGATGGCCCTGAGCATCGAAGCCAGGCCCACCGGAGACGGATGGACCACCGAGGTGGCAATTCGCCAGAGCGCCGACGAGAACGGCCCGCGCTGGGAGCGGTATTTCCACGTCATGGCCGGTGTCTGGGACCGGGCCCTGCTGGCGCTCAAGACCCACCTGGAGCGCTGAGGCGGCCCGGGAAAAACGCTCGCGGCACCCCCGGGCACGACGCGGCGGACGACTCGACACGCCGCACCTCTCCGCGCCGGCCTACACTCGGCGCACCTTCAGGAAGTTCCCGACGCCGCGGTCGAGGTCCGGCGTTGTATTGACGAGCACCACGGTGGCACCCGTTCGGAGGGCGCCGGTTTCGACGAGCCGGTCGATGACGCGCGCGGCCACGGTGTCGACGTCGCCGTCGATGGGCGCAACGATGGGCCGTGCGCCCCACCACGGGGCCATCCGCCGCGCCACGTCCTCGCGGTCGCTCGCCGCGAAGATGGGCGCACGCGGCCTCCGCATCGAGAGGAGCCGCGCCGTGCGGCCCTCTCGCGTCACGGCGACAATGGCCTCGGCACCCGCCTCCCTCGCGAGTGTGACGGCCGCATCGCAGAGCGCGGCGACGTGGTCGCGCGGCTCGAGGGGCTCGGCGGCCTCCGTATCACCGTCCTCGGCTTCCCGGATGATGAGGTCGAGCATCTGCACGGCTCGGACCGGATAGGCCCCGGCGGCCGTTTCCCCCGAGAGCATGATGGCGTCGGCGCCCTGCGACACCGCCGTGGCGGCGTCACTGACCTCGGCCCGGGTGGGCCGGGCCTCGGTACGCATCGATTCGAGCACCTGCGTCGCCAGCACGGTGGGCACGCCGCGTTCGTGCGCCCGCCGCAGCACGTCCCGCTGCACGCGTGGGACGCGCTGCAGGGGAATCTCCAGCCCGAGGTCGCCACGCGCCACCATCACGGCGTCGGCCGCATCGAGGATCTCGTCCAGCCGCTCGATGGCCTCGGGACGCTCGAGCTTCGCGATGATGGGCACTTCGGGGCGGCCTTCCCTCGTCATGATCCGTCGCGCGGCGACGATGTCGGCCGCCGACTGTACAAAGCTGAGCGCCACCAGGTCGATGCCGAGGGCCAGACCGAACGCCAGGTCGCGCTCGTCCTTGTCGGTCACGCCGGACGCGGGCAGGGGCACGCCGGGGGCGTTGATGCCCTTGCGCTCGCCCAGCACGCCGCCGTCCACCACGGTCGTAGTGATGGCCTGCTCGTCGGTGGACTCGACGCGAAGCTCGATGTATCCATCGTCGAGCAGCAGCCGGTCGCCGGGAGACACCGCGCGCGCCAGCGGCGCGTAGGTCGTGTACACGCGGCCCGGTTCGCCGATCCCGTCGCCGATGGCCAGCACGAGCGTCGCGCCAGGCTCGAGCCGGATGGGCGCGCCGTCGGCCAGCCGGCCCGTGCGGATCTTCGGCCCGGACAGGTCCTGCAGCACGGCGATGTGACGGTCGGCCCGGCTGGCCAGCTCACGCACCGTCGCGAATCGCCCCGCGTGCTCGGGATGCGTACCGTGTGAGAAGTTCAGGCGGAAGACGTTGGCCCCGGCGGCGATGAGCGAGGCCACTATGGTCGGGTCGCTCGACGCCGGTCCGAGGGTGGCGATGATCTTCGTGTGGCGCACGTCAGCTAGTCTACAATCGAGATCCCGATGACAACGCTGGTTCATCCCGCGGTTGTCGACTACCTGGCTGGCCTGTCTCGCCTGCCGCATCCTCAACTGGACGTAGTCGCCCGCGAAGGTCACGCCGAGGGTCTGCCCATCGTGATGCCGGACACCGGTGCCCTGCTGCACGCGTTGACGCGGCTGATGGGTGCGCGCCGCGTACTCGAGATCGGAACGGCCATCGGCTACTCGGCGCTGTGGATGGCGACAGCCCTGCCCGAGGATGGACGGCTCATCACACTCGAGCGCCACGCGGAGCGCGCCGGGCGTGCACGCGAGCACCTGCGTTCGGCGGGCGTGGAAGCTAAGGCCAGCGTCATGATTGGCGATGCGGCGCGCTTTCTGCACAAGATCGCGGGTCCCTTCGACCTGATCTTCCAGGACGGCGACAAGCCTGGCTACCTCGCCCTGCTCGACCGGCTCCACGTACTGCTGCGGCCAGGCGGGGCGCTGGTGACCGACAACGTGCTCTGGAGCGGCGCGGTGGTGCCGGGCCTGACGCCCGCGCGCGAGCGCAACGCCGACGACACGGCGGCCATCGCCGCCTACAATGCGCACCTCGCCGCCGACCCGCGGTTCCACACCGTGTGGGTACCCGTCGGCGATGGCCTGGCGATTTCCACGAAGGTGGCCTGACATGAGCGATCGGCTGAAGGAGTTCCGGGCGTTCCGGGAGCAGATGAACGCCCGCATCCACGAGAGCGGCAATCTGGAGATCAAGCGCTTCTTCGCGCTCGACTCGCGCGACGAGTTCTTCGAGGCGTTCAACGTGGCGCTGGTGGTCGGTGGGTCCATCACCATCCCGCACCTGCGGCGGGCGGTCGCGACGCTGGATGACGTGGAGGCGATGGCGTGAGCGCGCAGGACTGGCTGGTGATGGCCCGGGCTGACGCCCTTCGACGGGGGCTCGATCCGCTGGCGCCGCTGCTCGACGGGCTCGCGACGTCGATACAGGCGCTGCGCGATGCCACCACGCAGATGGACGCCGATGGCGCGGAGCGGGGGGCCGGGGCCGCCGATGACGCAGAGCGGAAGGCCGGGGCCGCAGTTGGCGCGAATGGCAAGCCCGAGGGCGCGGTTGGTCCGTCAGCACCGAGTGGAATTGCCGATCTCGCCGCGCGCCTGGCCCGCGGAAAGGTCAAGGCCGAGCGACTGGTGGAAGACTGCCTCGCCGTGATCGCGGCGCGACAGCCCGAGTTGAATGCGTTCATCACGGTGACGGCCGACGAGGCGCTGGCGGCGGCCCGCGAGGCCGACCGCGAGGCGGCAGCGGGCCGGACACGGGGCCCGCTGCACGGGATTCCCCTCTCGCTGAAAGACCTGATCGATCAGGCGGGGGTGCCGACGACGGCGGCGTCGCGCGTACGGGTCACCCACCGAGCCGAGGCCGATGCGCCGGTGACCGTCCGGCTGCGGGCGGCGGGCGCCGTCTTCGTCGGCAAGACCAACCTGCACGAGTTCGCGTTTGGCACGACCAGCGAGGACTCCGGCTTCGGTGCGGCACGGCACCCGCTCGACTCGGGCCGCTCGCCCGGCGGATCGAGCGGCGGCTCGGCCATCGCCGTCGCCACGGGTATGTCGGTGGCGTCGATCGGCACCGACACGGGCGGCTCCATCCGCATCCCCGCCGCCGCCTGCGGCATCGTCGGGCTGAAGCCCGCGTGGGGCGAGGTGCCGGCCGGGGGGGTCGTGCCACTCAGCCGGCAGCTCGATCACGTGGGGCCCATGACCCGTACGGTGGCAGACGCCTGGCTGCTGTACGACGTCATGCGCGGCTTCGAGTCCGGCGGCGCCCGGCCGGGGGCGCCTGCGTCCTGCGCCGGGCTTCGGGTGGGCGTGCCTCGTGGATACCTGTTCGACCGCCTCGACGAGGATGTCGACCGGAGCGTTGGAGAGGCACTCGAGCGTCTCCGCCGGGCCGGGGCGGTGGTTGTAGACGTCGCCATCGCCTGCATGAGCGAAGCTCCGCTGGCGTACCTGCCGCTCGTACTGGCCGACGCGGCCGAGATCCACGGAGCCACGCTCGATGCCATGCCCGCCGGGTACACGCCGAACGTGCGCTTGCGGCTCGAAATGGGCCGCTATGTCGCCGGCGAGGACTATGTCCGCGCCCAGCGCCTGCGCGCGCGATTGACCAGAGGCGTGGATGCGGCGCTCTCCGGCGTGGACGTGCTGGCGCTGCCGGCACTGGCCATCCCCGCGCCGCCCATCGGCGCCGCCACCATGCCGGTTCGCGGCGGCGACGAGCCGGTCCGCACCGCGATGCTGCGCTGCACGCAGCCCTTCAACCTGACCGGGCATCCCGCCATCTCACTGCCCTGCGGGACCACCAGAGACGGGCTGCCCGTGGGCCTGCAACTGGTCGGTCACCGGCGAGGTACGCCGCGCCTCCTCGACCACGCCCGCGCGGTGGAAGCACTGATCGCCCGCGCATGATTGGATCGCTTTTTCACCGCTGGGAGCAGCGGCTCGCCAACGTCAGCCGCCATGAACGCGTGGTTCGCCCGTT
>Ga0209476_10001414_pt1 | contig 16134 bp, 7 predicted proteins | sample KloWWTrecipitate_FD_187179 | JGI IMG/M metagenome (GOLD analysis project Ga0209476, IMG submission 187179) | Active sludge microbial communities from Klosterneuburg, Austria, studying microevolution and ecology of nitrifiers - Klosterneuburg... | ecosystem: Engineered > WWTP > Aerobic digester >... | reverse complement strand
GGCGTTCATCCGCGAGTACGACGTGGTCGGCGGGCGCCCGGTGAACACCGGCAAGCTCATGAACGGCGACGACGTCGACAACGACGGCATCCGTGACGGCCTCGCGACCTGGGCAGACATCAAGGACCAGGCCGCGACGGTGCTCGGCATCGCCCTCGACGACATGGACGTCAACGAGGTGCCCCTGCTGAAGACCGACCCCTACGGCCACTTCGTCCCCGGACCGAACGGGTTCCCGCAGCTCGTCATCTCGGACACGGAGACGATCGAGGGCAACCCCGCAGCCCCGGTTGACGCCACGCAGGCCATGGGTGCGGGCGTCGCGTTCCTCGACGACATCGCCCACGACGCCGTGCCGAACGCAAACAACGAGCACAACGTCGGCCTGCTGGCGAAGCACTTCATCACGGGTGACGGCCGGGGCAACGAGAACATCGGCCTGACCTCGGTGCACCACGTCTTCCACTCCGAGCACAACCGGCTCGTCGACCACATCGACGGGCTGCTCGACGACATCGCTACCACCGACCCCGACTTCGTCGCCCGGTGGCAGGAGCAGGACCAGGGCTGGGACTACGGTGAGCGCGTCTTCCAGGCCGCAAGGTTCGTCACCGAGATGGAGTACCAGCACCTCGTCTTCGAGGAGTTCGTGCGCACCATCTCCCCCAACATCGATGCCGGCCCGCTCAACGAGTCGCTCTACCACGCCGACATCAACCCGGCCATCAGCGCCGAGTTCGCCCACGTGGTCTACCGCTTCGGCCACTCGATGCTGACCGATGACATCGACCGGGCCGGCTTCGGCGCCGACAGTCCGAGCATGTCGCTGTTCGACGCCTTCCTCAACCCCGACGCCTTCACGAACAACGGCGCCATGACCCCCGACCAGGGTGCCGCGGCCGTCCTGATGGGCATGTCCAAGCAGACCGGGAACGGGATCGACGAGTTCGTCGACTCCACGCTGCGCAACCAGCTGCTCGGCCTTCCCCTCGACCTCGCCACGTTCAACATCGCCCGGGCCCGGGACACCGGCTCCCCGACGCTGCAGACCATGCGCCAGGTCTTCTACGACCAGACGCTGGACGCGGGCCTGAAGCCCTACGCCAACTGGGAGGAGTTCCGGCTCGGCCTGAAGAACCGGGCCTCCGTGGTCAACTTCGTCGCGGCCTACAGCAACCACGCGACCGTCCAGAGCGCGACCACCATCGCGGACAAGCGCGCGGCGGCACAGGCCCTCGTGGCCGACCCGGCCTTCATGAGCACGCCTGCGGCCAACTCCGGCCTCAACGACGTCGACTTCTGGGTCGGCGGTCTGGCCGAGCGCGGGATGGACTTCGGCGGCATGCTCGGCAGCACCTTCAACGCGGTCTTCGAGACCGAGATGGAGGACCTGCAGAACGCGGACCGGTTCTACTACCTCACCCGTACCGCCGGCATGAACCTCATCCAGCAGCTCGAGGGGAACTCCTTCTCGGAGCTCGCCCTGCGCAACACGGATGCGACCGGCCTGAACCACAACATCTTCGCCAACCCGACCCGCACGTTCGAGGTCGGCGAGCCGGCGTCGTGGGACGACGGCGACCCCGCCACCCCCGACCTGGCCGTGATCAACGGCTGGCACCGGTTCGACGGTGAGGACCACGTCAACATCCAGGGCACGCCCGCCAACGACCGCATCTGGAGCGGCATCGGCGACGACTCGGTCTGGGGCAAGGACGGCTCCGACGACATCGAGGGCGGCCAGGGCAACGACGTGCTCGTCGGTGGCCATGGTGACGACGTGATCACCGACCTGTTCGGTGACGACGTCATCCACGGTGGCGACGGCAACGACGCGATCAACGCGGGTGCAGGCCTCGACCTGCTCTTCGGTGGCGCCGGGAACGACCTCATCCTGCACAACCAGGACCCGACGCAGGACTTCGCTGGAGCCGGCAACGACCTGATCCGCGGCGGTGCCGCCGGTGACGTCATGACCGGCAATGAGGGTGACGACTGGCTCGAGGGCAACAACGGTGCCGACCTGGTCCAGGGCGACAACGCGCTCACCTTCCAGAACGACCCGAACGGCGGGGCCGACGTCTTCATCGGCGGCTCCGGCAACGACGACCACGACGCCGAGGGCGGTGACGACATCATGACCAACAACGGTGTCGACCGCCACGCCGGCATGCTCGGCTTCGACTGGGTGACCCACAAGTACGACCCACTCGTCGCCAACGCGGACCTCGGGATCACCGTGTTCCAGCCCCCGAACGTGCAGATCAACCGGTCGCGCTTCCTCAACGTCGAGGGACTGTCCGGATGGGACCGAAACGACGTTCTCCGGGGCAACAGCTTCCCCGGCGACCCGGCGCAGGTGACCGGCAAGGGCCACGAGCTCACGCAGGAGAACCTCGACCGGATCGAGGGACTTCGTGCCCTCCTCGGCGGCGGAGCGGTACCGCGCTACGCGGGCCCGTTCATGTCCGACAACCCGGCGAACAACATCATCCTCGGCGGCAAGGGCAGCGACCTGCTCGAGGGCCGCGGCGGTGACGACTTCCTCGACGGCGACCACGCCCTCGACGTCTACATCAAGGGCCCGGGCACCGAGCGGTTCGAGTCCATCGTGGACTTCCAGGCCCGCGTCTTCAACCGCAGCCTCAACCTCGCCGACCTGTCGATCAAGCGTGCGGTCATCGACCAGGAGACCGATGACGCGATCATCGACTCCGCTGTGTACGGCGCCCCTCGCGCCGACCACACCATCACCGAGAACGGTGACGGCACGTGGACGGTCACGCACCCGGACACCGGCACTGACGTCCTGCGCAACATCGAGCGCCTCGTCTTCAGCGACGAGTCGATGGACCTCGTCACGGGTGGTGGCAACGGCGCAGCCACGGGCACGATCGACCTCAGCACGCTGGAGCCGGTCGAGGACGTGGAGCTCTCCCTGACCCCGGCGTTCGACGACCCGAACGGTCTTCCGGCCGCCGCGGACATCACGTACGCCTGGCAGTGGGCGGACAACCAGGGCGTATGGACCACGTCGGCGGTCGGCATCGGTACCACGTTCACCCCGGGTGACGTGGAGGCTGGGCGGCCCCTGCGGGTCGTCGCGACCTTCACGGACGACAGCGGCGTCATCGAGACCATCACCTCGCCGGCGACCGCTCCGGTGGAGAACGTCAACGACGAGCCCACGGGCTTCGCCATCACCCCGCAGGAGCCGAACGTCGGCGACCTGATGACCGCCTCGGAGCCCGTCGACGTCGACGGCACCCAGGATGTCAACGGCCAGATGATCTCCAGCTTCGTCTACCAGTGGCAGTCCTCCGGAAACGGTGGCACCTCGTGGCAGAACATCAACGGCACCCGGTCGAGCACCTTCACCCCGACGGCGGCCCAGGCAGGCCTGCTGATCCGGGCGCGGGTGCGGTACACGGACGCCCACGGCACCGCGGAGTCGGTGCACTCCCAGGCCAGCACCGCGGTCGGGATGGTCGCCACTGCTCCCGCTGCTCCCACGATCGGGAACGCCACGGCGGGCGACGCTGAGGCAACGGTCAGGTGGACAGCACCGACGAACACCGGCAACCTCGAGCTGACCGGCTATGAGATCCAGGTCCAGACCCCGGGCGGCGCTCCGGTCGGGACCCCGCGTTCAGCCGGGCCAGGCGCGACCAGCCTCGTGGTCGACGGACTCACCAACGGCACCGGGTACCGGTTCGTGGTGCGAGCCGTGAACCTCGTCGGGCCGAGTCCATACTCGGCACCGTCCAACACGGTGACCCCGATCAAGATCCCCACGGTGCTCAGCTCGACTCCGGTGGACGGGGCGACCAATGTCGCGGTCGGTTCCAACCTCCAGGTCTTCTTCTCGGAGGCGGTCACCGGGTACGACGGCAACATGACGCTCACCAGGGTGTCCGACGGGTCGACGGTCTCGTTCACTCGTGCCTTCTACCCCGCCGACAACCGGCTGCTCGTCAACCCCTTTGGTGGCACGGCAGGCGCACTCGCGGCGAACACGGAGTACCGGTTGACCCTCACGGGTGGACCGTCCGCGATCCGCAACCTGACGGGCACACCGCTGGCGACGACCACGATCACGTTCACCACCCTGCCGGCGGCACCCGCCCCGACGGTGCTGAGCACGACCCCGGTGAACGGGGCGACCAACGTCGTCGTCGGATCCAACCTCCAGGTCTTCTTCTCGGAGGCCATCACGGGGCAAGGGACGTCGACCGTACGGATCACGAAGGTGTCTGACAACACCAACGTGCCGCACACGATGGCCTTCTACACCTCGAACAACCGCCTGCTCATCAACCCCTTCGGTGGTGCAGCAGACCTGCTCGAGGCGAACACGGAGTACCGGTTGACCCTCACGGGTGGACCGTCCGCGATCCGCAACCTGACGGGCACACCGCTGGCGACGACCACGATGACGTTCACCACGGCGCCGTGATCGACTGAAGGGACTCGGCAGGGCTTGGCGCCCACCCGCGCAGGGTGGGCGCCAAGCCGTCGCCGGACCACGAGAGCATGACCACGAGAATGGGGAGTCGACAGATGAGAAGACGATGGATGGCCATCGCGCTGGCAGGCGTGTTCGCGGTGTCAGGGTGTACCGGAGACTCGGACGACCCGTCGTCCGAAGGGTCGACGAGCAGCGCCACTGCCACGGGCCAGGAGACCGGGGCCGGGGACCCCACCGCGACCCCCAGCGGCGCCTCGGCGGCCCCGAGGGAGAAGGCCGACGCCGCCTTCGGGAAGGCCTTCGCCTTTCCTGACGGGTTGAAGGTCACCGTGAGCGAGCCCGAGACGTTCATGCCCTCGGCAAAGTCGGTCAACGGCGGGGAGCCGGCCTTCGTGACGTTCGAGGTCACGGTGGAGAACGGCACCGAGGCGAACGTCACTCCGGCCGAGGTCTTCGTCACGGTGCAGAGCGGAGCGGGTGAGGGAGGGCAGGTCCTCGACCCCGACGAGGGCATCAAGGCTCCACCCACGAAGGCCGTCGCCCCCGGCGCGAAGGCCACGTGGCCACTCGCGTTCGGAGTGCTGGACGCCGAGGACGTCGTCGTCCACGTCCTTCCAGGAATCGACGCCGAACCGGCGACGTTCGGAGGGTGAGCCGACGTCCGGGCGGGGGCGGGGCCGTCCACGTACCCTCGTGCGTGGACGGCTGCCCACTCGGAACAGGACGGTGCGATGAGGATCCTGCTCATCACGCACAACTATGCCCCGGAGGTGGGCGCCCCCCAGCACCGGTGGAACGCGTTGGTGCAGCGGTTCGTCGCGGCAGGGCACGACGTCGCCGTACTCGCGCCGTCCCCGCACTTTCCCAGCGGACGTGCCCACCCCGGCGACGACTCGCTTCGCCCGGGCGCAGTTGCGCGTGGGCTCCATGGCGAGAGCATCCACCGGCTGCGCTTCCTGGAGTACGACAGCTCCGTGGGCTCCCGTGGACTGGACCAGCTGGTCTCCGCGGCGGATGCCGTCCGCGTCGGACTCGCGCGCTTCTCGGGACGGCATCGCCCGGACGTCGTCGTCGCGACCGCCCCCGGGCTGCCCAGCCTCGCGGCGGGACTGGTGATCGGCACCGGCCTCCGGGTGCCGCTCGTCATGGAGGTGCGCGATGCCTGGCCGGACCTGCTGAACGTGCGCCATGAGTGGGGAGAGGCCTCCGCGGGTGGCCCGCAGCCGCCTCCGCGACACCTGGCGACCGCGCTGGGCACCCTCCTGAGCCTCCCGATCACGGTGATGCAGCGGGGTGCGGACGCAGTGGTCACCACCACCGTCGCCTTCGCCGACGTCCTCCACGGCAGGGGAATGCACCCGGTGCGCGTGATTCGCAACGCCACACACCTCCCCTTGCCGGTCACGCTCCCGTCGCCGAACCCCGCCTCTCCCGAGCTGCGGGTGCTCTACCTCGGCACGGTCGGCCGGTCCCAAGGCCTGGGGTCCGCGGTTTGGGCAGCCCAACTCGCTCGACGGGCCGGGGTGCCGGTTCGACTTCGGATCATCGGTGACGGTGCCGAGGCGCCGGCGCTCGCCGCCCTGATCCGCCGGCTCGACGCCCCGGTCACGATGCTTCCTCCGGTCCCCCACGCGGAGGTGCTGGAGCACTACGCCTGGGCCGACACGGTGCTCGTGAGCCTGCGGGGATGGGAGCCGCTGCAGTGGACGGTCCCCTCCAAGCTGTACGAGGTGCTGAGCACCGGGCGACACCTCACGGGGATGATCGCGGGCGAGGCCGCCCGCATCGTCGAGAAGACGGGCGGCGGACACGTCGTGCCACCCGGGGACTCCGTGGCCCTGGCCGCCCTGTGGGCGAGGCTCCACGACGACCGCCAGTTGCTCAAGGTCGGCCCGGGGCCGGGTGAATGGGTGGCGGTGCACGCCGACAACGACATGCTGGCTGATCAGTACCTCGAGCTCCTCGCAGAGGTGTCCCGTGGCTGAAGGGCTCGGCTATGGCCGGCTGACAGAAATGGCGCGAAACTGCCTCCTCCTCGGCCGGACCGCGCTCCGCCACGCTGTCGACGACCCCATGCTCCTCGTGGTCCAGTCCGCGCGGCGCATGCCACCCCGCCTCCGCGCCCCCACGGCCCGCCTGATCGGGTTGGGCACCCCGGGAGGGCCGAGCATTCGAGCGGCGTTCGCCCAGTTCGTCGCCGACCTCCCCCACGAGGCCACGACCCTGCTGGCGAGCGCGGCCCCTCCACGGACCGCGCTCGGTCGACGGCTGGCAGGAGAGCTCGCCGTGGAGCTCGGCAGCGCGCAGAGCATCCCGGGGGGTCTGGCCGCGGCACCGCCGGCGACGCAGGCGCGTTGGGCGTGGCGCCGCGGGGACATCTCGGACGCCATCACCCTCACCGGTGACTCCGCGACGGGGCTGCGCTACCGGGCGCGGTTGGTCTCGGAGCGCGCCATGATGCAGCCGGGCTTCCGGCTGTCGTCGACCGGACACCCGGAGTGTCGTGAACGCCCCCCGCGACCGAGTGGCCCCCGCGCCCTGCACGTGCTGACCAACTCCGTGCCGCACACCACGAGCGGCTACACGATCCGTTCGCACGCAATCCTGCGGGCGCTGCTCGATCAAGGCGTCCCGGTCGAAGCCGTGACCCGGATCGGGTACCCGGTGACGGTGGGCCGGCCCCTCGCCCGCACCGTCGACGTGGTGGGTGGGGTGCGCTACCGCCGCATCCTGGCCGCCGGAGCCGGCTCCACTCCAGCCGAGCGGCTGGAGCAGATGGTGCGCCGCACTCTCGGGGTCGCGGAGGTGTTCCACCCCACGCTGCTGCACACCACCACCAACTACACCAACGCACTGGTGACCGAGGCCGTCGCGAGAGCGCTGGGGCTCCCGTGGGTGTACGAGGTACGCGGACAGCTGGAGAAGACCTGGTTGGCCTCCCTCCCGATGCCCGATCGTGAAGCAGCTGCGCAGAGCGAGCGGTACACCCTGCTCCGGGCGAAGGAGACGGAGCTGATGCTCGCTGCCGACCACGTGGTGGCCCTCAGCGAGACGCTGCGGGAGGACCTCCTCGAGCGCGGGGTTCCCGCGGGTCGGATAGCGGTGGTTCCGAATGCTGTGGACTCCTCGCTCGTCGACTTCCGACTGGAGCCTGCGCAGGCCCGGGCCTCCGTGGGCCTCCCGGTGGAGGGGTTCTGGGTCGGAACCGTGAGCTCGCTGGTCGACTACGAAGGGCTCGACGCGCTCATCGATGCCGTCGCAGAGCTGCGTCGGGAAGGACTGGACGTTCGTGTCGCCCTCGTGGGTGATGGCGTCTCGCGACCGGCGCTGCAGGCCCGCGCTGCCCGCCAGGGGCTGGGCCGTGCGGCCGTGCTCCCGGGCAGGGTGGCGAGCGGGGAGGCGCCGCTGTGGCACCGTGCCCTCGACGTGTTCGTGGTGCCGCGCAGGGATGTCGACGTGTGCCGTGCGGTGACACCCCTCAAGCCGATGGAGGCCATGGCGGCGGGGCGTCCGGTCATCGCCACCGATCTGCCTGCGCTCGCGGAGATCGTGGCTCGCCCCGGCACCGGGGTTATGGTGCCGCCGGGCGATGTGACCGCTCTCGCGGCCGCGATCAGGTCGTTGGCGTCCGACCCGGTTGCCCGAGCCACGTACGGAGATCGGGGCCGCGAGTTCGCGGCCACCCGCACCTGGGCGGCTCAGGGTCGCCTTTACGGAGCGTTGTACGAGTCGCTCACGGTGCCCGCGTGAAACCCCGGCACCCCAAGGCCGAGCCAGTTCCGGTGGACAACGACTGGTTCTTCGACGACGTGTCGGACGAGCCGCCGGGCGACGCTGGCCTCCGGGCGCTGCAACCGGTGGGCCGCCGTCCTCCGCTCCCGGGCTACCTTCGTGCGCTGGGGCGGCGGCGGCACTTCATCTGGCTCGACGCCCGCACCCGCGCGTTCTCCGCGAATGGAGGGTACCTTCTCGGGAACGTCTGGCTGGTGCTGAGCCCGCTGCTCGAAGGATTCACCTACTACCTCGTCTTCGGTCTCCTGCTCGAGACATCGCGAGGCATCGACAACTACATCGGGTACCTCCTCGTCGGCGTCTTCATGTTCCACTACACCTCCCGGTGCATGACCGGCGGCGCCAACGCCCTCATCGTGGGCCGAAACATGATCAGGGCGTTCAGCTTTCCACGAGCAGCCCTGCCGCTGTCGGTGGTGCTGCGAGAGCTGGTCGGCATGGGGCCCGTCGTCCTCACCATGCTCGCGATGATCCTGGCCATCCCGCCCCACGTCGACGTCACGTGGCGGTGGCTGCTCTTCCCCGCCGTGTTCGCGCTGCAGACGCTGTTCAACCTCGGGCTCGCCCTCGTCATGGCGCGCACCGCCCACCACCTTCCCGACATCCGCAAGGTGATGGGGTTCGCCACCCGGTTGTGGCTGTACGGCTCCGCGGTCATGTTCTCCTTCGACGCACATGTCGAGAATCCCGAACTGCTGCTGCTCCTGGAGGCGAACCCCATGTTCATCGTGCTGGACATCACCAGGGACCTGCTGCTCTACGGCACCACCCCGGCTGCAGCGTCATGGCTGACCCTCACGGCATGGGCGGCTTGCTCTCTCACCATCGGCCTCGTCTTCTTCTGGCGCGCGGAGGAGCGCTACGGCCGTGGGTGACGAGAGCGCGAGAAGCGCTATCCGCAAGACCGGGATGGACGTGCCTACCGGGCACGCCACCGTGGCCGTGTCGGACCTCCACGTGCGCTACCAGACATCGTCCACCGAACGCCCCACGCCGCGGCGGGGAGAGCCACGCACCCGGGTCCTCGCCCGGTTCTTCGCGAGGAGCCCCCAGGTTCAGGTGCGGGCCCTGAGCTCTGTGTCGTTCGTCGCCCGCTCCGGTGAGTGCATCGGAGTCATCGGCAGGAACGGTTCCGGCAAGTCGACTCTCCTTCGCGTCATCGCGGGCCTCGAGACCCCGACACGGGGGTCCGTTCGCGCACAGTCGGCCCCCGTCCTCCTCGGCGTCAACGCCGCCCTGGTGCCGGACCTGTCCGGGGAGCGCAACGTCCGCCTCGGTCTGTTGGCGATGGGGCTGTCGCCCCGGGAGGCTGACGCGCTCCTCCCCCAGATCACCGAGGTGGCTGGCATCGGTAGCTCGATCCACCTCCCGATGAGGACCTACTCGTCAGGGATGGCTTCACGGCTGCGCTTCGCCATCGCCGCCGCGGCCACACCGGACATCCTCCTCATCGACGAGGCGCTGGCCACGGGGGATGCTGCCTTCAAGGAGCGATCCGAGGAGAAGATGGCCGAACTCCGCCGGAACGCGGGCACGGTGTTTCTCGTGTCCCACGCGGCACAGACCGTCGAGGAGATGTGCACCCGGGCCATCTGGTTGGACCAGGGCCGGGTGGTCATGGACGGCCCCGCCTACGAGACCGCGCAGAAGTACCGCTGGTGGTCGTGGAACATCGCTCGAGGGAACCACGACAAGGCAGGGGCGCTTCTCGCGGCAGCGTCGGACGAGCACAGGATGGCGACCGCAGCGATCGAGGAGGACACCCCTGCGGACCGTTGACCCTCCCCACTCCTCTGGCTGCGAGCAGCACCCCGCCCTGACAGCACGAGCCCGCGCGGTCACCCCTCCTCGCGACCGAAGGCTGCTTCCTCGGACACCGTCAGCCTGACGCCGATCTCGGTCGTCCGACGCGCGGGCGCCACGATCTCGATGTTCCAGACGGGGATGAGATCATGGTCGACCACCGATCGCCATCCCGCCATCGGATCGAGCTGTCCACGAACCAGGCTCGCGATCACACCGTCACCCATGACGACCTCGAGCAAAACGCTGCGCCCCGACTCGTCGTCCACGAACAGCGCCGAGCCTCTGTCATGCCGGTCGAGCCCGAAGTCGCCGTTCACGTTCAGCCACGCTGTCACGGTGTCGAGAGGGCCCCCGGCTCCGTCACTCAGGCTGATGACGTCTCGCACCAGGAGGTGTCGCCCCGGCTCGAACAGGAGGACCCTGTCGTGCGTGTAGTGCGCGTGCTTGGCCACAGCGGAGATCTCGATCCCCGATCCGCCCTCGACGAGACGCGGCGCCCCCGACCCGTACGGAACCCGGGTGCGGTCGATTTGTCCGAGGGGGCCTACCACCACCGTGTTGTGTGCCCGGGCGGACTCGACGTACTGACGCTCCCTCGAGGTGTAGTAGAAACCCTCCTTCCGAAGGGGGTCAGCACCGTCGAGCAGCTCTCCGTAGGCGAACTTGCCCGAGTCCACCACGATCTCGGTCTCGCCCTCGCTCCACACGAAGGTCAGGTCATCCGCGTGCTTGTGTGCTCGGGAGTGGAAACCGCTTATCAGTGCCACTGAGGAGCACTCCTTCGCAGCGGCCGTACCCGTACCCGGCGCGGGAGTGCGGACGAACACGTACCCGGAGTGCGGAAACACGCGCCACGTCTCCGAGCCCGGGCTGCCCTGCCGGCCGTCCGTGAGGACGAACGCGTCGGCGGGTGACGCCCTGACGACGTCCGGGACGTGCCCGGGATCCTGTCCCGTGTCGCCGAACTGGACCAGCCTGCCGCTGGGCTGCTTCATCCACGCTAGCGCCGCATAGGCGTCCTGGATCCGGAAGGGGATGTCACCCTCGGTGATCAGGCCCTGGTCGAGCAGGTCGGCCAGGGCGACGAGAAGGAGCCGATGGTAGGCCGGCGAGTGCTCGAGGTGGCCACCGTCCTTCGAGAACTGGGTGCTCATCATCAGGGCGAAGCGCTCCTGCGCCTGTCGTCGCCACTCGCCGACGTCCATGAGCGGCTCGAGCGCGCGGGCGGCGGTGAGCTGCGCTGCCGCAGCGAAGAAGCCGTGGTTGTTCCGCGCGTTGAAGTAGGCGTCGGTGGCGAGGAGCTCGGCGTGGGTGAGAAGCAGGTCGCGGTGGATGGGCAGCCAGGTTCGCAAGGGAGTGCGCGCGAGGAACGACATGACATTGACCAGCCGAGGGACGCGCAGCGTCACGGCCCACTCGGTCCACGCCATCGAACGCTCGGGCGGGTCCGAGCGAGCATACGACCACCATGCCTCGAGTGTGTCCGCGAGCCAGCGCAGGTCGTCGAGGTCTCCCGTTTCCCGATGGTGGAGCAGGACCGGGTCGACGAACCGCCACGAGTGGAGCTGCGAGGCCAGTGACCTCTCGAGACACACGGTCGACTCCCAGGCGAACTGGGGACCCAGTCGAACTGAGACGTCCTCGGCGTACGTCCAGCCGGTCCGCTCCAACTCGTGCCCGGGGACGGGAACGAGCGGGTCTTTGCCCATCGAATACCAGCCCGTTGGGCCCTGGTTTCCATGAGCGGGTATGGCGCTGACGAAAGCGGCCCAACGGCTTCGGTCCCACTGCCTTCGGCGCACCCGGCCCTCCTCGTCGGTGAGTCTACGATGCGACGGGGAGCGCCGTTGCTCGCGTTGAGACTCCACACCGACCGGAGGCAACATGTCCAGCTCGCAGCTCGTGCTGGCCTACTCTTTCTGCCAGCCCCAGCCCCGGGACCAGTTGGAAATCCGGGCGCGTCACGCCAGCAGTCACCTCTCTGGCTTGTTTCGAGCAGAGCTGCGGATGGTGGCAGCCGGTGACGGTCGCAGCGGGCTGATCGCGTGGACTCCGACGGACACCGCTGTGGGCTGGAAGGCGGTGGTCACGGACGACTCGCGGGCCACTGTCTGGCTCCACGTGCCCAGCGCCGCCGGGCTGCGGGAATCTTGGGCCACCGAGGATGGCCTCGCAGACCAGCTGCTTGGTGGAGGCCTTCGGGCCGGTGATCTCGCGGCCCCATTCGGCCTGCTGCGCTGGTCCGCTGGGCAGCTCGACATCGCCAACGATGTTCTGGGCCTCGTCCGACTGTTCCAGATGGAGTTTGACAACGCACGAATATGGACCACCCGCCCCGGGTTGGCGCACGTGTTCATGGGCGTCGAGCCCACGACAAACGACCTCGCGTGGACGGGAATGGCGAGCGTCGGCTGGGCCCTGAACGGGATGACCCAGCTCGGTCACGGACGCCAGCTTCCACCCGCCAGCCGGATCACTGTCACGGCGGACGGAACACGGACGTCCATCGGTGACGGGTTCGCGCAATGGTTCACCGACGCCCGCCGGACGGTGGTGACACCCGACGACAACGTGCGTGACATGCGTGCACTCCTACACACCTCCCGATTCTGGCGCGATGAGCCGGTGGCCGACCTGAGCGGCGGCAAGGACTCCCGCGCGGTCGCTGCCGTCGGCCTGACGAGCGGTGCGGTCAGACACGTTCGCACCGTCGCGACCGACCACGGCGAGGTGGACACCGCCCAAAGGCTCGTGGCGCTGGTGGGGGGGTCCGTCCGGCACACCATCATTCGGCCTGCGGGGTCCCGCACCGTGCCGGCCACGGCCTTCCTCGAGCGCCTCTTGGCGCGCCATCGCGCTTGGGAGGGGCGCTACCTAGCGACCTCCGCGTTCAATGCGCCGCTGTTCACCGGGTTCCGGACCGAGCAATCAGCCCGCCTCAACGGCCTTGGCGGAGAATTCGTGGCAGGGGCGTTCTTCGCCTCGGGCCATTGGTCGGAGCGGCTCTCGGGCGCAGGGCCGCAGAAAGCCTTGGACCGGCTCGCAGCGACGGCTGGTGGTGGGCTGGGCGTGTCGGACGATGCCGTCGCTGCCACCATCGCCGGCCTTCAGTGGCTGGTTCCCTTCGCGAGCGACATCGAAGCCCCCAGCGCGCTTGCCGTCCTCGACCTGTGCTACATGCTCGAGCGGATGCCGTACTGGTCGAACACCTACGCCACCGGCTCCACGCTCGCGCCTCTGCTCGCCGCGAGCCTGCTGACGGTTGGGGCGCAGCACGTCGGAGCGGCTGCGCCGGACGGCCAGGTACATCTGTCCATCATCCGCGCGGCGATCCCCAGCTGGGCGGAGGTCCCCTTCTACAAGCCGACTCGCGCGGGCCGCGCCGTCCCGTTCATCTGGGAAACGACGGAGTGGGCGGCGGTGAAGTCGTACCTGGGTAAGCGACTGGACAGGTCCATGCATCACGACCCGGACGCCGTCAGGGACGCGCTGCGTGCAGGGGACGACCGGACGGGCGGCAAGAAACAGGAGTTCTTGTTCCACCGGCTTCTCTGGGAGCTGACCTTCCTCGAGTACGTAGCAGAGCTGCGGCGCGACGCGGCCGGTACGGCACGGGAGCTCACGAGGTGAGGTGCTTCGCGTAGATGTCTCGCATGATCTGGTAGTACGCGTTGTTGTCAGGCGTTCGATGCCCTGGTCCGAGGTCGAACTCGGTGACGCTCAGCACGTCGGCATCCCGGGCTGCAAGGTACTCGATGAGCGGCGCGGCGTGCCCCTTGAGGTGGAACTCGTCACCGGAGTTCGTGATCAGCTCGATCTGCGGGATGTGCCCGAAGGTCTCCATGCGGGTCATGAGCGACAGCCGCGCGGAGGGCGGCCCATCGCCCACGAAGGTGCCGACGGGAAACGCCGCGGCGAGGCACTCCTTGACGAAGGTCGCGGAGTACGCCCGGACATCCGTCTGGGGGTTGAACGCGACGGCGACGCTCCCCGGGACGTGGATGCCCGTGGCGATTGCCGCGAAACCGCCTCCAGACCCCCCTTGAAGGAACACGCGATCACATCCGGACCGGGCGATCACGTCACGAACGATCTCGGCCATCACCGTCGGAAGGTCGATCTCCGCGGTGCCGAGGTACCAGCCGAGCCGCAGGGCGCTGGACAGGTCGAGGGTCGGGTCCGCGAACGCCAGGACCGGCCCGATCCCCATGGCCCGTTGGGACGTGATCCGCTGGAACATCGGCAACCGAGTGCGGCCCCGGTCGAGCGCACCGTGGAAGAGCACCGTCAGTACCGACCCCTCACCCGCGAGGTACGCCGCAGGCAACGTCAGATGCCCCAGGTCATAGGACAGGATGGTCGCCGGTTCGGGCAGGTCACCGGCAGTCAGGTCGCGACGGGACTCGACAGGAAACGGGTAGTGCGTCGGCTTCCAGCCCGGCCGGCCGGCCCAGTTCACCAGGCCTTGGCGCCATGGCCCGCTCTCGTCCGTCGCAGCCCGGCTCTTGAGGTCGGAGATCGCCGCTCGCAGCCCGTGGTCGACGACGGGATCCCCGAGATCGGTCAGCAGGTCGGTCAGCTGAACTGCGGGGTCTCCCGTTGACTCCCAGCGCTGCTTCTTCGCGGCCACGATGGCATCGCGCACCTCCGGATAACTGACCCGCTTCGGCGAGTCGACCCTCGTGAGGCGTGCGGCCACTCGCTCGGAAATCTCCCCCGGCGTGGCCTCCGCACCCGGGAAGAGCACGGCCCCGTCGGTGATGACGATGCGCTCTTTCGACCGGCCCGTGGAGACATCCATTCCGACGGTGCCCCGCGGAAGGCCGGGAACAGCACGGGCTTGCACGGCGCCGCCCCGGAATCCCGCGGCGATGAGGGTGATGAACCGAAAGGCCGTTCCGGACTTGCGAAGCGCCACCCGGGGGGCGGGAGCCTTCTGCCGCCAACCCGTGGCCACCCACCCCTGCAGTGGGTCGGACTCGCCCGAAGCCACCGAGGCCTCAGGGAGCAGTCCGAAACTGAAGATCGCGGCATGTGCTGCCCCGCTCCGCAACTCCACGACCCTCGGGGTCAGCGTCGCCTCGACGTCCGGAGCGAGCTGCCAGGCCTGCACCGCGGTCACCGGGTCGTCGGCCCTGACGGAGTCGATGATCACGAGGTACTCCCCCGTCACCGAGTACACCAGGCGACGAGTGATCGACACCGTGCCGTAGCCGTCATCCTTGAGGGTGAGGTCGTGGTAGTTGGGGTGGATCGTCGACCGGTGGAGCCGGACCACCGCGGTCCTGTCATAGCTGAGGCCCTCGATGGTCACGACGTTGTGGCTGGCGCGCTCCATGAAGTGGATCCGCTCCGCGGTGTCGTCGTAGGAGAACTTCCCGGGGTCGACGACCCACGGGACCCGGCCGGCGAAGTAGGTGACCGATCCGGAGTCGACGTGCCCGTGCACCTTCTTGCTCGAGCCGAACACGAGGGAGTAGAAGGTCTCCTCCACGAGGTCGCGCTCGTTCTCCCCCCAGCCACTGCGGCCGAAGACATACCCTGCCCGGTACACCCGGACGAGGTCCTCGGGGGGCTCGCCCTTGGAGCCCTCGGTCGTGACGTACTGCGTGTGAGGGCTCGCGACGCCGACCGGCGAGCCGCCGAGCGAGTTGCCGATCGACACGAACGTCCCGTCCGGCTGCGTCGCGTGCGCCAGCTCCTCCGGAACCAGGTCGAGCCGGCCGAAGGCCTGAGGGAGCGCGGGGTTGACCAGCGCAAGGCGCTCGATCGCATCCCGCCACCAGGTGTAGTTGTTCAGGTGGTAGGCGATCGCGCCCTCGCGGTTCACCCCCTCGTCGTCGTACTCCTGCTCGAAGAGTGCCGCGAGCTCGGCTGTGGCCTGGTCGACCCAGTCGGAGCGCTGCCGGGCGACGCCGCACAGGAGCAACCCCTGCAACTGGTGGAGCGCATGGTTCGACCTGCCCCGGTGGGCGTGGTCCGCGAGCCACCCCCCGTGCACGTCGAGCAGTGCGTGGAGCCGATCCACCGACGACGGCTGGTGCTGCTCGACGACGAGCAGGCCGAGC
>Ga0209476_10001412_pt1 | contig 16137 bp, 18 predicted proteins | sample KloWWTrecipitate_FD_187179 | JGI IMG/M metagenome (GOLD analysis project Ga0209476, IMG submission 187179) | Active sludge microbial communities from Klosterneuburg, Austria, studying microevolution and ecology of nitrifiers - Klosterneuburg... | ecosystem: Engineered > WWTP > Aerobic digester... | reverse complement strand
ACATGGTCGTCATTCGCCTTGCCCGGGGCGGCGCCAAGAAGCGTCCGTTCTACAACATGGTCGTCGCCGATTCGCGCAAGCGCCGTGACGGCGCCTGCATCGAGCGCGTCGGCTACTACAATCCCGTTGCCGGTGAAAAAGAGCAGGGCCTGCGCGTCGATATGCTGCGCATCGAGCACTGGACGAGTAAAGGCGCCCAGTTGTCGCCTACCGTGGCGCGACTGGTCAAGCAGTTCGCCGCCAAGGCCGCTGCTTGACACGTAACGTCGACGCATGATTGTCCTGGGGCGCATCGCCGCCCCATTCGGGGTTCACGGCTGGGTCAAGGTCCAGGTTTTCGGCGACGATCCGCAGGCGTGGGCGCACATGCCGCACTGGTGGCTGGGCGCGCAGGAGCAGGCAGCGGACGCCGCGTGGCGGACGCGACCGCTCGCCGAATGCAAGCTCCATGGCAAAGGACTGGTCGTCCGCTTCGAGGGCATCGAGGATCGCAATGCGGCCGAGCAACTGGGCGGACTCTATGTCGGCGCGCCACGCGAGGCGCTGCCGAAAACGGGCAGCAATGAATTCTACTGGGCCGACCTGGTCGGCCTGGAGGTGGTGAATCAGACGGACGAACGGCTGGGGCGCGTCGCCGAGCTGGTGAGAGCCGGCGCACACGAGGTGCTCGATGTGCGCGACGAGGATGGCAGCCAGCGCCTGTTGCCTTTTGTGGCGGCGGTGATCAAGGAAGTGGATCTGGCCGGACGCCGGATCCGGGTGGACTGGGGGCGTGACTGGTGAGCATCGCTTTCGATGTCATCACGCTGTTCCCGGAGATGTTCGCCGCGGTGGCCGATCATGGCATTACGCGCAGGGCGCGCGAACAGGGCCTGTGGCGCCTGGCGCTGTGGAACCCGCGCGATTTCGCGGGCGATAACTACCGCACGGTAGACGACCGGCCTTACGGCGGCGGCCCGGGCATGGTGATGCTGGCCGAACCGCTGGAAAAGGCGATTGACGTGGCCAGGGGAAACCAGCCTGGAGCGAAGGTGATCTACCTCTCGCCGCAAGGCCGGCCGCTCAGGCACGAACGCGTGCTGGCGATGGCGCAGGAACCCGGGGCGATCCTGCTGTGCGGCCGTTACGAAGGCATCGACGAGCGGCTTGTCGGGCGCTGTGTGGACGAGGAAATTTCGCTGGGTGATTTCGTCCTCTCCGGCGGAGAGATCGCGGCGATGGCGCTGATCGATGCCGTAGTCAGGCAGTTGCCGGGCGCGCTCAACGATGCCGATTCGGCGCTGGAAGAGTCGTTCGCCGGCGGCCTGCTCGATTGTCCGCACTACACGCGGCCCGAAGTCTATGCGGGGCTGCCGGTGCCGACGGTGCTGCTCTCCGGCCATCACGCCGATATCCGGCGCTGGCGGTTGAAACAGGCGCTGGGGCGCACCTGGCTGCGGCGGCCGGAACTGATCGAACGCCGGCAGTTGAGCAAGGAAGAATCCGTTCTGCTTGAGGAATTCAGGCAGGAGCAGGTGAAGTAGCAGATTTATCAACGAGAAACGCGCGCATCATGCCGTGGCATGCTCTGCGCACAAGGCCAAAGGCCATTCGACTTAGGAGCAAGGCAATGAATCTCATCGAGCAACTGGAACAGGAAGAAATCGCCCGCCTGGGCAAGACCATTCCCGAGTTCGCCCCGGGCGACACGGTGATCGTCAACGTGAACGTTGTCGAAGGCGAGCGCAAGCGCGTGCAGGCCTACGAGGGCGTGGTGATCGGCAAGCGCAATCGCGGCCTCAATTCCGCCTTCACGGTGCGCAAGATTTCCTCCGGCGAGGGTGTCGAGCGGACCTTCCAGACCTATTCCCCGCTGATCGCCAGCATCGAGGTGAAGCGCAAGGGCGACGTGCGCCGCGCCAAGCTTTACTATCTGCGCCAGCGTTCCGGCAAGTCGGCGCGCATCCGCGAGAAGCTGGAAACGTCAGGCAAGGGTGGCGCGAAGTAAGTCTCGACGAACAAGGCAAACGGGGCGCTGCGGCGCCCCGTTTGCCTTGTGCTCAACGCGAATCAGCCTTCGAACTTATTGCGCTCGATCAGCGCGTAGGCGGAGTGATTGTGGATGGACTCGAAGTTCTCCGACTCCACCACGTAGGCATCGATGCGCTTTTCGTGGTTGAGCAGGGTGGCGACGTCTCGCACCATGTCCTCGACGAATTTCGGATTGTCGTAGGCGCGCTCGGTGATGTACTTTTCGTCGACGCGTTTGAGCAGGCCATACAGTTCGCAGGAGGCCTGGCCCTCGACCAACTGCACCAATTCCTCGATCCAGACGAAATCGTTGGTGGTTGCCGTGACGGTGACGTGGGAGCGCTGGTTGTGGGCGCCGCGTTCGGATATCTTCTTCGAACAGGGGCACAGACTGGTCACGGGCACCAGCACTTTCATGGTGAAGCGGTACTTGCCACCCTCGCAAACCTCGCCGATGAAGGTCACTTCGTAGTCCATCAGGCTCTGCACACCGGAGACGGGCGCCTGCTTGTTGACGAAGTAGGGGAAGGTCATCTCGACATGACCGGTTTCGGCTTCCAGCCGCTTGACCATCTCGCGCACCATCGGCTCGAAATTCTCGACCGAGATCTCGCGTTCGTTGGTGTTGAGTATCTCGACGAAGCGCGACATGTGCGTGCCCTTGAAGTTGTGGGGCAGGCCAACATACATGTTGAAGACGGCGATGGTGTGCTGCACGCCGCCGTTCTTGTCCATCACCCTGACCGGGTGGCGGATCGATTTGATGCCGACCTTGTTGATGGCAAGGTGGCGGGTGTCGGCAGAGCCTTGGACGTCGGGTATGGCCATGGTATCGCTCAGATTCATGATGTTCTCTCTCGGGGCAGGTCTATTAGTATTCTCTTTTGAATACATCCTACCATTCCCGACAGAATCACTCAAGTATTACCTGTTTTACCCTTTCGGCGATGCTTTTGGCGTCCAGACCCAGTTGCGCCAGCAGGGTGGCGGAATCGCCGTGTTCGGTGAATCGATCGGGCAGGCCGAGGCGCAGCAGTCGCGTGTTCAAGCCCTGTTCCTCCAGAGAGCGTGCCACTTCCGCGCCGGCGCCGCCGATGACGGCATTTTCCTCCAGCGTGACGAGCAAGTCATGGCCGTAGGCCAGCTCCCTGACCAGGGCACGGTCGAGCGGCTTGACGAAGCGCATGTTGGCGACGCTGGCGTCGAGCAGGTCGCCTGCCTCCAGAGCCGGCGCCAGCAGGCTGCCGAAGGCAAGCAGGGCGATGCGCGATCCGCTGCGGCGGATTTCCCCCTTGCCCAGCGGCAGGGCAGTCAGTTCCCGTTGTTGCGCCACGCCGGGACCATGGCCGCGCGGATAGCGCACGGCGCTGGGACCGTCGTGGCGGAAGGCCGTGGTGAGCATCTGCCGGCATTCGTTCTCGTCGGCGGGCGCCATGACGACCAGGTTGGGCAGGCAGGTCAGGTAGGACAGGTCGAAGGCGCCGTTGTGGGTGGCGCCGTCGGCGCCGACGAGGCCGCCGCGATCGATGGCCAGCATCACCGGCAGGTTCTGCAGGGCGATGTCGTGGATCAACTGGTCGTAGGCACGCTGCAGGAAAGTCGAGTAGATCGCCACCACCGGCTTGATGCCCTCGCAGGCGAGGCCTGCGGCGAAAGTCAGTGCGTGCTGCTCGGCGATGCCGACATCGTGGAAGCGCTGCGGGTATTCCTCGGCGAAGCGCACCATGCCGGAGCCCTCGCGCATGGCCGGCGTGATGGCGACGAGGCGCGCGTCCTGTGCTGCCATGTCGCACAGCCAGTCGCCAAAAATCTGGGTGTAGGTGAGCTTGCTGCCGCCTTTGCCCTGCTCGATGCCGTTGGCGTGGTCGAACTTCGACACGCCGTGATACAGCACCGGGTCGGCCTCGGCCAGCTTGTAGCCCTGGCCTTTCTTGGTGATGACATGGAGGAACTGCGGGCCTTTCAACTCGGCGATGTTGCGCAGCGTCGGCACCAGCGAGTCGAGGTCGTGGCCGTCGATCGGGCCGATGTAGTTGAAGCCGAACTCCTCGAACAGGGTGCCCGGCGTGACCATGCCCTTGATGTGTTCCTCGGTGCGCTTGGCGAATTCCAGCAGCGAAGGCGAGACGCCGAGCACCTTCTCGCCGGCGCGGCGCGCGGCATTGAAGGCGTGGCCGGAAAACAGCCGCGCCAGGTACTTGTTGAGCGCCCCCACCGGCGGCGAGATCGACATGTCGTTGTCGTTGAGGATGACCAGCAGGTTGGCGTCCGCCACACCGGCGTTGTTGAGCGCCTCGAAGGCCATGCCGGCGGTCATGGCGCCGTCGCCGATGACGGCGACGACGTGTTTCTGCTCGCCTTTGTCGCGCGCGCCGATGGCCATGCCCAGCGCCGCCGAGATGGAGGTGGAGGAATGGCCGGTGCCGAAGGTGTCGTAGGGACTTTCGCCCCGTCGCGGGAAGCCCGAGACGCCGCCCAGCATGCGCAGCCGGGCCATGCCGGCGCGCCGGCCGGTGAGCACCTTGTGGGCGTAGGTCTGGTGGCCGACATCCCATACCAGCCGATCCTCCGGCGTGTTGAAGACGTAGTGGAGGGCGATGGTCAGCTCCACCGTACCGAGATTCGAGGAGAGATGGCCGCCGGTTTTCGACACCGACTCGATGAGGAACTCGCGCAACTCCTGCGCCAGTTGCGGCAGTTGCTTGCGCTCCAGCACGCGCAGTTCGGCGGGGTCGTTGATGGTGTCGAGCAGGGGGTAGGCGGACATGAAGCGCTTCAGAACTTGCGGGTGACGATGAAATGGGCCAGTTCGTGCAGGCGGCGGCCGCGCTCGCCGAAGGCCTCGATGGATTCGCGCGCTTCGCGGCGCAGGGTGTCCGCCATCTCGCGCGCTTCTGCCAGCCCCATGGCGCTGACGTAGGTGGCCTTGCCCTGCGCGGCGTCCTTGCCGGCGGTCTTGCCCAGCGTCGCCGTGCTGGCCTCGGTGTCGAGGATGTCGTCGACCACCTGGAACAGCAGGCCGACGCGCTTGGCGAAATGGTCGAGGCGCGCCATCTCTTCTTCGGGCAGCGGCGTTCCGCACTGCGCGCCGAGCAGGATGGCCGAGCGGATCAGCGCGCCGGTCTTGTGCACGTGCATGAACTCCAGCTCGGCCCGCGTCAGCTCATGGCCGGTACCTTCGATGTCGATCATCTGGCCGCCGGCCATGCCGCGCGAGCCGGCGGACTGCGCCAGGAGACGCAACATTTCGATCTGCCGGCGCGGATCGTCGGCCAGCACGTGGTCGGAGAGCAGCAGGAAGGCCTGCGACTGCAGCGCATCGCCGACCAGCAGCGCGGTGGCTTCGTCGTATTCGACATGGCAGGTCGGCTTGCCGCGGCGCAGGACATCGTTGTCCATGCAGGGCAGGTCGTCATGCACCAGGGAATAGGCGTGAATCATCTCGACGGCACAGCCGGCGATGTCGAGCCGCGCCGGGTCGGCGCCGGCGAGTTCTCCGGCGGCGTGGCACAGCAGCGGGCGCACGCGCTTGCCGCCGCCCAGGGTGGCATAGCGCATGGCCCGGTGCAGGCGCTGCGGGGCGATGTCGGCGGCAGGCAGCAGGCTTTCGAGCGCACGCTCGGTGCGCTGCTGCACGGCAGTCATCCAGCTCTGGAAATCCATTTTGAAGCGGTCAGTTTTCGGAACGCGGCAAATCCTGCAATTGACCCGCTTCCAGAACCTGGATCTTCTGCTCGGCGGAGGCCAGCGCGCCCTGGCAATGCTTGAGCAGTGCCGCGCCGCGCTGGTAGGCGGCGAGCGATTCTTCGAGGCTGAGCTTGCCGGTTTCCATGCCCTGCACGAGGGATTCCAGTTCGGCCAGCGCCGCCTCGAAAGAAAGAGGCGGTTTGTCATTTGCAGCTTGGCTCATTGGGGATTGCTGAAAGGCAAACCGTAATCATAGCGTATTGCCTTCATCGGGGCACGCCGCGCTTCGACTATACTCATCCACTTTTCGCAATGGCGCCAACGGCTTGAGATTTCACTGCCGCGCATGCCGAATTTTTCCCGAGCATGAACATGCAATCCCTCTGGATGATCGCGGCGAGCGCGCTGTTCGCCAGTATGGGTGTCTGCGTCAAGCTGGGCGCCAGCCTGTTTTCCGCCGCGGAACTGGTGTTCTATCGCGGTGTCATCGCACTCGTCCTCCTGTGGGGGTTCGTGCTCGTGCGGCGTCTGCCGCTGGCCACGCCGCATTGGCGCGCCCACCTGTGGCGCGGCCTGACCGGTTCCGTTTCCCTGGTGCTGTATTTCCATGCCATCAGCGCTCTGCCGCTGGCGACGGCGGTGACGCTCAACTACACCTCGCCGCTGTTCCTCGCCCTTATCCTGGCGTTCTGGGCCGGCGAACGCGTGCGCGGGACGCTCTATATCGCCCTTGCGCTGGGTCTGGCCGGCGTCGTCCTGCTGCTGCGACCGAGCTTCGCGGCGGACCAGTGGCTGGGCGGGCTGGCGGCGCTGGCCTCCGGCGCCGGCGCCGGCATGGCGTATTTCCATGTGCGGCAACTCGGCCGCCTGGGTGAGCCGGAATGGCGCACGGTGTTCTATTTTTCGCTGACCTCGGCCCTGATCGGGCTGCCCTGGCTGTTGGCAAGCCAGACCGTCCACGCCGTCAGCGGCAATGGCGCCTGGCTGGTGCTCGGCGTGGGCGGCTTCGGCGCGCTGGCGCAATTGGCCATGACACGGGCCTACAAGCGGGGCAGCACGCTGGTATCGGCCAGTCTGGCCTACAGCACGGTGATCTTCGCCAGCCTGTTCGGCATGCTGCTCTGGGACGAGGTGCTGCCGCTGTCGTCCTGGCTGGCCATCGGCCTCATCGTCGCCAGCGGGCTGCTCGCTTCGACGCAATCGCGTGCGCCGGCGGGGCAGGATTGATATAGTAGGATCGAATAAATTCGAAGGGAGCGCAGCATGATCGTCACCGACCACAAGGACAAGCTGGTCACCGTCACCGTTTATGGCGAGTTCACGCTCGGCGACTACAAGGAGTTCGAGGAACTGGTCAACTATAAAGTCCGCTTCCAGGGGCCGGTCAACCTGCTGTTCGACCTGCGCCAGATGGCCGACTTCACGCTGGACATGGCCTGGGAGGAGATCAAGTTCTCGCGGGCCCACAGCCATGATTTCGGCAAGATCGCCGTCCTCACCGACTCGCAGTGGGTGACCTGGAGCGCATGGTTGTCGCAGATCTTCGTCGATGCCGACTTGCAGGTCTTCGCCGGCGAGCAGGAAGCCCGCAGCTGGCTGCTGGCATGAAGGTCTTCAACACCCTGGTCGGTGCCGCAGACCTGGCGCATCACCTGCATGACGCGCGCTGGCGCGTCTTCGACTGCTCCTTCGATCTGGTGCATCCGCACGCCGGCGAGCTGGCCTACCGCGAGGTGCATATCCCGGGGGCGATCTACGTCCACCTGGAACGCGACCTCTCCGGCCCGCTCACCGGCAGGAACGGCCGCCATCCGCTGCCGGACCCGGCGCGCTTTGCCGTCCGCTTAAGCGAGTGGGGCGTCGGCAACGACACCCAGGTGGTGGTCTACGACGATGCCGGCGGCACCTACGCCGTGCGCCTGTGGTGGATGCTGCGCTGGCTCGGCCATGACGCGGTGGCGCTGCTCGATGGCGGCATCAACGCCTGGGAAGCGGCCGGCTACGAGACGACGGACGCCGAGACGAAGCATCCCCATGCCGTGTTCGTGCCGCGGCTGCGGCCGGAGATGGCGGTCGACGTGCGCTTCGTGGAAAGTCAGTCTCCACAGGACGGCGTCAGGCTGCTGGATGCACGCAACGCGCAGCGTTTCCGCGGCGAGAACGAGACGCTCGATCCGGTCGGTGGCCACATTCCCGGCGCGGTGAACCGCTTCTTCAAGGATAACCTGCTGCCCGATGGGCGCTTCAAGCCGGCGCAGGTGCTGCGCACCGAGTACCAGGCGCTGCTGGCCGGGCGCGGGGCGGAGGCGGTAGTGCATTCCTGCGGCTCCGGCGTGACGGCCTGCCACAACCAGCTGGCGATGGAAGTAGCAGGGCTTGCCGGCTCGCGCATCTATCCCGGTTCCTGGAGCGAGTGGTGCGCCGATCCGGCGCGGCCGGTGGCGACCGGCCCCTGAGGCATTGCGGATCGGCCGGACATGCTTGCCGATCTTGTCCTCTTCATTCACTTCTGCATCGCCGGCTTCATCGCGGCCGGCTTCGTGCTGATCCCCTTCGGCGCCGCGCTCGACTGGCGCTGGGTACGGCATCGCCGCCTGCGTCTCGTCCATGCCGGCGCCATCGTCCTCGTCGCGCTCGAATCCCTGGCCGGCATCGCCTGCCCGCTGACGGTATGGGAGGCCGCTCTGCGCGGCGGCACGGTAGGCGAGACGGGCTTCATAGGTCGGCTGCTCTACTGGGATTTCCCGCCGACGGCATTTACCCTGCTGTATGTCGCGCTGGCACTGCTGGCAGCCTGGCTCTGGCGCCGGGTGCCCCCTCAGGCGGGCTGACGCGCCAGCGCCCAGGCGACATGCTCGCGCACGAGTTCGGACGGGTGGTCGCGGCGTGATTCGAGCGCCGCGACAATGTCCGGCGAGCTCGGGGCATTGCCCAGCGCCACGGCTATATTCCGCAGCCAGCGCTCATGGCCGATGCGATAAATGGCGCTGCCGGCCAGGCGCAGCTTGAATTCCGCTTCGGTCCAGGCGAACAGCTCGGCCAGGCCGGCCGAGTCAAGTCCGTGGCGCACGGCAAAGTCAGTCTCCACGGTACGGCGCGCGAAGCGGTTCCACGGGCAGGCGAGCTGGCAGTCGTCGCAGCCGTAGACGCGGTTGCCGATCAGCGGCCGCAACTCAACGGGAATGCTGCCCTTCAGCTCGATGGTGAGGTAGGAGATGCAGCGTCGCGCATCCACCGTGTAGGGCGCGACGATGGCCTGCGTCGGGCAGACGTCGAGGCAGGCGCGGCAGCTGCCGCAGTGCTCCGCCTGCGGGGCATCCATCGGCAGCGGCAGGTCAGTGTAGATTTCGCCGAGGAAAAAATACGATCCGACCTCGCGCGCCAGCAGCAGGGTGTGCTTGCCGCGCCAGCCCAGCCCGCTCATTGAAGCCAACGCCACTTCCTGCACCGGCGCGGAGTCGGTGAACACGCGATAGCCGAAGGGGCCGGTTTCCGCAGCGATGCGCTCCGCCAGTTTCTGCAGGCGCGCGCGCAGCAGCTTGTGGTAATCGCGGCCGAGGGCATAGCGTGAAATGGCGGCGCGCGTGCCGTCTGCGAGCACCGTTTCCATCGGCGCCGCCTGCGGCAGGTAGTTCATGCGTGCCGTGATGACGCTCACCGTGCCGGCCACCAGCTCGGCCGGGCGCGAGCGCCTGGTGCCGTGGCTTGCCATATAATCCATCTCGCCGTGAAAGCCGGCTTCGAGCCACGCCGCCAGTTCGGCTTCGGCGGCGTCGAGCGCCGTATCGGCAATGCCGATGGCATCGAACCCCAGCTCCCGCCCCCATTGCCTGATGCGCGCGGCGAGTTCAACCCCATCGATGGAGTGTGTGTTTTGCATTCTGAGGATCATAGCCTGTCCCTGAGCCTGCCCGACGAGGCGGCCACGCTGGCCCTGGGCGCCGCGCTGGCCCAGGCGCTGGCGCCCGGGCTGGTGATTTGGCTCGACGGCGACCTCGGCAGCGGCAAGACGACCCTGGTGCGCGGGGCGCTGCGCGGCCTGGGTTATACGGGAAATGTGAAGAGCCCGACCTTTACACTCGTTGAACTTTATGCTATTTCTAGTTTAAACTTGCATCACTTTGATTTTTATCGGTTCAGCCAGCCGGAAGAATACCTGGATGCGGGCTTGGACGAATACTTTCAGGGCGGGGCGGTCTGCCTCGTCGAATGGCCGGACAAGGCCGGGGATTACCTTGCCCCGGCCGACCTGCACGTCTGCCTTGCCATCGAGAATGACGGGCGCCGGATCGATTTCGTTTCCCTCACCGCAGCGGGGCACGCATGCCTGAGCCGGCTCCGCACCACCCTGCCGGGATCAAGCGCCGCGACTTCCTGAAGTTTGCCGGTGCGGCCATGACGCTGCTGGTCAGCCCGGCGGGGCAGGCGGCGACGAATATTCTCGCCGTGCGCGTCTGGCCGGCGCGCGACTACACGCGGGTGACGCTCGAGTACCAGCAGCCGATCGCCTTCACGCACCAGATCGTGAAGAACCCGGAGCGGCTGGTGGTCGACCTCGAAGGCGTCGAGTTCAACAGTGTCCTGCAGAACCTGCCGAACAAGATTTCCGAGACGGACCCGTATATCAAGCTGATCCGCGCCGGGCGCAACAAGCCGGGCGTGGTGCGGCTGGTGATCGAATTGAAGACCGAGATTCAGCCGCAGGTGTTCATGCTCAAGCCGGTCGGCGAGTACGGCCACCGCATGGTGCTCGACCTCTATCCGACCGTCGCGGACGATCCCCTGCTGGCCCTGCTGGAAAAGCTCGATGCGCCTGCGGACAAGGCGCCGCGGAAGGAAACCGGCCAGCCCGAGATCGTGCGCATGGTCACCATCGTCCTCGATCCCGGTCACGGCGGCGAGGATCCGGGCGCCATCGGCCGCGGCGGCAGCCACGAGAAGAACGTCACGCTGCAGGTGGCGCGCCGCCTGAAGGCGAAGATCGACGCCGAGCCGAACATGCGCTCGATGCTGACGCGCGACGGCGATTTCTTCATTCCATTGCATCAGCGCGTGCAGAAGGCGCGCCGCGTGCAGGCCGACCTTTTCGTTTCGGTGCATGCCGACGCCTTCATCAAGCCGACGGCGCGCGGCTCCTCGGTGTTCGTTCTCTCGGAGAATGGTGCCTCCAGTTCGGCGGCGCGCTGGCTGGCGCAGCGCGAGAACGCCGCCGACCTGATCGGCGGCGTCAATCTCGACGTCAAGGATCCGCACCTGGCGCGCACCCTGCTCGACCTTTCGCAGACCGCCACGCTCAACGACAGCCTGAAGCTGGGCAGGGCGGTTCTGGGCGAACTGGGCGGAGTCAACACCCTGCACAAGCCCCACGTCGAGCAGGCCGGCTTCGCCGTGCTGAAGGCGCCGGACATTCCCTCCATCCTCATCGAGACGGCCTTCATCAGTAATCCCGACGAGGAGCGCCGCCTCAACGACGAGGACTATCAGGAAAAAATGGCCGAGGCCATCCTGAAGGGCATCAAGGGCTATTTCGCCAAGAATCCGCCGCTCGCCAAGTCGAAACTGGTCCGTCTCGACTGAGGTGGGGGCTATCCCCCCAGCCCCCTTTCCGAGAAAGGGGGTGACGGTTGTTCGCTTCGCTCCATGCAAAACACTTCAGCCGGTTTGGGGCGGCCCAGCGCCGGCTGTATAATTCGCCGTTTCCCGGCAACCCCTTACCATCGTGCAGGTCTTCAGAGGCATCCCCGCCCGCGCCACGCATTCGACCGTGCTCACCATCGGCAACTTCGATGGCGTGCACCGCGGCCATCGCGCGCTGCTGGCGAAGCTGACCGGACTGGCGAAACAGGCCGGCCTGCCGTCTGCGGTGATGACCTTCGAGCCGAATCCGCGCGAGCTCTTCGCGCCGCAGTCGGCGCAGGCGCGCCTGGCGAGCCTGCGTGAGAAGCTGCAACTGCTGGCGGAGTGCGGCGTCGACCAGGCCTATGTGTGCGCCTTCAATGCGCGCTTCGCGGCACTCACGGCGGAGGCATTCGTCGAGCGCATCGTGAACGGGCTGGGCGTGCGCCACCTGATGATCGGTGACGACTTCCGCTTCGGCAAGGGCCGCAGCGGCGACTTCGCCCTGCTGCAGCGGGCCGGGACGGAGCACGGCTTCGGCGTCGAGGCGATGGAGACCCTGGTGCACGAAGGCGAGCGTGTTTCCAGTTCCGCCGTGCGCGAGGCGCTCGATGCCGGTGACCTCGAACATGCCGAGCGCCTGCTGGGGCGGCCCTATTGCATCGCCGGCCGCGTCATCCATGGCGAAAAGCTCGGCCGCAAGCTCGGCTACGCCACGGCCAACATCCAGTTGAAGCGCCTGAAGGCGCCGCTCTCCGGCATCTTCGTCGTGACGGTGGACGGCATCGCCGATCGGCCCTTGGAAGGCGTGGCCAGCCTCGGCGTGCGGCCGACGGTGAGCGCCGGCGGCAAGCCTACGCTGGAGGTCTATATCTTCGATTTCCAGGGCGACCTCTACCGCGCGCACCTGCGGGTAAATTTTCTGCACAAGCTGCGCGACGAGGTGAAATTCGATTCACTCGAAGCGCTGACGGCGCAGATCGCGCGCGATGTCTCCGATGCAAAGGCGCACCACGCGTCGCTGCGTACACAGATGGCGAAATAACATGGCCGACTACCGCAAGACCCTGAACCTTCCCGACACGCCCTTCCCGATGAAAGGCGACCTCGCCAAGCGCGAGCCGCAATGGGTCGCCGACTGGCAGAGCCGCAAGCTCTACCAGAAGATCCGCCAGGCTTCCGCCGGCCGGCCCCGCTTCGTGCTGCACGACGGCCCGCCCTACGCCAACGGCGACATCCACATCGGCCACGCCGTCAACAAGATCCTCAAGGACATCATCGTCCGCTCGAAGACCCTGGCCGGCTTCGATGCGCCCTACGTGCCGGGCTGGGACTGCCACGGCCTGCCCATCGAGCACCAGATCGAGAAGCTGCACGGCAAGCACCTGCCGGCCGACCAGGCGCGCGAGCTGTGCCGCGCCTTCGCCGCCGAGCAGGTCGAGCGGCAGAAGAAGGACTTCATCCGCTTGGGCGTGCTCGGCGAATGGGACGATCCGTATCTGACCATGGCCTTCCGCAACGAGGCCGACGAGATCCGCGCCCTCGGCGAGATCCACCGGCGCGGCTTTCTCTTCAAGGGCCTGAAGCCGGTGAACTGGTGCTTCGACTGCGGCTCGGCGCTGGCCGAGGCCGAAGTCGAATACCAGGACAAGGAGTCGCCGGCCATCGACGTCGCCTTCCCGCTCGACGATGCCGAGCGCGGCCGCGTGGCGCACGCTTTCGGCCTAGACGCGCTGCCCGATGGCCCCTGCTACGCGGTGATCTGGACGACGACGCCGTGGACGATTCCCGGCAACCAGGCGCTCAACCTGCACCCGGAGTTCACCTACGAACTGGTGCAGACGCCGCGTGGCCTGCTGGTGCTGGCGGCGGAACTGCGCGGCCAGGCGCTGGCGCGCTACGGCCTCGAGGGCAGGGTGCTGGGCGCCTGCCAGGGCGCGGCGCTGTCGCTGGTGAAGTTCCGCCATCCCTTCTACGAGCGCGAGTCGCCGGTGTATCTGGGCGACTACGTCACGCTGGACACCGGCACCGGCGTGGTGCACAGCGCGCCGGCCTACGGCCTGGAGGACTTCGAGTCCTGCAAGCGCCACGGCATGCGCAACGAAGAGATTCTCACCCCGGTGCAGGGCGACGGCCGCTTCGCCGAGAGCCTGCCGTTCTTCGGCGGCCTCAACGTCTGGAAGGCCAACGCGGCGATCATCGAGAAGCTGCGCGAGGTCGGCTGCCTGTTTGCCGCCGGCAAGATCACCCACAGCTACATGCACTGCTGGCGCCACAAGACGCCGATCATCTATCGCGCCACGTCGCAATGGTTCGTCGGCATGGATCGCCAGCCCGTCGAGGGCCGCACCCTGCGCGAGACGGCGCTGGCAGCCGTCGAGGCGACGCAATTCTTCCCCGACTGGGGCCAGGCGCGCCTGCACGCCATGATCGCCAACCGCCCGGACTGGTGCGTCTCGCGCCAGCGCAACTGGGGCGTGCCGATCCCCTTCTTCCTGCACAAGGAAACAGGCGAGCTGCATCCGCGCACGCCGGAGCTGCTGGAGCAGGTGGCGCAGCGTGTCGAGAAGCAGGGCATCGACGCCTGGTTCAAGCTCGATGCGGTCGAGCTGCTGGGCGCCGAGGCTTCGCAGTACGACAAGATGCGCGACACGCTCGACGTTTGGTTCGATTCCGGCACGACCCACCGGACGGTGCTGCGCGGCAGCCATCCCGAGGGCAGCAAGTGGCCGGCCGATCTCTATCTCGAAGGCTCGGACCAGCATCGCGGCTGGTTCCATTCCTCGCTGCTCACCGCCTGCGCGCTCGACGGCCGCGCGCCCTACGACGGCCTGCTCACGCACGGCTTCGTGGTGGACGGATCGGGCCACAAGATGTCGAAGTCCAAGGGCAACGTCATCGCGCCGCAGAAAGTGTCCGACACGCTCGGCGCCGAGGTGTTGCGCCTGTGGGTGGCGGCGACCGACTACTCGGGCGAGCTGTCCATCTCCGACGAGATTCTCAAGCGCGTGGTGGAAAGCTACCGGCGCATCCGCAACACCCTGCGTTTCCTGCTCGCCAACACCGCCGACTTCGATGCGGCGAAAGACATGCTGCCGGTGGCCGACTGGCTGGAGATCGACCGCTATGCCCTGGCGCTGACGCGGCGCCTGCAGGAGCAGGTCACGGCCGACTACAACCGCTACGAATTCCTCCGCGTCGCGCAGGCGTTGCAGGGTTTCTGCTCGGAGGAACTGGGCGCCTTCTATCTCGACATCCTCAAGGACCGCCTGTACACCACCGGCACGGACTCGAAACCGCGCCGCGCCGCGCAGAGCGCGTTGTGGCACATCCTGCAGACGGTCGTTCGCCTGATGGCGCCGGTGCTGACGTTTACCGCCGAGGAGATATGGCAGGTACTGACGAAAAATCCGGAAGACAGCGTGATGCTGTCTTCTTGGCATGTGCTCCCTGAGCAGGCGCAAGAGTCAGTCCTCGTGACACGGTGGCAGCAGATCCGCGAGGTGCGCGCCGAGGTATCCAAGGTGCTGGAGGAATTGCGTGTCGCCGGCCAGATCGGATCGAGCCTGCAGGCCGAGGTGGACATCCGCGCCGCGGGCGCGAAGCACGAGATGCTCGCTTCGCTAGGTGACGACCTGCGCCTGGTGCTGATCTGCTCGAAGGCGACCGTGGTCGAGGTGGTCGATGCCGCTGCCGAGGGCATCGCCGCCGCACCCAGCCCGCACGCCAAGTGCCCGCGCTGCTGGCATTGGCGCGCGGACGTCGGCGTGAATGCCGAGCATCCCGAGCTGTGCGGGCGCTGCGACGCCAACCTGCACGGCGCCGGCGAGCCGCGAACCCATGCCTGAGAGCCCGTCATTCCCACGGAAGCGGGAATCCATGTTTGCTTTCTGGCTGGGACTGTCCGGCCTGATCATCGTCCTCGACCAGTTGACGAAGTTCTGGGTCGTCTCCGCGCTCAAGCTCGGCCAGAGCATCGAGCTGATGTCTTTCCTCAACCTGGTGTTCGTGTACAACCCGGGCGCGGCGTTCAGCTTCCTGTCGGACGCGGGCGGCTGGCAGCGCTGGTTCTTTATCGTGCTTGCGATCGCCGTGTCGGGGTGGCTGACTTTTCTGATACGCCAGCATGCCGCCGAACGCCTGCTGCCGCTGGCGGCGGCGCTGATCCTCGGCGGCGCGCTGGGCAATGTCATCGACCGCATCCGCTATGGCGCGGTGGTGGATTTTCTCGATTTTCATGCGGCCGGCCGGCATTTTCCGGCCTTCAATGTCGCCGATTCGGCGATCTCGGTGGGCGTGGCGCTGCTCATCCTGCAGCAATTGTTATTCGACGAAAAATCATGAGCGAAATCGTCAAGGAAAACAGCCTGCTCACCCTGCATTACCGCCTCGCCCTGGCCGACGACACCGATCTCGTCAGTACCTTCGGCGCCAAGCCCGCCACGCTGCAACTGGGCAGCGGGGAGCTGGCGCCGGTGCTGGAGCGCTGCCTGGTCGACCTGCCTGCCGGCGAACGCACGGTGTTCCTGCTCGAACCCGAGCAGGCCTTCGGCCCGCACAACCCGCAACTGATGCAGCGCTTCGTCCGCAGCGAGCTGCCCGATGCCGGGGAACTTCGCGAGATGGCGCTCATCGAATTCAAGGCGCCCAACGGCGCCGCCTATACCGGCCTGGTGCGCGAACTGACCGAGGAGGGTGCCCTGATCGACTTCAACCACCCGCTTGCCGGCAAGGCCATCCGCTTCGAGGTGGAAGTGATCGGAATCCTCTAGGGTTGTCATTCCCGCGCAAACGGGAATCCAGCCTGCTTGTCACGACATGGAT